>Ga0268299_1001448_pt1 | contig 41600 bp, 28 predicted proteins | sample NOBtaG_FD_193484 | JGI IMG/M metagenome (GOLD analysis project Ga0268299, IMG submission 193484) | Activated sludge microbial communities from bioreactor in Nijmegen, Gelderland, Netherland - NOB reactor | ecosystem: Engineered > Bioreactor > Aerobic > Activated sludge | place: Netherlands... | reverse complement strand
CAAGAAAGTCGCATTGGTCGCCTGCATGCGAAAACTCCTCACTATCCTCAATGCCATACTGCGCGAGAAAAAACCGTGGAGGTCGCCACGTGTTGTCTCTTGAAAATCAACACAGTCGCTCCGGGCCTGACAAAACTCGATGCCGGATTTGTGTAGATGTCATTGGCTTGAAGCTGCGGCACACCTTTGTCTGAGCATTCGGTAGCCAATCCAGACCGGGCGAGGCCGCGCCAAGTTTACGGTTGACAAGCTGCCGCCAATTTGGACAATGGGATACCACGACAGCCGTATTATATGTCGATTGTCGGCAGGCCGTTCGCACCGGTTACTGGCAGGGGAGATGACATGGCGTTCACCGTGACCCGAATCGATGTGTATGCCGGAGACATTCTTAACAAGCCCGGCACGCTGGCGCGCGTGCTCGAGGCCCTGTCCAATGCCGGGGCCAATCTGGAATTCGTGATCGCCCGTCGCATCACCGGAAACACGTCGCGGGTCTTCGTCGCCCCGCTCAAGGGCAAGGCTGAGTTGAAGGCCGCGGCCGATGTCGGGCTCACCCGCGCATCCGGCATGCATGCGCTTCGATTCGAAGGCCCCGATCGGCCCGGTCTGGGCGCCTGGGTCACGCGGAGCATCGCCTCGGCCGGATTGAACATCCGCGGCCTGTCCACCGCCTGCCTCAAAAAGCGCTGCGTCTGTTATCTGGGCTTCGAAACCGAGGCGGAGGCCGTGGCGGCGCAGAAGAAGTTGAAGGCGGCGCTGGCGGGGTGATACCAAGATAAACGCGGAACGCGGAAGTCGGAACGCGGAGCCCAAAAAGCAATGCCCGGCATTTCGGTTCGAATTCGCCGTTCGACGTTGGGCCAGCACCAACGGTGCGACATAGCTTCAGCCCAGGGCGCCGCCCTGGGGAGGCGATGTAGGCATGCATATTCAGCCCTGAAAGGGCGATTCAAGGGCTTGTCCGATGATTCCCAACGTGATCGGGCCATCGATATGTAAGATCGTGGGACCCCCGCCAAATAGACAGTCCCAATGGAGGAGCGGCTCGCGCGGGACTAGGCCGTCCCTTCAGGACTGAAAACGTCGCGGCGAACGATTCCCAGGGCGGTGCCCTGGGCTGAAGCTGAGCCGCACCTTCGGTGCTCAAACAACTCCGCGCTTCACATTCCAACCTTCGCGTTCCGACCTTCGCATTTCAACCCTCGCGATCCGACTCTCGCGTCCAACTCTCGCGATCTGATCTGCGCGATCCGACTCCCACGTTCCGACCTTCGCGATCAAATTTTCCCGATCCGACTCTCGGGTTCCCACTCGCGCATCTCGACTTCTGCGTTCCATGCTCGGGTGTTTTCTTCGCTCTGAATCCCGCATTCCGATTCTTGCGTTCCGAATTCCGCGTTCTCCGTTCCCCATTCCGCGCTCCGCGTTCCGCGTTTGTCTCTCCCTGGCATCCGCGCAAAGAAGAAGGCGGCGACCGCACGTTTGTGCCGTCGCCGCCTTCAGATTGTCTAACTCAGACGAATGCCTGATCGTTCGTTACGGAACGAGGCAGGAATCCGACTTCGAACCGAGGTTGGCAAGGACGCTGGTCGGCATGGTGCCGTTGCCAAAGTCCACATCGCCGTTCTCGTTGTGCATCGTGTAGCAGTGGTCGCGTCCGCGCGAGTACTTGATGACGGCGGCGGAAACGCGGCCGCTGATGCCGACGTCCGGGCCCTTCTCAAACGAAACGTGGCCATCGACGAACAGGACGTTCTGGCCTTCGCGGTTGGTGTGGTTCGAGCTGTTGCCGCGCCACTGCGACGCACGGTCGGTCGCGATGGTCGAGGTTACCTTGCCCTTGATGTAGGGGTTGGCATCGGCCATCAGCGGGAAGGTGGGGTCCGAACCGGTGCCGAGGGCCGGGCGATTCGGGTCCGCCTGATACTGATAGGAATAGCTCAGGTGCAGCTCGGTGAGGAAGTCATAGTAGGCCGTGGTGTCCTGTGCCGGATCCGGCGTGTCGGTGGTGCTGGGGCAGTTGAACTGCTTCGGCGTGCTGTTGTTGGCGCGCACGAGCTGCCACATGTCCACGGTCGGCGACGGGGTGCCGGTGGTCGACACCGATGAGGCCGGGGCGACCAGCACGCGGTTGGTCGGGGCGAACAGGACCATCTGACCGGTCAGAACGGTGGCGGGATTTCCGCGCGAGATGTGCGGAAAGATGTCGCCGTCCTGGGCGTAGATGTAGCAGGCCTGGCCGATGCCGCGCAGGTTGGCCGAGCAGACCGTTCGCTTCGACAATTCGCGAGCGCGCGACAAGCTCGGCAGCAGGATCGAGATCAACAGCGCAATGATCGCGATCACGACCAACAGTTCGATCAGGGTAAACGCTCTCTTCTTCTTCACGACAATTCTCCTTGTACTCGGGCCACCGTCGTCCATCGGCCGGCCTCGTCGGCATGCCACGGGCAATGCCAGATGTATGCATGAGACCAGTGCCGGATCGCGACCGCTTTCTCGCGACGCGTCCGAAATAAGCCCCGGCATTGCCAAGCCGGTCGGTCGAACCGCAAAGCCCCGGTGACAGCCAGGCGATGCGGCAGGTTTGTCCTTCTCGGTCTAATTTCCGCACAACACTCGCGCGGGGTCCGATCGGGACGCTTGACGACTATTGAAGAGGCCGATTGCATCCGGCCTCGCATCTTGAATATTCAAAACGGCAGGCGCGCCGCACAAGGCGACGGGGCCGTTGGTGTCGCCGCGATGCGTTCGCGGTCAACGTGTGGGGCGTGATCGATGAAATGCGTGGCGGGCGGGATGATGGCAGTTGTCCGCAAATCGCGAACGAATAATCGAAACCGGAAAATATAATGATGGCTGTCTACTGCCGCCGTCGCAATGCGATCGCTTTTTCACTCCACGGGACGCGGTCGTTGGACCCCGTCCGACTCCCCGTATCCTAGCGGTTTTTCGGTCGGGATGTCAATGTTCTTTCGGCAGAATCGGCGATTTGGGAATTCACAGGCGTCCCGGAATCGTGGCGATTTCGCGTGCTCCGCACCTTGATTGACGCCGCAGCGTCCGAAAGGTTAATCGGCAGATTGGCGGAATCCGGCTGGTTTGACGCGCGTGTGTTTTTGCACGATTTGGGTCAAGCTCATCTTGGGTTATTAGAAGTGACGCGTGCTGCCGGGCCGGGCGATTACATCGACGTCGGAGCGCGGTATAAGTTATTGTTATTAAAGAGGTTAAATCGTGAAATTGCGTGTTCGCGATCGAATGCGCCTTGAGCAGTCGCATCGAGAGGAGTGCGAACCTCCGGTCCGCCGTGCGGGCGAGGACGCCCACACTCCTCGTCCCCGCTTCATTCTGCGAAATCATGGCGTACCACGTCGCAGGGCGACGCCGGGCGCCGTTATCGCGCCCTCAATTCGGCGCAATTCGACCCAGCCGGTACGCTAGTACCCACACATCCAGGCAATCGTGGGATTTTTTCTCGGATCGATCAATCCGTTCGAAAAGGGGTCGTCTGCGGCAACTTCACCATGACATCACACGACACAGACAAACGCATGAACGCCATTCAGTTCCGGCTCGCCGCGTGCGGTCAGGGCCATTTGCTCACATTCTGGCCGAGGCTGTCCGCTGAGGAGAGAGCCGGCCTGCTCGATGACTTGGCGCAACTGAATCTCGAGGCGATCCCTCATTTGGCGAAACTCGCGCGCGGCGAGGCCGCCGGCGGTCACGCGCTGGGCGAATTGACGCCGCCGAAAGTGGTGAAGCGCGAATCCGCCGCGGCGTCAGCGCGGCAGATGGGCGAATCGCTGCTGCGCGAGGGGAGAATCGCGGCGCTGATGGTGGCCGGCGGACAGGGGACGCGTCTGGGCTTCGCGGGGCCCAAGGGGGCATTCCCGATTTCACCGGTGAAAGACAAAACGCTGTTTCAGTTGTTCGCCGAGGCGATTGCCGGAGCCGGAAAGCGCTACGGCCGACCGGTGCCGTGGTACATCATGACGAGTCCGTCGAATGATGCCGAGACGCGAGAGTTTTTCGAGGCGAACAACCGTTTCGGCCTGGCATCCGATCAGATCGTCTTTTTTCAGCAGGGCGTCATGCCGGCCTTCGACCGCGACGGGCGCATCCTGCTCGATCAGCCGCACCGCGTGGCCCTCTCGCCGGACGGACACGGCGGCAGCCTGCTGGCGATGGCGCGAGCGGGCGTGCTGGCGGACATGCAGCGCCGTGGCGTCAATCACATCAGTTACTTTCAGGTGGACAACCCGCTGGTGCACTGCATTGATCCGCTGTTCCTGGGTCTGCATGCCGAGGCGGAGGCCGAGATGTCGGGCAAGACCCTGCCCAAGGCCGACGATCTGGAGCGGGTGGGCAATTTCGTGATGGCCGATGGGAAATTGACTGTCGTCGAGTATTCGGATTTTCCGGAGTCGCTGGCCCGGGCGCGGAATGCCGACGGTTCGCGGCGGTTCGACGCTGCGAACATCGCGGTCCACGCGCTCAGCCGGGCATTCGTCGAACGGCTGACGGCCGACGCGAGCCGGTTCGCGCTGCCGTGGCACCGCGCCGAGAAGAAAGTGCCGTTCGTCGAATTGGAGACCGGCCGGCGGGTGGAGCCGGCGACACCAAACGCGGTCAAGTTGGAGGCGTTTGTCTTTGACGCCCTGCCGCTGGCGTCGCGCACGCTGCTGATGGAGACGTCGCGCGCGGAGGAGTTCAGCCCGGTCAAAAATGCCGAGGGCGTGGATTCGGTGGCGACGGCGCGGCGGGATCTGAGCCGCCGCGCGGCGCGGTGGTTAATGCAGGCGGGCGTCTCAATTCCGCGCGATGCGAGCGGCGAACCGGCCGGGGTATATGAGATCAGCCCGCTGGCGGCGACCGAGGCCGAGCATCTCAAGGCGGCGGCAGGGCGGGTCGTCGGGGCTGCTGAAAAGTCGGCGAAGGTCTATATTGAGTAGACTTCCCGATGTTGAGTGCGCCAGTCAGTTGTTAATAAGCACCAACGGTGCGGCTCAGCTCCAGCCCAGGGCAACGCCCTGGGTTAGCGATGGACGTCGGCCGTCAGCCCTGAAAGGGCGTCCTAATCCCAGACGTAGCGCTCATCGAAAGCAACCTGGTGCTTGATGAGAAACTCCCGGTATTCCTCTTGAAATGTCTTTTTCCGGTGGTGTTCGCGCTGCCCCTCGATGTATCTTCGAACAGCGATAACGTTTGACTCTGAGACAGCAAACGCGCCATAACCATTCTGCCACGCGAATGCCGTGAGCCCCACCCCCTGGGACTTGATCCACTTCGACGATGAGGTTTTCAATTCTTCAACGGCCTGGCTGACGCTCACGGTTCTCGCAAGGTCGAATAATGCATGGGCGTGGTCCTCCACGGTGTTGATCAATACAGGTGGACATTTCATGTTCTGAAGCACGACCGCCATGTATCGGTGCAGTGAATCGCGCACACCGTCGTCGATGAGCGGCTGGCGGTCCTTGGTGCTGAAGATCAAATGAACGTTCAACCGCGCGAGTGATTGTGGCATGGTCACGCGATTTTAACCCGCGGTTGTTTTCGTGCGAATGGACGCAGGTTGCGCGATGAGAGCCAATAGGACGCCCTTTCAGGGCTAACTACAATCGTCAGGGATCGATACCCAGGGCGTTGCCCTGGGCTGTGGCTGGGTCGCCCCTTCAGGGCTGCGCAAACACGTTCTCGTGGGGTCCCAGGGCGATGCCCTGGGCTGGAGCTGGATCACCCTTTCAGGGCTTCGCGTGCGCGCTCTCGTCTGATCCCAGGGCGCTGCCCTGGGCTGAAGCCGGCTGTGCACCGTTGGTGCTCTCGACCAGAAACTTTGACTTGCGTCTTGACATCGCCGCGCGGACGAGGCCGAGGTAAAGCGGATCGGGCCGCAGGGGGCGGCTGGTCATTTCGGCGTGGGCCTGCGTGGCCATGAAGTAGGGATGCACGGACGACGGCAGTTCCAGCACCTGCATGATGGGGAAGTTGGGATCGCGTCCGGAGAAGCAAAGCCCTCCCGCTTCAATGGCCTCGATGTAGCGCGGCTCGACTTCCCATCGGTGTCTAAATCGCATGCGCACTTCCGGGGCATTCTTGAAGAGCGAGGCTGCCACCGAGCCGCCGCGAATCTGCACGTCGCGTCCGCCCAATCGCATGTTGCCGCCGAGGCCTTCAATCTGCTTCTGCTCCGGCAGAATGTCGATGACCGGGTGGGCACAGTCCGGGTCAATCTCGCGGCTGTTGGCCCCGACCAGGCCGCAGACGTTGCGGGCATACTCGATGACGGCCATCTGGAAACCGAAGCAGATGCCGAGGAAGGGCAGCCCGCTTCGTCGTGCGTGGCCGATGCAGGCGATCTTGCCCTCGGCGCCGCGTGCGCCAAATCCGCCGGGGGTCAGAATTGCATCGCAGTGGCCGAGGCGTTCGGCGACGACCGCGTCGGTGATGTCGGTGGTGTCGATCCAGTCCATGCGGACACGGACGCCGGCAGCGGTGCCGGCGTGCTCGAGGGCCTTGATGACGCTGGCGTAACTGTCGCGGACAGACGTATATTTTCCGGTGATGCCGATCACGACTTCGGGCGTGGGGGCACCCAGCCGGGTGACGTAATCGCTCCAGATGGCGCGGGCCTTCTGTTCGGCTTCGACATGCACGCGGTCGCCCAATCCCAGGATGTCCACGACCGCCGTATCCAGACCGGCGTCGCGGACCATCTGCGGGATGACGTAGATCGAGTCGCGATCGTGCATCGAGAAGACGCGGTTCATGGGAACCGACGAGTACATGGCGATCTTCTCGCGGACCTTCTCGCTGACGGCGCGGATGGCGCGGCAGGCAATGATGTGCGGTTGAATGCCGCTCTCAAGCAATTGCTTGATGCCGAGCTGGGCGGGCTTGCTCTTTTGCTCGCCGAGGGCCGGCGGCTCGATGACGTAGGTCAGTGCGACGAAGCAGGTGCTGCCCGGGCCTTCCTCGAAGGCCAGCTCGCGCAACGCCTCGATGTAATACGCATTCTCCACGTCGCCGACCGTGCCGCCGATCTCGACGAAGATCACATCGGCATCCGACGCGACGGCCAGTTGTCGCAACTTGCTCTTCACTTCGCCGGTCACATGCGGAATCATCTGCACGTCGCGTCCGAGGTATCCGCCGCGGCGCTCTTTTTCCAGAACCGCGCTGAAGATCTGTCCGCTGGTGGCGAAGTTCAATCGCGACAGATTCTGGTCGAGCATGCGCTCGTAGGTGCCCAGATCCATGTCGCATTCCATGCCGTCGTCGAGGACGAAGACCTCGCCGTGGCGGAAGGGGTTGAGCGTGCCGGAGTCGAGGTTGAGATAGCCCTCGAGCTTGATCGGCGCGACGGTGAGACCCTTGTCTTTTAATATCTTTGCAAGGCTGCTGGCGAAGATGCCCTTGCCCAAGCCGGACATGACCGTGCCCATGACGCAGACATATTTCGTTTTGCCTTTTTGATAGCCCGGCGGGATCGGCGTGTAGAACTCAGTCTCGTCGGTCGTCTTGGCGACGCTCGTCAGCATGTCATGGGCCATGGCGGGTGCTCCGATCGAGGGGGGAATGCAACCGCGTTCATCGTAGTCGATGTGTCAAGAGAGCCTTAAGCCCTAAGCCGTAAGCCATAAGCTGTTGGCACACGGCTCGAAATTCGGGCGTGTTCCTGCATGTCTGCTGGCTGTGGGGAATCGCCTCTCCGACTTCGTTCCCACTGAAAACCCGCGCCCGGCCGCTCAGAAACGCGATTTCCCCACTTCTTGTGGGCGACATTGCCCATCGAAATTTGACTTGTCAGCATCGCATTTTGCGAGGGTACCCCTTGTGAACCCGGTGCGAACCGGGGCGAACGAGTGAAACAGTACCCGACGAATAGAGGAGACAGTCATGAACGCAACACTCGACAACGCGAACCTGGAATCGAAACGTAGTCCGTCACTTCTGGCCGCCGCTACCGTGATCGTGGTTTCGGTGATGGCGATCAACTCCGCCATTGCCCAGCCGACGATCCCGATGGTGCGCAAGGCCAGCAGCAACATGAACTACGCCGCCGGCCGCGTGCTGGTGAAGATGACCCCAACGGCCTCGGCCGCCACCGCCAAGGCGAGCCTGCCCGGCGTCCGCTCGCTGGAAGGCCTCACCAGCAAGGCGGCCGGCGCGAATGCGAAGGCGACCGGTCGGCCGGCGTGGTTTCTCGCCGAGTTGAACGACGGCGTGACGGTCGAGCAGGCCCTGCAGACGCTGGCGGCCGAGCCGTCGGTCCTGTCGGTTAAGCCGGACTTCATCCGCAGCCTGCCGACGCCGATCCACAGCAACGCGAATTCCAGCGCGGCCGACCCCAACGAGGGCCAGCAGTACGCACTGGAGCGCATTGAAGCGGCGGCCGCGTGGCAGATGGAGGCGGGTCAGAAGTCGGTGGTTGTCGCGGTGATCGACACCGGCGTGCAGATGAACCACCCGGACCTGTCGGCCCAGATGTGGAAGAACCCCAACGAGACCGCCAATGGCATCGATGATGACAACAACGGATTCGTCGATGACCTGAACGGCTGGAACTTCGTGTCGAACAACAACAACCCCAATGACGACAACGAACACGGCACGCACTGCTCGGGCATCGTCGCGGCGACGCGGGGCAACGGTCAGGGCATCGCCGGAACCGCCAATGTCACGATCATGGCGGTCAAGGTGCTCGACAGTCAGGGCAGCGGCGCGATCTCCGGCATCCTGCGGGGCGTGCAGTACGCGGCGGACAACGGTGCGAGCATCATCAGCCTGAGCCTGGGCGGCGGGTCGTTTGATGAGGCGGAGGCCGAACTCTATCGCGATGTGATCGCCCGCAACGTCGTGGTCATCGCGGCCAGCGGCAACGAGAGCGCGAATGAAGTCGGCTATCCGGCCGCGTATGAAGGCGTGATCTCGGTCGGCGCGACGGACATCAACGATCAGATCGCCAACTTCAGCAACACCGGCCAGGGCCTCTCGATCAGTGCTCCGGGCGTGGACGTGCTCAGCACCGTGCCGGGTTCGACGTATGCAAGCCTGAGCGGCACCTCGATGGCCACGCCGTATGTCGCGGGCGTCGCCGCCCTGGTTCGCTCGGCCAACCCCAGCATAACCGCGGCGCAGGTCGGACAGCGCCTGATGGACTCGGCCGACGATCTGGGCATGCCGGGATACGACACGGTGTATGGCGCCGGCCGGGTGAACGCCCGCAAGGCGCTGGCCAATGAGACGAACCCGAACCCGTCGCCGACACCGTCACCCACGCCGGCCCCGGGCAACAACACCACCCCGGACACGGCCCTGCCGATCCAGGCCGGCGACTTCTCGGGCACCTGCCGCAGCGAACTGTGGTATTCGATCAGCCTGAGCCGGGCGGCCAAGATCGACATCACGCTGAGCGGCAGCCAGGGCGATCTCGACCTCTACGTGATGGATGCGTCTGGCGAAGTCCTCGCCGCGTCGGAGTCGGAGACGTCGTTCGAGTCGGTCAGCGGCAACCTTGCGACCGGCCAGTACCTGATCGCGGTCGCGGCATACGAGGGCAAGAGCGCCTCGTTCACGATGAGCGTTCGCACCTCGGCGACCAACCCGGGCAACCCCGGCAACCCCGATCCGGACTTCCCGCTGCCGGATGACGACTTCGAGCCGGACATGGGCGAGATGTGCGGTGCGACGTCGGGCATGCCGATGCTGGCGATGATCGCGGGCCTGATGGGCTTCGGCACCACGGTTCGCCGAAGGAAGTAACCCGATGGTTTGAGACAGACTGTCGGTTTTAGATAACGACCGGCCGCGCGATGAAAGAACCGCGCGGCCGGTTTTCTTTTGAGGGGCGGGGAATGAACGCAGGATTAAACGTGGATTGCGGAATCAAGGGGGACGCCGCGTTCAAAATCGCACGGTTTCCCGGTCATTCAGGCTTGCTTGGATTTTCTTGATGTGTTTGTCTACAATGATACATCATTGGGGTACCCATGAGAATTCGATGGTTTTGGGGATTGGCGGTCTTGCCGCTCCTGGCGATCACGCCATCGGGAATGGCATCGCTGTTACCTACCTCCTGGATACTGGCGGTGGGGGTTGATACTTTTGGACCGGGGGGCGGGGGACAATCGACTGGTTTCGTAGTCCCGCAACCGAGCTTCCATAGCCAAAGCACGTTAACCTTCGGCGGCAGCACAATTTCCGCGCAATACGACATCGAAATCCTGCAATCGATGGCCGAGTACAACGTCCAGACCCAGATCAGTTGCGGAAACGTGCAGGGGGATATTCCGCGTTGCGCCACTTCCGGTCGAATTTTTGTGATGCCCACAACAGACGTCTGGATCGAAATGACCTCTGTCTTCAACTACTCCCTGCCAAGCGATTTGATGACCATCAACGCGCGCATTGCCGCAGTAAAGTCTGATTTGACTGTTGCTTATGTCTCGGAAGGGGCCAACGACAATACGGTAAGCTCGCCGCCGCATTCCGGAGTGTTTGATCTTCACGGGTCCGGGCTAATCCCCGCAGGGACCTTGACGCGGATTGAGTACGCCTTCGATACGAAATTCCTTACGGGCGCGGCCAACATTTCTGCACTTTCGACCGGCACCATGCACATGACCATGACCGCCGTGCCGGAGCCGGCCGCCGTTGGGTGGCTCGCCGCCTGCGGATTGATTCTGGTTCGCAAGCGGACACAACGCGACAATCTGTCGGGTCGATGACCCGACCTACGCGGCTTCGTGGCGGACGTCGTGCATCGAACATTTCGTCGGCCCCCGCGGAGGGGGGCCGCTACGCCAGCGCTTAATTCGCATTGACGTGTCGACCCATCGTGAGCCTTGCTGATCTTTGCTTGCACGTCGGACTCGCCTGCGCAAAGAAAAAGCCCGCCGGGGAGGGCGGGCCTTTTCGTGCGAGGTGTGCCCGCGCGGCGCCCAGAGGCCGCGCGGGGTGTGTACACAAACCTTACGGCGGGGGCGGCGGGCAGAAGGAGTTCGGCCCCTGTGGCGTGCCATTATAGACACTCACACAACATGCCGGCTCCGCCATGACGCACGGATTGCAGCCGGGCGGGCCGCCGATGCAGCAGGCCTGCGCCGCGCCGGTCGTGCAGACCGTACCGGCCGGCGACGGAATGCCGCCGGCGAGTATGCAACACTGCCGCGACATCATCTGGCACTGGCCGTTGGCCGTGCAGCACGCCGCGTAGTTGCCGCACGGGCCGGGGATCAGTTGACCGCCGCTCGGACACTGCGTGGTGCCGGGGGCGAGATCCACGCACTGTCCATTTGACGTGCAGCAGGAAAGAGAACGATCGTCGCAGCATAGGCCGTCGTCGGCGGTGATCGTGCCGGAGACGTCCATGCCGGTGATCACGCCGCCGCCGTTGACGACGCGTATCTCGATGCAGTTCTCGCATGGTCTGAACAGCGACTGATTCGTCACGAAGATCTGCGTCGGCGGATTGAGGAAGGCCCAGCCGTTGGGCGTCGCGCCGACCTGCACGCCGTTGAGCCAGACCGTGGCCGCGTCGTCGGCGAGCAGGCTCATCGTGAGCGTCGCGTTCTTGAACCGCGGATCGAGACAGAAGCAGTAACGGTAGCAGTACAGCCCATTGGTCGAGGCGGTCGTTGCCGAGATCCAGCGCGTGCCAGGAATCAGGGCCCACGCCGAGTGCGGCTGAATGGCCTTGGCCGGCCGCGGCACGGCGCCGTTCGTGGCGTCGCAGGTGACGGTCCAAGTGTCGTCGTCCTGACCGACCGGGATGAACGGACCATTGACGTCATAGACGCCGGACTTGAGGTCCTTGATGAGCCGCTGCGGCGGACAGCAGCACTTGCCGTCCTGTGCAGTGAGGCTGCCGATCATGTTCAGGCCGGTCGGGGCGCCGCCGATGTTCTGCACACGGACGACGATGCAGTTTTCACCCGGGTGGAACAAGGCCGCGTTGTTGACGCTGATCACCGGCGGATTCGGATCGGTGAATGCGGCCGCATTGCCGATGAAGGTCCCGTTCAGGAAGACCTGTCCGGCGTCGTCCGCACGGAGTCGCAGATTCAAGAGCGGATTCTTGAAACGGTCATCCAGACAGAAGCAGAATCGATACTCGTAGTCGCCGTTCGGACCAAAGTAATTGGCCGAGATCCACTGCGAGTTCGGGAAGGTCTGCCAGACCGGATGCGGCGTAATCACCGTGGCCGGCCGCGGCACGATGCCGCCCGATGCATCGAGGGTGACGACCCAGTTGTCATCGTCGGTATTGACCGGGATGGCGTTACCGTTGTCATCGATACCGGTGGCGAGATTGAGGTTGAGATTGGCCTTGGGGCAGCACGGCGTGGGCGCGCACTGCGCCTTGGTCATGATGCGGCCGATGAACTGCGCAAAATCAACCTGTGTATAGATGCCGTCGCCGTCGATGTCGGCGCAGGCACAGTTGTCGCCGGGCTGCGAAGTGCCCAGCCAGCAGCGGACGAATCCGGCGATGTCGAGACCGTTCAGCACGCCGTCGCCGTTGATGTCGCCCGGGCAATCGCAGGTGATCGGGCGGCAGTCGCAACAGATGGTGACGGTGCCGTCGGGATTCTCGATGCGATTCTCGACGCAATACGTGCCGGGCGGACAGTTGCCGGTGCAATGCGGCACGTTTGGCGCCGGGCCGGACAGATCGACGTAGCAACTGGGATCGCCCACGCAATCGCACTTGCGAATCATGTATTGACCGGTCGCGGGGTTGTACTCCACGCATTTGGGCCGGCAGTTTCCTGCCACGCCGGTTGCATCCGGCGGACAGATGAACTGCGTGCAGGCCTGGCCGTTGGCGGTGGGCTCGCAGAATTCCGGATCGGGTACGCAGTTACAGCAGTAGGCAATGCCGTTGGCGGTCGGGAAGATACGCTGCACGCAGGTGTAACCAGGCGGGCAGACGCCAACGCAGATCGGCCCTGCCGGACCCATTTCGGCGTGGCAGGCGTCCGGACTGTCACAATTGCACTTGTGTACCTGGATCGTGCCGTCGTTCCGGATTTCGATGCACTTCGGCTTGCAGGTGTCATTGGGCGTCGGACAGATGCTGGCCTGGCAGGCTGAGCCGTCGGGCAAAGGTTCGCAATGCTGGTTGTCGGGTCGACAACTGCAGCAATAGGTGGTTGATCCATCGGTCGGATCGAAGGAGGCCGAGCGTTCGCAGACAAAGCCCGGCGGGCAGGTACCGACGCAGATGGGCTGCAGAGTACCGGCCGGTCCCGGAATGATGTGGCACTGCGTGTCTGGCATGCACTCGCAATCGACCACGATCTGTTGACCGTTTGCCGTTACCTTGATGCAACGCGGCAGGCAGGCTTCGCCGGGATTGGGACAGGTCGTCGGGTTGCAGCCCGTTCCAGTGGAGTTGGGCGTACACGGCGGCGGCGTGGGACTGCAGCCGCAGGTGAAGGTCGTGCCGGGCGGATAGGGTGTGATGATGACCGTCGATTGTCCGGACGGAACGCCGTTGATCAACACTTCGCACTGATTCTGCTGAGGCGGCATCGGGCAGGTGCCCGTGCAGCGCACCGCATTGAGCGTCGGGATGTAGGAGATCGCGCCGCAGTCGGTGTCGTTGAAGCACGAGCAATTCTCGACAATGACGCCGCCGGGGGTTCCGGGCGCCGAGATGATCATCTGGGCGCGGCAGGTGGCGCCGGGCGTCGTGTTTGTGCAATTCGTTGCCAGATTCTGGCAGAGCGGATCGGCCACCGGACACGTCGGCGGCAACGGGACGCACTCGCAGCAGTAGGTTCTCGAGCCATCCGCCGGATTGAATGTCATGGTGCGCTGGCACGTGAAGCCAGGCGGACAATCGCCGATACAGAGCGGCTCATTGGCGCCGGCCGGCGGCGGAATGATGTGGCACTGCGTATCGGGGATGCACTCGCACTCGACCACCGAGACCTGACCGTTGGGGCCGATGCGGATGCACTTGGGCAGACAGGTTTGGCCGGGCGTCGGGCAAGTGGTCTGCGTGCAAGCCGTGCCGGCGGCGTTCGGGGTACACGGCGGGGTCGGCGGAGCACATCCGCATGTGAACGTGGTGCCCGGCGGATAGGGCGTGATGACAACCGTCGATTGTCCGGACGGAATTCCGTTGATGAAGACTTCGCATTGGTTGCCGGTTGGGGGCACAGGGCAGGCACCGACGCAGCGGACTGCATTCAGCGTCGGGACATAGGTGATCGCGCCGCAGTCTGTGTCGTTCAGGCAAGCGCAGTTTTCCGCACGAATGACGCCGGCCGCATCGATGATGATCATCTGAGCGCGGCAGTTCGAGCCTGGCGTCGGATTGACGCATTGCGTGGCGAGGGCCTGGCAGAGCGGGTCGGCAACCGGACAGGTCGGCGGCGGCGGGACGCATTCGCAACAGTAGGTCGTCGAGCCGTCGGCGGGGTTGAACGTGGCCGTGCGCTGGCAGGTGAAGCCGGGCGGACAGTCGCCGATGCAGACGGGCTCCAGCGCGCCTGCTGGCGGCGGAATGATGTGGCAGCGTGTGTCGGGGATGCACTGACAATCGACCACGGAGATCTGACCGTTGGGGCCGACGCGAATGCATCTCGGCAGGCAAGTCTCGCCCGGATTTGGACAAGTGGTCTGGTTGCAGTTCATGCCCGTGGGATCGGGCGTACACGGGGGCGGGGGCGGTGCACAGTTGCAGGTGAACGTCGTTCCAGGCGGGTAAGACGTGATGATGACATTGGAAGAACCGGAGGCGACGCCATTGATGAAGACTTCGCACTGATTGCCTTGCGGCGGCACCGGACAGACGCCGGCGCAGTGCACGGCGTTCACGGCGGGGTCGTAGGCAATCGCGCCGCAATCGGTATCATTTAGACAGGCACAGTTTTCAGCGCGGACCACGCCGGTGGAATCGATGATGATCATCTGGGCGCGGCAGGTCGACCCGGGCGTGGGGTTCACGCAATCCGACACCATGTTCTGGCAAAGCGGATCGCCGACCGGGCAGGTCGGCGGGGCGGGAATGCACTCGCAGCAATACGTCAATGAGCCGTCGGCATTGGTCGTCACCGTTCGATTGCAAATGAATCCGGGGGGGCAGGTGCCGACGCAGGTGGGCGGATTGGGCGCGGGTGATCCGAAGGTGATATGGCACTGCGTGTCGGGGATGCACTGGCATTCGACCACGGTCTGCTGTCCATTGGGGCCGACACGAATGCACCTGGGCAGACAGGCTTCGCCCGGGTTGGGACAAGTCGTCTGGTTGCAGCCACTGCCGGTTGCGTTGGGTGTGCAGTTGGGCGGCGGGGGCGGCGTACAACCGCATGTAAAGACGGTTCCCGGCGGGTAGGCGCCGACCGGCAGCGTGGGCTGGCCGGATGACACGCCGTTCACCAGCACGGTGCACTGGTTTCCGTTCGGTGGCACCGGACAGTTTCCGGCGCATCGCACGGCGTTGAGGGTGGCGATGTAACGAATTCCGCCGCAATCGGTGTCGGCGAAGCAGGTGCAGTTGAGTCCGCGAACCCCCAGCGGCGCGGTGGGGTCAACAATGATCTGCTGCGGAAGGCAGATCTGCCCGGGAATACCGCTGACGCAATTTGCGGCCTGGCCCTGACAGAGGGAGTCTGCAATGGGGCATTGCTGTGCCGATGCGGTCGAAAAGGTGAAGAAGAGGCTCAGACCCGCGGCGAGCGCCGCCAATCTCATTCGCGAGCCGCTTCGCGACGAAGACTTCGCGATTTGGGCCTGCCGACAACACGATTCCTTTGAGGCAACGTCGTGACCGCACTGCTTTCGCATGGTGATACTCCCTCGCTCCCAGGTGGATACATGAATCCTGCGTTGCTCCGGCTCCGGACATCGCAGGGACACTCAAGACGACGCAGCGCGGGACCAGACGGCTACTGAAAAATCTCAAAGCCGGATGGAATTCACCGATGAGACGGGGTGATCCGGGCGCAACGTCTCCCTGAGGAGTCCGTACCAGGGTAAGGAATCTCCAAGTTTGATTCCGTGCGATTTTTTGGGTTGTGGGATCTCACGGTGGGATCAGAGTAAGGCGGTCCGATGCTGTTTGCCGACGGACCGCCCTGCTCGCGGAAAGCACATCGTGAGTTTTTGGGGCAGAAGGGGCCGGAAAGCCGGTCGCTATTGGGCGAGGAGCAGATGAATGAATGGACTCACGTCCAGCGTGTTCACAACCTCGTCTCCGTTCACATCTGCATGAAAATACCCGCAATCCGGCCGCGAAGCCGTATAGGCAGCGGCATCCAGCAGGGCTGAAACGAAGCCCTCCACATCCAGCCCGTCGACGTTGCCGTCGCAGTTGAGGTCACCGGGTTGCGCGGCCGGTCGAACGAGAACAGGCGGTCCGGGCGGGCTGCCCTGAATGAAAAAAAAGAGATCACCCGTCGGGATCAGCCACACCTCCGTCTGCGGGAGGTCTGGTTGTCCGATCGCGGCCAGCACCGCTGCCTCGGTCTGTGGGTCAACCGGCGCCGTCGCGGCCGCAAACATGAGCCCCGAAGGCTGGGGCGGGTCGGGGATGAGGACTGAGCCGGGCGGGAAGACCATCTTGTTGCCTTCACAGGTGATGCCGGCGGCATTGCAACTGTACGAAACAACCGTCACGCCGCCACCGGGAGTGACGTATGCGCGTTTCCCAACCGTGATTCCGTTGTCAACATGGTCTTGGGGAAAGGGGAAGAACATCATCGCCCCGGGCGGGAATCCCACCGGCATGCCAACCACGAACTTGGGCTTTAGTGGGAACTGCTCGACGCGGACGACGGTGGTGGGCTCGCCTTTGATCACGACAGTCGTTGCCGCAGTCACGCGTTCATTGGGGCCAAGGGGCTGCTGGCCCTGGTTGGGCCTGACCACCACAACGCGCCCCGACGGGGGATCGGCGGAGGCCGTATGCGGGGGTAGCCCCCATGCTGCCGCGAGTATGAGCCAGCCGAGGCCCGGTCGGCGGCGCGATGACTTTTCGCCAGTGCACAGTGATTTGACGTTCGTAAACATGATCCGTCTCCCTTCTCAAGGTAGACGGATATCTATGAATTGCGGCCATCGGCCGCTGGTCAGCGGCTTTCGAGCGGGTCGCCTTCGTATCGCTTGACGATTTCTCGAAGTCGGTCCACCACGCGGTTTTTTGCGTTGTAGATCTCCTGCGGGCTGAGGCCCAATTGGGCGGCGACCTGTTCGACGGGCTCATGGCGAAGGACGACGCGTTCAAAGGCCTCAATCGTTCGCTCGTTGAAACGCGTGGTTTCACGCAGTTCTCGGATGGCCTGCTCAAAAATGACGCGTCGTTCCTCAGCCTCCCACACGGACTCGTCGGCCGGGTCGTCCGGCAGACCCGCGATGGCGGATTCGCCGTGGATCACGCCTCGCCGCCCCACGTCACGCTGAAGGTCTGCCAGCCGGCAACGGGCGATTCCAATGAGCCATGAGCGAAGGCGCCCCTTGTTTCGATCGTACTTGCGGGCGCGATAGTCCTGCACGAACCGGGCGAGGGTTTCCTGCGCCACATCTGCGGCGTCGGCATCGCTGATGCCCATGCGGCGGAGAAAGCCGTAGAGAATGGGCCTGTAGCGATTGTCGAACTCGGTCCAGGCCGAACGGTTACCCGAATCATAAAGGCCGTCGAGCAACTCAGTGGTCGTGATGGTGGCGACCGTGTGAACCGAGTCGCTCGGCTGCAATGGCATAAACCCATTGTATCAGGATGGTTACGTGCCTCCAAGGATTTGAATCACAGGCCTGCGCGGCCGGAAAAAGCGAGGATTTGGACTCGGTAGTTGGAGATTTCCGTCGGAAACTCGGAAGTGACAGGGGGAGGGTGCGTACCCGCTTCGAGTTCGATCTCTCCCGGCTGCGCTGCGTTCCGTCATTCAATGTAATGGCATCAATACAAAGAAAGCGGCCCCGTCGATTGGCTCAACAGGGCCGCCGTGAGCTTGGTGTTGTTGTCAGTCTATCGAATCGCGGCGAGAAACAGCGGGCGGTGTTTTAGCGCCCCGTCTTGATCGAGGCATTCTTGGTGGCAGTGGCCGTGATCGGCTTTCGCGACCGGGATTTCTGCGTCTTGATCGGTTTGGTGGCCTTGGCCTGAGTCGAGACGCGCGTGACCGGCGGGCGGTCGTCGTCGGCCAGCGCCGGCATCGGCTCCTCGGTGAAGCGCACCTGCGTGCCGACGCTCACCATTTTCGCCAGTCGCAACGCATCCCAGTTGGTCAGGCGGAAGCAGCCGTGCGAACCGGTCTTGCCGATGTTCTCGGGTTCGGGCGTGCCGTGGATGCCGTAGCCCGCCTTGCTGAGTCCGATCCAGCACAGTCCGACGGGGTTTCGCGGTCCGGCCGGGATGATCAGCTTCTCTTTGACGTTCTTGACTTCGGGCCAGTTGGCCGGGTCGAACCAATATTTAGGATTGTCGACAATGGACGCGACGGTGCAGGTCTCAGTGGGGCGCTTGCGCCGGTCGGCGGCGATGGAGCAGTGGTAGAGACCGACCACCCGATCGCCGTTCTTGGCGCGAATGATCTTGGTGCCCAGATCGACTTCAAGCACGGTCGCTTTGGCGGTCGGTGAGGCGTCGTTCACGTTGGGAATGTTGATGGACTGCCCCGGCTTGATCGATTTGAGATTCACGCCGGGATTGAGCCGCCCGAGCAGGGCGATCGTGCAATGTCCGCGTTCGGCGACGAGGTTCATGAGCGACTGATAGCCGAGGATTTTGGCTTTTGACTTTTCGGGCCAGGTCTTGGGCGGCGGGGCGACGAGGTCGCGATCGGCGGCCGTGATCTGGTAGGCGCGGGTGGCCGGCCGGGAATCGATGCCGAGGCTGCTGCGCGTGGCGGGGTCGATGGTGCCGGTGATCGGTAACGAATTGAAAGCCTGATAGGCTCGAATGGCGACTTCGGTCTTCTTGCCGGTCGAGCCGTCGATGACGCCGGGCGAAAAGCCGGCGATGTCGAGCGCGGCCTGGATGGCGACTTGCTCATGGGCGATCGGCGTGGAGCCGCCGGGCGCGGGGTTGATCGCGTTCGGCTCGATGTCGCCGGTCGAATCGGCGGGTTGCGTGGAGGCAGCTGGGATTACCGGCCTGCCTGGCGAGGGCTTCGCCGGGGTGGGCTTTGCGGTCGCCGGCTTCGTGCCGGTCTTAGCGGCCTTGGTCGGTGTCCGCTTCTTTGGATTTGTCGTTTTGACGGCCTTCTTCGATTTTGGCTTTGAGGCCGCGGACTTGGACGTCTTGGATGCCGTCTTGGACTGGCCCCAGACCGGGGCGACCATGCCGGCGACCGCCAGCGCAATTGACACACTCACCGCCGCCATCATCCTTGACATGGCCATCTCCCGCACAAAATGTCGACGCACCGATCGTCGAGTACGCCCCGACGCGCAGCAAAGCAACGTCCGATAAGCGCAGAATACCACTCTGTAGACTGCGCTGCCCGACCTATTATCGGTATGATTCGCAAAGCCCGTTGACCCTATCCGGAGGCCGGTGCGACCGTGCGGGACGCCTACAGTGGGCTGAGTCTAGGGTCGTTCGAGTTTACCGTGTGCAACATACTGTGAATTAGGATGTTAGCGTTCAGCGACGTGCGGCCGATTTGTGAATGTGTCGCCCCCGATTGCAACCATGAGCAACCCGCTAGCCGTAACGATCCTGGGGTCCGGCACGTCGCATGGCGTACCGATGATCGCGTGCACGTGTCCGGTGTGCACCTCGCCCGACCCGCGCGACAAGCGCACCCGCCCCAGCATCTACCTCCAGCAGGGGCAGACCTGCATCCTGGTGGACACTTCGCCCGAGCTGCGGCTTCAGTGCCTTGCCAACGACATCCGCCGGGCCGATGCGGTGCTATTCACGCACCATCACATCGATCATGTCGCCGGGCTGGATGACCTGCGGCGGTTCAACTGGATTCAGAACGGCGCGATTCCACTGTATGGTCAATCGGCCACGCTCTCACGGCTCGCGACGATGTTCTCGTATGTGTTCGACCCCGACCCCGCCTATCCCTCGGCGATTCCGCAACTGATTCCGCACTCCATCGACGGGCCCTTCAGTGTCGGCGAAATCGTGATCACGCCGATTCCGCTGCTACATGGGCGTCTGCCGGTGCTCGGCTTCCGCGTGGGGGATTTTGCCTATTGCACGGATGTCAGCGAGATCCCGCCGGAGTCGTGGCCGCTCTTGGCGGGGTTGGACGTGCTGGTGCTGGATGCGCTGCGGCGGCGTCCGCACCCGACGCACTTTAATCTCGATCAGGCGGTGGATCACGCGCGGCGGATTGGCGCGCGACAGACGTATTTTACGCACATCGCCCATGAACTCGGGCACGAGGAGACCAATCGCGGGCTGCCGGCGGGCATGGCGCTGGCCCACGACGGGCTGGTGATTCAGACATCCGGCTGATTCAATCCGGACCGGTCGCGGAATCGTCGTTGGAGACGGTGGCCGTGGCGGTATCCCGGTCGGCCCGGTTCACCACGTTTCGCGCGCGGGCGATCGCACTGCGGTTCTCGCGGTGGCAGTCTTTCATGAGCGAGATGAGGGCGCGTCGCTGCCGGTGAGTGAGCAGCACCGCCATCTGCGATTCCATGTCTTCGTATAAATCAGGCAGGCGCCGCAGGAAGCGCAGATAAAGGCGGCAGTATTGCGGATCGGCGAGCATTGCGCTGTCCGGCCTCTCGCATGGGAAGGCGGCGTACAGGGGGCAGCAGACGTCTCGGCTGTCGAAAGCGAAGCCGATGATCAGTTCCCGGAAGACCTCGCGCAGCATGCGTCGCTGATCCGGATTCATCTGCAGCCGCTCGCCCCATGCCCGGGCGGGCTCGTCGGCGAGAAGGAGAAAGTAATCGTCACACTCCGCCGGCGGCCATTGCGCCGAGGGCGTCTGTCCGCACACCGCGTTGACATAAGTCGTGAACAGTTCGTCCCGCCGCGCCGCGGCCGCCTCCAGCCGGAGACACATTTCGATCTGATCTGGTGATGCGATTGCCTCTACCTGGATTTGCACCTGCTTCTTCATCTCGACCAGTGCCGATTCGAAGGGCGCGTCGGCCACGGCGTCCGTGCTTCTTCTTGATTCCTCACCGAAGTCGTCATCGTTTTTCAGCTTCCATGTCTTTGCGAAGTCGCGCATGATCGGAGGCAGCACGTTCTTGGCGCGGCGACGCTGGTCTTCATCCAAGTCCAGCCGATGGCAGAGCGACTCAATGAGTTCGGCGGCCTCTTTCTCTGTTTGGGATGCGCGGTCGTGCCGAACCTGCTCAGCGGTCTCCTCGGGTTTGGCTGCGGGCTTCGAAGTTGAAGCAGGCTTCTCGTTGCGCACGGGCCAGAGCAGCGTATCGCCCGACGCGTTCAAGGCCGCGGCCAATCCCACCACGATGGAACAAGAAGTGAATCCGCGCATATGTGGCCCCTGTCTTTCTGGCGCCCCTGACTACGCGAACCGGACTGTGCCCGCCATTTCCGAACTGGGGAGGACTTGAGTACACTCCCGGCTGGATGCGAGCATGTGACATTCGATTCTAGTCGTTTTTATGTTTTCGCAACATCTGCGCCGCACTCCGCCTGGTGTGTAACGGGAAGCCGATCGACCATGTCAGACCTGCCGCCGAAACGCCTGTTTCCAAGCCAGACCGGCATGCATCAGCTGAATTCACCGCCGCTGGTCGGCGTGGCGGAATTCGTCCAATCCGACGTCACCTGCTCGGGCTGCGGATACAACCTGCGCGGACAGTCCCGCGCCGGCCGCTGCCCGGAATGCGGGCTCTCGGTCATCGACGCGGTTCGCCGCAGCATGTTGATCTACGCCGACAAGGCGTGGCTGGTGCGGGTGCGATCGGGCGTAACCCTGGTTTTCTGGGCGATCGGCGCATCGATCCTGGGCATGTGCGTTTTCATGATCTGGGCGGCCGCTATCGGGTTTAGCCACATGGCGTCTCCCCAGGCCGGCGCTCAATTTGTCGAGAAGTTTCAGATTCCCGGCGTGCTGATCGGCATCTTCAGCGTCGCGTACATATTCCTGGTCCTGCATCGGCTGACGACGCCGGAACCGGAGCCGGGCGCTCCCAGGCCGTCCCGAACCGGGCGCGCCCGCGCCATCATGACGATCGCCTGCGTCGCGTTGGCATTTCAACTGGTCAATGCCACAGTGATGGTCGCACTCGGGCCCCAAGATCCGTTTGTGCCCGCCTCCACGGGCTGGCTCACCTATTCGATCATCGTCGCCGTTGCCGGCAACATCCTCTATCTCTTCGGGCTGGTGCTGCTCATGCTGCATCTTCGGGCGATCGCCCGGCGCGATCGCTCGCCGGGGCTGGGACATCTCTTCACACTGGTGATGTGGGGTGGGGCGGTATCTGTTGCGGTCTTTGGCTTTGCAGGTGTCTTTTTCATCTGGATGGCGATGACGTCACCCCAGAGTTACATGTACGCCACGACCATGACGACCACGAACGTTGGCGGGGTGGTCGTTCAGACTTCGACGCCGTTCGGCGCATCCGCGACGCACACGACAACAACTACGGCGCCTTCCACCATGCCGACGTCGTCTCCTGCATTCGCGCCCTACGCCGGCCAGTCGGCCATGATGGCCGGCGCGTTTCTGTTCGGCGGGATCATGATCGCCGGCGAGTGCTTCGGATTTGTCGTGTTCGTCCTTGCCATTGTCGCCGCGGTGCAGTTCTATCGCGCCCTGTCGTGGGGCATCAACGAAAATGTCGGTGCGCCGATATTTGCCGCCGCGTCGTCCGCGGATTCGAGCGGCCCGCACGATGCGACGCTGGATGGCGAGCCGCTCCGATAACCGCGCCCGAATTATCGTCTCTTCTATAGATGTAGACGTTTCGCAACCCAAGCGCTGCGGGGCGCGGACCGATGTTCAGGGCGGAGCCGGACGCTCATCGGCGTCTCTCGACGTCCGCGTCCGGCTGGTCCCTGTCAGGAACGCGGCATGTCGACCCTCACGATTCCGTCCAACAAGACAAACAAGGCACCCGGCGCGACCGGCGTGTGCAAGCGCGTGTGCGAGACCGATGTCTCCAAGCCGTCCGCCGGCCATCACGACTTCAACCGCATCACCGACGAGCAGTACGACATGGCCGCCGAACACATGGGCCTGGAGAAGGAGATTCAACTCCTGCTCCGCACGCCGTACCGCGAACTGGTCGTGCAGATCCCGGTGCGCATGGACGACGGACACCTCGAGATATTTCACGGCTACCGCATTCAGCACAACGGCGTGCGCGGTCCGTACAAGGGCGGCATCCGCTTTCACCCCGAGGTGAACCAGAATGAAGTGCGCTCGCTGGCCGCGTTGATGACCTGGAAGACGGCCCTGGTCGGCATTCCCTTCGGCGGCGCCAAGGGCGGCATCACCTGCGATCCCAGCAAGATGTCGCGCAACGAACTGCAGCGGATGACCCGGGGATTTACGCAGAAGCTCGATATGTGTCTCGGCGTATACCGCGACATCCCGGCCCCCGATGTGAACACCAATGCCCAGACCATGGCATGGATCATGGACGAATACGGCAAGAAGCACGGCTACACGCCGGCCATCGTCACCGGCAAGCCCGTCACCCTGGGCGGATCGCTGGGCCGCGAGGAGGCGACCGGTCGCGGCACCATGATCATCACGCGCGAGGCCTGCAAGGTGCACGGCATCGACATCAAGCATGCCCGGATCGCGATCCAGGGCTTCGGCAATGTCGGCTCGTGGACCGCGAAGTTGCTGCACGAGCAGGGCGCGTGCATCACGGCCGTCTCCGACATGCACGGCGGCCTGTTCAACGAGAACGGGCTGGACATTCCCAAACTCTGGGAGCATGTGAAGTCGACCGGCAGCGTGGTGGGCTTCAACGGCGGCAAGGCCATCGGCAATGACGAACTGCTCGCGTTGGAAGTCGATGTGCTGATTCCGGCGGCGCTGGGCGCGGCAATCGATCGCAACAATGTCAGCGCGGTGAAGGCGAAACTGCTCGTCGAGGCCGCCAATACGCCGATCACGCCCAAGGCCGACGAAGTGCTGCGAAGCCGCAACATACCGGTCATTCCCGACATTCTGACGAACGCCGGCGGCGTGACGGTGTCGTACTTTGAGTGGACGCAGAATCTGCAGCAGATCCGCTGGGAGTTGGATCACGTCAATACCGAGATGGAGAAGATCATGACGCGCGCGTGGCGGCGGGTCAGCGAGCGGCAGCAGGCCGACAAGATTCCGTATCGCATGGCGGCCTACGTGATCGCGCTGGATGAATTGACGGCGGCGACGCGATTGCGGTCGTAATCGTCTCACCGATGAGTGGAGTGGAATCGTGGAGCACCGGTCGATTGGGCCGGTGCTTTTTTTTTGCCCGCCGCGACGCGGACAGAGCCGGCGTGTCCTCACGCCGGTGTACGTGGAGAGCGGTTCGAATCGCCTGGCAACTCCTCCGGAGAATCCGGGCTGAGGACGGCCCGGCACTGATCCGTCGCATTGATACGATTTGAGATAATCAAACTTGGCCGGACGCCTATAACAAGTCACACATGCTCTCAATCGGGCGTGGCGTGATCGGGCTTTGCCAGGCGGCCAGCAGAGCGATCGCCTCCCATTGAGTCAAGAGTTTTCGCTGCGATGCCCCAACTTTGGGGTGAAGCAGAAGGCGCAGGTTCCCTTGCTGATACTTGAGGATCAGTAGCGTATCTGCCGGCGTCCAGCGTTCGACGGGGATTCCCCAACCCTTCCAAAAGGTTCGCCGACGCATCAAGCCGCCAGGGACGATGAACCATGCCGCTGAGCGGCGCCAGAGGATCAGCGTGCTCACGATGAGGATGGTTGCATAAACGATGAAGTGCATTCCTACGTCAATCCAGTTGAAACCGCTTCTAACGACGTGCAGTGCTGTGGTGATCGAGCCTTGAGAAATGGTGAAAAGTACCAGCCATCCCGCGAATCCGTTGTGTGCCTGCCAGCGCGTGAACCAATCGGCCCTCTTCGGCCGATGAACATCTGCTGGCTGACCATCGAGTATGGACTCGACCATGCCCTGCAACGTGGTGTGCGACTCATCAAGTTCAACAGGTTCAAAGGGCACGAAGTTCGGTGCGGGAATGTCGACACGAGTTTGCGGGTGTGCCTTGACGCCCTGCACAACGGCGAGATTCGGCTCGCCCAGTTCCTTCCAAATCTCGACAAGTCGGCTGGCTGAAAATCGTCTACGAGTCCACGCCTGTTCAGCCGCTTGCACGAGCATGCGTGAGACTTCATCATCGACACCCAAGCACTCTGCGGAGTCAATTCTCTGCGTAATGAAACTCCTGGCATGCAGCCAGAGCTTCAGAACATAGCAGGAGCGATCGACCGGGCGGAGTTGAACCTCGCCCGATTCGTGCATATCTAATGCGGTCGACATCGCTACTATCGTAACGGAACTCACCGCAAGTCTGACATCTCTTTCAGTTCGCGCGGCGGGATCGGGCTTTGCCAGGCCCCCAGCAGCGCCGTGGCCTCCATGCGCGTGAGTAACCGGCTCTGTACGGCCTTCATGCCGCGATACAGGGTTGCCATCCAGCCGATGTTATACGGCGTCAGCATGAGCATCGTGTCGGCGGGGATGAATCGTTCCAGTCGCGTGCCCACGTTCTTCCAGAATGTGCGACGGATGACAACGCCGCCCGGTATGAGCAACCACTGCGCCGAGGTTCGCCATACGGCGTAGTAACATGCGGCGAGGGTCACTCCGAAAATCCCCAACCACATGGCGACGAACCACAGTTTGAAGCCCTGCGTGGCAGTCTGGGTGATGACCTGCACGGCGCCGTTGATTGTGACAGGCAACAACATGACCGCCGGCGCGCCGACGCGCACGAACATGCGTCCAAGCCAGCGCGCTTTTTTCACTTCGGCCACTTCCGAGTCCTCATCATTTGATACAAATGACTCCACCATTCCAGACAGCGCCGGCTCGGTCTCATTCAGCTCGATCGGTTCAAACGGTACTGTCAGCGGCGGCGGGACTTCGAAATTGAGCTTCTTCTTATTGCCGATGGTCTGCACGATGGCGAGCGTCGGCAGATTCAATTCACGGCAGGCCTCGGCAATTCGCTTGAGGCGAAACCGCTCGTCGCGCCAAACCGCGGCGGCCTCGGTGAGACGGCGCGCGGCTGCATCATCCAGTCCCGGACACTCGGCCGACTCGATTTTCAGGTAACGACTCAGGTGCAGACTGAGGATGTAGCACGTCGGGTGTGCCATACCCGCGGCTTGACCCAATTCGGGAGTTTGCAGGGTGTTGGACATGCAGAATCGCTCCACCGCCGAGGTAAACGTCGCCGGCGGCTGATCTTCACACATTTGCGCCATTCTACATTGGTCGAGACAGGGCCCAGCGAATACAATGCCCGCGTGAACACCGCACAAGACCTGCAAAAACTCGTATCCCAGCGGCTGCTTCCGCGCGTGAAGCAGCCAGCCCAGTACATCGGCCGCGAGATCAATCAGCTCGTGAAAGATGGCGACTGGGAGCGGGCGGACGTGCGCGTCGTGGTCGCATTTCCGGACGCATACACCATCGGCATGTCGCACCTCGGCTGCCAGATCATCTACTGGCTGTGCAATCACACCCCCGGCGTCTGTGCCGAGCGGGTCTACACACCCTGGGTCGATGCCGAGGCGGTCATGCGGAAGGAAGGCATCCCGCTGTTCACCTGGGACACCCGCCGGCCCGCGGGCCAGGCCGACATATTCGCCGCCTCCTTGCAGTATGAGATGGGCTTCACCAATCTGCTGTGCATGCTCGATCTGGCGGGCATTCCGCTCTACGCCGCCCAGCGCGACGACTCGCATCCGCTGGTCATCGCCGGCGGTCCACAGGCCGACAACCCCGAGCCGGTCGCCGACTTCGTCGATCTCGTCGTGATCGGCGACGGCGAAGCCTCCATGGCGGCGATCCTCGATTGCTACAAAGAGCTTAAAGCCAGCGGCGTGCGGCGGCGCGACATGATCGAAATCATGGCCAGGCGCTTTCCATGGATTTACGCGCCGGGACTGTATGACGTGTCGTATCACGACGATGGCACCATCGCCGGTGTCCTACCGCGCGTCACCGGTCTGCCGAGCGAGATTCAACGCTGTCAGACGCCGGACTTCGAGCACGCCCCGTTTCCGACGCGGCCGATCATCCCCTTTGTCGAAGTGGTCCACGATCGCATGGCCATCGAGGTCATGCGTGGCTGTCCCCAGCGCTGCCGATTCTGCCATGCCGGTTACACCAAGCGACCGGTCGGTGTGCGAAGCGTGGAGAAGATTCTCGAAATCGCCGAGCAGCAGTACGCCGCGACCGGTCACAAAGAGCTGGGGCTGCTGAGCCTGTCGACTGCCGATTATCCGCATCTGCGCGAACTTTCCGCACGGGTGAATGAGCAATTCGGCGCGCGACGGGTGAACATCTCGATGCCCTCGCTGCGTGTCGACAAGATGCTGCAGAACATCCCGTGGATGGCCAACTCGGTGCGCAAGGCCGGCCTGACCATCGCGGTCGAGGCGGCCGGCGATCGATTGCGCCAGGCAATTCGCAAAAAGGTGACCGACGGCAATCTGCTCGAAGGCTTGCAGCAGGCCTACAAGGCGGGCTGGAAGCGGATCAAATGCTACTTCATGGCCGGCTTTCCCGGCGAGACGCTTGAAGACATCCGTGAAATTCATCGGCTGTCGATTGATATGTCGGATGCGCGGCGGGCCATCGGCAAGGGGCCGGCGGAGATTCATTCCAGCGTGAGTTGGCTGGTGCCCAAGCCGTACACACCGTTTCAATGGGCCGCGCAGCCGCGCGTCGAGTACTTTCAGGAGGCCCGTCGCATCCTCGCCGATCTGAATCGCTCGCGTCCGAATCGGAACGTAAAGGTTAAGACGCACGACTGCGAGCGGTCGATTCTCGAAGCCGTGTTCGCGCGCGGCGATCGGCGGCTCGGTCCCTCGATCGAGCGGGCCTATCGCATGGGCGCGCGGTTCGACGGATGGGATGAGTGCTTCCGCTTCGACATCTGGCGAAATGCATTCACCGAAACAGGCATCGACCCCGACTGGTATGCCCATCGCGAGCGGGCTTATTCCGAAGTCCTGCCGTGGGATCACATCCACAGCGGCCCGACGCGCGGTTATCTCGAGCAGCAATACGACGACGTGTTCGTGAAGACCGAGCAGCCGCAACCCAAAGCCGGCGTGCTGCCGTTGCCGGTGATTGCGTAACTCAAAGGCCCTTAGCCCGAAGGGCTATCAGCAAGTAGCCGGGGGTGACGATCGAATGATCGTCACCCCCGGTTCGTATGTATACAAATATAGCAGCCTGAAGGGCTGCGAGTATTCTCCAGTTTGCACGGACTCGCCATTCAAACGAGCAGTCCTTCAGACTGCAACGGTTACGTGCAAGACCAACCGGGCCTGGATTCCGCTGCGCGAAATCCAGACCCGGCTACTAACGACTACGCCTTCGGCGTACAAACGCAGTCAGAGCTTCCCTTCGCGGCGCCATTGATCGCGGATCATTTCGATGGCCGCCGGCAGCAACTTGAATTCGAGCAATCCCACGCGCTGGGCCAGCGTCTCCGGCGTGTCGTCGGCATGCACGCGGCAATGGCCCTGCATGAGAATCTCGCCGTGGTCGTACTCGTTGTCGACCCAGTGAATGGTCGCGCCGCTGCGCTCGCACTTGGCGGCCAGGACCGCCTCGTGAACGCGACGGCCGTAAAAACCCTTGCCGCCGAAGTCTGGCAGCAGCGACGGATGCAGGTTGATCGTACGGCCCAGCCATTGCGCCGGCATTTGCCAGTAACACAGCCATCCCGCCATGACCGCAAGATCGATGCGATGGCGCTCGAGCGCGGACGTCACGGCCGCGCTGAACGCAGTGGTGTCCGCGTGATCCTTCACGCGGATGATCTCGACCGGCAGGCCGGCCTCCTTCGCTCGCTCGACACCGCGCACGTTTGAGCGCGACGAAATCACCACGCCGATCTCGATTTTGCGCAATCGCCGGTCGGCGATGCGATCGATCAGATTTTGCAGATTGCTCCCCGCACCGGAGATGAGCACGGCAATGCGGAAATTGCGTGCGGGAAGGCGGCTCGTATTTGTTTCATTCGCTTGGGCGATCGGCTTGTTCACGGTGCGGCGGACCGGAGGTCCACACTCCCCGCCGGCGATTTCAGGATTTGATTGTCTGTCAGGCATGTCTGAATGTGTCGCCAGTAGTCGGTCTCGTTGTCCGGTGCGCCGGGAAAGTTGTTGTGTTGGCAGTCGTATTCGACGTAGGTGCCGTGCTTCGCCAAATCGCGCAGCCGCCGACCGTGCGAAACCGGAATGATATCGTCGGTCGTGCCGTGGAACATCAGGATGGGAATGTCGAGGGCCGCGACGGCGTCATCGACGTGAAACGGATTCTTCACCAGAAAGCCCGGCACGAAGTATTTCGCGGCCATGGCGGCGGCGCTGCTGAAGGTCGATTCGAGGATGAGCACGTTGGGCGTGCGCTTCATGGCGAGCAAAGCGGCCGGTCCGCCGCCGAGGGAGCGGCCGTGGAACACGACGCGTTTCGGGTCGACGCCCGGTCGCTTGAGGGCCTCGGCGAGAAAGAACGCGGCGTCGTCGATGATGACGTCCTGGCCCGGCTTGCCGGCCGAGCGACCGTACCCGCGGTACTCGGGCAGCAGCACGTTGCAGTCCATTTCGCGATAGTGCTGGATGACATCGTGCTGCTGGTCGATCAGTTCGGCGTTGCCGTGAAAATAGACGACGAGAGGCAACGGATTTTCGGGCGATGCGAGTTGGGCCGGCACGAACCAGGCGGCGACGCGTCCGACTCCGGGAACCTCGCGCTCGAGTTGCTCGGTGGCGTAGTTGTACATGAGCGGGGAGGGCGCTCCGGCGGCGGACGCGGGGAACAGGATCGAATCCTGCATGATGTAGAGCGTGGCCGCCCAGACGAGGTAGATGGTCACGGCCGAGCGAAGTATGCGGAACATGATGCGCCTCCAGGGGCGACGTGGGACCGCCGCGCGCGGCCCTTGCGCGTCACCGGATTCGTTGAGTGTTGGGATGTCCGAACCGGCTTGCTGCGGGTGAGGCGTTGGCATGGCGGGGGCCTCGCGGGTAGGGGTGTCACGGTGTGTGCGGCGGGCGGTGCTATCGGGTCTGAACGGAATTGCGTGGCCGGCGTCACGCGGGGCCGTCAAAACAGCTCAACCGGCGCTGCTTTCTTGCCGGACCGGGCCGGTTTCGTGCGCACCTTGCCGCCTGGCGAGACTGCTCTGCCCTTGACCGCGCTGGCGAGCAGGGCCTCCGCCGATGCCGTCACGGCCGCGGCCGGGCCAGGCATGCCGTGGGGCGAGCGGGCCGTTTTCAGACAGCGTCCGAATTCCTCGAGCATGCCGATGTAGCCGAACTCGACACAGGGGTCGGCGGCGATCCGCGTCGGTCGATGGGTCGCATGCAGCCGCGAGCCATTGCCGCAGATCAGACGGCCGTCGGTATCGATCGTGATGCGCGTGCCGTCGCGACCGCGCACTTCGAGGGTCGTGCCTTCGGCGTCGGCGGCGCCGTTGGCCTGCAGCAGCAGCGAAATCGCCACGTCGCCGGCCGTGCGAACGGTCGCGACCGCGGCGTCTTCCTGCGGCATGCACGAAATCGAGTCGACGCCGTCGAAGAGATGGTGAATCAGGTCCATGGCCTCGAAGGCGAGCCCGAGGGGAATGCAACCGCGATCGGTCTCGTCCTCGCGGGCCTGTCCGCGCCGGGTGATGTGGATCGACCCCAGCAGGGGCTGTGAGATTCGACCAGAGTCGATCAAGCGGCGAGCGAGCAGGATGGCCGGTGCAAATCGCGCCGGCGAAGCGGCGAGGATCGTGCGACCGCAGAGTTTGGCAATGCTGCTGAGGCGGGTGCAACCGTTCGCGGGGCCGGGCGCGTCGGGCACGAGTACCGAGATGCCCGCCGACAGGCAGGTCTTGATCAGGGCCGGTCGCCGCGCGGGGCCGACCGAGAGCACGATTCCGTCGGGCTGGGTCTCGCGCAGCATGGCGTCGAGGTCGTCGAACGACCAGCGGGCGTGATACCGCCGCGCGGCTTCTTCCGCATCGGGGCAGCAGAGGGCTTCAAATGTGGCGGTCTGCTCGATGGCCCGCAGGAGCAGCGGCGAGGCGAGATCGGGTCGGCCGACGAAGGCGATGCGCGGAGGGTTCATGTCATCTTCCTTGATGCACGGGTTGGCACTGCCAAGCGGCCGAACGGGGAAGTGCGCACGCGAAGCGGGGATTTCCGAGCCTTGGGTTCCGCGTTCCGACTTCCGCGTTCCGCCTTTGAATGCGAACCGCGCTCTACTAGCTGGGCGGTACCACCGGTCCGTTCGGAGGCCTGTGCGGTTATCATACGCAGAGTGGACCGCGCCGCCATCGGCGCGGGTGAAATCAATGGGGCATGCGATGCGGGAGGGTTGAGCGACATGGTCAAGTCCGCGACGCAGTTTTCGGTGTTTCTGGTCAACAAGCCGGGCATTCTGTCGCGTGTGTGCGACGAACTGGCGCGCCACAAGATCAATGTGACCGCCATCACCCTGATGGACTCGGTCGAGCACGGCGTCTTTCGCCTGGTGGCGGAGGATGTCGAGAAGACGCGAGCCGCCCTTAAGCAACTGAACATCCCCATGACCGAGACCGAGGTGCTGGCGGTGGAATTGCCAAACCGGCCCGGCGCGCTGGCCGACCTCTGCGGGCGGCTCAACGGCGAGCACATCAGCATCAAGTATGCCTACGTCACCAGCGGCAGTCCGGGCGGCCGAACGCTGGGCATCTTCAAGGTGGACAACCTGGCCAAAGCGCTGAAGATCGTGGATTCGCGGAAGTCGCGGCGGAAGGAGACGCCGATCGCGCGAAAGGTGAGCATGGGGCGCAGCCGGTAGGGGTTTTGTTTCTTTAATGTCTTAAGCCCCGAGAGGGGCGGCGGAGTGCAGCAACGGGTGGAGCGCCGGAAGGCGCAGCCTGCCGACGCGGAACCCGTTGAATGTGAAGTAAACGTCACCAAGCCCCGGCAGGGGCGAAGGAAGCGTGCGGAATGGGAGTGCTATCCGACAGGCACGCTTCGTCCGCCCCTTCAGGGCGGAATAAAATTTACGCGCGTCACTTCCACGGGTTGCGCTGCGCTTCACCCGTGGCTACACTCCGATGCCCCTTCAGGGCACATCGTTGCTTGCGAACTCTGACATTTTCTTCGTATTCGTCGGTTCTCGTTGCGTTGATTTCTTGCGCAGGAACAACAGGCTGTCTGCAACCCGCCATCAAACCGGGCGAAGAACTCAAGCGCAAGGGCGATGAGATCGTCGTCTGCGGGCGGTTGTTTCACACCGGCACGCGCGTGGTGCTGTGGACCGACCCCGACGGGTTCGACGGCTACCGCGTCCATCGGCGGTTTTCGAATACGGACGAGATCACGCCTTCGTCGCCCATCAGCGGCACCGATACGCCCAATCGCTACTCACCGATGCGCGGCAACCTCCCGCCCGACGTGGCGGCCCGGGTGGCCGAGCGGGGCTGGTCGCTCGAGGACCTGCAGAAGGTCGTCGATCTGTTCGTGATTCATTACGACGTCTGCGGCACGTCGCGGCGATGCTTTGAGGTGCTGCACGACGTCCGCGGCCTGTCGGTGCATTTCATGCTCGATGTCGATGGAACGATCTACCAGACGCTCGATTTGAAGGAGCGCGCCCGGCACGCGGGCAGCGCGAATGACCGGTCGATCGGCATTGAGATCGCCAACATGGGTGCCTATGACGATCCGGAGACGCTGGCAAAGTGGTATCGCCGCGATGCGGATGGCCGCGTGCGATTGATCCCGCCTGGGGATTGGCAATCCAATAGGAAATTAGACGGAACGATCATTGCCAGTGATGCGTTGCGACCGGCAGGCAATTGCATCATCGCAGGCGAGATCAACGGAAAGCTGCTTTACCAATTTGACCTGACTGATGCTCAGTACGACGCACTCATTCAACTCACAGCAACCGTTGCGCGGGTGCTGCCAGAAATCGGTCTGAGTCCACCGCTCGCAGTCGATTCGGATGAAGCAAAGACTGCAAGCGCACCCTCCGCGGACATCGTCGGCGACGGTCCGCTGGCTGGAACGCAAATCCATCGTCGAAAGACGAATCCTAATTTCACAATGATGGCGGCCCGACGCCCTGATGGAACAAGAACATGGGGGTGCTTTTCGGCACACCCAGAATCCACAACGCTGGATGCCGACGTACTCAAAGAACATCGGGGGCTCATCGGCCATTACCACTTGACCAAGGACAAGTCCGACCCTGGCCCCGCGTTTGATTGGAGCCGCGTTTCCCACGGCGCGTCTCAGCTTGTTCCGCCGCGGCGCTTAACTCCTGATTAGATGAGACTGAGCACCAAGCGTGCATCCTAGCTCCAGCCCAGTGCATCGCACTGGGTTGAAAGACAGTCTCGCGACACAAGCCCTGAAAGGGCGAATCAATCGCGATGTGATCGCGTACGCCGGCACCCTGAATCGCCCTTACAGGGCTAAAGACAATGTACATCGATAACCCAGTGCGATGCACTGGGCTGAAGCTGGGCCGCCCCTATCGGGGCTCGCATACAAACGACGCAGGGTGCGTCCGAAGACGCACCCAACGCATTCATGTCTGGCGGACGCACCGGACCGATCAATCCTTCTTCTGCTCGTTATTCCCGGGTGCGACTTGCTGGGGGCGCTCCTCCAACCGTAGCACGGGTGCATTGGCGTTTGAGCCGGCGCGCAACTGATTGCCGGTCTGCGGGCCGCGGCCTGAAGTTTCGCCGGTCTTTCGCAGGCAGTTGTAGTGAACCGGTGCGCCGTGCACTTCCTTGTCGTGCGTTTCGAATGCGACCACCGTCGTCGCATCGCGGGTGGCGAGCTTCGTTCTCGGCGTGGCGGCGTGGCCCGGCTTTGCCTCGGCGCGATCGGCCTCGGCCATCAGTTTGCGAACGTCGTCGGCCGTTGTTTGCTTGTCGATTGCCGTCGCGGATCGCATCGACACCGCCTCGACGACGGCCGAGTCGATCAACTTCGGCCAGAGCTGCTTGAGCAGCGACGGCCCGGCGTAGATGTCGCCGCAGGTCACTTCGCCATTGACCGCGAACACGAAGCCGACGACGTCCTGCTTACCTTCGATGAGTTTGTCGAACTTCGCGTCATAGGGCTCCTTGGCCTTGTTGACGTTGCCGTTGCTTAGAGTGAGTTCGAGGCTCGAGGGCGACGCGTCGTCCTTTACCTCGCCCTCAACATTGTCATCCAGATCCCGCTGCTGCTTGCTGACGCCGTCCCAGACGCGCTGCTGGTTTTGAGCGTATTTCACGGCGAGTTTCTGGCTGTTCGATGACAGGCAGTTGCCCGAACTGTTGAACCCCTTCACTGATTCGCCGGGGCGTCCGGTCCATCGGCCCTGCTCGACGCAGAACGACGCGATGGGCACCCGGCCGGACTTGGCGCCGAGGATCAGATCGTTGCCGAGGGTGCGGTCCTGCTGTCCGCCGCGGACGATGTCGCCGGCCTGAATGAAGACATCGACATCGCCATTGTTTTCGACGGCGAGTTCGTTCACGTTGCCGGTCTCATGCACGACGACCTTCTTCTGTTCAAGGGCCTCCTGCAGGGTGAGGTATTTTTTCCCAGCCAGCCGGTCGGGCCCATGCACGAGGAAGACGGTGAGGTTGTCATGGGTGTAGGGGCCGCTCAATGTGCGGCCGTCGGTCAGGGGCGAGTTGGTAACCGGAGCGGGCGGTGGATTGGGCGCAGCCGCCGGCGGCTCGGCAGGTAGCGGCCTGGCGAGATACGCGCCGATGGCTGCAATTAGAGTCACGGCGACGGCGACTTTGTGGATTGGACGCAGGGTAGACATGATGAGTCCTCCAAACTTGGAGACCGCGAACAACATGTGCGGCAGCACTCAATCTATGACGAAAAGGACGAGGAGTAAGTTCCCGAATTCCCGGGGGATTTAGAGAAAGATAATTCAGACTAGCTGAACGATTAGAGCAAACGTGTCATCCAGCCCTCAGGGCATGGCGAACTTGTGGACTGTCTTGTTGGGTGAGTCGAGGCACCAGACTTCCTTGCCGTCTGGCGATGTAAATGGGTGTATCCACGTCTTTTCTGCGTTGGGAAATGGACTCCAGCGGCCGATTTTCCCGGTGGTGATATCAATCACAAGTGCAGTGGTGCCGTCGAAAACGATGATCGTTTTTCCGTTCGTCGCGCATTTCAAGTAGCCGTTGACCGGCAGGTCGAACGTCTTCATCGGATCGCCCACCGGGTTGTAATACGTCACCGAACTCTGGTCGTTCCGGAACATGTTCGACGGTTCTGCGAGAATCACGAATGAGCCGTCAGGAGCGAAGGCCGCGTGGTCCGGATGCTCGAGCCATCGGCCATCGGCGCGGCGTTCAATCATCCTGGAAGGTTTGCCGCCGGCCGGCACGAGCCATGCCCTCTCGTACCCGATCACCAGTCGATCCTGCGAGCCCGGGCGAAAGTACCAGTACTCGGAGACTTCAGTAAACAGCGTCTTTTCAAAACCGTCTCGTGTTCCATCGGCATTGAACTTGAGATATTGATCAGCTCCAGGCCCGGCGCAGTCAGTCGGCCGATAGCAAATGGTTCCATCCCCGGCCACCGTTATGGCGCCGAGTCCTACATCCCTTGCAAAGTCCGTCGGAAGCGGTTTGAGCACACGCCTTAATTTGCCGTTTGAATCGAATACGTGAACAAAAGCGTTGTGTTCGGCGACGCAATAGAAATTGCCATTCGTATCGATGGTAGCGCATCTGATCCTGTCGAGCGCCGCAGAGTCGGGCTTTCTGCCGATGATCTGATCGACGATTCCCCGGTCCGTCAGGCGGAGAATCGCAGAGCCGTCGGATGTCCAGAGTCGTCCATCGGGAAGGCGTTTGACATTTCCGCAAAGCCTGAACTGACGGCCATCATCAAAGCGTGGTTCCAGCGACGCGAAGACGGTGCCGTCGGCTTTCAGTCGCAGTATCGATGGTTCTCCCGCAAAGTCGTGGAGAATCCAGCCATCGTGAGCATCTGACTCCAGGCCCGTCACAAAGCTGAGCGTCCTGCCAGTTGATTTGTCGAGGTCTATGGTGCGAATCAGCCTCCCGTTCTTGTCATAAACAGCGAGGGCGTTCCTGATGCCGCCGAGGACAGCCAGTTCCCCTCTTGAGTTGAAGGCAATATCACGGGAACTGAACACCGGATCGGCAATCGACCAGAGCTTCCGGCCTTCATCATCAAAGACTGCGAGTTTCTCCATCGCCATTGGATCCAGGATCGCGAATCGGCCGTCCGTTCCCTTCAGTTCCTTGAGGAACTGGCAGGGGGCATCAAATGCACTCAAGCGGGCGACGTTGCTGCCGGCCACGTCGATGCGAAACGCCTGAACTTTGGAGTCCTTTTCCGAGCAGCGCGTGAATACGATCCACTTATTCAATCCGACGCAGATCACCTGCGGCATGTCTGAATTGGCCAGTTTGATGGAGTTCAACGGGATCGACTTTTCAATGCGCCCCAGCTGGGAATACAGGACGAACGTCGGCGTCTGATCATCGTTCCTGGGGACGACTCCGAAATTTCCATGATCATCAAAGTCAAAATCGAGAATGTCGAGCGCCTTTTCGCCGGAATCGTCGGGAGATCGAAGGGTGATGAAGCCACGGGGCACGAGTGAAATTGTTTCCAGGAGGGGAGGCCCATCCTCATCCTCGATCTTACCGATGGAGACTTGTTCGCTGACTCGCTTCGATTCACGTACCCGCCACTCTTTCGCTCCGCCGGAGTTGCGGGTAACCGAAAAAGTGATGCGGGCCTGGTCGGCAATCGATTTGAAGACGAATCCAGTGGTCGCACCGGGAGGAGCAAGTTCGACAACGCTGCATTCCCAGGGTCGTAAGTCCTCAATCCCCTTGAACTCGTCCGGTCGCTCCAGGTTCCAGATTTCATGAGCGTCCGATTCGACAAGGGATAGCCTCAATCTATCTTGCCTCGGCGTCCATCGCGTGCGACACCAGGCAATGAGAACGAGACCTGAATCGGGAATGGGCAGTACCTGAATGGGGTAACCCACATCATTGTGGTCACCGGACTTGCCTGGAGATGCGAGTTTGGCTGTTTCAATCCGTTTTGCATTGGCCAGGTCATAGACTTCCCATCGCTCGCTCTGCTCATTCGAGCTGGTAGGACTGAACCGTACTACAAATCGCTTGTTGAGTTGATCGAGAAAACAGCCGCGTGCTGTCGGTTCCGGGGGCGAGTGCATAGCGCCGGTGTACGCGCGTGCGCGGTGGTCGTTGAATCGTGTTGATCCATCCGCTCCCAGGATGGCGACAACGAAGTCTCCTTCTTTCCGATCGTCGTCGAAACCGCGCCAGCCAGCGGTATAGCCGTACCCTGCCACGAGGCCTTCATTGGTGATGGCGGCCTCCCAGAACGTAAATTCGATTTGCTTCTCCCATACCAGTTTGTTGTCACGCTCGACGCGGCATTTGCAGGGTCCGCCGCCGTGAAGCCGCGTCGGATCGACGGTGAGCGCATACTCGCCCGAGGGAGAACGATAAGTCGTGATATGTCGAACCGGTGGAGGTCCTTCGGACGCCTGGTTCACGCTGGTCGTAGCGAGGAGTCCAAGGGCGGCGATGCAACCCAGCCGCGATCGAGACATTGCGCGGAATCGCTTCTCGCTCATGCGGACCTCCCGGGTCGATAGGCCTGACAACCAGGCATTCTACCTACTTCCGCGGATCGGCCATGCGGCCGGCAAAGAGAATCTGACCGGTCTGGGTGTCGCGGATGAAATATATAAACGGATGATCGGCTCGGAAGACGGCCGGCGGCTTGGGCGGGGCGGCGCTGCCGGCGCGGATGCCCACCACCGTGGCCGCGGCAGCCTCGGTGCCCTTCTCATCGACATCGACAAAGGCCTTGTGGATCACGGCGGAAATATAAGTCGGCTTGACGTCGGTGATGCCCGAAAAATCAGCGCTCGGGGTGAATGCCAGCTTCATGCCCATGGCGCTCAGTGTGTCAGCCAGTTGATATTCCGTCTCGGCGTGAAACTTGGGCAGATAGAGCATGACCCGCTCGCGCTTCATTGACTCGATCGTGTCGATCACCAGCGGGCCGGTCAGCTTTTTCTCCAGGCCGGCCAGTCCGTCGATCTTGTGCGGCAGCAGGACCAGCATGGTCATGCGCCCATCCTTGTAAGGCATTTCCAATGCGGCGAAGCCCTCGGCCTCGCGGTTGACGTAGTTGAATGAGGTCGTCTGCGACATCAGCGGCGCCTTGATCTTCTCGCCGCCCTCCAGGGTGAAATCAGCATCGTGCGTCGATTCATTCTTGAACGGACTGGCCCAGTCGGCCTTGAAGTAGATCGCATTTGCCAGGATGAGCGCGGTGTCCGGCGGGATGGCGCGGACGTCGACAATGTCCTTGATTTTGCCCTTGGTCTTGTTTTCGACCCAGTCGTTCACGTCCTTGACGGCTTTCTTCGAATTACCGGCGAAGTCGGCGGCGCGGACTTCGGCATCGTAATCGTTCTTCGCGATTTCAACGAAGGTCTTCTTGAACTGCAGCCGCGTGGCCAGCCAGATGGAATTGGCCGTCGAAATTTCCATGCCGCCGGCTGGCCGCTTGAAGAGCGCGCCATTCGCCGAGTTCAACATGCGGGCCCAGCTCGCGCACTCAGCGTGGCGCTTGACCGGATCGGGGTTGAGGCGCAGCACGGCGGCCATTTCCGCATCGGTCGCGCCTGCAGAGCCGGCCGAGGTCATGGCGAGTGCGGTGACAATGGAAAATGGCGAGAAGAAGTGATTGCCCGGCTTTTTCGCGAGCTGCTTGTACAGATCGACGCAGAATGCGGCGCTGTTTCCGTCGATCTCTTTCTTCGCGGGTTGCTCAGCATTGACTCGCACGAAGGCTGTCAGAACTGCGAGCAACGTGACCATCAATCGGGCCTTCACGATTCTACTCCCTGATTCGATCGGTTCGGCAATTGTTCGTCAACTGTGGCACACAATCCTTGTCGCGCGGTCGGCCACAACATACACGTGTCGCAAACGCGGCCTACCGCGGGTCGGCCATGCGGCCGGCGAAGAGGATCTGGCCTGTCTCCGTGTCTCGGATGAAGTAGACAAACGGATGGTCGGCGCGGAAGACCGGTGGGTCCTTGCGCGACACGGCGCTGGCGACTTCCATGGTGATGGCCGTGGCGGCGGCGGCCTCGGTGCCCTCCTCGTCGACATCGACAAACGCCTTGTGAATGACCGCGGAGATGAACAGCGGCGGGTCGTCGGTGATGCCGGAGAAGTCGGCCTCGCTGCGCGAGAATGCCCGGCGCATGCCCATCTTCTGAAGATGGTCGCCGACCGAGTAGCGTGTTTCGGCGTGGAACTTCGGCAGATAGACGACGACTTTCTGCCAGGTGAGCGCCTTGATCGCATCGTCCAGCAGCGTGGCGGTCAGGTCTTTCTCCAGATTTGCCAATCCGTCGGCGGCATCGGGCAGCAGGATGAGCATGGTCATGCGTCCGCCCTTGTAGGGCATCTCCAGAGCGGCGAAGTTGGCGAGTTTGGCGTAGTTGAGCGTTGCGGTCTGCCCCATCATGTTGCAGGTGATTTTTGTGCCGCCGTCCAACGTGAATTCGGCGTCGCGCGTGGCGTCCTTCTCAAACTTGCTGGACCAGTCGCCTTTGAAATAGATCGCGTTGGTGAGCACGAGCGCCGTGTCGCGATTGACGGCATCGGGCGTGAGGATTTTTTTGATCTTGCCGCGCGTTTTGTCATCGACCCAGTCGTTGATTTTGTCAACGGCCTCGCCGGGCTGCCGCGCGAAGTCCAGCGACTTCACCTCGGCGTCATAGTCTTTCGTCGCGATCTTGATGAAGTCGTTCTTGAAGCTGACGCCGTGGGCGCACCAGAGAGCGTTGGCCGTCGAGATCTCCAGCCCGCCGCTGGGGCGCTTGAATAGGAAACTCCGCGCCGCGTTGAGCGACCGGGCCCAACTCGCGCACTCGAGATGCCGCTTGGCCGGATCGGGGTCGAGGTGCAGCACCTGCGCCATTTCGGCGTCGGTTTGTCCTGCCGCGCCGGCCGAAGTCATGGCCAGGGCCGTGACAATGGAAAAGGGCGAGAAGAAATGGTTACCCTTCTCGGCGGCCAGTTGCTTGTAGAGATCGATGCAAAAGGCGGCGGTCTCGGTGTTCAGAGGTTTCTTCACGGGTTTCTCACGTGCATGCAACGACGGCAGGCCGATCAGAGCGAGGATCATGGTGAGCGTCAGGGTGAACCGAGTGCGCATGGGAGGCCTCCTTCTCTTCATTGGACGCGCGCGGCCCGCGGATGGTTCATTCTAATTCAGGCGGCTTTACGACGGCGGGGGCGGCGTTGGCGGTCATTCGGACCACGGAGTAGCCAATGGCGGTGTTCAATTCCGACCGGCGATCGGCGTCGGACAGGTCCAGTAAGGCCGAGAGAACGGTGGCGTCGGTGGTGTGGTAGCGCTGTTCGTACTGATCGATGAGCCGTCCGCGCAGGTCGTAGAGCACCGGCCAGAGCCAGAGTTTCTGCTCGGCGTGATCGATGAAGACGATGTTCGGCTGCTTGAGCGTGGATAGGGCAATGCGAGAGAGCTGTGCGTCGAATCCGTTGGGCAGGATCGGCTTCGGCCAGAGCGGCGGACCGTCGCGACGACCGTCGAAGAGGGCGAAGGGGATTCGCCAGTCGTCGTGAGACAGGCGGCGAATTTCGGCGCGGAGTTCGGCGGTGGACCAGGCGCGGCCGTCGTGGTGAACGGGCGGCGGCGTGCCGACTCTGGATTCGTGGTATTTCTTCGGATTCCTTCGGTATTCATTCAGCATACCAGACAGCGCGGCGGCGTTCTGGAGATTGACAAGCAGTGCGAGGCGGGTCGTGTCGTCGGGAAAGAGCGCGGGCGTGCGCCGCCGCCCGATGGCGGCGGCCTGGGCGAGAAAGGCGTTGAGCGGGCCGGGGTCGACGCTCAGTTTTTCGAGATCGACTTCATTGCCTTTGACGACGCGCGAAAGCGTGAGGCTCCAGTCGGAGTATTCAATGCGCTCGGGGACCGCGCCGATCGTCGCGACGGGTACATTGGTGAGGTCCGGTGTATGCTTGTTGCAACCGACCAAGACCATGAGTGCAATGATGTGCGCGATTGCGCATGCGTGAACATACGCACGGCCCGGAGGGCCAACGATGGTAGCCAGGGGCTTTAGCCCCTGGTCGGCAAGTCCCCATTGATTCTTCGTCCGGAGGACGAACGAGGCTCTCTCGCGCGGTGAGTTTCGTCCGCCCTGCCGGGCGGCATTAACACAAAAGGCACTTTCCAGGGGCTGAAGCCCCTGGCTACCAACGTTGGCCCTTGTATCTTCCCTTTGAAGGCATTGGCTCCGATGATGTGCCTCTGCGTCACCCCGGCGTGTCGGGCGACGGAGTGAGCGCAGCGAACGGAGTCGTCCGACACGCCGGATCGCGAGATCGATTC
>Ga0268299_1001447_pt1 | contig 41691 bp, 47 predicted proteins | sample NOBtaG_FD_193484 | JGI IMG/M metagenome (GOLD analysis project Ga0268299, IMG submission 193484) | Activated sludge microbial communities from bioreactor in Nijmegen, Gelderland, Netherland - NOB reactor | ecosystem: Engineered > Bioreactor > Aerobic > Activated sludge | place: Netherlands... | reverse complement strand
GCGCCGCCGTCAGACGCCGCGCCGGCCGGCCTTGCGCGCTGTTGCGCAATCCCGCCAGGCCATCCGCATTAAAGCGATGCACCCAATCGCGCAGCGTTTGACGCTCCATGCCAGCCTGACGCGCCGCGCCAGCTTGCGCAACGCCCCGGCATCGTACTGTCTCGTAATTCCAATCGCATGGCCCATCGCGCACCTCCGAAGCAGGATGCATGACTTGAATCACATTCCAGCAAAAAAAGGGAATCCACCGCAGAGTCAATTCATCAGGCCGTTGGTATTATTGCCCGGATAAGCCGGGCAATAACACGGAAAAAAAGTAGAAGTGCATCACGCAGAACGCAATTGTGCTACTGCAACCCCTCCCAGACATTCATCATCTGAACATCTAGTGGCAGACGGAGGTCGACATTTTCCTTGTCGGCTTGGGTTTTCAAGGAACGCATCATTTGATCAAAATCTCCCAGAAGGAATTTTCCCGTTAATACTGAGGCCGGGCGCATCGGCTTTCCCGCACCAACGGTCATGAAATCGTCCCAATGGATGGGGATCACCCGTTTGGCGCCTACGCCCGTGACCACTTCGTTCCAGTACGAATTTTCATGCGCCGCGCCGAAATTGCCAAGGCCTCCGGTGCCCAACATCACCACCTCCGCCCGAACGTCTTTTAGTGCACCAGGTTCAAACCCCGCACTACCATTGATCAGCAGCGACTTGCCTCCATGCTGAACAAGAATGGCGTAGCTTGCCCCCTCAAGATAATCTCCAATACCGGCAGGCGGTTTGAGCGCGCGGGTGATTTCACCCCCCGTAAAGCCCGTCGGCGCGTGGCGTGATGGCAGCAATGTAACCGTAAAGCGGCCAAACTGCATCGCTTCACCGGTTACCGCTGGGCGAATTTGCGTCTCGGGCAAACCCCAGCCGCGCCCGATATTGGCGGTTGATTCCGAACCGATTAAAATAGCGCCGGTGCGCAAGGCTACCTCCGGCGCGTCCATGGCGTGATCATAATGCGAATGAACAGGTATGATAGCCGCCAGTCTGGTAATCCCGGCCCGCTTTAACCCCTGATCGATGGCCAATATATCGGGCGTTATCTTGCCCGTCACCATTGGAAGAATGCCAGGGCGTGAGAAAAACCCATCTGTCAGAATAGCGGTTTCGCCATCGTCTATCAGGATAGTGGCGACGCCCAGAAATTTTACCCGCACATCGCCAGAGGCCACCTTTGCAGCGGACATTTGCATGGCGGCGTAAGGCTGCAACGAAGGGCGATCGTTCGCTAGCCAGACTATTGCGCTAACCGCCACAACGAGAATGGCGATCAGCAGAGCCCCAATCCGTCTAAGCCATTTCATTTTCCGTCCCCCTGATCGTGGTATGATCCTTTTTTGGACAGGCTACCTCAATAGCGCCGCCTCCACCAGGGGCAGGCGGTCATTGCCGAAATACATGTCATCGCCGTTCACAAATATGGTGGGGGAACCGAAGCCGCCCCGGCGGATCAGTTCTTCGGTGTTTTCGCGCAGGCGGTCTTTCACATCGGCTTCAGTAATGCGGCGGAAAAAGTCCTGCGGGTTCAGGCCCACGCGATTGCAGATTTCTGTCAGAATTTCGGGCTGCGAAATATCTTTCAGATCGCCCCAATAGGCCTCAAAGCAGGCGCGCGCATAGGCGGGCAACACGCCCGCGTCCAGCGCCACTATCGCGCCGCGCATACTGTCAACCGCGCGAACGGGAAACACTTTCGGCCAGCCAATTTTAATGCCGCAGAACCGCGCCCAGTCCTGCAAATCCTTATTGGAATATCTGGATTTTACCGGGTGCGGATTGGCGCGCATCTCATACAGTTCCATGTTCACCGCATTGAACACGCCGCCCACCAGAATGGGCCGCCATTCGATCTGCGCCCCGGTGCGCGCAGCCAGCGCCTCGATGCGGCTGAACGCCAGATACGTCCAGGGGCTGGAGCAGTCGAAAAAGAATTCAAGTTGGGCCATAATGCTGCTTCCCCCTGGAATTTATTCCGCCGCCGCCGCAGTGCTCGCATCAATGATGAGCGGCGCGCGGCTTTCAATCTCATGCGCAATTTCTGTTATGATGTCATCCAGCGCTGCAACACGCTGCTGCGCCATGCCAAGCCGGCGCACCGAAACCGTTCGCTCTTCCGCCTCGCGTTTGCCCACGACCAGTTGCACAGGGACTTTGCGCACCGAATGTTCTCGCACTTTATAGTTAATTTTTTCGTTACGCAGATCAGCCTCAACACGTATTCCATGTGAAAATAAAGCCGCCGCAACCTCGTTCGCGTATTCGTCCGCATCCGACGTAATCGTCGCCACCACCACCTGCACCGGCGCCAGCCATAGCGGGAAGCGCCCCGCATGATGTTCGATCAAAATACCGGTAAAACGTTCCAGCGATCCGAACATCGCCCGGTGCAGCATCACAGGCGGATGTTTCTGCCCATCTTCGCCCACAAAGCTGGCGCCCAGCCGCCCCGGCAGATTGAGATCGACCTGAAGGGTGCCGCATTGCCAGTCGCGGCCAATGGCGTCACGCAGCACAAATTCCAGCTTCGGCCCGTAAAACGCGCCCTCGCCGGGGTTCATTACATAATCCAGTCCGGCCGCCTCAATGGCGGTTCTCAACGCGGCCTCTGACTTGTCCCACACTTCGTCCGAACCGACGCGCTTTTCCGGGCGGTCGGAAAATTTCACGCGCACCTGATCAAATCCAAAATCGCGGTAGATTTCCAGAATCAGATTGGTGACGGTAACGCATTCCTGCGTGATCTGATCTTCGCTGCAAAATATATGCGCATCGTCCTGGGTAAAGGCGCGCAGACGCATCAGGCCGTGCAGCGCGCCGGATGGCTCGTACCGGTGCACCTTGCCAAATTCCGACATGCGGTAGGGCAGTTCGCGATAGCTTTTGATGCCCTGGCGGAAAATCTGTACATGACCGGGGCAGTTCATCGGCTTCAGACAGAAATGCCGCTCATCGGGCGTATGACTGGAAAACATTTCCTCGGAAAATTTCTCCGCATGGCCCGACGCCACCCATAGCGAGGCGTCCAGAAGTTCGGGCGTATTCACCTCAACATAGCCGCCCTGGCGCTGACGTTCGCGCATATAATCAATCAGGGTACGGAACAATGACCAGCCCTTGGGATGCCAGAACACCGCGCCCGGGCCTTCTTCCTGAAAATGAAACAGGTCCAGCTCGCGCCCCAACCGGCGATGGTCGCGCTTTTCCGCCTCTTCGATCATCAGCAGATAGGCTTTCAGTTCCTTGTCGCTGGCGAAACAGGCGCCATAAATGCGTTGCAGCATTTCATTGTTGGAATCGCCACGCCAGTAGGCGCCCGCAAGTTTGGTCAGCTTGAACGCCTTGCCCAGCTTGCCGGTCGATGGCAGATGCGGCCCCCGGCACAAATCCTGCCACTGGCCCTGCCGGTAAATGCTGACGGGCTGACCGGCGGGAATCGATGCGATGATTTCCGCCTTGTATTCCTCGCCAATGGAACGGAAAAACGCCACCGCCCGGTCGCGTTCCCACACTTCGCGGGTGATGGGTTCATCGCGGTCCACAATTTCGCGCATCCGCTGCTCGATCTTTTCCAGATCATCCAGGCTGAACGGCATTGGGCGCGCAAAGTCGTAAAAGAAGCCGTTCTCGATCACCGGGCCAATGGTGATCTGGGTTTCGGGATAGAGTTCCTTCACCGCCTCGGCCAGCACATGGGCGCAATCATGGCGCAATATTTCCAGCGCGGTGGGGTCTTCGGCGGTCAGTATGGCGACTTTGGCGTCACGCTCGAATATAGTGGAAAGATCTTTCACTTCCCCATCGACACGCACGGCCACGGCTTTTTTCGCCAGCGATTTGGAAATGTCCAGGGCCAGATCAAGGCCGCTGACGGGTGCTGCAAATTCGCGCTGTCCGCCATCGGGAAGGGTAATCTTAATCATCAGGTTCTCACTTTGAAGGATCATGTGTGTGGCTGGACCAGCGCCCATAGCGCCACGCGCTGAATATTCCATAGCGCATCTCAAGGCGTTCGGGAACCAGATCAACACCCTCGCCGCCCCAGGGGTGGCAACGGCAGATGCGCGAGATGGCCAGCCAGCTTCCCGGCCATGCCCCATGTGTGCGGATGGCAATGGCCGCATAGTGCGAACAGCTTGGCTGATAGCGGCAGGAATTTCCCAAAAATACCGAAAGGGTAAGCTGATACACCCGGATCAGAAACAGCAGGACTTTACCCATGTACAGAACCGGCGGCGGCGCGTTTGGCGGCAATTTCATCGACGGCCTTCAAAACGGCCTCAAACGGCAGCATGACCGAACCATGCCGGGCCTTATAATCGGCCACCGGCTGCAATACTTCCAGTTCCCGCCATTCGCCGGACGGGGGGGCCGCATGCTGTTTCAGCATGGCGCGCATGTCCTCGGCCACCTGGCGCAGTTGGGCGCGGGTCTGGCCGATCACATGTTTGGCCATGATGGCGGATGCGGCTTGCCCCAGGGCGCAGGCCTTGACCTCGGCTGCGTAATCGCTGACTTTATCGTCCTGCATTTTGATATCGACGGTTATGCGGCTGCCGCATAAGGGGCTATCCAGAAACACGCTGGCGTCGGGGGCCGCCAGCCGCCCGGCCCGTTCAATGTTCCCGGCCAGCGTCAGGATGGCCTTGTTATACAGATCATTAACCATGGTTCTGGTCCAGAACGGCCCCGGCATGGGCCTTGATGGCCTTCAGCATGGCATGCAAGCCATTGGAGCGGGTAGCGCTGAGATGTGAATCCAGCCCTATTTCAGTAATAAATCCAGGCATGGTGGAGATAATTTCTGAAGCGGAACGATTGCTGTACACCCGCAGCAAGATGGCGATCAGACCGGAAACAATGGCGGAATCACTGATGGCGTCAAAATGCAGCCGGTTGGCGTCGCCTGACGCCCGCAGCCAGACCTGGCTCTGGCAGCCATGCACCCGGTTGGCGTCGGTACGCCATTCTTCCTTGAATTCCGGTAACTTACGCCCCAGATCAATGAGGTACTGATAGCGATCCATCCAGTCGTCGAAAAACTGGAACTCGTCGATCAGGTCTGTCTGGGCGTCCGCAATGGTTTGCACGGTTAACTTCATCTCGCAGTGGTTGCTGGGAAAATCTTATCACAATAAAGCCCCTGTTAAGGCAAGATTGCACATACTGGCCCAAGCAGGTAGACTATCCCCGTAATATAGGTATTCCCTGCCCCGGTATTGATGGCGGTAACACCCGCGAACAGAACGAAGAGTATGCAGCGGCTCATCCCAATGGGCTTAATATGGACAAATCCCCGTTATCCAGCCAGCACCGCGCCGGGGTTATCAAGCTAGAGAGTGAAATTTTGACAATGGATGCCATCACCAATGAGGCCGGCCAGGTCAGTGTTTTTGAAGACAGGGCCAAACAACGCATCGCTGATCGCCGCCCCACAAAGGCCGAGGCCGAGGCCGCCGTTCGCACCCTGATCAGTTGGGCTGGAGATAATCCCAACCGTGAGGGCCTGCTGGATACGCCCGCCCGCGTTGTCCGGTCCTATGCGGAATTTTTTTCCGGCTATGCCGAGGATCCCAACGAGATCCTGTCGCGCACCTTCGAGGAGGTCGAGGGCTATGATGACTGGATCATGCTGCGCGACATCCGGCTTGAATCGCATTGCGAACATCATATGCTGCCCATCATTGGCGTGGCGCATATTGCCTATATTCCGGAAGGGCGCGTGGTCGGCATCAGCAAGCTGGCGCGGGTAGTGGAGGTGTTTGCAAAACGCCTGCAGACCCAGGAAACCCTGACGGCGCAAATCGCCAGCGCCATTCACGATGGCTTGCAGGCCGTGGGCGTTGCCGTGCTGATAGAAGCCCGCCATGAATGCATGACCACGCGCGGGGTGCACAAGCCGGACGTGGATATGATCACCAGCCGCATGACCGGCGCCTTCAAGACGGATCCGCGTCTGGAAGAACGTTTTTTGAATATGCTGCGCAAACGCGGATAGGCTAACGTTACATTAAGCATAAACAGGCAGAATTTTACGATGGATAAGAACAACGAACTTCGCTTTGCACCACGCCGCACGATTGAGCAGGTCGAGGAAAGCGCGGAACTGGCCCCGAAATTCGATGAACGCGGCTTGATCCCCGTAGTCACCACGGACGCCGAAAGCGGCGAAGTGCTGATGCATGGCTATATGAACGCCGAAGCTTTCCGCCAGTCGGTGGCGCTGGGCGAAGCGGTATATTTCAGCCGCAGCCGTCAGGCCCTGTGGCACAAGGGCGCGACCAGTGGGCTGGTGCAGAAGATCATCGAAATCCGCATCGATGATGATCAGGATGCCGTATGGCTGCGCGTCAATGTGCAGGGCGGCGCCAGTTGCCATGTGGGGTATCGTTCCTGTTTTTACCGGTCTGTTCCGATTGGCGCGAAGGGCGATGTGGAATTAAACTTTGAAGAAACCGAAAAAGTTTTCGATCCAAAAGCCATGTATGGGGATGCGCCAAATCCAACCCAGTTGTGAGCACAGTTCCGCAACATGCGTGATCTCATCTCCCGCCCCACCTGGTCCCGCAGACCTGCCACGATTGGCCTGGCGCTGGGTTCCGGTGTTGCCAGGGGATGGGCGCATATCGGGGTGCTGCGGGCGCTGGAACGCGAAGGTATTCAACCCGATATCATTTGCGGCACGTCCATCGGCGCGGTGGTCGGTGGGGGGTATGTCGCGGGCAAACTGGATGAGGTGGAAACATGGGCGCGCGCCATGACCCAGCGGCGCCTGTTCCGGTTTCTCGATTTTGGTGTTGGCGCGGGTGGATTGCTGCACGGCAATAAATTGGCTGCTGAATTAAATAATGAACTTGGCGATCTGGAAATTCAGCATCTGGGCCGCCGCTTTGTCGCCGTCACCACGGAACTGGCGACGGGACATGAAATCTGGTTGCGCCACGGACATATGGTCGAAGCCATGCGCGCCTCCTATGCCCTGCCCGGCATTTTTTCCCCTGTGAAGGTTGAGGGGCGCTGGCTGATTGATGGCGCGCTGGTCAATCCCGTTCCTGTCTCGACATGCCGTGCATTTGGCGCGCGGCTGGTGATTGCGGTTAATCTGAACGCAGACATATTTGGAATGGGGACGGTGCGCAAGGGCGACCGGCTGGAAAGCGATGAGGAACTGGAAGCAGAAAATGCCGATGCGCGATCTCTGCTTGCCGGTGCGCGCATGTCCCACAGGCTGGCGTTACGCCAGTTGCTGGGCGTCACAAAGGGTACACCAGGACTGACCACGGTAATGTTCGGCGCCTTTAATATCGTGCAGGACCGTCTGGCGCGTTCACGCCTTGCAGGCGATCCGCCGGACGTACTTGTCAATCCGCAAGTAGCACATATCGGGCTGCTGGATTTTCACCGCGCCGAGGAATCGATCAGGCTTGGCGAACTGGCCATGCGCGAGGCCATGCCGATGATCCAGGAGGCGCTTAACGTCCTGAACTGAAGTCCGTTTTAAGGGGCGCCTTGCTCCACGCTGCGGCTTCCGGAATCCACTACGTTTGTGGGATCGATATTCGTACTGGCGTGCCAGATGGTTTTGTCGGCCGAGACATTACGTTCCCTTGACAATTCCCGCGCCAGATATAAAAACCGGTTTAGCAGCGAATGACAAAACTGTATTTTTGCCAGTTCCGCATTCCAGGCTGCATTGGGGAAGGGACAACTTTCAAATGAAATGACAATATCACGCGGCAGATCAAAGCGCCGTGTCATCGCTTCTGCAAGGCGCTCAGCAATGCCTGATTCGCGCAGCCATTTATCAATTTTTTCGCCCTCCAGCGTGTTGTTACGCGCATATTGAACAGTCGTTATTCCGCGTTTTGTTCTGGGCCCATCTGCGGACTCCGGTGATAATTTCGTCAGTAGCCAATCCATGGCCCTTTTTGCCAGGGCATATTCTTCGTGGCACGATTCTGCACGGTCCGTGGGCAATTCAGCGGCCTGCACAATTTCGGCGCGATTTGCTGGATCAGCGCCATAAACCAGACAGGCAATATTGTAATAGCGCTGAATTTCCAGCGAGTGTAAATCCCAATAGGCATTATCTATCTCTTCTTCCTGCACCAGTTGCCATTCCAGCTTCCAGCCATCTGCAACCGCCTGCAGTTTTTCTATTTCGCTATGTTCACCCGCTTTCACAGGCAGCAGCATCTGCGCCATGACGGCGATCGTGTCTGCTGCATCTTCCTCGCGGCCAAATACCGGCGGCTTCAACTCCCAGATGAGAACATGCGCAATTTCGTGCAGCAGGGTGAATTCCGTATTGGAAAGAATGAACAGACGCTCATATTGCTCCTGTGAATAATAGACAGAAGAATTAACGGCATCCTTCGCATTCAGCGGGACTGTTGACGCAACCAGAATCGCAGAAATAATGAAAGTGGAAATGGCGAAAAATCCGTCAGCACGCCGCCCAGACAGGTTGCGCGAACTTTTGAAAAACATAAAAACTCCCAGCACTAATCGCGTTTCGCCCGGCCTTATGGCGTGTCCGTCACGTGCACCGTATCAAAGGGGATATGATGTTGCGTTAACATGTGCTGTCAATTAAGTCACACCGACAGAATATATTCGATTCCGGACTAACCCATCAGGGTTAATGGCCACTAACCATTGCAGGCAAAAGCCGGCCGCTTTAATGCGCGCGACGCTTCAGCAATTCATAATTGCTGTTATGCAGTTGCCCGAACATGGTGGCCACCTGGGGATGCTCCACGGGATCGCCCGATTCATCAGGCAGCAAGTTCTGCTCGGAGACATAAGCCTCGTAATAGGATTCCTCGTTCTCCGCCAGCAAATGGTAGAACGGCTGATCCTTGCGCGGCCTGATTTCAGCGGGAATGGATTGATACCATTGCTCGGTATTATTAAACACCGGATCAACGTCAAAAATCACGCCACGGAACGGAAAAATCCGGTGCCGGACGACCTGACCAATGCGAAACTTTGCCAACCGCGCCATCTTGATATCCTTTTTAACAGCCGCCGGAAGTGTAGCAAATATTACGAAAATGCACCACTGATCCGTCAACGACACGTCACCATGTAAGGATACGGGCCAGGAAAATAAAGGCCGCCCCCTAAAACAAGGGGGCGGCCTAAATCGATGCTGCTAGTGCTCTTTTTTCTCTGCTTCGCAGGGGTTTTCTGCTGCACAGGGGTTTTCTGCTGCACAGGGGTTTTCAGCAGCGCAAGGATTGGCTGCATCTTCTGCGGGCGCCTTTTCATGATCAGCTGCATAGGCCGGGAGGGCTGCTGCAGATACTGCCAGGGCCAGGCCGATGGCGGTCGCGGTAACGGTAAAGCTGCTCTTCTTCATGGTTTTTTACCTTCCTTGGTTTATATGGCCGACACCCGGCCTCACTCTCCAACCGGCTGGAAGCGGTTTTTCCCGCCTTTCCCCCCGATGGAAACTCTTGTTGCCCAAAATCTTTTACCCTTTATTCCTTTACAATCAATGGATAATCAGGGGTCGGATTAAGCGGGCAGGAATACGCATAATTTCCTGGCGTCAATTCAACGCTATAGTCACGGGTAACGCCTTCGGTTAATCCGCCGCCGGAGACATTTGGCTGTAACAGCCGCGCCAGACCGGCACCACGCAGCCAGAACCCAAGCTCATAGGGCACGTTCCTGTTGGTTACGCGAAAAATATATTTCCCGGGTTTTACCGTCAATGGTGTGGCTTTACTTAACCGGTCCTTGCCGGTTTTTTTATTGATCACTTCACAGTCGTTTTTCTTCTTTGTCTTGAAACCATGATCAATACCTGCCTCCGATTCCAAAAACTGGCATCCGGTCTGGGTCAGGGTGATAATGGTGGCGCCGGGCGCCTGCGCCACCGCCGCCCCTGACATCGCAAGCAGGGAGTAGCCGACGGCCACGCCAGTCCCTATAAGAGGCCTCCAACCGGTCTGTGGCAAACATGTTTTCATAAACCTGCGTCTCTTTTACGCGAATCTCTATACTGCATCATGTCGAAGTTAACATCGACGATAAATACGTCAATTAAAAGGCTAAATCAGGGTCTTTACATGATTTATTATCGCTAAAAACAGTACGGCATAGATTGCTTTTGGTTACACCCGCACAATATAATCTCAACAATCGGCATGGATTGAAGGCGGTCAGGCGCCTATGATGGGCCTGCTTCGGGCTCTCGGGCAAAAGATATGGAGATGGAAATGGCGGAACAGGCAAAACGCGCGGAAGCCACTTTTGGCGCTGGATGTTTTTGGGGCGTAGAGGCCACTTTTCGACGGATTCCTGGGGTTTTTGCCACAGCGGTCGGCTATCTTGGCGGTATTCTGGACAACCCCACCTATGAGGATGTGTGTAGTGGCCGCACCCAGCATGCCGAAGTGGTAAAGGTCGTGTATGATCCGCGCCGGGTCTCCTATGAGCAGTTGCTGAATATATTCTGGGAAAATCATGACCCGACGACACTGAACCGGCAGGGGCCGGATGTGGGCACGCAATATCGTTCAGGGGTTTATTATCATGATGAAACCCAGGCCGAAATCGCGCGCGCCGTGCTGAAAAAGCTGGAAGCGTCCGGCCGTTTCAAACGGCCCATTGTCACCGAAATCTGCCCGGCCACCACCTTCTGGATGGCCGAGGATTATCACCAGCAATATCTCGAAAAGCGTGGCGCGGCGTCCTGCCACATATAGGAAATGAAGGATCGCGATTATCCTGAGCGGCCATGGATAGGGGTGGGGGTTGTTGTCTGGTCAGGGGATGCTGTGCTGTTGGTCCGTCGCGCCCAGGCCCCGCGCAAGGGACAATGGAGCATCCCGGGCGGCATGCAGGAAGTGGGCGAAACCGCGAAACAGGCCGGCATCCGCGAAGTGTTCGAGGAAACCGGGATTGAAATTGCGATTGACGGGCTTGTCGATGTGGTCGACCTGATCCTGCCCGATGCTGCGGGACGGGTCCGGACGCATTACACGCTGATCGATTTTCATGGCCATAGCGTGCGGGAGGAAGCAACGCCCAGCCCGGGCGATGATGCAGACGCCGCCCGTTGGGTAAGGATCGATGCTTTGGATAAATATAAGCTTTGGCCCGAAACCCGGCGCGTGATTGATGCAAGCTGGGGATTGCGGAATGTCCGCGCAGAATAAGTTGAACATAAACATAAAAACAGGAGGGGAAGACGCATGGCCTATAAGGGATTTGATCTAGGCGGCAAGGTCGCACTGGTAACCGGCGGCAATGGCGGCATCGGCCTTGGCATGGCCCAGGCCATGGCCGAAGCGGGCGCCAATATTGTCATCTGGGGCACCAATACAGAAAAAAACGACGCCGCAAAGTCCGCGCTTGCCGGGCTTGGGGTAAAGGTGCTGACGTCAAAGGTAGACGTTTCCCAGGAGCAACAGGTCATTGACGCCTTTGGCCAGGCCGTCAAGGAAATGGGCCGCGTTGACACCGTGATCGCCAATGCGGGCATTGGCTTTGGCGCGCCCTCCTTCATGGAGCTGAAAATCGAAACCTTCCGCAAGGTGATGAATGTCAATGTGGAAGGGGCGTTCTTCACCCTGCGGGAGGCCGCCCGGCATATGGTCGCCCGGGAAGGAGGCGGTTCCATGGTGGGTGTTGCCAGCCTTGCCGCTATCGAAGGCGCGGCGCGCAATCAGGCCTATGGGGCCAGCAAGGGGGCCCTGATTTCCATGATCAAGGGCATCTCGGTCGAGCTTGCCCGCTATGGCGTGCGGGCCAATGCGATTTTACCAGGCTGGATTGCCACCGACATGACCGAAGCTTCGCAGGCCTCACAGAAATTTAACGATAATGTCATTGGCCGGGTGCCAATCCGGCGCTGGGGCCAGCCGGAAGATTTTGCAGGCGTGGCCGTCTATCTGGCCAGCGACGCCTCGCGCTATCATACCGGCGATCAGTTCATCATAGACGGCGGTTACGCCATCTTCTGATGTTAAGCATTTGGCAATAAATTGCTGGCATAGTGCGCGAACGTCGAAGGGCCAGAAGAGTTTCCCGGTCCTTTCCTCGAAACGGCAAACCGCAGGAAACTGCGGGACGCAAAGCCACCGGCCTTACTTTTACCCCTGATTCAAGGGGTGGAAAATGGTAGCGGGGCTCCCGAAAGGAGTTATGTTGTGACGTTTTCGTATTCATCTGGCGCCGCCCAGTCAGCGCCTTCATTCGAGACATTGCTGGAAACGCTTGATCACAAGCCGCCGCACCCTCTCGCGCATAATGATGACGCAGCTGATGCCAAACTTAGTTATCGCGCATCCCCTGATGGTTCGGTGACGATGGGCACAGACCCGCTATCGGGGCAGGTTGTGCTGATCGTGCAGAATGGCGGCCAATGCTGGGAAATTGCCCTGCCCCCCAGGATTGCACGGTTCGCAACTACGGAACCCCTGAACAGCCTTGCCGCTGCCAAACGAGTCGCAGAGGCCGCATTCAGCGCCTATCAGGCGAACTGCCCGGAATAGATTTCCAGAACATTTCCGCCATTTTCGGGAAACGCCGCTTGCCGCTTGGCAAGCGGCGTTAACTCAGCTAGTTTGCGCCCACTCGCGGCCAGAGCGGTTTTCCACTCCCCCTTTTTCAAGGCAGGAACACAGCCTTCGCGATCACGGAGAGGTGCCAGAGTGGCCGATCGGGGCGGTCTCGAAAACCGTTGTGCGTGCGAGCGTACCGTGGGTTCGAATCCCACCCTCTCCGCCACTTCGGAACAAAGCTGGGCACGCCGCCTGTAGCCGTTCCTGCGCCTGATCCTGCCGCGAGCGTTCTGAGCAGGTTGTCCTTCGATCCCATAATGCGGACTTCGCCGTCATTGACCTCCACGCGCTGCGCCAGCGCCCGCAGGTGATCACGGCGATAGCCGCCGCCGGGAAGACGGATGCGTTCGCGGGCGGCGAGCGCGAACTTGCGCAGCATCGCGGGCGTGATCGCCTGCTGGCTTGCGCCGTCGAGCATCGCCGATGCGCGTTCGGCATCGGCCTTCGCCTGATCGCGCCCGCCCTTCAGAGTGGCGATGCGCTCTTTCAACGCCGGATCATCGAGATCGGCGACGCCGCTCTCGATGGCGTCATAAAGCCGCTTGAGGCGCAGGTCTGATCACTTCGTCAGCCGGTTTCAGTTCCTTGGTCTTGCCGCGCTTGTTGAACTCGTGGCGGCCGATGTAGGTGGGCCGGGTCAGCAGCCGGTGGACCGTGCCGATCCCCCAGCGCCCGCCGTCTCTGGTAAAGATATGGCGCGCATTGAGATAGCTGGTGATCTGCTTGACGCCCATCGGCCCGGACGCGCCGTTGCCTTCGAGTGCGAGCCGGAACGCAAGCCGCACCGTGTCGGCGTGCAGCGGGTCGATCTCCAGTTTCTTCTTCACCTTGGTCCCGCGCTGCTCGGCCGCGACGGCGCGGTAGCCGATGGGCGGCAGCGAACCGTTCCAGACCCCCTGCCGCGCATTCTCCTTCAGGGCGCGGAGCACATGTGATGCGCTGTTGTTCCATCCCCGCAGAATTGCGCGTGGCGCATGCGGATCAAATGGCGCAAATCCACGACACGGCGCGCCGCGCATTACGGGCGGCAAAGACTGGCGGTCAGCGGCATTTGAAGGCAAACGAAAAGAGAAGACTATTGCGTTTCTCGCCAGGGCGAAGCCCCTTGGCGTAGCCTGGCGCCTGCGCATCGTTATTCCTCCCTGCCTGCTCTTGACGAAATCGCCAATCCGAGGAATACCAGCACCGCCTGATTGAGCCGCAGGATGTCCTCATCGTCAAGCCTGCCGACGCGCGCGCCAGCCCTGGGAACCTCTGAACTAAGCGATTTTTCAGTGTCCGGCAAGCAGTGCGCGGTGCTTTCAGCCCGTTGCCGGGCTTGTTTGACATTGCAGGTGGTTTTTCAGGCGGTATTCTCTGATTTTTGGCGCAATTATCCTGTCATCGCCAATCGCCTTCGCGCCGTGAAGAGATTGCTCAACGCCGGCAGTGTCATGATCTGCTGGCCGTTTTTATACAGCCCCCGGTAGCGGGTTTTGACGTAGCCGAACTGGCGTTTGATGATGCGGAAGACATGTTCGACATTGGCCCGCAGGGAAGCAAGAAACCGGTTGATGCGGCGCTGCTCGTGCGTCAGGCCTTCGCCTTTCTTACGTTTGAACGGCGTGGCCCAGACTATTTCGCCTTCCTCTCCTGGCGCGTCCAGCGCGCGTTTGTTGCCGGCATAGCCCCGGTCACCCAGGGCGAATGTTTCTTCCCCGTGCAGAAGATGCTCCACCACGGCGGCGTCATGCACACGCGCCGTCGTAATCTCCGCCGTATGCACAAGCCCGGAATGGCTGTCCACGCCAATATGGGCCTTTATTGGTACCTGCATCTTCAGGCATGCCAAAATGCCACTGATTGCCTTTCTTCGTCTGGCTCATCCCGGGATCGCGCTTGCGTTGCCGGTTCTTCGTCGAGGGCGGGGCGGCGATCAAGGTGGCGTCCACCGTCGTTCCCTCGCGCAGAAGCAAGCCGTGTTCCGCCAGCAGCGCCGCCATCTCGTCAAACAGCGCCTTGCCAAGGCCGTGGCGCTCCAGAAGATGCCGGAAGTTCAGGATCGTCGTCTCGTCCGGGATGCTCCCGCTCCCCAGCTCAATCCCGGCAAAGCGCCGCAGCAGCGGCATATCCCATAACGCCTCCTCCATCGCCGGGTCGCAATAGCCAAACCATTGCTGCAGAAAGTGAATGCGCAGCATCACCGCCAGCGCGTAAGGTCGCCGCCCAAAGCCTGCCACCGGGTAATGCGGCGCGATCAGCGATTCAAACCGGCCCCAGGGAACAGCCGCCTGCATCGCTTCCAGGAAAATCTCCCGCCGGGTCGGCTTCTTCCGCCGCACAAACCCAACCTCTGCCAAACTTCCCTGCTTCATGGCGGCTTCACCCTCTTGCAAAACTATGCAAAAGTGAATCACGATAGACCCGCAATTACAACACCAACTTGTTCAGAAATTCCTTAGGTTGTAGATAACTGGAGGCTGAATTAATAATCATGCTTCCATTTCACCCCGACATTGTTGTCACCAGTTGCGCCAGTGCTGCTTTCAACTGTGATGTTTGGCGCCACCTGCACCTCGATGCGCGCCTTGCCGTTGCCGGTTTGCGCGCCGCTCTCGACTTCAAGGTAAATGTTGTCGCCGATGTATTTTCCAATTCCAACGGATGCGCCGACGCCATTTTCAACGCCGCCATTTATGTTGAAATCATCCACACCCAGCAGATTTCTGACCGTACCCGCCGGATCAAAGCCGCCGCCGCCTTTACCAGATAGTTTGCGCAGGCTGTTCGCAAGTTGAACGGCCTGAACCGGGCTGATTTTGGTAGAATCTTTTCCAAACAGCAGGATGGACAAGGCCTCGTCCTGCGGCATGGCAGGGGTGGATTCTATTTTCAGGGCAGGTTCGCGTATGGGCCCCGTGATTACCGGCCTTATCTCCACACCCGATTCTGTTGTTGCTGCGATGACATTCAGATAGGGCGATGGCGGGATGTCGCCTTCAAACAGCAGTTCCGCCTGTTGTAGCTTGAACCGCTTGCCAAACTCTTCATAGCGGCCACGGAGGGTGGTGAATTTGCCCCGGATTGCGGGGTCGAGAATATTTCCCGTTAAATGCAGTTGCCCTTTCAATTCGGCATCTATTCCCCAGCCCCTAACAAATACCTTGTTTTCGGCTTGCAGAGTTACATCCAGCACTATGGGGCTTTTATCCGCTGTCGCGCCGGTTTGGGGCTTTTCAGGTTTGGTGGAACCTGGGATGATGGCGACAATGTTCAGCACCGGTACTTCGCCAACAAACCGGTCCGGCAAAAATATATTAAGGGTCTCACTCTTGATCTGGCCTGCAATGGCGCCTGATTGTGTGTCACCTTTCATAGTTAGATCACCGGAAATTATGCCACGCGCGCTGGGATGATTGATCAGGGCCAGATGTTTGGCGCCGATGCGCAGATCATAGGCGTATGCATTGACCGATGTAAAATCCGCCTTTCCCGCCGCCGTTAAGCTGTTGGCTTTGGCGTCTTCGGCGTGAAATTGCATCAGCGTAAAAGATTGATTATCCGCAGTAATTGTTGCACTGATTTTTTTCAGGCTTACGCCCAATGGTAAAAAATTATACGCACCCTGATCCAGTTTTATCTGTCCATTTATTTGGGGCGCAGCAATGCTTCCAGATAGAGCCAGCTTGGCGCGCATCGCCCCCTTCAACACATGTTCCGGCGGCAGAAGCATTGCGGATAGCGCGGTTATGTTCAGTGCGATGTTGGCATCGCCATCGATGGGTGAATTTTCTTCAAGTGACATTATGAAAGGGTCAAGACTGAAACTAACTGGCAAACGGGCGTTAATGTTCGAGCGCAGAGACGACGTGTTATCTGTAACGATGCGGATATCCATCTTTCCATTTTGTAATATTGCTTTGGCGTTTATGTGTGATTCCGGAGAGGTGTCAAAAAACCTCGCGCCCGTGAGATTTGCATCCAGTTCCACGCGCGGGGCATTGTGGCTGCCATTCATTTTCAGCGCGAACGCCAGTTGGGAATCTTCGATTTCGGCCGGCAGGTCTAACCCGATTTTCGAAATCAGAATATTTTCCCCGGTGGCGGTTGCGCTAACCGATTTATCCTTCAGCGCGGCCTCCATTGTCAGTTGGCCGCCGCCGATGTTCAGCGCAGGCACAGACACATTCTGGCGGTCCTTGCCCGCAGAAAGCGCTATTGGGGCAGAGCTATCAAAAGCGATTTTGCCGTAGGTGCCCGTGAAGGCAGTTAGCTTGGCAACAACTCCTTTTGCGGCGGTCACGCTCAATTCGCCACTGGTATTTATACTGAACGGCCTGCCGGCATTTCCGTCGCCAATAAATGTTGCCTGCCAGTGTTGGCCTTTCCGGGAAGCCTCCAGAATGGCCCGGTTAAAGGTTATATCTGCATACTGGGCGTTGGTGAGATTTGATTTAATGTTGTCAGGTTCTGTTGTTGCAAGATCGGAGAAATCCATCTCTACAGTGGCGGCGGATAGTGCCGCACCCCGGACCTTGATGTTCTGAAGATCAAACACCAGCGTGGCGGCCTGTTTTTGCAGCCTGGAGGATAGCGCTGCCGAGATATTGGCGCGGCCATTGACAGGTTCAGGAAGATACAGGGAAAATTGCTGTATTTCGGGTATTTTTGCCTGCAATATTCCGCCGGCAAGAAAGGTCTCCAGATCAATTTGAAGACTGCCCGTTATTTCGCTTTTCAAATACCGGGCGGCAATATCTTTCAGATCCAGGGTGGTTTCAGACAATCTGTAATTTGCACGGGCTTCTCCATCATCCGCCGCGTCAATGTGTATGCCGCCCAGCCATGTATTTTCCTGTCTGGAAATTGTTGCTGAAGTGGTGGCGCCGGGAACAGGCGTTTGCTTGTACGCAACATCCTGTGTGCGTATCATGGCGTTGATCATCGGGCTTTCAACCGTTCCGGCGATTGCAGCTTCGACGGTGGCGGCGCCAGTGACATCTTCATGCCATTGCTCAAGTTTCAAATGGTCCGCTTTCAATTCCGCCTTTATTTCGCGGGAAGCGAGGTTAATGCTGCCGCTGGCAGCCGCGGCGAATTTCGGATTTGAAAATTGCAGCGTTTCAAAATCAACGCGGCGCTCTTTCAGTAGATACAGTCCTGAGGCAGAAAAATCACCCGCATCAAGCCCAGACGCCGCCTGTCTGATATGTGAATTCACCTGAAAGGTCAGCTCTCTGGCGTTGGCGGCTAATCCGATTGATCCCGACACCGTGCCGATTACATCTTGCGGGAGGCCCGTTACTTTACTGGCAATCAAGCCCTCCCTAATTCCCATGCCAAGAACGGAAACATCCATGCCCGCGCCATTGCCATCGCCGATGGTGGGGCCTTCAGGCGATCGCAGCAGGCGCAGCGTGTCCGCATCAATTTTACGGATTACAAGATGACGTAGAATATTGGGTGCAGGCAGCAGGTGGATAGAAACATTTTCAGCCTCCAGCCAAACCCCATCGGCGTCGCCCAGGGAAAGTCTGGACATTGCGGCAGTCAGTGGAAACCGTATGCGGAGGGATTGCGTTTGCACCTGATAGCCGATGGCCGCCGACAGTTCGCTCTGAACGATATTTTCGATATAGCCGCGCCCGGCATCAGTGGATAGCCACCACAGCCCGCCGCCCAGTACAAGCAACAGCAGTGTTATCACACCGGACGTAATTCTTAGCGGCCATATCAGATAGCCTGGCATGTTAAATTGACGCGCCATCAGAAAGCCTGCCCAAAGCTGAAATAAACCTGGAATGCGTCATCAACACCGGACCGCCGGTTTAGAGGGATGGCAATGTCCGCTCTGATGGGACCGAAATCCGTGTAATATCTTGCACCCAGGCCCGCCCCCCAGCGAATGCCGCCCGTAAAATCGGGATAGATGGCGTCAAAGCTATTGCCGCCATCAAGGAACGCAACAATGCCATAGTCCTCGCCAATGCGCTGACGCAATTCCGTGGACAGCTCAGTAAAAGATCGCCCGCCCAGCGGATCCTTGCCCGCATCCAGCGGGCCTGCAAGCTGAAAGCCATAGCCCCGGATTGATCCGCCGCCGCCCGTATAAAACCGGTCCGTAGCAGGCACCTGATCTGTCGTTGCCCCCGCAATGCTGCCGGCGGCGATCCGCACGGCCAGCACGGATCGCCCCGCTGAGGAGAGCGGCTGGTAATAGCTTCCGCTGACACGGTTTTTCAGAAATGATGTTGATGGTCCCAATGTGTCGATCGACGGCGTGGTCTCAAAGCGCAATGTCCATCCGCTTTGTGGATTAAGCAGATCATCGCGCCTGTCCTGAAACGCAAACATCGGAATGGAAAACAGCGCAAAATTATCCTTGCTGTTCTGGTCCCGGATTTGCTCAAAACCGTACACGAGACCAGCTCCCAGCAGCCATTTATTGCTAAAATCACGGTCTATGCCTGCTGAAAAATTCAACCCTGTGGTTTCGAAGGCGTCGTTATCTTCCTGCTTGATGATATTGCCGAATTTTAGCCGCTGGTCGGTTCGCAGGAAAAATGGCTTTACCAGTTGCGTGTCCAGCCTGCGTTCTTGCGTGGCCAGGGACAGATCGGCCGTGAATTTTTCACCGTGCGCCAGAAAATTGCGGTGTTCCCACCCGGCGCTTATGCCGGGGCCGATGTCCGTGCTATAACTGGCGCCGCCCTTGATGGAGCGATGCGCCCTTTCAGTAACCAAAAATGTCACCGGCGCCATCCCGTCCGGCGCGGGGGTGCCGGCAAGGACCGGGTCCGATTTGGCCAGCAGCCCCGATCGCAGAAGCGCTACATTGGCGTGATTTATTGCTGATCGCCTGAAACAGTCCCCGGTTTTCAGAGAGACCCGTCTACGCAAGTGAAGATCAGCAATGGTTTCCTGTCCGCTAAACCGGATTTCACCGATCCTTGCGTCGGGTCCGGCCAAAATGTGATATTCAATGTCCAGGCGTTGTTCGTGGTGATTGAGTATGGCCTGGTGCGACGTGCGATGTTCAAACAGACAATTATTTTCATCAACCCATGCCGCTATGCTTTGCTCATCGGCCAGCACCGCAGCCGCCAGCGCCGGGGCGCCTGGTTTCGCATTCAGTTTTTCAATCTCAGGAAGGCTGATGGCCTTGTCTTCCCTGTCACCCCGCGCATTTACGATCAGTTGAATATCGCCAAACTGATATTGCGCGCCGGTATCGACCCCGAAAGTTGCGGCCCCTGTCGTTTCATCAAAACCGGCGTCTATTGTGGCCTTATAATAACCTGCGGCTTCAAGCGCTTTTTTCAGAAACACGCGATCCTGTTCAAAGCGATAGCGCAGATAGCCCGCATCCGGAATTTCCTGTTCGACGCGCATTTCAAGCGTTTTTTGCAGACCGCTTAATAAGGTTTGCAGTTCTTTTGAAGGGGTTTTTCCTTGAATGATGGCGGCATATCTAACATCGCCAGCCTTAGCAACCGCTTCAGTACAGAATAAGGTAAAAACGGATGTCTGTATTGCAAGGCTGACAAGCAGGGTATTTATAAATTTCATGCCAAGCATAATGTATTACATTGTGTTCCCATGCACCCAGCTTTTTGGCTTCCGTTCAACTTTAGGCGCGCAATTCTGTGCGCAAAAGTATCCGCGCCCCAGCGAACACCTTCTGGTCAAGTTGTGTGTGGATCCGTCACGGGCTAGTAATTTCCTGCTTTCTGCGGTATAGTCATGCTCTGACGAGTGGTGCCGGGCGAACATGTAGAATCCGTATGAAAATCAATGCCCGATAGCAAACTCATCTCACCCGTCCCGGCTCATCTGCCGGAGCAACGGGTAACCAGGCTGGTTGAGCCGATTAGAAACTTCCTGCAGGTCGAGGCCATGAGCGGCGTCGTACTGCTGGCGGCGACCGTTGTTGCCCTTTTCCTCGCCAACTCCGCCTGGGCTGAATCTTATCTCACATTCTGGAATACGCCTGTTGGCGTGCGCATTGGATCACTGGAGATTGCTCACTCCCTAAGGCATGTGGTCAATGACGGGCTCATGACGCTTTTTTTCTTTGTCGTCGGCCTTGAGATCAAGCGTGAACTTCTGCTTGGCGAGCTTAAGGACTTGCGTGTGGCCGCATTGCCGGTCGCCGCCGCGCTGGGGGGCATGCTTGTGCCGGCGGGCCTCTATTTGTCTTTGCAGCTTGGCGAGCCCGGCGAGAGCGGATGGGGGGTCGTCATGGCAACCGATATTGCCTTTGTTGTGGGCTGCCTCGCGGTTCTGGGAGACCGCGTACCGCGCAGCCTGCGCGTCTTTGTGCTGTCACTCGCAATTATCGACGACATAGGTGCTATTCTTGTGATCGCGATTGGCTATACCGCCAATCTTGATCTCGTGGCGCTTGGTCTTGGTGTATTTGGCGTTGCCAGCATACTGAGCCTTCGATATCTGGGCGTACGAAGCATCGTAATTTATTATCTTGCCGGCATCCTAACCTGGCTTGCGGTCTTTGCATCCGGCGTTCATCCCACCATTGTTGGCGTTGTCCTCGGGCTTCTCACGCCGGCGTACGCCTGGGTCGGCTCTTACCGGTTTCAGGCGATTACGCACCGGGTAAACGTTTATCTGCGTGGCGAAAGCGCAGCCGGAGCGGAAGCCGACACTCAGGATCATCATGGCCTGTTGCACACCGTCGCGGTTGCCGCACGCGAGACGTTGTCACCTCTTGAGCGTCTTGAAACGGCCCTTCACCCATGGGTGGCCTTTGGGATCATGCCGGTATTTGCGTTTGCCAATGCAGGCATACCGGTTACGGCCGCCGGGTTCAGTAATCCACTCGTGCTCGCGGTGATTGCCGGCCTTGTCCTTGGCAAGCCTATCGGCATAGTTGCAGCTAGCTGGACGGCAGTACGGCTGGGGATTGCAACGCGTCCCGACGAACTCCGCTGGTCAGTGATTGCTGCGGCCGGCGCTCTCTCCGGCATTGGTTTCACGATGGCGTTGTTCATTGCCGGACTTGCGTTAGACGAGGGACTGCTAACAGCTGCAAAACTTGGCATTCTGGTGGCGTCGTTTGTGTCCGCAGTAATCGGTCTCGCACTGCTTATCGTGTTTCTGGGGCGGGGCCAAACTGCCACGCATCAATCATGAATGCATGCGACGCGGCGCCGTCAAAAAACCATTCATAGTTCTGTGCATTCTGGCTTTTACGCTGCTGCAAGGATATGCTGCATATTAAAGCGTCGGCTCAGCGGGCAAACAAGGATCGCCGATGGAACAATTGTTTGACATTCAGTTCTATTATGACCAGTTCATACTTTCACGAAACTGGCTGGTGAAAAATGCGCTTGCGCTGAGTATCGCCTCATTAGGCCAATTGCTGGTCATCGGTTTACTGTTTCTGGCGGCGCGGCTTATTTCAAAGTACGCGCAGATCCTGCTCAGCGAGCTTGCCAAAACACCGCGTTTCGATGCGCCCTTGCGATGGATATCAACACCACGGCGCTGGCTAGCGGTTACACTCTTTCCCATAGCGCTGCCGATCCTCTGGCTTATTTTGCAATGGCTGGCGCTTGCAGTCTTCAGTTACTTCGATTTGCCGAACCAATTCATACGGACGGCTGTTAACCTGATCGCCGCCTGGATCGTTATTCGCTTTAGCACATCATTTGTCCGCAACGCGGCGATATCACGGATTATCGCGGGGATAGCGTGGACGATCGCGGCGCTGAACATTGTCGGGTTGCTTACCCCAACCGTCCAACTGCTGGACAGTCAGGCGTTTAATTTAGGCGGGTTGCGCATATCGGCCATGACCGTGATCAATGCGTTGCTGTCGCTGAGTATAATGTTATGGCTGGCGACTATTGCCGAACGGTTTCTGGAACAGCGCGTGATGTCATCGCTTAGCCTGTCACCCTCAATGCAGGTGCTGATCGTAAAGCTGTTCAAGATCTTCGTGGTTGCCGTGGCGGTCCTGCTGGCGTTATACGCCGTCGGCATCGATCTGACGGTGTTTGCAGTTTTTAGCGGCGCCATAGGGATTGGCATTGGTTTTGGCCTGCAAAAGGCGGTTGCGAATTTCGTAAGCGGCATCACCATCCTGGTGGAACATTCGATAAAGTTGGGCGATGTAATCTCTGTTGGTGAAACCTATGGCTGGGTCAACACGCTGGGCGCGCGCTTTGTTTCCGTGCTGACGCGCGACGGCATAGAATATCTGATTCCAAACGAAGATTTAATCACCCAGCAGGTTATCAACTGGTCATACAGCAATAACCAGGTCCGGTTAAAGGTGCCCGTCGGTATTTCCTACCAGGCAGACGTTCACAAGGCGATAGCGCTATGTATTGAAGCCGCCAAGGAATCTCCGCGCGTACTTGCCGAGCCGGCGCCGGTATGCCTGCTTAAAGGGTTTGGGGACAATGCGGTGGAACTTGAACAACGCTTCTGGATCAGAGATGCGCGCAATGGCGTCACAAATGTCAAAAGCGACGTGCTGTTGCGCATTTGGGACAAGTTCAAGGCCAACAATATAGAGATACCATTCCCGCAGCGCGATCTGCACTTCAAGTCACCCCTGAAGGTCGACGTCACAACGCATCAGAATGACGTTGCTTCTGCGGTCATTGAGGGCAGAACTGAATTAAAGATGCCCCCCCGGCCAAATAGCGCCGGATAAGTATTCAAAGCGGCCATACCAGCAGGATCATCGGTATGCTGACAGCCAGCACAAGGATCTCCAATGGCAAGCCCAGGCGCCAGTAATCTCCGAAGCGGAACCCCCCCGGCCCAAGGATCAGGGTATTGTTCTGGTGTCCAATGGGCGTGAGAAAGGCGCAGGACGCACCCACCGCAACGGCCATCAGAAATGGATCCGCATTTACGCCCAGCTGATTTGCCGTGCCGATGGCGATCGGGCACATCAGCGCCGCCGTAGCGGTATTGTTCATAAAATCTGATAAAGTCATTGTGACGACGAGGATCAGCACCAGGCCAGGCACTGCATATCCTTGTGCAACCCAGTGCAGCAGAAATTGGGCGATGACGGCTGCCGCCCCCGTGTTTTCCACGGCCCCGCCGACCGGGATCATGGCGCCAAGCAGAACAATGACCGGCCAGTCGATGGCGTCATAGATTTGGCGTGGCGGCACCACGCGCAACGCCATCGCAGCCAATACTCCCGCCGCGAACATGATAGCCGCCGGTAAAAGTCCGAACGCCGCGCCGCCAATCGCCAGCAGCATAATGCCGGCCGCCTTCAGCGTCAGACTTGTATCGGGAAGGCGAAGGCCGCGCTGCGCCAGCGGCACACAGCCAAACTGGGCCGCGAATTCGGACAACACGTCCGGCGTTCCCTGCATCAATAATACATCTCCTTGCATGAGGCGCATGGTGCGAAGCCGGGCCATGGAACGCCGGCCCTGACGCGACACCGCAAGCAGATTGATGCCGTAACGCGCGCGAAGCCGGATATCGGTCACGGAACGGTCCGCAAGATAAGAATCCGGCCGTACCACCAGTTCCATCAGCACCACTTCCTCTGATTGAATGATTTTCCTGGCTTCAATATATTCTGGCGTTTGCGGTCCTTGTTCGCCTTCGTCACCTTTACCCGCCTCCTTGGTCTCTCTGACATCGCCGACCAATGTCAGCCCTAGCGCGGATAGCGCAGTGGCAAGCGCTTCAGGCTCCGCCTCAATGACCAGCACATCTCCCGCCCATGCCTGCTGGTAAGGGTTTGGCGCGGGTATCCGCATTTCATTGTGAATCAGGCCAACAACTTGTGCGTCTGCATCCTCCAGTGCGCCTTCAATTTCCCGCAGAGACATACCGGCAGCTTTGCTTTTCTCGGTTATCAGGGCCTCGGTCAGATAGGTCCCGGTTACGAAACCTTCGATCCCGGCGCGTTCGCGGTTTGGCACCATCCGCCAGCCGATCAATGCGACAAAGGCGACACCGACACCCGCCACGGCGATACCGACAGGCGTGAAATCAAATATCGCAAAGCTTTCAACGCCATTTTTCGCGCGAAAGCCCGATACGATCAGGTTGGGCGGCGTACCGATAAGCGTTGTCATCCCACCTAGAATCGAGCCAAACGACAAGGGCATCAAAACCTTGCCCGCAGGGATTTTCTGGCGCGCAGCAATCTGGATAGCGACCGGCATCAACAGCGCCAATGCGCCAATATTATTCATGAATGCCGATAATACTGCGGCCAATGCTGTCAACGCCGCAATTGTCAGCACCGGTCCAGCTGATTGGGGCAGTACGCGCCGCGCCAGAATATCGACGGCGCCTGATGTCTGCAAACCACGGCTAAGCACAAGAACACATGCGACAGTAATGACAGCGGGATGGCCAAACCCGGTAAAAGCTTCCGCCGCCGGCACCACGCCCGCAAGCACACAGGCCAGCAAGGCGCCTAACGCCACCATATCATGGCGCCAGCGGCCCCACAGAAATGCAGCAATCGTGGCCGCAAGAAGGGCGCTTATTACAGCCTGTTCCGTGGTCAATATTAAACTCCGGCAAATGCGCTGCATGAGCATCGTGATCACGCAAAATACGGTGGCATAGAATTATCTATGGCCCAAATCATATTCTTAGGGTGCGAGCGGGCTATGCCGGCATTTCAGATAATAAAAAACCGGCCCTGTCAATCACCCGTACCGCTGGGTAGTGTCTCAGTTTGAAATTTCCTTGTCGCGCTTTTTGTAAATCGCTGGCCGTCCGGGTTTCGGTGCGGCTGCGTCAATCAGCGCCACAATGTCGGTCATATCCCAGAGCCGGTCAGACACGCCCGCCGCCATTGCAGGGCTAACCTTCAATGTCTTGTGAATGCGAGCGAAATTGTAATGCACGAAGTACAGCGCCAGCGCGTGGCAGTGATTATCGACTTTCTTTGAGAAGGCGTTTGTCAGCCGGGTAAAGCGGCGCATCGACATGCGCATGGTCAGATTGTGGCGTTCCACATGCGAAGTGGAAACGTGATCATAATCAGGATTGCCTTCTATCCGCGTCTTGCGCGCACCGATGCACTCGGCAGGGCTATAGCGGCCCTTGGCGCTTTCAGGCGTTGCGCCGTACAGCTTGATCAGCATGGCATAGTCCACATCGCCGCCAAACGCGCCCTCAACCGCTTCCAGATAGGCCTTGTGGCCGTCCGTAGTCAATTGCACCCGGTTCGCCAGACGGCTGCGCAAATTATCCATAAATTCCATTGCATATTCAGAGTCACGCCCGCCAACCAGCCATGACAGTATCATCTTGTGGCCGCTATCAAGCGCCGTCCAGGTCCACACGTCACCCGCCTGATCGGGTGCGGCCTTGGCCGTGGCGACATTCTTTGCCTTGGCGTAGCAGAATGACCAGATTTCATCGCACTGCACCTTGGACGCCTTCACGTTGCGCACATGGTCATTGTGATAGGCAGCGCAAGCCGTGCCAGCGTCAACCAGCAGCTTCGTAACCGTGTTGATAGATACGCCCGTCACACGGCTGATCGACCGCATGGATGATCCCTCAACCAGCATGCTGAGAATTTGGGTGCGCGTATGTAAGGGCAGCTTGTTCATGCCCTTGATATAATGCCGATATATTCAAATATCAAGTATTATTTTCAGTTTAATTTGGGAGTTCGCCTTTATCCCTTAGCCATTGCAGATAATCCTTTTTATCATAGCGGCACCTTGCCATCTCAAGGAGTTTATGCCCACTCAAACCCAAGTCCTTGGGAATGTTGCCATTGCCCTTTTTCCTGTCGTGGCACCACCCGAATTGAGCAAGTAAAACGCCATCGTGTTTTATAATTGCACGAATATGAGTGCCACTTTTATCAATTTCAGCACCTAATTTTTTTGCAATCTTTTCTGCCTCTCTCCCAAGCAGTGGGCTACCCTGATTTTTTGGCAATATGTTTCTCCAAGATAGAGAGCTGTCTTTTTGGCCTAGGCCCTAGCTTTTCGGCACATTTGAATAGCTTATAGACCTCTATTATTTCGCGCTTTAGCGCGGCTATGACCTCGGAAACTGAACTGTCTGAGATCGAAACTTCAGCTTCATCAAAAGTGGCTACAAATTCATCATCTGCAAGCGACTCAATAGAAATAGTTAGCGGTTTAATAATTTCATAATCACCCGCTTTATATCGCTCTATGTAGACCTTTGTGGTTTGTTCAAGTTCCCGCGTTTCTACTTTTTCACTTGTGTTCGTATTATTTCTCCAAAGCCAATCAAAACCAATAATTTGGCTTCCTGCCTTGATTAAAAACACAATAGTCTGATTCGGCTGCGTCCAATTAGACTCTGAATGGGACAGAATTGAATTGTCACAAGTTGCATAGTTATACATAGCTCACCTATTTCTTAGGGGCGTGTTGAACATCAATAATCATGGTACTTTTGATTACGTATTCTTTATTTCCATGGGCATCTATTTTTTTTAGTTTGCGAGCTTCTAGTAATATTGGCCTGATGCGAACCTTTGTGCCATCCTCCAAGCTCCACTCACTCCAAACTTCTTTATCGTCTGTAATGGGGACAGAAACACCCTGGTCAACACCACCCGAGTTGACCACACCTTTGCGGGATTTCCTATTTTCACTCATTTTAGTCATTGTTTCCACCGCGTCGCCGCCGCTTTACGGGCAATCTTACTACGCTCTTCCTGTGTTAGAGATTCGGCACGGCCCTTCGCCCCGGCCTTTCCAGAACGGGAACGCCCCGATTTTATAGTTAAAACTTCTTCCACTTCCCCGGTGGCGATTTTTGCCACCATAATAGCGGCTCCAATCGCATCAGCAGGGCGCTTCTGGCCTTGTGGACCTTTTGGCATTATTGCTTCCCTGTTTCGCCTTGGTGAACATGACATATATGATTTTTTCTCCACAGGCAACGATTCGTTAGCCTCGCAGCCTCCAAATACAAAATGTCAACGGTATTTGTTAATATTTGGTGCATCGTTCAGGGATTACAAATTTCAAACTGAGACACTACCTACCGCTGACGTTATGGAAATCCAGGGATGTAGCGGCCTGAAACAGCCTGAGGCCGAACTCTGACAGGATCGCGAGAAGATGATCGAAGATATCCGCCTGGATCGTTTCGTACGCATTCCATTCAGTGGTTTTGGTGAAACAATATATCTGGATCGGCAGGCCGGTTTGTGTTGGAGCGAGTTGCCGGATCGCAGTGTCTTGCCCTGCGCAATGCCCGGATGCGCCTTAAGATAGGCGATCACATAGGCACGAAAAGTTCCGATATTGGTTATGCGGCGTTTGTTGACATCATTCTGGCTGGTGTTCAGGGGCTCGGCGTTCCATTCACGCAACTCATTTTCCTTGCTTTCCAGATAGAGGGGGCCAGCAGCGCAATGCGGCGCATGGCGTCCCACTGTGCGGACGTAAGAAAGTGTATGCTGCGCTGATCAATGAGTAAAGACCGCATTATCCGCCGCCCGCCAGATTCGAGCATGCCCCGCCAGGGCGCTGTCGCTGGCTGGGTTTGCGCCGCCGCCAGGCGTAAAATCCGCTGATGCTGACCTTCAGCACCTGGCAGCCGCGCTCCACGGAAATCCGCGCTTTCATCGCATCAATGAGACGGAAACTCATCGACTTGTCTCCCGGGCGAAGAAAGCGACGGTGGGTTCAACCGGTCAGCGCAACATGATTGAATTCATGATGTTCTGAAAGGATCCATGATGGCACGGACTGGCCGCCCCGGCATATCTGCTGAACAGAGGAAAGAACTTTGGCGCCGCTGGAAGGACGGGGAGTCGCTTAGCGACATTGGCCGGGCTTTGGGCAAGCATGCCGCATCCGTTTTTTCCATAGTGATTGCCAAGGGGGGGATCGCTCCGCCTGTTCGAACGCGCAGGTCAGGATCGTTGACCCCTGTGGAGCGCGAAGATATATCGCGCGGCCTTGCTGCCGGGTTATCCTATCGGCATCTTGGCAGACAGCTCGGCCGGACGCCGTCCACGATCAGCCGCGAAGTCGCGCGCAACGGCGGGCGTGTAAAATACCGCTCTGCGGGCGCTGAAAATCGGGCTTGGCATTGCGCGCGCCGGCCAAAGCCATGCCTGTTGGCAAGCGCCCGTGCTGTGCAAATATTGGTCGCCAGGAAGCTGTCGAGCCAATGGTCGCCGCAACAGATATCAGGATGGCTGAAGACAAAATATCCCGGGGACAAGACAATGCAGGTGTCGCATGAGACGATCTACAAAAGTCTGTTCATTCAGGCGCGTGGCGTTCTCAAGAAGGAGTTGTTGGGCCATCTGCGCAGTCGCCGGATCATGCGGCGGGGCAAAACCGCCAGCACGGCAGACCAAACCAGGGGCCAGATCATTGATGCGATCTCGATCCGGGATCGTCCCGCCGAGATCGAGGATCGGGCCATTCCCGGCCATTGGGAGGGTGACCTGCTCAGTGGCGCCAGGAACACGCATATTGCCACGCTGGTTGAAAGAACCTCGCGGTTCGTCATGTTAGTCAAGCTTGACGGCAAAGACAGCGATACCGTGGTCGGCGCCCTCATCCAGCAAGTGCGGCAGATCCCGAAAGGGTTGATGGCATCGCTGACATGGGACCGGGGAACCGAACTGGCCTATCACCACAAGTTCACCGTCGCCACCGACGTGTCTGTCTACTTCTGCGATCCTCAGAGCCCCTGGCAGCGCGGCAGCAACGAGAACACCAATGGTCTGCTGCGCCAATACTTTCCCAAGGGCGCGGATCTGTCCGTCTACAGTCAGGACGATCTCGATCAGGTCGCGCTCCGCCTCAATACCCGGCCCCGGAAAACCCTTGGCTTCGCGACGCCAGATGATACGTTTGGAAAAGCCGTTGCGCTGACCGGTTGAACCCACCGCCGCTTTTTTTTAAAAGATCGCGTGGCCCGCAAAATGTCGTTTTCCTTGCGCAGCCGGGCCAATTCCCTGGTCACATCCATGTGCGGTCCCGAAAGTAAATCAGCTTCCCGAAAAGTGCGCTTCCATCGGGTCAGGCTGGAAAGCCCAATCCCCAGATTAGCCGCCACTTCAACAATCGTCAGACCACTCGTTTGCGTCTGCCGAACCGCTTCCCTCTTAAACTCCTCGGTAAATATTGGTACCTGCATCTTCAGGGGTGGCGGATACGTCGCTGTCCGGCGCCAGGGTGGCGCGCGAGTTGGACACTATCATTGCCCGGCGCGGCAAACCGTGCACAGTGGTCAGCGACAACGGTACTGAACTGACCAGCATGGCCATTCTCAAATGGTCACAGGACAACCTTGTCGAATGGCATTACATCGCGCCGGGCAAGCCAACCCAGAATGCCTTCATCGCCTGAAGATGCAGGTACCAATAAGAGCTTCAATGGCAAGCTGCGCGATGAGTGCCTGAACGAGACGCTGTTCACATCGCTTGCGCAGGCGCGGGCCGGGCTGGCGGACTGGCAAGATGACTACAACAGTGTCAGGCCGCACAGCGCCATTGGCAATCTGGCGCCAGCAATTTACGCCAAACTCAACGCTTCCCGCATGCAATGGGACGGGGCGCTTGAGCTATTTGGGGGCTCCTCGCCCCGTCCCGTTGCATTACCAGGCCACACAGGCTTAAATCAACAAAGGACTCTACTTATAAATGGATGAAAGTTGGGGCGCAGGTCAATCGGCTTAACCGGATCGGGCGCGGTTAACAGGTCCGGAGAATATCGGCCCGGAGAGAACACGTGCGCGGCCTTCGGGGCGTGAGCCGGTTAACAGCCCGTCCCGCATAACCCTCGAAAACAACGGAAAAATCCGGCCGCAGCCAGATCGGGAGAACGCTTTCGCGCGAGCAAGTGGCGGCGCGTAGCGAACGGGTTTCGAACCCACGCACCGGATTGCTTGCTGATAGTACAGCACAAAATTAACTACACAAGCAGCCGGATCATAAACAGACTTGCAGCATAAAGGGGTGTTTTGCACCCCTTCGTTTTACCGGATGATCTCAGTGGTTAATACTCACTCGCCAGCATGATGGTCAGCACGCGGGTGGTGATGCTTGGATTGGCGGGGTTTTCGGAACCGAAGTTCAGGGTATGGTCGTAGTAGTCGATTTTCCAGAAGAAATCCTGGCCGCCGATCACCACCTTGCCGAAGTCATGCTCGCCATATGGGTCGTTGCCCGGCCCAAAGTTATCGAAGGATTGGATGGCGGTGAATAACCTGGCGCGGGTGTCGTCAGATAGTTCGTTCACGCCGCAGGTCGCCATCACCTTGCCGCCTGTGAAAGTCTGACGGAGCCGGTCATTGAGCGCGGCGATGATTTTGGTGTCGTTTTCGCGTGTTTGCATGGTGTTTTGTCTCGTTCATGGGGGTTAAACCCTCCATCGGATAACAGCCTGGCGGCTGCAATCAAGGCTGTTTTATCAATCAAAACAATTGCTTGACTTTTCGGGTCCTTCCCGAGGCGCACCTATACGGGGACGCTTGGCGCGGCGTTTCGCCAGCGCCAGTTCAAAAAAGTCCATTTCGTTTCGTTTTTTCAAACCGGAGAACCCCATGAAAGTCGAACTGTTCGAGCTCGCTAAACTTGTGCCCTACGCCCGCAACCCAAGGATTACCGCGCATGCGGTGGACAAGGTAGCGGCCTCGATCAAGGAGTTCGGCTTCCGCCAGCCTATCGTGGCGGATTGCGAAATGGTCATCATCGCCGGGCATGTGCGTTACCAGGCGGCGCAAAAACTTGGCCTTAAAAAAGTGCCGGTGCATGTGGCCGAGGGGCTGACGCCCGAGCAGGTGAAAGCCTACCGCATCGCCGATAACCGCACCGGCGAAGACGCGCAGTGGGACAATGAAATGCTCGCCCTCGAGCTTGAGGATCTGGACAAGCTCGGCTTCGGCAAAACCGTGCTGGGGTTTGATCCGGCGGAACTGGAACAGTTGCGGAAAAGCCTTGAGAGCCTGCTCACCGACGGCATACGAAAAGCTGGTGGCGCTTATCAAAGAGCGGCACGGCGGAACGATTAGCGATCAGGAAGCGCACCGAATGGCGCGTAACCTGATGGGATATTGCGAATTGGTGATCCGCGTTGATGCAAAAAGACCGCAGGAAGTTCTTGATAACCACTTGCAATATAGTAATCTTTTTATGCGTTGGTTATATGCTGACAGAGAGACGCGCCCATGAGAGGAAGAAAACAAAAGCTAGAAACGCCGGAACCAGCAAGGGTTTCAAAAGCGATTATTCTGGTGCGTGTTTCCTCCAAAGACCAGGAAGAAGGTCACTCACTGGACGCGCAACGTGAACGCCTGATCCGTTACTGCGCCCGGCATGACTTTGACATTCTGGAAATTTTTACCATCACCGAGTCATCAACACGCGGTGATCGTAAAAAATTCATGGAAATGATCGACTTCGCCAAGAAGCAAAAAGGCACCATCGCAATCGTGGCGGATGCGGTTGACCGCGTACAACGCAGTTTCAAGGATTCGGTTTATCTCGATGATCTCGTTCGCAGGGACAAAATCGAGCTACACTTCTACCGTGAGAACATGATTATCGGCAGGGAAGCCAGCGCCTCGGATCACATGCGCTGGGATTTCTGCGTGCTTGGCGCGAAGAGCTACGTGATGCAGCTTTCCGAAAACGTCAAACGCAGCATCGACTACAAAATCAAAAAAGGCGAATGGTACGGACCCGCGCCGCTGGGTTACCTCAATCAGCGCAATGATCGCGGCAATAGCGTCATCGTGGTCGATCCGGTGCGTGGCACGCTGATGCAGCGGCTCTTCACCGAATATGCCTCGGGTGCCTATACGCTGGCTGACATGCAACGCCGGTGCAAAGGATGGGGGCTACAGAGCAAGGCCGGTAAGGAACTCAGCAAATCGACGCTTTATCGCGCCGTGCAGAATACATTCTACTACGGTGAAATGCTGATAAAAGGCGAGATCATGGAACATTGCCATGAACCGCTGATTTCAAAGAACGTATGGGAGGATTGTCAGGCCGTATTACAGGGCTGGGACAAGAAGCCCTTCCAGTACGGCGGCAAAGATTTTCTGTTTCGCGGTTTACTCACCTGCGCCGTCACCGGCAGGGTGATTTCCTCAGACACCAAAAAGAGAACCTACAAAAACGGTGATGCAGCGGAATGGACATATCTGGTAACCTGGAACCCCGACGACCCGAAAAAGAAGGTTTGGGTGCGCGAGGATAAGGTTGCCGCGCAAGTTGAGGACGCACTGAAGCGCATCTCGATCAAAGACCCAGAACTGATGACTGCCGCCATCGCCGCCGTGAAGGAAGCGAACAAGGCGAAGCAGGAGTCACATAACCGCGAGGTCGGGGCTTTGAAGAAGGAGCATACCGACATCCAGGCCAAGCTGGATCGCCTGGTTGATTTACTGGCCGATGGGGTTCTCCCGCCGGATGATTACCGCGTGAAGCGGGAGCAATGCAAGACGCGCCAGCATGAATTGGTGAACCTGATTCACGCCTATGATGATGCCGACAATACTTTCGGAAGCACGATGGAAAAACTCATGAAAGTGGCTATGGGAGCGCACAAGGCGTTCATGAGTTCGAACACAGAAGAAAAACGCGAATTGCTCAATTTCGTGTTTTCGAACCTAAGCCTGAAAGGTGCAACCCTTTGTTATTCCTATAACTTCCCGTTCGACAGCTTCCAAAATATGGATGACTGTGCCAATTGGCGGTGTACGTTGCGCCAGCCTCTCGAATCATCTCTCGCGGAAGCCTGAACAAACCTGAAAGTGCCACCAACACGGGTAATCCCTGGGTGCATAGCAAAACCCCTGCTGGCGCATGCGGGACCGGCTTCATTGGTGATGCGCGACGCTTTCCGCTACCAGCCGCATTGGAGGGAATTGATCGTATCCGGCGGGGCCGGGATGTTATCGCCTTAGCCCTAACGCCTGCCCGTGACCCCGATAGGGCGGGGGGGTCCGATCCCCGATGGAAGTGTATTCCGGCATTTTTGAAATAGCCGCGGCACTCCCACATAGGGATAAACCATTGCAAATGGGGTTATGAGAGGCTCAGAGGCTGAGGCCAAAAAATTCATAAACTGCATCGGTGATATAATCGACCTGTTCCCCTGAAAGCCCCGCATACATCGGCAGACGCAGTAGCCTGACGCTGAGGTTTTCAGTGACCGGCAGCGTACCGCCGCGAAATCCCAGTTCTTGGCCCTTGGGAGAGCTGTGCAAGGGAACATAATGAAAGACCGAATGAATGTTTTTTTGTTTGAGGAATTCAATCAGACGGGTGCGGGTCTCAATGGTGTCCAGCAGAATGTAGTACATATGGAAATTGGAGCCGCAATCGGCGGGGATAACAGGCCGCCGCAGCAGCCCTGTGCGTTCAAGATTTTCGAACTTTTCGTGATACGCCGCGAAGACCGCTCGCCTGTTGCCGGTGATGGTTTCCTTGCTTTCCAACTGCGCCAGAAGAAAGGCCGCCAGAATATCGGACGGCAAAAACGATGATCCCAAATCAACCCAGGTATATTTGTCAACCTGACCCCGCAGAAACCGGCTGCGGTTTGTGCCCTTTTCGCGCAGGATTTCCGCGCGTTCAATAAGGCTCTCGCGATTGACGATCAGGGCACCGCCTTCACCACATACGAAATTCTTGGTTTCGTGAAAGCTGTAGGTTCCCATATCGCCGATAGTCCCAAGGTATTGGCCCTTGTAGGTGGCGTCGACCCCTTGGGCGGCGTCTTCGACCACGGCTATCCCCTTGTCCTTCGCCATTGCCATGATGGCGTCCATATCGCACCCGACGCCCGCATAATGAACCGGGACGATGACTTTGGTGCGATCCGTCAGGGCGTCTGCGATACGCGCGGGATCAATATTAAGTGTCGCCGGATCAATATCCACAAATCGCAGGGCCGCGCCCCGCAACAAAAAAGCATTGGCGGTGGACACGAACGTATAGGAAGGCAGGATCACCTCATCGCCGGGGCCCACGTCCAGCAGCAACGCGGCCATTTCCAGCGCCGATGTGCACGACGTTGTCAGCAACACCTTATGCGCGCCGAATTTTTCTTCCATGAAAGCCTGGCACTTTTTCGAAAAGCTGCGGTCGCCGCATAATTCACCGGCCTCCACGCCCTCGCGCATATAGTCCATTTCACGGCCTGACAGCCAGGGTTTGTTGAAGGGGATCATCAAAGTCTCTGCTTCCTCGGTTGCCGGATTGCCCGGGTTCAGTGTTTTGTTGCGGAGATTAAACAACTTCCCCCGAAGGGTATCCGCTTTGCGCTGCGAATCCGGCCGATCTCAAACCGGAAAAAAACATCCATGGCCTTCTGGACCAAAGGGTTGGGCGGAACATGGTCACGCAAGCTTCCGTGTGTCTCAACGGTCTTGCGCTTGCCAAACACTCTGGACGGAATTGCCCGGAACATAAATACCGGAAGCGGCAAAAAACTGAAAATATACGTCGCGTAATCAACGGAAAACCCGGCCTCTTCAAAAATATTCGCAAGACCCGGACAGGTGTAGCGCCTGAAGTGACCGGCGTCGACATCTTCGCCAGACCACAAAAAATTATATGCGGGAACCGTTGCATAGAGCTTGCCGCCCGGTTGCAGGAGCGCGTGGATCGAACGCAGGAACCCGAGATCGTCCTCGATATGCTCAACAACGTCAAACAGCCCGGCCGCAGCCATTGCCCCCGGAATGGGCTGCGCGGATTGCAGGGTTGCGCAAACGACATTCGCAAGCCCCCGCCGCTTTGCGTTTCGCGCGCCGGCGACACCCGGCTCGATCAAAACGACGTCATGGCCCTGCTCCACCAGGCCCCTGGCCACGAATCCATTCCCGCCGCCAATGTCGAAAATCGCACCGTTCCTGTCAGGTGGAAACGTACGCACCAATTCGGCAATGCAATTATTGCGATGCGCAAACCAGAACGAATTATCCTCAATTGCGTAACATTCTCCGTGGCCGTCTTCGGGGTAGGAAATACTGGTGGAACCGCCCGAATACCAAATTCCGTCCTCTCCCATGGAAACATTCTGGAACAATTTTTCCATCATGGCCTCATATGCCTCGAGGTTTTCCGCATTGCCATACGGCGCGGGGAGGATATCGCCCCTAATTCAACGAAAACTTTCTTCTCTTCCATGAAATACCCAGAACTTTTGCAGCGCGAAAACAATGGCTGCGACAACAAAGATCAGCGCGAACATGACACCCTGATGCGGCAAGCCGGCCAGGTCGGAAAAACCATACAGCGCCGCAAGATTGAAAACATAGCCGATAGCGTATGTGGCGATATAGCGGGCCATGGACCCTGGTACAGCGCCGCCATGACGGAACGTCCAGCGGCGATTGAAGGCAAAAGTCACGGCGACACCCAAAGCGTAAAGCAGCGTCATCGCCAGCCTTGGCGACATGCCGGCGGATGTCATGGCGAGATAGACGAGAAATCCGGCCCCGTTCATGAGGGCGCCAACGGCGCCGTATCGCATCAACTGCCCAAGCGTGTTTTTCATGCGGCCTTACGTCCTTCGCGCCAGCATCAACTCTGTCATCCATATTTATCAATATATTTCTGCTCCAGTTGCAGAAGATCGCGGCTGCGATCCTTAATCCGCCTTGCCGGAACGCCAAAATAAATTGACCAGGGCTGAGTTGATTTTGTGACCAACGACATGGCGCCGATGGACGTTCCTTCGCCCAACGTCACGCCGGGAAAAATAACTGACCTCGCGCCAATAATACTATGCTTGCCTATATTAATCGCCATTTTGGTTTCATTTTTATATTCCGCCGGGACAGTAGAATTAGTCATTGTCACACCACTATAATCGTCACTTTGGGTAAAAACATGCGCCGCGTAAGCTAAAGTCGAAAAGTCCTGAAACACAATGCCTTCGGAACCGCCGGCGACATTACAAAATATTGTTATGTGAATATTCCTGCCAATCTTTACGTTGCCTGAAACAACACAAAAATCGTCTATGCGTGAATTATCCCCAATTTCCAATTGCTCAGGATTATAGATTGCTGCACGATCGCTGATGCGTACGTTGCTTCCAATGGATTTTAATCCAAGATTATTTAATTGCTCAGCATTCAAATAGGGCAATTCACTTCTCCTTCCCGCCGCTGTGGCAGTACACCGGAAGAACCTGGTTCAATTCTGGGGGGGTGTCCGCACCTGAAATCAGTTTCACAACATAAGATGGCTGATCCATGGTTTTATAGTGAATGCGGGCCAGATATTCGCCAAATATTCCCAGCGAAAAAAGCTGCGCGCCGGAAAAGATAGCGATCATGGAAGCCAGGGTTGCGAAACCCGGTGCGCTGTTTCCCCCACTTGTAAAATAGCCGAACAACACCCAGATCAGAATCGCAAATCCAAACAGCAAAAAAACCGTGCCGGTAATGCTGGCGATCCGCAGCGGCAGGACGGTGAAGCTTGTCATCAGGCTGAATGCGTGGTTCAGCAGCTTGAAAAAATTATATCCGGATGCACCATCCGCCCGGCTCTCATGTTCGACCCGGATCGCGGACACCCTGTCGGTGCTCCAGCTTAGTAGTGCGTCGATCGACACCACCGGGCTGTGATAGGTTGCGAACGCATCGCGCAGCCGGGTGCGGAAGGCGCGGAACGCGCTGACATTCCTGGCGGCCTTCGCCCCCATGAGATTTTGCAGGATCATTTTCGTCAGGATGGACGCCCCGTTGCGGAAAAGACCGTGCTTCTCTTCCTGTGGCGCCCCGTAGACGACGTCGCAATCGCCGCGCAATTCCCGCAACAGTTTCGGGATTTCCTCTGGCGGGTGCTGTAAATCATCGTCCATGGTGACGATCACCGGATAGCGCGCCGCACGGATGCCGCACAGCAGGGCGTTATGCTGGCCAAAATTGCGGTTAAGCTTTATGCCTTTGATCCGGTTGTCCCGCTTCGCCAGCGCGGCGATGACATTCCAGGAATCATCCGGTCCGCAATCTTCGACGAAAATCACTTCGAACTGGCCCGCATGCGTTTCAAGCACCGGGATCAGCCGCGCATGCAGTTTTTCCAGAATCCTGGCGGAACCATAAACCGGAATGACAACCGAAATATCCATGCTGGCGCGCCCTTACCCGATCCGGTCTTTGACGATGTCTGCAAGATACCGCCCATAATCCGACGAGCCCATCGCCGCCGCCCGCTTTTGAACGGCGCCCGGCGCAAGCCAGCCTTTTTCAAGGGCGATTTCCTCCAGACAGGCGACTTTCATGCCCTGGCGGCGTTCGATGATCTGGACAAACTGGCTGGCCTCCAGCAGGCTTTCATGGGTGCCGGTATCGAGCCAGGCGAAGCCCCGGCCGAGCAATTGCACATTCAGCGCGCCGCGCTCCAGATAGATTTTGTTGACATCGGTAATTTCCAGCTCGCCCCGGGCTGACGGCGCCAGTGTCTGCGCAATGCCGACAACGTCATTGGGATAAAAATACAGGCCGGTCACCGCCCAGTCCGATCTGGGAGATTTGGGTTTCTCGGCGATCGAAAGCGCCCGATGGCTGGCATCGAATTCGACCACGCCGAAACGTTGCGGGTCGCGCACCCGGTAGGCGAACACCGTGGCGCCCGGCTTGGGCGTGGCGGCGGCGGCCAGCTTCTCGACAAAGCCCTGGCCATAAAAAATATTGTCGCCCAGTATCAGGCAGACAGCGTCATCGCCGATAAAGTCAGCGCCGATGGTGAAAGCCTGGGCGATGCCCTTTGGTTCGGCCTGTTCGGCATAGGATATGGAGATGCCAAAATTCCCGCCATTTCCCAGCAGTTCCCGGAATTGCGGCAAGTCGCGCGGCGTGGATATCAAAAGCACGTCCCGGATCCCGGCCAGCATCAGAACCGACAGCGGATAATACACCATCGGCTTGTCATAGACCGGAAGCAATTGCTTCGAGGTGCACTGGGTAATTGGGTGTAAGCGTGTGCCCGCGCCGCCCGCCAGAACAATGCCCTTCATTTTTCCCCCTCCAGACGCCTGCTATATTGCGCGTCATAGAAGCGGAGATATTCACCGCTTCTGATTGCTTCGATCCAGGCCCCGTTGGACAGGTACCAGTCCACAGTATCGCCCAACGCCGCATCAAACGCAAACCGGGGCTTCCAGCCCAGTTTACGGTTTATCTTCGTGATATCAATGGCGTAACGCCGGTCATGTCCGGGCCTGTCTGTAACATGGCGGATGAGCGCCCGGCTCGCATTTGAGGTCCGGCCCAGGCGCGCATCAACCAAATCACAAACTAAATGGACGATGTTAAGATTAGGTTGCTCATTCGCCCCACCGATGCAGTAAGTCTCGCCCGGCACGCCTTTTTCCAATACCAGACGCAGCGCCTCGCAATGGTCCTGCACATGCAGCCAGTCGCGCACCTGCATCCCGTCACCATAAACCGGCAGCGGTTTTTCCTCAACAGCGTTCAGGATCATCAGCGGAATCAGCTTTTCCGGAAATTGCCCCGGCCCGTAATTATTGGAACAGTTGGTAATGATTGCCGGAAAGCCATAGGTATGGCGCCAGGCGCGCACAAGATGATCCGACGCGGCTTTCGATGCGGAATAGGGGCTGTTAGGCGCATAGGCGGTTTGTTCATCAAAGGCCGGGTCATTCGCGGAAAGCGCGCCATAAACCTCATCGGTTGAGACATGCAGAAAACATTTTCCGGCTTCTCCGCCCTGCCATTTTGCGCGCGCCGCCATCAGCAGGTTCAATGTGCCGGTGACATTGGTTTCGATAAACGCCCGTGGCCCCAGAATCGAACGGTCCACATGGCTTTCCGCCGCGAAATGCACGACCTGATCGATGTCGTGCCGGTCAAAAATATCCTGCACCGCATTGGTGTCGCAAATATCGCCGTGAACGAAGATCACTTTTTCACCATCGATCACATCTGCGATGCTGGCGATGTTGCCCGCATAGGTCAGGGCGTCGAACACGATCAGACGGACATTGCGTTCAGCGCTGAGATGCCGCACGAAATTGCCGCCGATGAAGCCGGCGCCGCCGGTTATAAGAATTGTGTTTTTCGTCATCCTCATTGAACCCCAAGTGCAGAAGTGTAGAAATCATAAACATTCTAATGGTTTAATGTATTATCATAATCCCGCCAAACGGTCGGGTGAAGGTCACTTGCATGGAAGCGACTTTTGGACTTGTTCTCAAACATTGATATCCGGAGTTGCGAAATTCAATTTATCTGGGTTTTTGAGCCAGTAACCGCCAATGCAATGATCGTTTTACTTCGACGTATTTCTCATTGAGATAGTCTCCATATAGGCCAGTCAATACGTTAAATGTTGCAGGACTATAAGGAAGCACAGGAGCCATCACGTAATCGACACCTGAAAACATTTCCTGCCCTGACGGATGATGCGAGCTTGTGAAGATGCCGCTGTCCGCATAAAGCAGGGGGCGGCCGTTAGGAGTTGGTTTAAGTTCAAGAGCAAGACTAAAGGGGTCGGCATGGTCCAGGACAAGTAGCGTTTTTCCTCGATAGTTTACTGTTTTTATTAAATCCACCCCCTCAATAATGGTCAGTAAATATTCGTAAGCAAACAACTGAAATTCAATTTTTGTTCGATATCGCGCCAAAGTTTCGTGGGCGATGTCATCGTGCCCTGCGTCGTCCTGCAAGTCTGAGACCGGCACACGAAACCCAGAAAGCGCAGCAGGTAGACCGGGCAAGGGGTTGATAGCTGTTTTTGTATAATAGTCATGCATTACGATCGTACGGGTAAGAACCGGTTCCGAAATGAACATCAACACTAGAAAAAAGCAGGCTAGCGTCCCGGCATAATGCCGCGAACCGGCTGCGCCAAACTGAGCCTCAGCCCGGCGGGCCAATTCTCCACAGCAAATGAAAACGGCAATCAGCGCTTGCAACCCATTCCAGGTGCCACCGGATTGGTCAAGCAGCATTATACTCACTATAATGCAGGATAAAATAAAACCCACATTCAAAAGAATCACCCCGCTTGACAACATCAAGGTGATTAATAACACTCCCCCACAGGCTACCAGCACCCAGGCATGGGCAGTGATTAAATTAATTATTCCCCAAGTGCCATTGCGAAACATCGAATTTGATGCAGTTACTTCGAAAATATCTCGAATATACATCATATGAAATTCAAATATTAATTCCAATATTGCCACTATTATTATTATAGTCACTATACTGTATTTAGATACATCGCGATGGTATTTAGACACGAACATATTACAAAAAATAAAGGCAAGCGCTACAAGACCAAATGTTATTTTCGTATAGAGCGCGAACAGAGTTAGAGCAGACAAAACAAATGTGTCTACCCATCTATCCAATAGGGTTGCATTTTGTGGTTTTACATAGTGAAGGAGCGCTATTGTTACTGCGGCCCAGCCATGGCGATTATAATACGTACCCCAGCTAATTAGGTCGAAATCATTTCCGCTTCCTACCGGGGCGACAATGAGCAACCAGAGAAAAACAGTAGTTAGGACAGAAGACAATAAAGAAAAGCGGGAATACATGGTAAGCCATGCGGCCAACAAGAGAAACGCAGCAACCAATACCCCGCCAACTGGGAATACTGTGCTAAGTTCAAATCCTGCATGCAAACCTAATGCGGGGATATAATAGACTAGGGGGCCATACAGGCTATGAAAATCAATCGATGGAATTTGTCCTTGATAGACACGATTGACGCCATTAAGAAGCGCCATAACATCAGTAATCCAAACTTTTACATAGGTTGATCCCGGCAAAATCAGAACAACATATGATATGATCAAACAAATAAAATATAGAGCGCCCAATACAGCTAGATTTCGTCTTCGATTTACTTTCAAGACAAGATATGACAGGTGCTTCATATACCTTACCAGCAGTTATTTATAATACACCATCGGCTTGTCATAGACCGGAAGCAATTGCTTCGAGGTGCACTGGGTAATTGGGTGTAAGCGCGTGCCCGCGCCGCCCGCCAGAACAATGCCCTTCATTTTTCCCCCTCCAGACGCCTGCTATATTGCGCGTCATAGAAGCGGAGATATTCACCGCTTCTGATTGCTTCGATCCAGGCCCCGTTGGACAG
>Ga0268299_1001446_pt1 | contig 41698 bp, 32 predicted proteins | sample NOBtaG_FD_193484 | JGI IMG/M metagenome (GOLD analysis project Ga0268299, IMG submission 193484) | Activated sludge microbial communities from bioreactor in Nijmegen, Gelderland, Netherland - NOB reactor | ecosystem: Engineered > Bioreactor > Aerobic > Activated sludge | place: Netherlands... | reverse complement strand
GATTCGGGGTGATTGTGCAATGGACTGTAGGGCCACCTCGACGACGCCGGGGATGGTGCGTGTCCCACCTTCATAGCGAGTAATCGCGAGCCGCTTGCGTTTGAGCTGATCCGCGAGGGCCTGTTGGGTGAGCCCGAGAGCTAGTCTGGTGCGTTTGAATTCTTCCGGGGTCATGTATCCATTGGATACAACCAGGGGGCTGTCTGTGTCAAGGGGGAAGCCCCGATCCGTCGCTGACTAACCTTGCAGCAGTAGTGGTTATCTCTCGGAGTGCTGTTTCAGTACCTTATTCTTTCCACTGCATGTGGTTAAGCAGATCAGCTAGTCGAATGGCGGCCTTCGTCAGCTGCATGTCCGCATCTACCTTGTGCTCTTGCAGATAGGCTTGTTTTGTTGCGGGAACCACCACTCGACTCTGAACATGAACAGGCGGGTGGGGCCGTTTGGAGTCGAGAATGACACAACCGGAGTCGAGTGCCGACGGAAAGACTCCTGCCGCAGCCACATGCACGGAATCGGTGGCCCATTGTTCCGGCCACCGGTGATAGTCGCCCTGCATACGAAAAGCCTGGGAGGCGGGGTCCTCCATGCGCGCCTTCAGATGGTCCGCGACTCTCGCCACTGACTTGTCGGTAGTCTTGCTCACGCAGCCTTTGGCTCCCCCCACGATATCCACCAGGCAGTCATCCCAAATGGCGTGGAGGTTTTCGTGAGTCGGTTTCGTCGGGCAGGTGGGGTCAGCGAGGAACAGCAACACGTTTCCGCCTCGATCGTTCTTGCCGTGCTGCTTGGTGACCTCGCTGGGGTCCGTCAGCATCGAGGGATGGGAGAGCGTGTCGGCCGCCGTTGAGTAGTAGCCAGAGGCTACATGCAGGGGCTGATGGATATCTTCGCTCAGGTGCAGCAGCCAACGAAGGGCTTGAAGCTTCGTGAAGGTGGCTGAGTCGGTGCGGCCTTCGAGAATGTCCACACTCTGATGGATCATGTGCACCACATCTGTTGTATTGGTAAACGGCAGGGCGGGATCCGCGGGATCCGGATGCGCAGATCTACGGTCTATCCCTGTGCGGCCCCTAGAGGCTGAAAACTGGCTTGCATTAGGCTTTCCCGCACTACGTACAGTGAGTTGGGAGCGTCCAAATGTCCCACAGAATATCGACAAAGCATTGCCGTGCCCGGACGATTTAATTCCACTTGTGGCGGCAGTACCCGACCCTCGACTAGACAAGCTTAAGCAATGGCTTGTTAACCTGGACTATCTCAACAAACACGAACAAAGCATAGGGGGACCAGGCGGAAGATCTGAGAAATTGCTCAATGAGTTTTTCGACATCATGGGTAAATTGAGCGAGGGGCTCACCATTCGGCGTGGAGAAGTCAATCCCCTGACACGTGAAATCACAGTCATGACGGACGATGGTGCCCTGCCTCTTGAAGCCGTTAGCCAAGGCACCACATCCCTAATTGGGTGGGTTGGGGTACTGTTGCAGCGACTCTACGAAATTTATAGCGACGATGAAGACCCCAAAATGCGCTATGCCTTAGTGTTGATGGATGAAATAGATGCGCATCTACACCCCTCCTGGCAACAGTCTCTGGTGTTTAATCTGTCGAAGGTCTTCCCCAACGTACAATTTATCGCAACGACTCATTCACCATTGATAATTGGTGGTATGCCCCCGGAGCAAATCTTCCGCTTCGCACGTGATGAAAATGGCAAAGCGACGCGCGTGCAAGTTGATCCAGACATGACGGTTGGACGAACAGACCAAATCCTAACGACACCGTTATTTGGGCTCAAGACTACGCTGGATAGGGCCACTCAAGAAGGCATTAAACGTTACCAGGAACTAATTGGTAAGATTCGGCGGTCGCACGAAGAAGAGAAAGAGTTCCAAAAACTCAGAAAAATCCTTCAATTTCGAATTCCCCCAGCCTCTGGATCACTGGGCGAAAGACGTGCCCATATTAAAGCACGTGAAAATCTTGTGCGTAATGCAAAAGAAAAATTGTCTGCGCCCGAATCTGTACGGACTACAAAATCAAGAAAACTAGTTGGCAAGGTAATGAAAAAGAGGAAATGATCATGATTCGTATCCGATTCGATCCTGAGAAGTTAAGTGAGCCACAGAAAGCCGAATGGGTTCGCTTGGTCAAGAGGGCTGATCGGGCAACGCTTGAGGCTATCAAGGCGTGGGAAGAGTGGCGAGTCAAAGGCGTGGCAGGCACCTTTACTTGTAGTCTGTTGGAAGAGATATGGAAAAGCCTTAAGGATTGGTTGCTGGCCGAGGTATTCCATAACAAGTGCGCTTACTGTGAGACAAGAGAGGTGCGCTCGCCGTATCATGCAGAGCACTATCGACCAAAGGGACGGGTGCGTTTCCGCGTCGAGGGAGAGAAGCGATTAAAAAAAGCGGTGGTTATCGACGAGGCGGGAGAGGAAATCGAACATCCAGGCTATTTCTGGCTCTCTTATAATTGGCTGAATCTCTTGCCCGCCTGTCACGCCTGCAACTCTGCCCTTGGCAAAAACGATCAGTTTCCCGTCAAGAAAATGCATATTGGGGTAACGCGTTTAATGCCTGAGCAGATTAAGAAATTAAAGCGCAATCTGATTAAGAGCCCTAGACGGGATGGCGTCTATTATCTGCAACCAGAAGATCTTAACGAGTTGGAGGAGCCTCTCCTCTTAAATCCTTATATCGACGATCCGCAGGAACATCTTGCGTTCGGTGAGTTGGGGATTGTTGGGCCTCGTGAAGGAAGTGACAAGGGCAAGCAGTCAATTTCGATTTACAATCTGGACGCGGAAAAGTTACGGATCGCAAGGCAGAAAGAGCAAGAGGCAGCATACATGCAATATGTAACTGAATTAGGTAGAGGAAAGGGTGTGACAAAAGCAGCGCGGATTCACGGAGCAAAAGCGGCTATGACGAAGTATATAGCTGGAGATGAGCCGTATTCCGCTGCAGTGGTTGCTAATCTACGTATTCAGCATCCAGATCATGAATGGTGATCGCGAACTACGAGAAGGTAATGGCACTTAAAAATTAGGTTTGATAAAGCCAGACAAATGGGCATGGAGCGACAAAAAAGCTTACGAGAACAATCCATGTGGTGGAGAAATGGTTGAAATGTTAGTCGTCTTTTTCGCTTCATGCCGCTTCTTGTTCCCACCTGAACAAGTACAAGAGCTGTTAGGATTCTGGTTGTCTCAGTGAACACCAATGCATCCATATAAAAACCATGGCTTTGGTATCGAGCTCGCAGTATTGGAGTAACAACGCTTTATACCTATCGCGCACAGCTGAATCATCTTTGGCTAAGCCAAACATCATCTCCTGATACACGCGCATTGCACCTGTCCCCTCTCTCACCACCTCTTCCGTCGCTCCAATGGGTAGTGGAGGCAATGCTGCATACGGCGTCAACAATTGTCCTGTGTCATCGCGCTTAACGTACTTAGAAAAGGCTGGATGCGAATGGAGCGCAAGATTAGTTGTCCATGCAGCAGCGAGAGTGTCTTTGATAGAGAGGCTTTTGTTCATCACCGGATGAAAATAGTGGTCTTTGGCCAATGCGCAAAGATCGACGATTCGAGGATTGGCCTTCGCCGTTACCGCATCAAGCCAAGCAGTGAGTGCAGGGGCATTCTCCCCGTACTCAGGCATTTGTCTGCGAATTTCCCGCAAAACGGTTATTTCGAACGGAGACCAAATGTAGACCGTGCCGGTATCCCCGATCTGGGCTTGAAGTGCACGGGCAAAATAAAAATTTGGGAAGGCGTCGTCAGAATTAAGCCATTCAGTATGGTGTATCTCTCCCGCCGGTTCATGAAGGGTCTCGCAGCTCCATTGGAATGCAGCGAGTTCGTAGGGCCGCATTCCCATGCGGTATGAAACCGCAGGTCGAGACGCCTCAAAATCAATGAAGTGAAGTGGGTAAGCATGATTGGCCAGGATAGGGCGAAGGTCGTCAGAGACGAACTCCCGATTCGTCCGTGTGTAATCTATTTGAATTTGTTGCCTTGCAGCATAGGTGCCTTGCAGCTCGGCAGCTGAGACATCTAGCAGGTGAGCCTTCCCTTCGGCTGCCATCTGAGCCACCGCGTCTCGTTGCCTGTCGCCCAGCGAGTCTACGCGGTAAAGATCAAGGATGTGAGGATTGATATCCGCTAAGCGTCCCCAACATTCGCGGAACCCGTTAGGCTGCCCATTGTTCTCTAAAATACGGTATTCGCATCCATTGCAATTTTTTCCTATGGTCGGTGCGATACGAATGATGGGATCTACTCGAAGAGAGGCGGCAAGTGTATCAACGGCAGCTATCACAATAGATGTCAACTCATCGACCTCTGACGTCACATCGAGAAAGGCGAGTTGATGGCTGTTCTTCAGCCGTGCCACATCTCCACGGTACTCTACCGTGGGCTTCCTATACCCATGAGCTGTCTCGTCCCTGTGGAGGCGGAATTTGTCAAATGTCGTGTGCTCGCTTGCGACCCTCGCCTTATCAACCAGGCAAAGGACTGGAATAACTGTAAAAGTTGGGAAAGCGCCGCGGAGAACAATGGTCTGGAACGTCAAATCTTCTAGATAATCACGCCATTCCGACAAGATTCCACCTTTCTTCCCTCGGAATGGTCTTGGATTCACACGAGAATCAAACGAACTGGATTTCACTTCGATCAGCCGTAAGACATTTCCTTCCCGTTGAAGGATATCGGTCCGAGCTAGCAGGTTTCCGTGAAGGATCGTTGCCTCGAAGAGTGTTCCATCGCCAACCTGTACAGCTGTCGACGTCTCACGAAAGGCTTGGTGAGGGTCCTCGCACTCTGGGAGCACCCGCCCATCAGAAAAGAGTAATTTGGCAATTGCCTCCACCATGTACCCGCCATCTCGTAAAAAATCCAAATAAGGATTGTCTTCCAAGAGCGAGGGATAGTGATTCTTCTTGTAGTACAGCTTGGTGGGACACGAGCGGCTTACAATAAAGTCATTCTTTGTCAAAAACATGGTCAACACCTCTGTGAAGTACTACCGACTTAGTGCTGCCTGCTTCTTTGCCCACTAATTCGCCAAGCTATACAAATACTGCATAATTTGGTGCTTGGTTCACGTTCGTGTCGGCCATTGATCAGGCCGAGACAAGTGCGTTTCTATTTTGCTCAATGTGTCTCCTGACCTTATCCGGCAAAGCCTGTTCGGCAAGACGCAACTCATAGGTTTTCTGCAAGTTCATCCAAAATTCGCCCGTGGTATTGAAAAACGCTGCAAGACGCACGGCCGTGTCGCCCGTAATGCCCCGCTGTCCCTTGATGATTGCCGTAATTCGGTTTGCCGGCACCTTCAGTCCCTTGGCGAGTGTATTGGCGTTGATGGGGGAATCGGACCCTTTCATGAACTCTTCCAGCAAAATTTCTCCCGGATGCACCGGCCGCATGCCATTCTTCACCATGACCGTTCTCCTTCAGTGATAGTCCGTGATCTCAACCTCATGGGGTCCATCAGCTCTCCAGATGAAACAGAGGCGCCATTGATCGTTGATTCTGATGCTGTGCTGGCCCGCATGATTGCCTTTCAGCTTCTCCAATCGATTGCCGGGAGGCGCCAACAGGTCCTTGAGGTCGGCGGCACTGTCTAACATCGTGAGCTTTCGTTCAGCCACGTTGCGAATCCCAGAGAACTCCTTGACGGACTCTCCAGCGAACAGGCTCTCTGTCTTCTTATCCCGAAAACTTCTGATCACGGATCTTACTCTACCATTGTTTTACGATTTACGTAAAACGGATGTGCTAAATTTGTACTAAAAATTCTCAAAAAGGACTCGATTCACTAAAAACCGTGGAATCAATGGAATCGACCTAACTAATTGATTCATCTATAAAATGGGGGAAACCTTCACAAAATCAAGCCGCTATAGAAATGCTACTTACCGAACTTTTAAGGCGAGGGTCCTGGGTTCGAATCCCAGCCGACTCACCATACAAATCAATAAGTTCCGCAGTTCCCCCCTCTGCCGCCCTAGTCTCATAGGACAATCCATAGGACAACGGATAGGCTTTTTCGAGTCCTTCCACGGCGGATCGCAGCTTTCGGTCCCACTCCGGGCCCCCATGAGAATAGTTCGCCGTCATGCCGGGCATCCGATGGCCAAGGAGCGCCTGACGGACTTCGTAATCCACCCCGATACGTTGCAGTCTTGTCGCGAAGGTATGCCGCAGGTCGTGAAAGTGCAGGTCGTGAATCCCGACACGGCGACAGGTTTCACTCCAATATTCCTTAAATGCCCGCTGGTGAGTCCAACGGCGGAATACTCGACCATCGGCGAGAGAAGGGACCTCAGCACTTAGCGCAAGCATGGCCGTACGGTTCAACGGCACTTCTTGCGGGGTTCCTTTGATACGGCTTGCGGCAGGTGGGAGACAGAGCCAGTAGCCATCCTCTCGCTTCTTGATCCACGACCGTTCGATCTCGAGAATTTTCCCTTCCCGCAGCCCGACCGAGACGGCCACCTGAATAATACGCCAGAGTTCTTGCCGGCATTCGAGCTTGGTGGGATCGTTCTCTCGCATCTTGCTGATGAGTGAAAGTTCCTCTGGCTCTGCGATTCTGGTTCGTTTCTCCGCGTCCGGCAGTTCGACATGTTTCAATGGGTTTCTATCCAATTTCTCATAGCGCACGGCGACATTGAGAATCCGATTGAGGACCTGCCATTCACGGCGGACGGTGCCGGCCGTGGCCCCTTCATCGAGACGAGCTTTCACATACTTCAGGCCATCTTCAGGTCTGATCGCTGCGAGCGGCTGATGCCCGAAGCGATGAGTGCACGAGAAGTCGTTTCTGACGCACGCATGGCAGGACAGGATGTGATTCTCCAAAATTCCTTTTGGTCGCGTGCGGTCGATGCGCTTTTTCACTTCGAAAGCCTGCCAATACAGCGGGAGGACATCGCGGAGGGTGATGAGCGAACGCGGCTTCTCGTGTTCTTCGTTTTGAATCTTGTGAATCAGGTCGATGGCACACTGTTGGGCTTGATGGGGGGAGAGGTCGTAGCCGAGTAAGGGACGATACCGTTGCCCCTTCCACCGGAAATAGAGGTCAAAGGCGATCCCTTTGGTTGTTCGTCGTTTGGTAATCGTATACGCCATGGTCATCCCCGATATTTTGGGTTCCGATGGTAAACAGTGGTATGAGCCGTGTCTAGTGGGAAAACCAGCTCGTTAGAATCCGCCGACTGCGCTTCTCCATCGCCACTTTTCAACCAGGCGATCAGCTCGTCTTTGAGAAATCTGACTTCTCGCGATCCCGGCATGCGATGCCTCGGAATATCCTTCCGCTGATACAGGGTGGATTTTGACACGCGGAGATAGACCGCCGCTTCGGCCAGGGTCATGATTTCCAGCGTCGCGCTGGCTTGCCGTTCCTGATTCATTCTTTTCCCGCTCTCACTGAAACGCTTCTGCACTGTCCCGCTTGGATTGAAGAGTGAGCCCCCGGTGGGTACGACTCGGGGCCGGGGAGCATCGGAGCAGGCCTTCCTGGTGCCCTCCGTGCCGGTCTCCGCCCCTCCAGGCCTGCCCGCTGCGAGAGCCCCGTGCCGCCTCCTTCGTTACGCCCCACCCTTGGTTGGTGAAGGGTGGGGCTAGAACATAATTTCAGAAGGAGGCGGACATGTCCGTTGACAGTACTCTCGGTTCCTCGAACGGTGGACAGCCACTGAGCCCGGTTCGGAAATACGCGGTCCCTCGGTACCGTGTCACGCTCGTGCGTGAAGGCCGTGCCCTTCCAGCTACGGAGTCGGTGCATACGTCGGAAGGTGCTGCGGCGATTCTCCGGCCGTTGTTTGCCGGTCTGGACCGGGAACAATTCCTCATCTGTGGCCTGGACGCCAAGCACAAGCTCATCGGAATCAATGTGGTCTCCACCGGCTCGCTGAACCTGACGATTGTCCATCCACGCGAGGTCTTCAAGCCGCTCATTCTCATGAATGCCGGCGCGTGGCTCTGCTCGCATAATCATCCCTCTGGGGACATCACGCCGAGTCCCGAAGATCGCATCCTGACCAAGCGGCTGCGTGAGGCCGGAGAACTGTTCGGCATTACGCTTCTCGATCATCTCATCCTCGCCGAAGAACGCTATTACAGCTTCGCCGACCAGGGCTGGCCCGGCGCTTAGCGCAGCAACCGCAACACCCAGGCCGCGCCGGCCGCCACGAGCGCCAGCCCGATTGCTGCCGTCCCCCAGGCGACCAGGTCGACAGCCAACGCATTGCCGATCGTATGAATCTGTTGCGCCGTCATACTCCCTCCTCATTGTCATCGCTCTCAGCCTGTTCTCGTTTCTGGATGAAAAAAGAGGCAGGCTGCTGCCAGCCTGCCTCGATGGGCTACCTCTCAGCCCACAATCGCGCGAACGCGCTTAAAGGCGTAAATCGCCAACGCCACGCCAATCAAGGCCGTGGCCCACAAGAGCAGATCGGCCCGCACCGTGGCCACATCCGCCGACACCGGAAACAACTGCGCCTGTGAGAGCGCCGGGACACCCAAGGCGAACACAAACGCCATGAGCAGCCCTCCAAGCCCTTTCACCCAACCCCATCCCTTCATACGGCACCTCCTTGTGCTGGTGGTGGTTCCGTCCACCCACGCCACCGGATGACTCGCCGGCGGACGAGCGCCTCAGTAAGTCTGAGGCAGAATCAACTTGATGATCAGGCCGACGGCAAAACCGCCGAGCCAAAAAATGGCCGTGAAATAGGTCATCGCCTCAATCGCCGGCAGGTCCATAGAACACTCCTTCGCCAATGAGGCGCATCGAACCCTCTTCATAGACTTCTGAGACCGACAGCCCATATCGCCCGGTAATCTGCGCCGCCGTCACGATCTCGCCGCTGTCCAACAGATACCGCCAGCCTTGCCGGTCCTTACTCATGCCCGCGCCGCCGAGGATTCGAACCGGTCGCTTTGGGACGGGCGGAGTCGTTGGTGCTGGGGGAATCACACCCAATGGGTTTAGGGCACTTGCAGTCCCGGAAGGACCTGTCCCAGCCACCACATTCGGCGTAGGGGTGAACCCGGCAGTAGGTGTCGGCTTGGTGGAACTCAGTGACGACCAGGGCCGCCAGACCATGAGACCGAGTGCGAATAAGCCTGCGGCAATGCCGATGGCGACCCGTGCTGACTTGAACACGGTATGGCTGCGCTTCTCTTCTCGAATGGCGGCGGAGGCATAACTCGAATAGTAGGCATAGATCGCCGGCGAGTAGGTCCCGACAAAGGCCCGAATGACTTCGTGGTCTTCGGGGTTGCCGCGCACCTTGCCCTGATACTTTTTCGACAGACCGACGAACGACAGCTTGCGAAATTTCACCGTCGCTTCAATCAGTCGGGTGACGCCTTGCGACATCTGACGGAAATCCTGGCTCATGAGCAGAATATCCACGCCGTAATGCCGATGGGTTTCGAGCCAGCGGAGCAATCCTGGCTCGACCTTTTGCATGGACCGAAAAACCGTCTGAGCCTCGTCGATGATGACGGCTGAACCGGGCTCGACATGGGCAAAGGCCTGGAGAACCTCAACGGAGTCTTTCCAGAGCGTGATTTGTTGTTCCAGGATGGAGAGATCAATGCCGGTGAACAAGGACAGGCGATCGAGATAAATGCCATCCACAGCGATATAGAGCCGCCGTCCTTGTTTCACCCAGGGGAGAAACTTCTCGCAGATCGCGTGATAGGACTTTCCCGAGCCCGGCACCCCTTCATACAGTTCGATCATCGAAGACTCCTCAGATACACCCAGATCCAGAGCGCTAAGATCACCGTCCAGGCATAGGCCCACCCCATGACCACTTGATTCATGAGCCCCACCGGACGAAGGGAATGGTTTGCAAAATGAATCGCGTCCCCATGGCGCTCGCCACGATGGCCAGCGCCTGACTCATGCCCGTCGCGCCCAGCACCCACGCATATTGATCGGGAATCACCGGCAGGGTGAGCCCTGCCGTCCCGATGGTGGCGAGCGTGCTGTCCGCGACCGAGAGCAGCGAATCCCAGATCCCGAGCCCCCAATCGGTGAGCGAGAAAAAGAACTCCTGCAGCCAGCAATAGATGAGGGTCAGAATGGCCGTCATGTGGTCTGGCCTCCTCCCACAAAGATAATGCGGTAGGCGGCAATGGAGGCCGTCGCAATGACGAGGGTCCGGAGCACGGTAAAGAACCAGGCCCATTGATTGAAGTCCACCTGCTGGCTGCCGAAGAAGGCCGACGGCAAGGCAATCACGGGCAACGTTGAAGGCCACGTGAGCGACTTCAAAAGATTCAGCGTGCCGAGCAGACCACTGCTCCCCCAGATGGTTTGATGTGCTTGCAGAACCGTGCCGAATGTCCGGCTCTCATGTGAGCCGACTGCGCAAGAGGTCGTGGCTTGGGTTTCTTCATGCTGCGTGGTGGACCCGTCCGGATTCTGCGTCGTGGTGGTGGTCGTCGTCGTCGTCTGCTGTTGCGTGTTCTGCTGCGGGGTACTCGCTGGAGGCGGGACCGTGTCGACCACGACGATGTCGCCGGCAGGCACGGGCTTCGGCTTGACCGTCGTCGGCATTTCAGTTGGCGTCACCGCCTGGGAGATCGTGGTATCGGCCGGCTGTGTCGACCCGGTGGTCCCGACGGGATTGGTATGGGACTCAACCGATTTGGGATCACTGGCCGGAAGCCCCCCGACAAAGTTGGCCACTTGCTGTTGCGTCGGCGGAATCAGGGCATCTTGAACCGGTGCAGTGGAGCCGGGCACCCCCTTGCGGTGGCAGACATAGAGGCTGTAGCCACCGACCGCAGGACCATTCACAAAGAAATTACCGGTAAAGAAGATTGCGGTGCTCAGGCTCTGAAACGGCCCGACGACCCAGTCATGCTGATATTCGGTATCGACCGCACAGAGCGGCACATTCGTCGCGCTGAATTGAATGGTCGCATTGGGATAAGCCGGATTCCCTGGCGTATTGGTGCCAAAACCGGGGAATGTTTGCACGCCCGCATTGGTGCTGGCGACTTGCCAACCGCCAGGGGTGGAAGCGGCGGTTTTCACGGCTGACAGATCAGACTGAGAGTAATACATCTGGGCCAGAACAAGCCCAGCACTCACGCCAAGGGCCGCCCATCCCACGGGACCTGCTACCATGCGCACGGCCATCGAGGCGGCAGAAGGGGCGAGCGCGGCGGTTGCCACCTGATTCGCCAAGGCTGACCGTTGCGCCGCGAGATAGGCGATGCGTTCGGCCTGAGCCACCACCCTCGAATACTGCGTCGCGGTTTGGCTGAAGGCTTCCCCCGGCGCAACGCAAAATGAGACGAGAAGGGCCCAGACAAACCCGAGATACGTCATGAGAGACAGGACTTTCACAACCGTCCGACTCCAAGGCCGGCGAGGAAGGCCAGTAACAAGACCGCCACGAGTAGAATGGTGAGATCCACTGGCCTTCCTCCTCCTGCTGTTACTTCAGGACTTCCAATCCATACAAATCGAAGAACACGCGGCCCGTTTGCTCGAACTTCCGCACTTCGATGGAGGCACGAGCCTGTTTCCCTTCGGCCTGCTTGCAGACCTCGATCAACGGCATCTGATCCTCCGGAATCCCCAAGCGCAGCACCCCCGGATCTTTGCCCTTCACGTAAAAATCCACCGATCTGTAGACCTTGCCTTCCCGGCTCCTCCGTTCCACATAGCCCTGAACAGCACCCTCGGCTTTCACTTGCATCGTCCTTCCCTCCTGTTGAATGGTGAATCGGATCAGCCAAGCGCCTGACCCACACGCCCCGGCCTTCGGACCGGGCTTTTGGCTTGAGACAGAATTCCGAGTCGCATGCCGTACAGCTGAGATATAGGGCTCCCTGTCTCCACCTGCATCGACAGCCTCTCGTGCCACATCCTGGACACATGCGTCGCCACGACCCGTTATGAAACTCTAAGGACATAGGGAGTCCCTCGCTTGCGTTGCTTCAACAAGGCATAGTGCTTCTGCGTCCATCGCTTGGTACCCGCATAGATCATCTCGAACAGAAACTGATCGCCGCGACAGGCGACCACCACGGCGAGCATCGGACTGATGGCGTTCGCCAGCCACGCGGCCACATCATCCAATCGTTGTTGAATGCGTTCGACGACCAGTCGGCATCGCATGAAGCCTTCGGTGAGGGCTTTCCACCAGCTCACCAACGGCGCCCGATACTTCTCATAGGATTCCGCCTCTCGCGTCGTTTCGCGGAAATCGACATAGGAGCGGAGCACGCCAACCAAAAACGCCCGCCAATCTTCGGGATCGAGCGTGAGGAGGGCCTTAGCACAGGCTTGGGCTCGATTCTGTTTGAATTCCAACTCCCATCGGACGCCGTATAAGGCCGCGTCTTCCCGGCCTTTGGCTTGAAGTTCGAGCCGCTTGTCATAGACTCGCAGCATGCTTTGGCTTTCCCGACTGCCGAAATACAGGGTCTCCCCAGTGCGGGTTCCCTCACGATGATTGGAAGCTTGGATGACTTTGAATTGCTTCGATCGGCTCACTAGTTGTCCGGCTTCCACGGCCAGTCGGACGGTCTCCACTGCGACAGAGGCCTCCCGGTCGTCCAGCGCCACATCGATACGAGTGACATGGCCTTTCTGGGCAAAGATCCAGGCCAACACGGTCTTCAACTTGGTCTCGTCCCACTGGGAGACAATCCCGGCGGAGAGATCCACATGCACTTCCTTCGGATTGCGAGGAGCACCCGTCCCCAGTTTCCCGACGCCTGTTTTGCCTTCCGTCATCAGTTGCGCCACGGGATACCCGCGAAAGCCGGTCTCACTCTGGAACCAGTCACCCCCAATCAGCGCAATCACGTCGGCGACCTCCGCTTTGGGCAGCGTGAAGGCGAGCCAATCGATGGTCTGCGTGAACCCTCCAGAACCGTTCATTTCTTCCCCCTTGGCTTCTGTGCGATAGACGCCCCCGTCTTACCCAGTCGGGGGCGGGGCCGCTGCGCGCGCCGCCGGCTGGCGCCGCCTTGCACGCTGCGCGGTCCCCTCTTGCTCTCGGCTTCCACAAAAGACGGCCAACGTCCATTGGCCTGCAGGGCTTCCTTCACCCGTTCGAGGTCGAACCGGACAAACCGGCAGAATCGATCCACGGGAATCTCCCCCTTCCAGTAGGCCCGGCGGATGGACTTCACACTGACGCCTAGTCTGGAGGCTAATTGATCGGCGGTGATCCACATCCTTCTCGTGGCATCTCCTCTCTCACGATGATGTCGCGTTGTACGGCGCTGACCATACGCATGTGCGCCGCTTCGGTGAAAGATCCCTTGAGGGGACACGAGGGGACAGGAGGGGACACTGGAGGACAGAAATAATGGGCGGCGAGTCGAACGAGTTGCCAATCACTTACGAGCTATTGAGCATGCATCACCTCCGCTGTGGTTCGACACGAGGGGCTGCCTCCCCGCACAACGTCCCGCCAGTCGTGACGAATCGAGGACCGTCTCTTTTGGACGACACTATTTAAACGCCCATCATTGTGAGAAGTATTAGTACGTATTCACATAACTGTTAGCCACCAAACAGCAGATTTTTCATAGAAAATCATGATAGGGCCGAAAAAGGTATGTCTAGGGCCATAAGGCCCTACCGCGTCTAATTTCTCAACGGAATGCGGGTTTTGCAAGGAGAGTGCGTGCCGAAGAGCACCGCAAACGTTTTCTAACAGATACTGATGCGTAGTATCGGAGTTCTATCCAGACGATGATGCATCAAAAAATAGCTGCCGATGGGTCAAAAATGGTCACGTTCTAGTTGAGTCTGTTAGCGATGCCGAATGGAAGGTTGCAGTGGAAACACAACTTCATCAGAGAGACGACGCAGTGGCTCGCGATAGCCTTTTCCGGCTGATCTGAATCCTGCAAGATCTTATGTGATTTCCTCCTGCATCCAGGTAGATGATTTATTTCAGAAAAACGACTAGATTGTGGGAAAGCTGCGACAGTGCATCGCCAAGACTTGCGACAAATGGATGCGGATATGGCGTCGTTCCCATACGCTGATTATAAACGTCTCAATGGCGGAAGAAAGAAGAGACAGCTTCTAACAGAGAAAGAATGTCGCGCCCCTTTTAAGTCCTGAAAATCTAGACCTCTCATTCTCTTTATGGATACCCAAGTCGGCACCCCTCAAGCCCATCTTCATGCAACCTCGGCGCCTGCTCGTTCCGTTGTTCCAGCGGCAATGAAGAAGTGCAGGTCTATGCCGAGAAGACAAGTCAGCACCCAAAGAGATTGTTCGGCAGCAGGCCAGAGCTACGCAGTTCTCGCTAAAGAAATTGGGACTCCAAGAACTGACAAAAAGGAGAGATCGCAGTTAACGAGTTCGTGAGCAAGCCAATAGAGGGAACGAACAGTGGGGAAAATCCGCCGCTCTCAGAGGATACGATTTACACCTACCTCAGAGTTGCTAACCAGACAGTTCGAACCTGTGGAAAATTCGTTTGTGCTGTGACCTTGGATGTCACGCGGCCATAGTAACCTCTTTGCAGCCATGAAGTTCGTCGGCAAAGGAGGATGCTATTCCGATCATACGACGGGGCCTGATCGCGCGGCTAGGCGCAGCAGTTCTTCCAATGTTGGCCATTAGGGTCGGTTCAACTTGTCAAACAATCGGTCGCAATAGGAGCTTTGTGAGTGAGGATGGGAGGGCGGTGGGGCTTTGGGTATTAGCGAACATGGCCAAACAGGGCCATCAAGTGAAGATCACTTCCGGGCTGCGGTTGGATGGCGATTGCGGGCTTCTGAAAGCATGGGTCCCTACTTAGGAATAATTGTTTTAAAAAACGGAAATTGGTAAGCATTTTCGCTAATTATCGATTGCCTGGCTGTCAGAAAACACAGTTTGTGACGGCATCCCGCTAGGGATCAGGTCTCTGTGACATAGGTGCTTAATGAACCTACTGCTCGGTCATCCCACCCACGTTTACGTTGTCGCTGCTCTGCTCGTGCTTTTGGTGGTGTTGTTCGTCGCGCTGTTCCTTTTCCCCGGTCTACGCCAAATTGTGAGGCTAGGTCGACTCATTGCAGGACTGGGGAAACGAGAGGGGAAGCATTCCACTGCATTAGATCCACTGTTCCAAGGCGATAAAGTTCTCAAACACGTCTGGAATGAGTTCAAAGAGACTTTACACGGACAAAAAGAACTGAACTCGAACTCTGGACAGTTTGAAGTCGTAGCAGAGAGATCCACGATTCCTGCAGAGGCGTTCTTCAGTTCAGAAACGCTGGTAGATACCGTGCTCCGAACCGAATTCTTCAAGCATCTTCCTGGAATCCTGACGGGCCTTGGCATCATTGGAACTTTTCTTGGGTTAATTCACGGCCTGCAGGCATTCGAAGTTTCCGAAAATGCCGCTACCGCAAGGCAAAGCCTTAATGCACTGCTGCAAGGAGTACATGAGGCGTTTCTCGTATCAGCAGCCGCCATCGGCTTGGCCATGCTGATCACATTTATCGAGAAATGGCTAATTACGGCCTTGTATCAACGTGTGGAAACCATTTGCCAGCTGTTGGATGGAATGTTTCAGGCCGGGGCTGGTGAAGAATACCTTTCTCGACTTGTACAGGCTTCTGAGGCTTCGGCAAAGGAAGCGAAGCAACTCAAGCAGTCGCTAGTGGGGGATTTGAAACAGATTCTCGAGGAATTAACCGAGAGACAAATCTCGGCCAATACCGTCAGTTCCACCCAGATAGCTGACCGGATTGTTGCGGGCGTTAATGACAGTCTAAAAGAGCCGCTCATGAATATCGGTGAAGCAGTCAAGCATGTCTCTGGAAATCAGGGAGATGCAGTTAACAGATTACTTACTGACACCATGTCAGCCCTCACGGCGCAGCTCCGTGATTTATTTGGCCAGCAGATTACGGGGATCAATCAGATGCAGCAGGAAACGATAAATGCAATGTCAGCAGCAGTCGGTAAGTTGAAACAGCTGGTTTCGGACATAGGTACTACCGGGACTCAAGCAACAACATCCATGACGGATAAGCTAAATGATGCGATTGCCGCGATTGAGGGGCGTCAAGCCGCCATGGATGGTCAGGTTCAATCTTTAATACAGCAAATGGCTGCGCAGGTTGGGCAGTCGCAGAGTGAAACAAACCAGAAGTTACAGGAAGCCCTTTCAGCGATGAGCCAGCAAGTGGCTTCGGCAGTCGGTGTGCTTAAGGATATAGTGGATAATTCATCGCAAAAAGATGAGGAAAGACACCGGAAGCTTGAGCAGGGCACAACATCAGCCGTATCTGCCATTTCTGCTGAAGTGCGCACAATCTTGGATCAGTCCGCGGTTTCCGCGCAAACGATGCACAATGCGGTGGTCGCTATGGAACGGATATCGACAGATTCCTTGAATAAGATGAATCTTGGCGCAGATCGATTGTATGGAGCATCTGAGAAGTTTGCACAAGCAGGTAACTCAACAAGCAATATGTTGGATCGTGCGCAAGAGCTAATCAAGCATATGAGCGATGCCTCCGGTGCGCTTACCGGGTCAGCCGCCGTACTCAATTCAGCAATCAACGACTATAAAGCCACGCGCGATTCCTTAGCGAGCATGATCGAGGCTCTTAATGGATCAGTAGAATCCGCGAAGCGAGAAGCATCTTTGACTGCCGATATTATGTCTCGCATGGAACGTTCTGCTGTCGCTTTGCGCGAGGCAGAGGTGGAAGCGGAGAAGTACTTGAAGGAAGTCACAAAGGTCTTAACTGAGGCCCATGCAGCATTTGGTTCCCAGATTAATTCGACGCTGGAAAAGGTGAACGGAGAATTTTACAAACATGTGCAACGAGCAACAGGTGCTCTAGCGGGCGCTATTGGAGACCTTGAAGGTGTATTCGATAAATTGCCTAGGAAGTAAGGGATGATTGGGACTCGCATAGTTCTCAAACGGGGTGGGAAAGATGAGCCTGAAAAGCCATTTTGGATCTCGTTTTCGGATTTGATGACTGCCCTAATGGTGCTGTTTCTTGTTGCGATGAGTGTTGCGTTGCTTGCTGTTACGAAAACGGTGACGGAAGCCGAAAGGGCTCGCGCTGAGCGTGAGAAAGAACTTGAGTGGCTCCTTGAAGAGGTTGAGAAGGCGGCACAGCAATTCCCAGGAATATCCGTAGATCGAAATAGAAATGTGATCGATTTCGGCGAGAGAGCTTTGTTTGACACGGGAAGCCACCAGCTGAAGACTAATCAGGCCGCTCTTCTGAGACAGTTTGTGCCAAAGGTATTGGAAATTGCCAGAAGTCAGCTTGGACAACAATGGCTGAAACGCATTGTGGTGGAAGGATTCACTGATCAACGAGGCACTTATCTTTTCAATCTTAATCTCTCATTACAGCGAAGCCAGCGAGTGTTATGCGTGCTTCTGAACTCACCCAGCTCCGGTGAAGCTGAAATGAGTCCTGAGGAACAAGAACAAATAAGAGAGCTATTCCTTGTTGGTGGATACTCCTTCAACTCGGCCAAGCCATCTCTCGAGGGAAGCCGACGAATAGAATTCCGCCTCGAATATTTTGGAATTGGAGAAAAGCCACCTGTAAAGGTGGATATTCCCCGAGGGAACTTTGGCACTTGCTCGATGGGAGGCTAATGAACTCTCTTGATCAACTGCGTGCTGAACTAGACCGTGTGAACACAAGCCTTTGGCGTGAGAGTTTCAGCTCGCCGAAGCCTATGGCGCAACTTGCCGAGGAAGTAGAGCGCCGATTCGGGAATGGTATCGCGCCTGAGAAGGACCTAATAGCGGAAGCCGTCAGGCAGTTCCATCGTTCTAGCCAGCTTGAATCATTCCGAGATGTCAAACTTGTTTGCTATGGTGTCGCGACAGAGGTGATGCCAGATCGTATCCTTCTCTTGCGCAATCCCGACCTACTAGGGAAGTTGCTGCATATAGTTGAGGGAGTTCGTCCTCAGGCCCGAAAGTATAGGCGATGCTTCCATGCGCTGTTGACCGCATACTTCGAATACAAACCGGAATCGTTACAAGATGGAGCACATCGTTCTTGGCTTTCAATGCGCAGATTCTTGAGAGGGGGAGTTTCTTCGATTCGCCATGAACCGACGCCAGAGTGGGCTGAGAAAGTCATTGAGCACAGAAATCTATTTGATGATGATCCATGCGAACGATATGGGAAGCAAGTTCTTGAGGGTAACCTTTCGCAGGTACAAGACGCATTTACTACAATAGGTATTTCCAGGAATTCCTGGGTTCAAGCAGATGTCTTCATGGCCGCCGTTCGGGCAGCCTGCAGTTCAGATGACTACCAATTCAGCCGTTATGTCGATGCTTTGCTTGGCCTGCTAAAAGACAATCCGGCCATACAAGTCTCAGGAGTGAAATGCATTCTTGAACGCTACGCTCGGCTAGACTCTCATCCAGACCATGCTGCTCTTCGTATATTTTCCATCGATTTGCTTGGGAATCCACTGCTCATATCTAACGCACCGCGTTGGGATGGAGTATCGGCGGAAGCACGCAAAATGGTTTCCGACTGGATCAAGTTGGAGCTTATTGAGCAATTCTTTGAAATGCTTTCTCATGACGCTGCTACGGATTCACGCAGACTTCAATTTTGGGCGGAATATGTATCGCATATTGAGAACGTATGGTTTGTCTTAGGTGCAGGCGCTAGGAGCAATTGGAGTCCTGACTTTAAGAAACTGCGAACCCTAATGGGAGATCAAGCTCTAAATCTGGAGGGCGCCACCAACGGGAACAATGCATTTGTAATGAAAATAGGGGGGCTACTCGTTGTGGAGTTTGGCGAGACTGGTAATGCGGCTTACCTATTTGATGCACGGAATCCCCCATTTCAGCTAGGGGGGGCACTTCACCTTCGGGAAGACTTAAAGAATAGTCGAAATCTCGGAAGCTTAAAGCACGTTGATGGGCATGAGAAATGGGAGCAGAAATTTCGACGAGCCATTAGTAACCATATTGGTGTCACACAACGTGGATGGGAAAGTGGTGAAAAGCGTGGTCTAAATGAGTGGGCGCAAAAAGAGGCAATCTACAGATCAGGCGGAGTCTTCGCGCCATCGGATTTTGATAAGGTATTTAGGACTTTTTGTGCTGATCGAGGCCTGAGGTTCGTCGATCATCGTGCGAAGGGTGGCAACCTCACTGTGTATGCGAATGCAGATAACCCAAAGATAAGCGGAACACTGGGTCAGTGGGGTTTTAAGTTTGAGCGTCGCAATGGGGTTTGGGTGAAAGACAGATGAGTATGCTGGAGCGATGGCGTAAGTCCTCAGGCGAAAGAGAAAGCCGGTTACGGCTATGGGTTTTGTATGGCCGGGATACGGCTCGCTACATCTTCGCCGACTGTATACCAGATGACGAAGCCGTAGAAGTACGGAGCCCGTTGGCGGTTCACTATCTAAATGAACTAACGCTGAGGGGACAGGTAGAACAGAGCGGGGAAACCTATAGCTTGTCGTGGGATGTGACTTACCACTTGCTGGCGGACAAGGAGCATGTCCAAGGTATCACCGTTTTGGAGTTGCCTCCCGTAGGAGATCTTAAGCCAGCGCTGCGGAGCGAAAATACTCTCGATGATGACGACTTCGCGATTGGTATTGATGGCTGGTTCGTCAATGGAGTGCTTTTGGGAGCGGTGGAGTTAGCTGGTCCGGTTGCTCGAGAAGGAGCCAGCCGAACCTTGCTATCCAAGGAAGTATTTGCGGTCTTGCGGGCAGTCCAAGACTTTTATGCCGACGGCCAGCGGTCGCCTCAGTCTAACAGAAGGCATTGGGGGAAAGTCCGTCAGTTGGCAATGGTTGCAGGTGCAAGGATGGACCAGTTTCTCAACGACACCATTGTGCTGACCCCTGAAAAGTTACACGTTCAATTGAACAAAACCGATGTTGATGGTACTGGGGTCGTAGAGGTCCAGCCTTGGTTTGCCGGCGCACCAGACAACTGGCTTCGACAGTTCGACACCAGGAGTGACGTCCCTGAGACATACAGAATTCTACGTGAAGACCAGCTAATCGAGGTGGTGCTCACACCCCCTGTTCGCTCGGTCTTACGAGCGATCAAAAAGATGCCAGGACGTAGGGTCGCTGGCGTATTTGCTGAAAAGTTTCTTAGTAATCCGTACGCCACTTTGGGCGAGGACGCAGATCTTGTTATTGATGAAGATCAATTCGATGAAGCGCGGTGCGAGGCAGGAATTGTGTTCCAGTGTTTCACCGCGCATTGGCAGTTGTGCGATAGCGATATAGTCCAGGCAGGTGTAACCATTACCACTGCGGATTCCCATTCCCCGCACGCAGAGTTAGAGGTATTCAAGAATCCTGAAGATTTGCGGAAGTTTGTCGTCACGGTTGAGTCAAAATTGCAGATAGGCCTGGAGTTATGCGAGTGGCGCGGGCATAGCCTCCAGTTAGTCGGGGATACCCAAGAGCAGATTAATATCCTCAAGAACATTTATGCGAGGTGGACACGACCTAAGGTTAGCATTCGTGCGGCTGAGGTGCTGGACCTTCAACGATATTCAGAACGTGTAACAGGTATCGGCGTGCAGCCCAACATTGTTTCGCCGTATATATCCAAGGCTGAAAAAGATCCTTGGTTTCCAGAAGGTGGGGGGGATGGTAAAGGCGATATTCAATTAGTCTCTGTCAAACTCGAAAATGGAAAACCCTTCGAGCTATGTATCGATAAAAAGGTATTTGAGACCTTAAAGAAGGCTGTTGCTGAAACGCGGTTGAAGGGAGGGACATTCGTTGCGATACCCGGCACAGCGGATTCGGTTTCCGTCGAAATGGCGGAAGGATTAGTCAATGAATTACGGTCAAGGTACGAGAAGGAAACGGGAGGAGAGTCACAATCTGACTCTACGAAGAAGATTGAACGTGAGGAACTGCTCATCCAGACAAATATCGGCTCCACTGGGTACTTGGAGTCACGAGCTTCTGAGCTTGAGTTCGAAAACCGCACACCTGTATTGCCGAATACGTTAAAGCCTGGGGTTGCGTTAAAAGACCACCAGAAGGTCGGGGTCGCTTGGCTTCAGCATTTGATATCGAAAGCACCACATTACTGCCGGGGCGCCATTCTAGCGGATGATATGGGGTTGGGTAAAACGTTGCAGCTATTAACGGTAATCGCTGCCGCCTTGGAGACGAATCCCAATCTTGATCCAATTCTTGTTGTTGCTCCGGTTTCATTGCTTGAAAACTGGAAAGAAGAGGTGGAAAAGTTCTTTGATCCGAAGGCGCTCTCACTTCTAACCCTGTATGGCGATTCAGTTGGTCGGTTGCGAGCAAAGAGTCATGAGATTGAGAAAGATCTTATTGAGCGAGGGTTCAGTCGATTTCTAAGGGAGGGATGGTTAGGCGATTCAAAAATTGTTCTAACAACCTATGAAACTCTTCGCGATCTAGAGTTCTCTTTGGCTGCTATGCGTTGGTCTCTCATGATTTGCGATGAAGCCCAGAAGATTAAGAATCCTGCTGCTATGGTGACACGTGCCGCCAAGAAGCAGAATGTTGGGTTCAAGATTGTGTGTACAGGGACCCCAGTCGAGAATTCGCTCGTCGACATATGGTGCTTGTTTGATTTCATCCAGCCCGGCCTACTTGGAGCGTTGAATGACTTTGGAAAAACGTATCGTCGCCCTATTGAGTGTGAGACCGACGAACACGCCGAAAAGCTACAGCAACTCCGCGCAATTATTGAGCCTCAAGTATTGAGGCGGCTAAAGACTGATGTTGCAAAAGATCTTCCGAGGAAAATCGTCGCCGAATCCGCTCGTAAATTACCTATCTCCATGTATCAACGCGAGCTATATGGGCATGCAATAGAGCAGTACCGTTTGAGGCATGTTGATGGGTATAACCGGCCTTTTAAGAATCAGCTAGGGCTGCTGCACTTCCTGCGAAAAGTGTGTACGGATCCAAGAGAGCGTGGGAAAGCATTTGACCATGAGTCGTTGTCCGATGCTCGACAAAAAAATCCCAAGCTCGACTGGTTGATAAATACCTTGGAGCAGATCCAACGGCAAGGCGAAAAGGCAATCATTTTCTGCGAATTTCGCGACATGCAATTGGTGTTGGCCTACTACATTGAGCAAGTATTCAAGCTCCGTCCGGATATCATCAACGGAGATACCTCTGCAGCGGAGACTAGTGCCGAAAGCAGGCAGAAGCGGATTAAGGAATTTCAGTCAGTCCCAGGATTTGGAGCCATAATTCTGTCACCGATAGCGGTAGGGTTCGGTGTCAATATTCAAGCAGCCAATCATGTCATTCATTTCACCCGAACATGGAACCCGGCCAAGGAAGACCAGGCGACTGATCGCGCATACCGCATAGGGCAAACGAAGGATGTCTACGTCTATTACCCTGTTGTGTGTGCCGAAGAGTTTATGACATTCGATGTTCTATTGGATCGATTGCTCGAAAGAAAACGCGGTCTCTCCGGAGACATGCTTAACGGCACGGGGAACATTCTCCCGAGTGAATTCGAGGATGTGGTGGGTGTGGGTAAGGATGTGTTTGAACAGCAAATCTTGATTGAAGATGCCGATGCTCTTGAGCCGCTCTATTTTGAAGCGATGATTGCGGCGCTCTGGAAGAAACGGGGATTTAAGACAGTTAAATTAACGCCCGCGAGCGGAGATGATGGGGTTGATGTGGTTGCAAAGACTATTAATGTGGGCGAGCTTATCCAGGTAAAACACTCTTCATCTGAGGACGGTTCTTTGGGCTGGGACGCCGTCAAGGAAATTGTCGCTGGTGAAAAACTATATGCATTCCAGTATCCAGGAGTGCAATTTAAGAAAATTGCGCTGACGAACAGAGAATTTAGTTCAAACGCACGTGCCCAAGCAAACCTCCTCAGTGTTGAACTAATTGGCCGGCATCAATTGGCCAGCATGTTGCAAGACCATCGCGTAACGATGACGGAAGTCGAAAGCTTCTTATTTTCGTCTGAGCATGTGGCCGTCTGAGAGGCGCATAAAGCACGGTGCTTTGCTATGTGGCTTCAACTCGAAGGTGGGACTGAGGTGCACACATCCCTTCTATGGCCTAGTGCTCCTCGGATCACATCGTCACTAGTCCCGAAGATCTGCTTAGACACTTTCAAGAAAAGGCGAATCATGGGAAAGCCTGAAGCCAACTTTGGAGAATTCATCGGTTTGACCGAGCGCTGCCAGTTGTTTGTGGAAGCTCTCCCTTTCTGCCACTCCTCCCATAAGGGGACCTTCAGGTGACGCTCACCGTTCCGTTCCTTACCGATCTCGATCCGCAGGCTGCAGTCAAAGGATCCCGCGATCCTCTCGGGATCCAGACCATCTGGGCGCGTCTGGGGCGGCATGTTGTTGGGAATTTGACCACTGTCAGTACATCAGTGCGTGATTTCACGACGCTGATTTTGGGCTATTACTTTGCCGAGCGTGTCGCAAGCGAATTTGGCGGGGATGGAGACCTTCCGGTTTTTCTTCGATGGGAACAGCTTGCGGCCTATGCGCGAGGTGAAATAAACGGCGACTGGTCGTTCCGCGGCGTCGAGCGTGTGAAGAAGAACCTCCAGGATGGCGCACATGTCCGCTTGGGCACGAACGCGATGGCTCAGATCCTCAGCAACCAGAAAACCTATGGCCTCTGGGGGCTCTATACAGTGCCTGCTAGGTCTTCTGGACTGGTCGAAGGCAATCCGACCCGGCTCACTGCGGTCGGGCGGCAACTTGTAGAACAATTGTACTTGCCAATTGTTACCAGGTGCGGTTTGCGGAATGCGGATGCGATCACAGCCCGGCTCGCTAAGCCTTGGAGTGATCTCGCCCCCCGGATGGCAGACCGTCGGATGCTACAAGCGATCGCAAAGGTTCTCGACAAGCGTATCAACAGTGCAGAACGAGAGGTATACCGATCCCATCTTCTGTTAGGAGGCCCCCTGGACAGGACTGCAGGAGGTCAGGCCCTCCTCGCTGCAGCAATGGACTCCACGCTTGATGATCAAGAATGGACACTATCGTCTTCTCGTGTGCGAAACCTGGCCAAGCAGTGTCGTGTGCAGGGTGGCGCCGGGGCGGCCGTGGCAGAACGATTGGAACGCATTCACTCGAGCGAGCTGCTGCTGGCGCCAGCAGCAGCAATATTCGGTCTAATACTTTCCAGCGATGGCCAGACGATTGCTGAGCTGTCGCGCGTGGTTAGGCGCCAGTGGGGATCCTCGGTTCGAACAATTGATGTGAACGCGGTCGCTTCTTTGGAGACAGAACTGCGTGACTCCACGGGAGAGCCTGAATCCGGGAAGCGATGGGTTCAGATCGCTCACACGCTTGCTTCCGGTGATTATGAGCAAGCCATCGGTTTGCTCATGGAGCAGAACAGTTCAGTTATGAAGTATCGGGCAGGATCGGCGCCGTGGGTGGACGTGACCAACGGACGGCTTCGCGTTAAGTTCCGTGACGATGGGGCAGAGTTGCCGAAGGGGGCAGCGTTGCCAGAGTACTGGCGGCACTCCTACTTTCTCGACTCGTTACGGTCAATTGCCCTTGCGTTGAGAGTCTGAGCCATGGCTGAAATTCCTCACGCTGTTCTCTCAGAGCAACTCGAAGAAAGACTTCGCGGGCGCCGTCTGGTGGCTGCGGTATTTCTCACCTTCCGATTCGATCCCGAGTTCTTTGAGCAGGAGATCCTACCGGTATTTCTCGATGTGCCTCTGAGCCACGCGAGTGCGATCAAGCTGGTCCAACTTGAAGATGCGCTGCTGTCCGTTCCCGACGGGGTGGCAGTCTACTATGACCAGAACGGTCTCGTGCCGGAGGCCGGTCCCGCCCGCCTTGATGTGAAGCGCATCGCGATTCGGCATCGAACCGGCATTTTCCACCCCAAGAACTTCTTCGCGCTCGTCGAAGACGTCGTACCAAATGAGGATGGCCATCTCTCGAGGGCGCTGATTGTGGCCTGTTTGTCTGCAAATCTTACTCGCGCTGGTTGGTGGGAAAATGTCGAAGTGTGTCACTCAGAGGAAATCGCCGAAGGTGACTTCACGCGGTTGCGCGATGATCTCATCGGCTTCCTGGAAGGGCTTGAACGACGAGTTGGAAAAAAAACGTCTGATGGCCACACCTCTCTTCGAGCTATTCAGAGCTTCTTGCGGAGGACGGAGCAACGCGCCAAACGGTCGAGTGAAGGCATTCTCCATACGCACTTCTTTGATGGTCGATCGTCCTTTTCCGATTTTCTCCGACATGTTGCCGGAAGCAGGCTGGATGGGATGTGCCTCGAAATCATCTCGCCATACTTTGATGAGGGACCGACTTCTGTGCCACTCGGCGATCTGATCAGTCAGTTCAAGCCTCGTGAAGTGCGGGTGTTCCTCCCCCGAGCGCATACCGGGGAGGCGCTCTGCTCACAGCAGTTCTATGAGTGGGTTCAAGGTTTGCCGGGCGTGACCTGGGCAAGGTTACCTCATGAGCTACTCCGCGGAGGCAGGAGCGAAGACGCCCGCCAGCGGACGGTTCACGCAAAGGTCTATCGATTCTTTACTGAGCAACCGAAGCGGGAAATCTTGTTCGTCGGTTCGCTCAATTTGACGAGTCCTGCCCATCGGCCAGGCGGCAACCTCGAGACAGGCTTTCTCGTGGAGCTGTCTTCACCGCGTCGACCAGACTGGTGGCTCATCGCTGATAGCTCGCGTCCGCGGGAGTACAAGCCGTGTCTGGAAAACGAAGGCAACACTGCGATCGCCGGTACCAAGTTATCCGTGCGATTTTGGTGGAACACCTTGGCGGCTGAGGCATATTGGGACGACTCGTCGTTATCGCCGAAACTTAGTGTGACGGCTCAAGGCCTGGCGGTGTTTGAGGCGGATGCGCTGCCGTCGAGAGAGTGGCTGTCCCTTTCCACAGAGGCCTGTGCTGAGCTACATCGCGTACTCCGATCGACCTCTCTCCTTACGGTTGCCGGAGAGGGACAAGAGCCGAGGTTACTCCTTGTGCAGGAAGAGGGCATGTCACATCGCCCGTCTCTGCTATTCGACCTGTCTCCATCAGAAATACTTCGGTACTGGTCCCTCCTCACCGTGGCACAACGGGCCGCGTTCCTCGATGCACGGGCACCTGAGGTCGCCTTGCTGAGTGAGGGCGGCACGCTCGTATCCCAAAGCGGACCTCTTGCTCAGGAATCCACGTTTTTCGACCGTTTTGCCGGGATCTTCCTGGCATTCGGAAATCTTGAGCGAAGTGTCCGGTGCGCCCTGCGGGAAGGTCGGAAGAGCGAGGCCACATATCGGCTGTTCGGGCAAAAATACGACTCACTCGGTACTCTGCTGAACAGAGTGTTCAAAGACAGCGCCGATGGTAAAGGTGACTTCATCGATCACTACGTGGTTGCCTTGTGTGCGCGGCAGGTTGTGCAGGAACTTAAGCGAGATTGCGCCGAGTTCTGGCTAGAGCATGTGTCGGACGCCGAGCACCTACAAGAACAACTCAGGGCTGTAGCGCACATCCGCGAACGGCTCATTGGTCGCAATCCGACAGAAATGGCAGAGTTTCTGAACTGGTTCGACCGCTGGTTCCTGCAGCGGGCTACGCCGGTCGTTCCGGAGGCGTCATGATCGACATCGCCACCGCGAGTCAGTTATTGAATTTCGGCGCCCGCATAGGATCCGGCCCCCGCGCAGAGGAACAGCTTGAGGGCGCAGTTGCTATGCACAATATCCTCGAGAAAAACCGAGTTGCATACCTCGCTGACGAAGTCGGCATGGGGAAGACCTATGTGGCACTCGGGGCCTTAGCCTTGTTTCGCCATTTCCAACCTGACTTCCGTGTGTTGATCATTGCTCCAAGGGTAAACATCCAGCGCAAATGGATGAAGGAGTTCGGGAACTTTGTCGCCTACAACTTCAAGTTTCCTGACCTCCGTGTAAGGGCAATCGATGGGCAGCCCGTCCGACCTTTGGTGGCTTGCGAAAACCTCATCGACTTTGTTCGCGAAGTAGTCATCGACTCAAAGCGAGACTTTTTCCTTCGGCTGAGCTCGTTCAGCTTAGCCCTTAGCGACGATATAGAACGGCGAGGCTGGAAACGTGTCCGCGACGACCTGCGACGGGAGGTTCCATGGCTACCAGAAGCTGCGCTCGATCTGAGATGTAACAAGGACGTTTTCAAAGACAACATCGCGAGGGCTGTCTGCTGCGCGTTGCCGGTCTTCGACTTGGTTATCGTGGATGAGGGGCACAATCTTAAGCATGGTTTCAGTGCCGGTGTCGCGGCCAGAAATCGGGTCTTGGCCTTGGCATTCGGACATCCATCCGAGAGGCCGGCTGACCGTCAGTTCGCCGGGTATGGACCACGCGCGAAGCGGGTGTTGTTTCTATCGGCCACGCCGCTTGAGGAGACCTACCAACATGTCTGGAATCAATTGGACGTGTTCGGATTAGGCAAGGATTACGATGGATTGCGCGAAGACATATTGACTGAGGACGACAAAAAGCAAGTGGCAGCCAAGTTTCTCGTCCGCCGTGTCACCACGATGCGTGTTAAAGGGGAGGACCTGACGAAGAACCAATACCGACGAGAATGGCGTCGCGGTGGTGTTCACCATCACGACGACCCTATCCATGTGGATGACGACCGCCAACGACTGGTTGTGGCGCTGGTGCAGAAAAAAGTTGCGGAGCTTCTTGGATCTGAAACATTCAACATGTCGTTCCAGATTGGGATGCTCGCTTCATTTGAGAGCTTCCTGGAAACGACCCGTCTCAAACGAGCTGACGAAGAAACAAACCGAAACTTTGATGACACTGACCAGACGGATGACGTGCGAGATGAGGCTCTGCGCATGGCAACCCGTGAGGGCATCGACGTTCGGGATGTGAATCGACTGGCACGCCACTACAGAGATGTCTTTCACGAGGAGATGCCACACCCGAAGATGGACGCCCTTGTCGACTCTCTCAAGAATACGTGGACTACTGGGAAGAAGGCTCTCGTCTTCGTTCGCCGGGTCAAGTCCGTTGACGAATTAAAGCGAAAGCTCGATGAAAAGTACGATAAATGGTTGATCGAAGTGCTGCGCGGACGACTTCCTAAAAACGCGTTGGTGCGTTTTGACGCAGTAGTACAAAAGTATAAGCAGGAAAAGCAGTTGGCCGAAACTGCGCGGCAGGCAAGAACCACGGCCGCCCAGGCACCAGAGGCTGTTGGCGCCGATCTCGATACCGATGATCGTGGTGGCACGGATACGTTCTTCGCTTGGTTCTTTCGTGGTGAGGGTCCAAAAGGGGTCGTCAGTGGTGCGAATATTCAACGGCGTTTTATTCAGAAAGGGACTGCGTACTCGACGTTCTTTGAAGATAACTGTGTCATGGACCTCCTCGGAGCCAGGCCTGGTACTGTCGCTAAGGCGTTGGGGATGCGCCTGGAGATTGACGAACATTCGTTACGGCAGGAACTGAGCCGACGCGCCGCGAAGTACCTTGGTCGAGCCAAAAAGCTTCAGAGGGCTGACCGATTCGAGGCTGCGCAGGCAGCGGCCATTGAGCTGCTGAAGGAACAGGAGGACATTCTGGGCGATCGCGCGAGAACCATTTGGCACGAACGGTTCGAGACATCCATTCGAAACGCTCCCGCTGGCGAGGCTCCGGACGTAACCGATGCGTTGGAGTACCCCACATTCTATACCGAGCTCCGGCGGCCCGATCGCGCGGAGCTGCGGAAGGCTTTGTGGCCAGGCTCTCGTGCGGGCTCAGAGCGCGAACGCTTTCGTGAAGAGCAGCAACGGGCCCAAGTGCTGGCGACCGCGGCGCGCCTCGGACATGCGCTCGTTGACTTATACGTTTTGACGATCCAACGTCTTGGGGGCATCGAGCAGCGAACACTCGAGGCCGAAGGAGCGGACGGCGATGCTGCGGATCGCCGACGTATTGATGAGTATCTCGACCTACTCGAGGTGCAGCGCGTGACGCCTCTTGGTAAACGGGCATGGGGCGCCTTCGATGAACTAACTCAAATTGCCCAGAACTTCGACCTCATTCTCGACGTTAACGCCTCCGAGGCTCGCTCCATGCGGCTCGCCGAAACAACCCGCTACTTTGGGTCCATTCTGCGAGCGCAGCAGCCCATCGGTGGGATGTCTGGTCAGATAAACAGGACCATCATCCAGCAGTTCCGAATGCCCGGCTATCCTTTTATTTTGATCTCGACGGATCTTCTGCAGGAAGGAGAGGATCTCCATACCTTCTGCTCGGCAGTACACCACTACGGAATCGCGTGGACGCCTTCGTCAATGGAGCAACGCGTCGGCAGGATCGACCGTGTACGCTCACAGACAGACCGGCGTCTCTCTGGCCTCGACACGGTTCCTGATGGCGAAGATTTCCTCCAAATCTACTATCCGTATCTGGGGGACACCGTCGAGGTGCTTCAGGTGCAGCGCGTCCTGGAGCGGATGAACACTTTCCTAAGGCTAATGCACGAAGGATTGTCTGTGCCGAAAGGCGACCATCGGCGCGTTGACGTCAGCCGCGACATGGTCGACAACCGTCGTACTGTTGAGCCGATCAGAGGACGACTCCATACTGCATTTCCAATCCCAAAGTGGGCCCTTGAGGGGCGGCATCGGTGTTTGGAGTGTGATGAAACGAAGACCGCCCTGGTATGCGAGCGTTTCCAACAGTTGGCGCGGGCCGAGTATGCCGGGCTTGCGATTCAGTGGGAATCGTCCTCCCGGAACGGGACACTGCTTGGGACGGTGAAACTTGCAACAGGACGTATCCAGCCTATCGCATTGTTTCTCAAGTCTGATGGAGAGCGGGTCGTCGTCAGGTGTGTTAGCCCAGTCGGTCTTGTGGAGCCGGAATCGACGGTGACCGCTCTGGAAGAAAGTGCACGCATGCGCAGGGCCAGAATTGGCGCGATTATCGGCCGCGATGAAGCCTCGTATGACCTGACCGTTGAGGATGATGTTTTGCTTGGGGATCCCGAGCATGATGTATCACGCGTCACCATACTGTTGCGGCGCGTGGCTGAGGAAGCGGACGCCCTCGAGCAGATTCATCTGCCCTTGCTTGATCAGACGCTAGATGTATTCGAGGGGGACCTCAAGCGTGAAGGAAGAGCAGGTAATGTCTGACTGGAAACAATTCTGTCGAGGCGCGGAGGGAATGGTCATCGTCGGCGACGGCGTCGACGTGACCCAATCAGAGGGGCGGCAACACCACATTGTCATTCATGAAACAGCAGACACGTATGAGTTAAATGGAGTTGTGGCTCGCGCATCTGTATTGAATACTACACCAGATGTACCTCTCAGATCATGGCGACGTAATCGAGCGATGCAACTAGTTGGATTCAGAGTCGATCAAAAGGGCCGTCTAGTGGGCGAAGCGTGGGTGCCGAAGGCTGGTTTGCGGCGCGACGAGTTCCTGATCTACGTTAGACGCGTCGCAGCCGAGTGCGACCTATTCGAGTACCACCTGACGGGGAAGGACCGAGAGTAGGGGCAACTAGGTAAAGAACAATGGGCACGCGCTCTGTTTCCATACTCTCCAGAGCCGAGATGTTTTCCCGTACTGGGCCCAGAGGAAAAGCTTCATGTGCGTGTCCTATATCGGACAGCCTATTTGTAAGCCATTGTAAAACCGTGTATCAGAATGGAATGTGTTGGGATGTAAAGTGTTGACTTTACTTGTCCCCCGGGGCCCTTTTAACGCGATGACGTTCCTTTCATTAGCTGCGTTCTCCCAAGTAGCCTTCTCGAATATTCTTTGTAGCTCTAGGGCAAAGCGAAGGGAGTCAAAAATGTTGGTCGGATCTGCCATCTCATTCACATCAATGCGGTTAGGTAGATATATCTCACCTGCTTGTCTTACGAACTGATAAAACTTTTGTCGCGAACCTTTGTGTCTGGTTCCAGATCAATGGATCGGGCGAAGGTTACCGTGATGCGGCACGGTAAGAGAAGCACCTGAAGCTTCACCTGCCGGTTAACATACTCCCGAGCAAGCTACTGTGGGTACACAAGATCCGCTGACCGTCCACGGCAAGGCGGACATGAGAGGTTGCCCTGCGAGAACTTCTTCCAGAATCAACAACGCCAGGCACACCGTATCCAACACACGTCCTTCACCGAGTTCTGCAAGTCCGAACTTCAATGCCAGGCGGTGCATCCGACTGCGCCGCGTGCGGAATCACTTCGGCGCCTTTTATGGTAGCCAATCCTTCCCTATCTGTAATGACCAGAACGGATTCATGACGGGTCAGTAGCTCAGAGACAGGTTTGCTCAAATCGGTGGAACCTCCTTCAAGGCGAAGCAGCTCATTGAAACCATCTTCGCCGGTGTCCCAGACGCCGACAATTTGTTCGTCAGCCGCCATGAGTTTGCAGGGCCGTTCCATTTCGGCGAGGCTGCGAACAAACGAATGCATGGCCGAGGACCGCATGGTCCTGGTCATCGACCCTGAGACATCAATCACTAAGACCTTGGAAGAGTTCAGCAGCTGTGTGATAGCCGGCCAGGGAGGAATCGGTTCGCCAACACAGTTCCGAACGACCGACGCAAGTTCTGTGCGGAGCTCCACGTTGGACGACGTCAAGTGGCCGATGGCCCTGCATCGACTCTGAACCGTCTTGGACACTTCGTAAACGGCCGTGCCAATAGGGCCGTGATTGACCAGGCAGATTTCCGCTACTGGAAGAGCGCGGGCATAATCTTCGAACACATCTACAAACTTGGCCTTTGACGAGTTCTTATAATGCTTGACCTCTATAACCAGCTTGCAAACCTCTCCTCCATCGTTCGTCGTCCAGAGCCCATGATCAGGCTGCACTCCACCCTTTCGGCCCTCGCCTCGTGGATTTGCCAGCGGGACTCGACGCTCACTAATTAGCCTGAACGGTCCGGGCGAGGAGTGAATTGTGGCCACCGTCGTCTCTTTGAAGGCAAACGCGATTCGACCATGATCGTGATGGATTTCAACGTCGTGTCCCTTTAGGGCACGAATCATCTCCGTGGCAATCCATACGGAATAGAGATCGAAGCGCTTCTCCCAAACCGGCAACGACAGTACCGACTCAAGATCGCCTATGGAAATATTGACCTGCACATGTTTTACGGGGAACTTGTCAGTGATCCTGTTCAGTTCTCCACCGATCGCAGTTATTTCGGATTCCGGCAGCCGGGAGGCCGCCGACAACGCGACGACGAAGGATCGTAACCAATAGTCAGTCTCGTGTTGTGCAATAGTCCAGAGGTCAAAGCCATCAGAGGGGTCGTAGATTCTGCTGAAGTGGGGGGCCCGACGCTGCTGGTTATAGAGATCCATGAGAGCGTACGGTGTCAACCCTAGATCCAGCAATTGCTGCAGCACCGCAAAGGCGATCGCCGCGCTCTTGGCCAAAATAGGAGGACATTGTGATGGACTAAGGGATTTCGGCAAGGGCAAATAGGTTCCTTCTTTGTGAGCCTGCACCCATTGCAACGCGTCATGCGAAATGTTGAGCTGGTTGTCTTGGAATGACTTTTGGAGTTCATCCCGGACGGTCTGCCGATTCTGCAGGACGCGCCATAATTCCCAGCAGGCCTTCGCATCAATGGCCGGAACCGCGATCCCTGTCTTGGCAAATCCATCCCAGACGGCCAGCCATCGCCGAAAGTGCTCTAAGCCCAGGTCAATGTCATCGACTTGCAGTGTCCATTGCGATTCCCCGCGTACTGCGTCGGCATGTTCGAAAAAATCCAGGATATCCCGAAACGTAGCCACGTAGGGATGGAGCGCCTCGAAGAACGCTCTGATAAATGACCCCATGTCGGCCCCGGCGAGCGCCTTCTGAATCGAATCTGCCTGGGGAGCCAACCTGCTGAGAATGCGTTCGTCAAGTCCCTCATCTCGTCCCTCGAGTTCGAGGCCACCCAGAGCGCACAAATGCTGCCACGCGGACAGCGGATCACGATGAACCAACGCGCCCATGGCTCCTTCACCTCGCATGACAGACTGGACCGATATCGTTAGTGTGCGACCGGTTTCATTAAAGGATTAGTCATGCCGCAGGTCGCCTAACTAATGAAGCAGACCGACCCATGGGTTATTGTATCCGAACACTTCCAGACGGATACATCAGTGCTAGTTTGGAAGTGCACTCATACAGCTTAAAAAATAAACCTGGCCGTCCCCATTTTATCTGATGCAACACATATACCACTCAGTCAATTGTGCAGCCTATGTATTTAATACTATTCAAGACACGTAAGGCGCATGCCGCCTTTCAAAAGAGCCTCACAAGAGAGCAAAGTTCACTGCTCATGCGTCATAACTTCTCTCAGGTAGGCACCACTTATGGCGCTAGATTTGGCCAGGCCCGAAGCCTTCTAGATGTATCCAATTAGATAATAGATGTATCTGATTGGATAATTTTGAGCATCAATTGAAATACGCAACATTAGTTTTTAGAGGATATTGTCTCGAGATGAATTTCTTCAGCACTCCATGGGTTTAGTCCAGGCAAAGCGTGGCTGATAGTGCTGGAGAGTAGACTTCAAATATTATGTAGTTACAGCGGGAACTGCCCAGGGCAGATAGACACGCCCGGTGGATCTTTTGAGTGTGGATCACAAAAAGTCCTAGCGGGGTAGAAGATTGAGAACCGTCAGGGTGGATCCTGATTGTTCCAGCGATGGTCACAAATTTGCAATCTGATGCATACAGTACCAATTCATCATCACCCGCGGTATGGAGATGGGCATGCCCAGCAACCCCAGGACGAAGACAGACGGTCAAAGCATTATTCACGATTGGAGGCACGCTGGTTGCCATGAAAGCAGAAGAAAGTAAAAGTGAGAACACGCTAGTGAAGGAAGATCTTCAACTCGTCGTCTCATTGCTAGCAGCTGACGAGGAGAGTCCCGTGATGTTGGTATCGAAGAAGAAAAGGCTAAGGCCCTTCTAACTGGTGGTGGCCACTGGGAAGATATTTTGAAAGGGTCCGAGCACCACAAGAGGTTTGGCACAAATGGAGGACTTCATGTGGATGTGCTCAAAGTTCATCACCTAGACTCCAAGCATAACTACGGCTGACGCGTGACTGCAAATACTACGTTTATAAAAGTTATAAAAGCGGCAACATGACAATCCTGATACACGATTTGTGGAACTGATTTGTGAATCTCATCGGAATATTCGTCCCGAGACACGTTCAACCTCTGGTTCAACTGCGTCTCACCTGATCAAGCACCTGAGGAAAAACTCAGAACCTGTGCCTGTGTGAAGATTTGAGGGACAAGATGAATGCCCAAATCACTGCATCGGGCAAGCGAATCAGCGGCACGTACCTCACCGAATCGTTTTTGATCTTAACCCTGATGCGCCCTGCCGTCTTCTTTGAACCATGTCTTAAGCACTAAGGAGAATGAGATGCTAAACGGGACTAGAACCTGTGCCCTCCTAATGGCAACTACGCTCTGTACTGGCTGCCAAAATATTGGCAGTAATTCCTCTTACCTTCTTAAGTACAAGAAAGACCTCAGAGAATCCTACGAAGATAATATAGGAAAAGCGGTCAAGGACAGTACCAAACTCAATATGGCTAATGAAGCAGAAATTTATCTACCCCCGATCTATCGCACTAACATTCCGTACTCTCTTTCCAATCACTACGACACGAGGAACCCAGAATATAACGCAGACGATAAGGCTATTAATCAAGGAGATCCAGTTAACGTCATTATTAATAAGGTTCATCTGGCAGACAATGCAGAATGGTTATGCTGGACAAAGGTGTGTGTGGATACCGCGGAGATTGCCGTCGTTGTTACGGTTGACGATGGCAGGCAGGAGGAGCCTAAGAACGTACTAGTGGCTTATGAGGAAGGTTTAAAGCGGAATGTTGATTTACCAATCGCCGATCTCTTGACTTACGCGAATGAAGCCTACGGCAACCAACCCATTAAAATCACCGTTACCGTTTTCGAATTTGATCAACTGGAGAATGAAAACTTTAAAAAAATGTTAGGAACGGCCGCTGCCATAGGATCGACATTGACTCCTGCGTATGCCCCCGCTTGGTCAATGGCAACTCAGGTTGGAAACTTTTTGATAAATCAGAATAAGGATGATGTTGTCGTCAAATTTACATTCCAAGTATATCCACGGCCGGTCGGACCATCCAAGAGCAATGTAAGAGAAATAGGAATGCCGCGGATTCAAGGCGGGAACTATCTCATCATTAACAGCAAGAATGTGCTCGATTCAAAGGAGGTTGAGCGAATTCACGTTGATTTTGGACTCAATGCATATGAGACAGAGGCATCAAACCATTCAGCAGTGCCAAAGATCGCTAACGAAAAGCTCGAACTACTTCCCTGGCCGATGCCTGATGACTCAGTTCCACGCGCCCCACTTGCTAAGAGCTACGTTGTCTTAACAGTCGGAAAGTCTCCAACACGCTCGGCATCCGTTATCATTGACCGGCTTGATGCGCTCAACAGAAAGGCCACCGGTCTCACCACACTGGACGCTAGATCTCAAGCGGGAGCAGCGCTTCTCGGACGTGAGTTAGATGACATCAGGAGTGCCGTGACATGGTTTTTTGCAGAAGGGGAGTACGCAAATAGGAAAGAGAATCCTCAATCCCTCAAGGAAATATTCAGTATTGCCGAGGATCCACGTCTCAATCAAACGGATAAGCAAAAGGCACTGGTACTACTTAAATCATCGCTCCCAACAATGAGTCAGGAGTTTAGGACAGCTAATGCCGTCACCACCAAGGAGCAAGAGATGGATTTGTCCCACATGAAAAAGTGGTATGAAATCGTAAAAACAAAGGCAACCTACGATCCTAGTGAAGGTAGATTAATGTGCAAAGATGATACTAAAAAAGAAGTCGAGTGTAGATAAACATACTTGCTATGACGCGTGAGCTGTCTTTCAGTCTTATTAATGCAATGGAGAAAAGCGATGAATGATATGGCCGCAGAATGAAACCGGTCGTGCGGAGGGCATGCGCCTGATTCGCCGGCACCCTTGCAGTAGAACACGGATCAAACTACTCGGCGGAGGCTCGCAAATGGCGGACGACATCGGAACAGGATTGGCGCTCTCGGGGGGAGGCTACCGTGCTATGCTTTTTGGTCTCGGAAGCCTCTGGCGGCTAAACGAGATGGGCTGGCTCTCGAAGCTCGACATGATCACGAGCGTGTCCGGTGGCTCGATCTTGAATGGCGTCCTCGCGACGCGCTGGATGCGGTTGCAGTGGGAGACTCGACCCGTCGGCCGTGTCGCGACGAACTTCGCGAGCGAAGTGGCAGTGCCGATCCAAGACTTGGCGAGCCGGACGCTCGACGTCGCTGCCGGTCTCGAGGGCCTCCTGTCGCTCTTCAGCACGATATCCGACAAGATCGTCGAGGCGTACGATAAGTATCTCTTCTACGGTGCCACTCTGCAAGATCTCCCGGCGTTTGAGGCGGGCAAGAACCCTCGCTTCCTGTTCTACGCGACTAGTCTTCAGACCGGTTCAAGCGTTCGGATGGAACAGAAGCGACTCGCGGACTATAAAGTGGGCGAGATTCCGAACCCGAAGCTTTCTCTCGCCCGCGTCGTCGCCGCCTCGAGCGCATTCCCACCCGTGCTCTCCCCCGTCGAGTTCAAGCTTGAGCCCGAGCTCTGGGACTCGTTCGGTGACACGGCTCCGCTCTTCGATAACGTCGATTACCGGAAGCACCTTATCCTCACCGACGGCGGCGTTTACGACAACATGGGCCTGCAGGCCCTGGAGCGCTGCCACACACGTCTCGTCTCGGACGCCGGTGCTCCGCTCGACATGCAACATGATCCGGCGACAGAGTGGACGCGACAGGCGGTGCGCGTCCTCGACATCGTCACCGAGCAGACGCGCGCTCTCCGCCGTGGAGAGCTAATCGCCCAGTTCCAACGGGCGAGGACGGCGGCACCTGGCACCGCCGATGCGGCTCGCCGCGGCGGGTATTGGGGGATCACGACGAAGATTGGCGCCTATGGGCTCAAGGAGACGCTCGCCCGCGACAGTGACGTGACGGGCGCGCTCCAGTTGATCCGTACCCGCCTAAACGAGTTCTCGCCGAAGGAGCAGGGTCAGTTGATCAACTGGGGCTACGCGCTCACCGACGCGGCGATGCGGGCGTGGGTCGTCCCCGACGCGACATGCGCCACCGCCTGGCCCATCGCCGAGTTCGCGCTCTGAGGCGGCGCACGTCGCTTATTGGTCAGGGAGGATACCGCTGATGGCAAAGAAGACGCCACGACGTACGCGACCCCGTCGAGCCGCAGTCGCATCCCAACCAACCGCAGCCGCACCCGCAGCGATCCCGCCGAGGGCCGCTCTGTCCGAGCCACCGGCGACGCGCCACCTGCGTGTCTTCGCCTTCGATCCGAGCCTCAGCACCGAGATGGCGAATTACGAGGTGAGCGAGGTCCTCACCCGTATCCCGTGGGAACCCGATCGGACCTACGACGTCAACCAGAGACCACGCAATCCATTTGTGCAGCACAAAGAGAAGCTCGTGACTGAGGAGGGCCTCCGCCCGGGGCCGGTCGGCGACTACCTCGAGGTAATCGACGTCGACCCCGCGAGTCAGTGCGCCTACGCGCCGGTGAACTTGAACGACCCACACTTGCTCGCGACCAACGGACTCGCCCCTTCAGAGGGCGATCCCCAGTTCCACCAGCAGATGGTCTACGCTGTCGCAATGAACACGATCCAGCACTTCGAGCGCGCTCTCGGCCGCCAGATCTTCTGGTCCGACGGGTACGTGGATCCCCAAAACGGCAAGCGGAAGTACCACCGCGTGCAGCGCCTCCGCATCTACCCGCACGCCCTCCGCGAGGAGAACGCCTACTACGACCCGACGAAGAAGGCACTTCTCTTCGGCTACTTCCCAGCCCGTCCCCAGGCCGCCGCCGACGGCATGCCGGGCGGCATGACGTTCTCGTGCCTCTCCCACGACATCATCGCCCACGAGACCACGCACGCGATCCTCGACGGCATGCAGCGGTATTTTCTCTCACCGGGGAACCGCGATGTCCTTGCGTTTCACGAGGCGTTTGCCGACCTCGTCGCCCTCTTCCAGCACTTCACCTATCCGGAGATCCTTCGGCATCAGATCGCCCGCGCCCGCGGTGACCTCGGCACTGAGAACATGCTCGGTCAGCTCGCCATCGAGTTCGGCAGAGCGACGGGCGGCCGCTCCGCGCTCCGCGACGCTTTCGGGACGCTCGAAAATGGGAGTTGGAGGCGGCGGCAGCCCGACCCGCAGGCCTACGTCGACGAGGACGAGCCGCACGCGCGCGGGGGGCTGCTGGTCGCGGCGATGTTCGACGCGTTCATCGCCATCTATAGGAGCCGCACCCGCGACCTGCTGCGGATCGCGACGGGTGGCACCGGCGTGCTGCCGCTCGGCAACATCCATCCCGACCTCGTGGAACGCCTCGCCCAAGAGGCGTCGAAGACGGCGCGACATCTCCTTCTCATGTGCATCCGCGCGATCGACTACTGCCCTCCCGTCGACGTCACCTACGGCGACTACATGCGGGCGCTGATCACGGCTGACGTCGATCTCGTGCCGGAGGACGACCGCAACTATCGCGTCGCGATCATCGAGGCGTTTCGAGCCTGGGGCATCTATCCGGAGGACGTCCGGACATTGTCAGTGGAGAGCCTGCGACTGAAGCCGCCACCCGCCGACAAATCGTTCCAGGAGTTCGTCGCCTTGCTGCGTCCCGCGTTCCTCTACGACGAAAATTCGGCAATTTGGCGAGAGATTGTCAACGGCCGCGCGCCCAACGAGGGCCACGCCGCCGATCGCCCGTTTCGCAAGTACACACGAATGGAGGTGGCCGGCAGAGTCGCGGACTTCAGCGCCAGGCTACACAAACAGATCAAAGATAGCGCGTTTGCGCTCGTGAACTACGGCAGGCTCGATGTCGAACGGGATCGCCCCTTCGGCCTCAATCTCGGCTACGGTCACGAAGATGATTACAAATTCGAAGTGCACCAGGTACGGCCAGTCCGTCGGCAGGCGCCCGATGGCCGCATGATCCAAGACCTGTTGATACAGATCACCCAGCGGCGTCCCGGATATCTTGATGAAAATGAACAGCGGAAGGAGAACGAACGCTACCGAGTCGTGGGCCAAACCATCAAACCGAAACGTGGCGACTTCAGCTACCGCGGTGGCGTGACGCTGATCCTCGACCTCGAGACCTTCGAGGTACGCTACGCCATTTACAAGGACATGGTCGATACCAAGCGACTAGACGCCCAGCGCGATTACATGATCCGTTCGAGCGGCCTCTCGCTGCGTGAGCTTTACTTCGGAGCAGCCGACACCGGCCAACGGCTGGCGGCCATGCACTCGATCGCCGACTGACGATTGGATCGGAGAACGCCATGCCAATGAAGAAGCTCAAGACTAAAAAAACCGCCACCAAGAAGGCTCCGGCGAAGAAAGCTCCAGCCGAAAAGACCGAGGCGAAGACCACCGCGGCGCAAGTTGACGTCACGGTTCGCATGTTCTGCCAGGGACTCGGCGATTGTTTCCTGATTACGATCCCTCAGGCGGATGTGCGCCCGTACTCCATCCTGATCGATTTCGGTGTGGCCCTTGGCACCCCGTCGGCGGACATCATCATGAAACAGACCGCCGTCAAGATCGCCGAGCTCACGCAGGGCACCATCGATCTCCTCATTCTTAGCCACGAGCATTGGGACCACGTCTCCGGCTACGTTCTGGCGGCGGACAAGCTGAAGAATATGAAGAAGACGAAGAAGCTGACCTTCAAGCACCTCTGGGTGGCGTGGACCGAAAAGGACGGCGATCCGCTCGCCGATGTATTGCGGAAGGAGTTCAATAAAGCCAAGACGGCCCTCACCCGGGCGTTCGACTCAGCCGCCGGCCTGAAGGGCGTAGACGACACGAGTGTCCGACGCTTGCAGGCGCTCAACGGAGTGCTTGCCTTCTACGGCCTTGGAGCCGCGAACTCGGGTGGCAGCGTCGCCGACGCGATGAAGCTACCGCATGAGCTGGTCGACGAAGCCAACAACAAGGCGGCCGTCGACTACCTGCGACCTGGCACTTGCGTCGCACTCCCCGGAGCAATCGGAGCCGCTGCGAGTATCCAAGCTTTCGTGCTCGGCCCGCCCTACGATCGTGCCAAGCTGAGGCGTCTTAATCCCAGCACAAAGGGCGACGAGGCCTATGAAAAGACGAAGGGTGATCTTCCGGGTGTCGCCTTTAATTGGTCGTGGATGGCGAGCGCATTTGGCGAAAAGCCGGGACTGGCCCCACTCGTCGACGATGCAGACAAGGTCGTCGACGCTTCGCTCCCGTTCGATGAGGAGGTTGGCATCTCTATCAACGCTGCCAAGGGTGACCCACGCTTCGCGAGCTACTACTCCGACGCCCCAGCGGATGCCGTGCGGCGCATCGACAACGACTGGCTGTGGGCCGGTGCCCAACGTTTGGCGCTCAAGATGGATAATTACACCAACAATACCTGTCTCGTGCTGGCGTTCGAGCTGCCGAAGTCGAAGCAGGTTCTGCTCTTCCCAGCTGACGCCCAAGCCGGGAACTGGCTCTCCTGGCACGATCAGAAGTACGACACCAAGGATGGGCGCCAGCTTTCCGCCGCCGATCTCCTCGCCAAGACCATCCTCTACAAAGTCGGCCATCACGGCAGCCACAACGCCACCCTCAAAAAGCAGGGCCTCGAGCTCATGACTCATCCCGACCTGGTCGCGATGCTCCCGGTCGAAGCCGATGGTGTGGCGCGGCTGCGCTACGGTCAGATGCCGCTCCAGTCGCTGATGAAGGCGCTCCGAGAGAAGACCGACGGCCGTATCCTCCGTATCGACGACACCTGGACCAACAACAAGGCACCCGGCACCTGGAAAAAACAGGGGCTCAGCGCCACGCTCTCTTCGGAGCAGATCACGGTCGGCCCCAAGGGCAAGACGTCGAAGCGCCCGCTGTACATGGAACTGACCTTGCGAGATGAGTAGGATCCTCGCCAGAACGAAGCCGCGAGTCCTCGGCGATCTCCACGGCGCTTTATGGGGACCTGGGCCGAGTCTCTGGGGGATTTTTCCTAATCGGTGAATTAGACGAGGGCGATTCCTTGGTCACGGAGAAGATCAATAGGCGGTTTTGTGGGCTGTACCTAATTATATCGTCTTGTATTAATTACGATACACGTTGATGTTCTCGCCCAGAGAAAATGTCCGAGAAAATTGTCGGCCCTGCTCTAGCACTGCGTCCTTCAGTACTGAGAGCGATGATGGCAGATATGGTCATGGCATTCCCACTCAGCCGTGAATAACGATCGGTCAACGTAAGGAGTTCCGATCAGGGGACCCTTATTTAGGACGTTGGAGAGCAGTTCTGCGGTACGAAATTGTTAAACAGCAATGCGAAATTGGTGGCATGGAGGGAAGATTGATGAGTAAGGATGGCACTGCAGGAAAAGGGAAGGATTGCCCATAATCGTAACGTAGAGCGGAGGCAAGGCCTTTTGAGAACAACCATGTGACCTTCCCCCGATTTCACAGACACCTGTATAAGGAGGAATGTGATGAGATCGGAGGAAGGAATGACCACGAAAACCAGACGGCAGTACACGGACGAGTTTAAGGCAGAAGCGGTCCGGTTGGTC
>Ga0268299_1001445_pt1 | contig 41742 bp, 38 predicted proteins | sample NOBtaG_FD_193484 | JGI IMG/M metagenome (GOLD analysis project Ga0268299, IMG submission 193484) | Activated sludge microbial communities from bioreactor in Nijmegen, Gelderland, Netherland - NOB reactor | ecosystem: Engineered > Bioreactor > Aerobic > Activated sludge | place: Netherlands... | reverse complement strand
AGATCGACGGCAACGACCTCGGGAGCCTCTTCGGTTTCTGGGGCGCCGCCTTGCCCGCGGGTCAGATCTCATTCACGACGACCGGCGGCCCCGACAACTCGATCGGCTGGGACGGGTATGTGTTCAACCCGGCGACGGGGGACTATCTGGTTAGGTACCGAACCTACATGCCGACGCTGGGGAGGTGGATGGAAAGGGATCCGATTGGGTACCGCGACTCCACTAGTCGGTATCTGTTTGGTAGTGCGGCCCCCGATGTGTTTACGGACGCGCTTGGCTTGTCATCCCATCCGGCGGCAGGGCTGGCGCCGCATAGTCCGAGCAGTCCTGGACCTCTATTCCCTCAGGCTCCCGCTCCTCACATTCCGATCTCGTCACCAGTGTCACCAAAGGAGTGGGGGCCGCGCCCGCCTGAGGCTCCAGCCCCCACCCCGGCTATCCCAGTAAATCCAGATCTCAATGATCCCCTAAAGGGGTGCGGAGTCAGGTATTTGAAGCGAGGTTGGTTCAGCGACGCAAGCGCGTGGTTCCCTCACGGCTGGCTGGAAGTTCCATATCCAAGCGGGAGAAAGCGCGGGTATGGTTTCTATCCGACAGGACTCCAGACCGCGCCGCTGGGACCTTGGCCAGGACAGTGGAGATCTCCGACAGCGACTCCATACGGCATTCCGTACTTGCTTCCCGAGATCGTCCCGATTTCAGACACTCCCACGACGCCGCCCAGCAGGACACTACCGCTTCGGCGAAGGCAGGGGTCCACGCTGACCTGCGCTCAAATCCGCGCCTGTCTCGAAACTTGGCGACCAGTACTTCCATATCACCCTATCTTGAACAACTGTTACGATGTCGTTGAGCGGGCTATGGGTGATTGCGATCTAGAGATAGACCGTCCATTGATGGTTCCGGTCCTTCCGTCATACGATCAGCCGCCAAAGTCACCGAGGGAATGGCCAAGAGGGCCAAAATGGTAGAGCCAGGCATCGGCGGAATCAAAGGGACGGCAGGAACGAGGCGCCTCGCGGTCGTCGTGACGGCCGTAGCGGCGTTGTTTATGGCATTCAATGCTCTGAGCGGCAAAGATGTAACGAGCCGGATGTTGTGGGACAACATCGTACGCTTGTTGGAGTCAGGAGCGATCGTAGTAGCCTACGGGCCAGCAGCCGCCGAAGCTCCTCAATACGACCGCATTCGGATCGATGGGCTTCAGATCGTCGAGTCACTGGTGCCGGTCACAAATCCCCGTCTCAGTACGACATTTGGCGCGTTGATCATCGGACTGGTTATCCAGAGCATTGCATCACTGCTATCCGTGAGCGCCCTCCGCCCGAGGTACCGCCGCGCTGCAGAGGGAGTATCGATAGGAATCGGAATCGCTACCTGTCTCGTCGCAGTATCAGCGATAACGGGCTTTCGAGAATGGCTATCTCCCGATTGGCAGACGCGCCTTCAGGAAGGCGTACGCCTTGGAGCACTCAGCATTGAAGCTGGCATCGGAGCAGGTGAGCTACAGGACCGAATGTTTGACCAAGTGTACTTCTATTTCATCATGTGGTGCGCGGCATCGTTGCTAGTTGCAGCGCTACAGATTGGTGCGCACCTGATATTGAGGAGCAGGGAAGTGGAGTGTCCGTCCCGCGAATCCCGTCTTCCATGATGGAGTGGGCTTCGTCGGACTGTAAGCGTTCGAGATTCCTCTCGATTACCCACAATTCTGATCGGCATTTGTGCCGGCGACCGTGGAGATTCCGATGACCGTTTCACGACGAGGTGCAGGACGCACCTCATGTGGAGGTCATCGGCATGGATGCCATCGACGATTGGATTCGAAACGAACTCGAAGCGTGTTGACCTGCCGGGGTTTTTCGTACTAGGTCGAGCGAGTGTCCATGGGTCAGATTACTTCCATGCCGTCGTGTGCGGAGCCGCGGCGGATGTCTACCTGTCCGTAACTGCCGCGTGATTCGGCGCTGAGTTGGGTGGAGTAATCGGCGGTCTCCGCAAGGGGCGGCGGACCCAGAATCGCCGGTGTCCGGATCCCCCGACCGATCCCCACCGCTCGGTCACGACCGATTGGGAGGACCATGTGATGAAACTCTCGCGCGCAGTTTCGCATTCTGTCAGGTTCCCTCTACTTCCAGACCGAGCCGCGAGAAATGCGGCCAACCAGTTAACGATGAACGCCTCGGCCGAAACGCCGGGGCGTTCGCGTTCGTAGGCCAAGGTCTCGCAAGGTGTTGCGCACCGGCGGCTCGCGGTAGGCTGGTGGCCATCGTGGCCGAGAGACAAGAGACGCGCGGTTTCCGGTTATGGAGAGACCCGATTTGGGCTCGAAGTCGCGCGAGACATAACCCGGAGGGCGGGGCGGGTTATAGAGTCGGCAAGAAGTCGTGCTCGAGTCACAATCGGCAACCGCCAATGGGTGGAGACGATCGTGCCTGAAGTGATGCGACTCGCGATCCAGCTGGTCGATAGGGCGCGCTAAACGAAAGGCGTTTCCTGGAATGTCCGGATCGATGCACGAACACTTCATTCAGTCTGAACTTGATGACGATCATCCCGGCATTGCAATACTCCTCTACCTAGACGCATTGCTCTCCGGTGACGGCGTGGGTGCCAGGAGCTACTCTGGCGTACTTGCGGTCGAAGTGCGCGACGAGGTTCAGCGCATGATTGGTTCCGGAGCCCCCCAATTGCCGGAAGAGGTATGGACGCCATGGCAACGGCTCTACTGGGAATGGTTGGTTCGCCCGGCGGCCGATAGTCAAGCGTTCGCGGGGGAGGTAGGTGCCCTCCGGCCCCCGGAGACAGAGACCGACCTCATAGTGATGAGAGAGTGTTCGGGCAAGTCGCCAGTGAGCATGCGAAGCCGTCTACCCCTAGGTCCAGCAATTCAGCGTGCCTTGGCAGCGCTGTCTACCTCAAAGGACATTAAGGGCGCTGAAGCTGCTCTTCAAGTGCTTGTCCGAGTCTGTCTTGCCGCCGTCCAGTATGGAGGTCCGAGCTCGTCAAATAGGCCTCCGAGCTTCCTTATGCAATGGGGTGCCTTGTTTGAGCGGGCGGGCCAAGTCGAGCTATGGACTCGATTGACGGCCGAGTAGATGCGCGTGCTGCGTGGCGGGCAAGATCGTGTAACCGTTCGAGATGCCTTTCAACCACCGACCTCGGGTTGCGGCTGACCACGGCCATTGGTCTCGCTCTTCTGGCACTAGTGATCATTCCGCTCGTAGTCTGGACTCTCGGGCTCAACCATTTCAAGTAGGGGTCGCCGAAGCACGCGATCGACAGTACTACCTGCGTGCACGACTTTCCGACAATCGTCGCAACGGTCCACTCAACCCCCACCCCGTGGCCTGCTATTAAGTAATAAGATGCGAAGGAGGAGGTCCCCATGCCCGAGTTGCGGATACCATCTGGATCCAGAGGTGGGATCTAGTTTGTGTTCGGAGTGTGGCTGCAGTCTCAGTGCGACCATCGTTACGCTCCGGAGAAGACCGAGTCCGAAAGATCGTTTCCGTTGTCGCGTTGTCACGCTTTCAATGTTGATCGCTTATGTGCTGATAGCAGTCGGAGTAGCCGCAAGGTCTTGGTGGACTTTGGAACCGACGGGCGTTGGACGTTCGAGTGTGTTCGTGCATATGACCATAGGCGTCTTTGCGACAGGCGTCCTGGTAGTCGCGGCCCTCGCCCGCAGGGCAGTATGGAAGGACACATTCATCCTGATCGCGACGACATGGATGTCATGTGTGATCGCAGTCCTATGTGCGATGATCGCCTACGGCAGAGCTACGAGCTGACGAAGCTGAATGAGAATTATGCTGGTTGGTGGAAAGGCCTGGACATAGTCCGATGCGCACGAGCAACGAGCGATTCAGCGGGCCACGGTTGAGCGTACAGGGAGGCAGGGGTGCGGGCGAGGGAGGCGGGACGCAACGAAGCGTCAAGGATCGAGGACCTCTGTCAACTGGAGCGATCGTTAGGCAGTCGACCTACCAAGGATCGCACTACAGACGGTCCAGAGCGCTTCCGACCGGAAGAGGACTGTTGCAGTAGAGGCAGAGCTCGCGATTGCGAATATTCACACGCTTGCAGTTGGGGCACGCGATGGTTGTCTGTCCCAAACGACCATCCACGACCCCGTCGCGGCGATCTATCTCCTCCACCTTGCGAATGAGGTCGTCCTCGGTGACCCCAATTCGCTCGACGAGAAGTTCCCACATGGCGCGCATGACCAGCGCCATCCTTTCCGATTCCGGACCCGGCGAACGCAGCGGCTGACGAGTCTCACCAGCTCGGCGTTCAACATCTCGAATGCGCGAGTCTTGATGAATGTTCCAGATGAGGTCGAGGAGTCCCATGGTCGATATGCCTAACGCAGAGCTCAGCCGTCCGGGCCGCGACGCGCGGTCCATCCGCTCTGGCGTCTCCGCCCAGCGATCCTACCGCCCGCCGCCGCCACGGGGCACGCGAGACACGCGAGCTCGGGCCGAGGTGTCAGCTGTTAGCCCGTCTGATCACGATGTGCGCCGACGCTTCACGCGGCGCGCGGGACGCCGTGCGGGAGTCGGTGGAGGCGGTCCCATGTACTCCCACTGCCACACGGTGACTTCGAAGAGAATGCCGCATTGTGCGGCCAGCTGTGAACCGCGAGCGCAGTATCAGTCCGCTGGCCAACCTTCCAGTGCTCCTTCCAGCTCAGCAACCAGCAGCGGGATGTATTCGACAACGGTCGTCCATACGATCGCGGTGTCGATGGTGTCATAGCCGTGAATCATGCGGTTGCGCATGGAGCGGATGCCGCGCCAATCGATCCTTGTCAGCCGCGAGCAGGTCCCTTCGCTCACCTTCGTGCACGCTTCGCCGATCACCTCAATCGACTTCACGACCGCGAGCAGCCGGACCTCGTCCTTCTCCAATGATTCCAGATTCATTCCGTCGGTGATGCGAAGCGTTCGCCGCGCAGATTCAAGCATGTGCGTCAGTCGAATCCGATCCTCTTCACGCACCGCCCGCGGGTCACGCCGCATGCAGGAGTCTCGCCTGGGCAATCACCTTGTCACGGAAGTATCGCGACAGTTCACGCGGCGTCCGGAGGTCGACCTTGCGTCCGACGAGTTCACCGAGTTCGCACTCCAACTGAGCGATGCCGATGAGAGTTGGCATTCGACTCGGCGCAAACTCCACCAGCAGGTCCACATCGCTCTCTGATGCGAAGTCTTCGCGCAGGATGCTGCCGAACACGGACAGCCTGCTGACCCCGTGACGGCGGCAGAGGTCCGCGAGCGCTGCCTCTGGAAAGCTGACGCCATTGATGATCATGATCGCGATTCTACAACGCCTGACTCGTGGACCAGATGGCAAGTCCCGCGCCCGCCCGTCTGTATCCTGCCCGCGTGCGGAGGAAGGGCGCAATGGCGGCGGTGACTGCAGGCAGCGGACCGCGCGGCACGCTTCCTTCGCCGCTCGTGTCGATGGCGTCTCGCGTGCTCGGTTCTGCGGCCGTGAGATTGCTCACGATCGTGTTCGCGGCCACCGCGTTCGTCACCGGCGCACTCGCCTCAAGCGTTGCCGGCGGGAGCGCGAACGCTGCCGGCACGCAGGCCTGGACGCTCGATCCGCTGGGCAACTGGGCCGATGCCTCGACCTGGACCTCGGGCAGCACGCCCACTCCCGAGGATCGAACGCACAACAAGGTCAACGAAGTCCTGACTCGCGACCTCCCGGGTACCTCAGCCGATCACGCGCTCGGCTTCGACAACGCAGGCAATCTCGCGACGGTCGCCGTCGCCGGCGGCTCGACGACCACCTACACCCACGACCTCTGGAATCGTCTGGTGAAGGTGACCGTGCCCGAAGTGATGCGACTCGCGATCCTGCTGGTCGACAGGGCGACCTGCACCGACATGGAAACTCATCATGCGTGAATCATCTGCGGCGAACGGCGCGGAGCACAGCGAGCGGCCTGGGGGCCTGATGCTGGGTGCGGCGATTGGGATCGTGATCGCGCTGTACGGCATCAGTGTGCCGTTGGCAGCGATCGCATGTGAAAGAATCATGCGCGCAATGGACGCGGTGATGGCGCCGCCGACACTGGCGGTGACGAGCGTCCCCCCGATCCTCTTCTTGCTGCTGGCGGCGGCGGTTGTTGGGTTGTTGCTGGGCAAGGAGCGTGCGCATCAGGCGCGAGCTGCGATTGCGGTGAATGTCTCGACCGCGATCATCGCAACCTTGATCGGCGTGGGCATGCTGGTGGCGGTTCTCATGCCTTTGATCATGATTGGCAGGTCCATCTCGGGAGCGTGAGGACGCACGGAGGCGTTCGGTATGCCCCCCAATCGGCGTCCCCCGGTTGGATTCTGCGCCGCGTTATGGACGAATATCACCCTCTACGCCGTTCCAGTTACCACGGTAGCATGCTTTCATGTCGCACCCCAGACGCAGTGGTGCGATCAAGGTGACACTCTTCGTGTAGAGCGCGAAGCCCATCGTGTCGCGGTCCCAACGGTTGCGCTCCCATGGAGCGATCGTCACGGGTGAGCCGAAAGTCGCGCGCCAGGCATGACCGAGCTCCCGCGACCTCGACCGATTGTGATTCCACGATGTGAAGCGGTGACCCCCATCCACACTTCCAACCTCACTCCTCAGTCGATTCTCGTAATCGCTGCGCCGTTCGTCGCCTGTCTGGTCATCATCACGACGGCGGCTGGATACCAGTTCCGGCTCATCGACCACGTTGACTTCATGCCTCCGCACTCTGCATTTGGGGTACTCGGGTGGGGCTGTGCGGTCATGGCAGTCGTTCTGTCGCCACTGGTCCTCGCCGGGCGCGCGGTTGGCGTTGCACGAATCGCCGCGTCAATCGGAACCCTCGGCCTGCTGGCGTGCGCCGCGCTGGCAGTGTGGTTGTGGACCTTTGCGATCGCTACCGCCTGATGCGACCATTACATCAGCCACCGTTGCCAGCAGGGGCGCGGTTCACCGGTCGTCGCGGGCCATTGGCAACGGGAGCAATCGTTAGGGAGCAGTCGTCGGATCGGTGAGGTCATTCATCGGATGTCGCTGCGCCTCGACGCGACCGCAGGCACCGTCCGCGTGCTGCACGACAAGGGCAATCGCAGCCGTACCGTCGGCATGGACCCCGGCGGATTCGCGATGGTCGCAGCGTGGATCGAGACGCGCGCGGCGCTCGGCATCGACCGGCACCAGCGTGGCCCGCTGCTCTGCCTCCGCGACGGCAGCCGGATCGAGTCGTCCTACATTCGCGCGCTCCCTCGGGCCTTGTCCGCGCCGTCACCGCGGCGCGAACACCCACCCGAATCCGACTGGAACGCGGACCGACTTGCCTTGATCTTCCCCGCAATCCGAGGCTCAGTGTGGCTCCACGGCTCGGTGGTCAGGACCGCGGCCCGATGAGACCCGTCCAACAGAAGCCGCAAATGCCAGAAGCAATCGAACACCCGATCGACGCCCTCGAACGGATGACGACCTCGGAGTGCAACGGAACTCGTCCGCAGCGCCCGGCCTCAGCTCCGCCCTACGACGGAGGCGCTCCCCAGGATCCGAGCAGCGTGCCCAGATCGGAGCCGTCCACGGCACCGTCGCCATCCAGGTCGCCGAGGCAGGGATCGGGACAGGACGAACCCCAGAGTCCGAGGAGGATGCCGAGATCGTCGCCGTTCACGATCCCGTCGCCGTTCAGATCGCCGGGGAGCATCGGCGGATCCGTGAATCGCACACGAACCTGATTCGCCGCATAGATCACCTCGACCTCCTCGTTCGACTCGACCTGCGCGAAGGTACCGCTCAGGAGCGGTGCGGAGAGAATCACGAACTCGGTCTCGGGACTCGGATAGGAACCCGATCGAAGCGTGACCGAGAGCGTGCCGTTGATCGTGGCGTTGCCGAGCGATGCGACGCGGCCGCTCTGGCTCGTCGTCGCATCGATGGAGAGCAGGCCATCGATCGCCTGCATGAATGTCCCCGACACGGAGATCGTTCCCAACCCCGAGTTCGACGCTCCGGGCCGAACCGTTCCCGCATTGTTCTGCACCGCGCCCGCGAGCGTTCCGCCGCCCGAGAGCACGCCGCCGTCGAGCAGCAGCTTGCCGCTGGAGAAGGTCATCGTTCCTTCGACCAGGGTAAGTCCTGCGCTCTGCAGGATGTCTCCGTTGCGGGTCATCAGCGCGCCGGCATCGATCTCGATCGTGCCGCTGTTCGTCCAGGTTCCGGGTTGCGCCGTGATCGATCCGGGAAACGATGCTCGGATGAGACCGTGATTGACAAGGCTCGTCCTCGGATCAATGACGAGCGGCGGCGCCGTATCGGCGTGGATCGTCCCGTTGTTGACGATGAAGCCGAGTTGATCGTTGCCGAACGCGCCGGAGCCGCGGATCGAGTGGTCCGTGCCGTTGAGCAGCGTGCCGGTCGTTCCTCCGGTGATTCGCGATGTACTCGCCGCGCCGAGCCTCAGCGTTCCTGTCCCGAGCAGCGTGGCCCCGGTGCCGCCGATGGTGAGCGTAGTGGTGCTACCTGTGCCATCCACCGTCCAGACGCCCGTGTGATCAATGACTCCCTTCAACGATGCGGATTGTCCGGGCGGCTGGCGCACCGCGCCCTGCACAGTGATCGAGTCGAAGTCGCAACTGTTCACGATGAACTCGGACGAACCCTCGGCGACAAGCGTGCCGCCGGTGATCAGATCGGTGGTGCCGCTGAAGCCGAGCGTGACCGCGCTTCCTGGCGCGGAGGTGATCGTGCCGCCGGTGTTGAAGAGCGTTCCTCGAACGCTCAGTGTTCCGCCGGGCGCGGCGCGGATCTCGCCGAGATTCTGATTCTGCGCGGAATCGGTTCCCTGCGGCGACACGATCAGCGTGCCGGGTCCCTCCGCGAGGATCACGCCGTTGTTGGTGAGTCGCGTCGAGAGCGTGCCACGACCTCGAATCACATGTTCCGGCCCGATGGTGAGTCGATCTGTGTCGTCGGTTCCGATGGTGGTGCCGCCGGCCGAATCGCCCATCACGATCTCGCCGACGCCGGTCAGCGTCGTGTCGGATGTGGGCCGGAACTGGCCGCGTGTCGAAGCACCGGTGCCGCCTTTCAGCACGATGGAGCCGTTGAAGATGATGGCTCCGGAGGCGCTCAGGATTCCGCCGGCGGCGACGAAGAGATGTCCATCGATCGTGCCCGCGCTGATTCGCGGCCAGTTGTTGTCGACCACAATGAGGCCAGTCCCCTCGGTGCGCCAGGTGCCTCCCTTGATCGTCTGCGGGGTCGTCGATTCGATTCCGAGTCGGATCACTCCTCCGTCCGCGGCGACCAGCACGCCATCGGTGTTGTCGATCACGCCAGGGCGCACTCGCAGCTCGCTACCTGCTGCGGCTCGGAGCACGCCGTTGTTGGTGCTTCCTTCAGGCGTGCCGAAACGAAGATCGAGCCCCGCCGGACCCGATGCCTCGATGATGCCGTGATTGGTCAGCCGCGCGTCGAGCTCGCCGGAGCCGGTGATCAGGTGCCAGGCACCGTTCACAACCCGAAGCGGCGCGATGAGCCCAGAGACCGTGGTGCCCCCGGCGCCATCGAGCTGGAGCACGCCGGTCCCGTCGAACTGGAGCTCCGGCGTCATCGCGAAGATCTCGCACACGGCAGGGCTTGTGGCGGTCGTCCATGCGCCGTTGTTCAGCACAGCCGATGTTTCGAGCAGGAAGTGAGCGCCGGGTTCGAATCGCAGTTCGGCACCGTCGCCGATCGAGAGCGAATCGATCGCGACGGGAGCATTGAGGCGCGCGAGCATTCCAGCGCGACCGGCGATCGTCACATCGTAGGAATCGCCGCCGCCGTTCGTGGGAATGACCGCCGGATTCCAACTTGAGGCCTGTGTCCACTGTTCGCCGGTCGGGCCGATCCAGTGGACCACGGTGCTGCTGCCGGGCACGGGCCCGGCGAGGGACAAGGCGGCGGTAACGCCCAGCCTCCACGCGCTCCGCGTCAGGAGCGCACTCCGTCTTCGACTCGCGGCGTCACCTCGTTCGACAGCGCCTCGTCCCATGATCATGGCAGTATCCCGGAAACCTTGATGAGGGTCAATGCTCTTGGACGATCGAGGAGCCCACTTGTATTGACGATGGCGTGCAGTTACATTTTTCAAACTCGAATGGGGAGATGCACTTCATCAGCGGTTGTGATCCTCGCGGCCACTGTTCCGGCGGGGGCCGTTGATGTGGCAGTGACCTACACGGGACCGAGCGGCGGCGCCTGGCTCAACGCGGCGAACTGGACGCCGTCGGTCGTTCCCGCCGACGACGCAACGAACTTCTACTTCGTGACCATTCCGGGGACGGGACAGGTTGTGCTCGTCGGCGCAACCACCATCTCCCACCTCGACATCGATCCCGGTGGAACCGTGACGGCCGGCTCCTTAACGATGGCGGGACCCTCGATGATCGTCGACGGCAGCCTCAACCTGCAGAGCACAGGATCGAAGTCCCTTCGCGTCGGGCTGCCGCAACTCACGATCTCCGGCGATGGCTCCATCTCCGCCAGCGCGGGCTCGTCGATCGTCGGCACTGGCGGCACGCGGACGCTCGAGATCGGCCCTGGGATCGAAATGAGCGGGTCGTTCCTCCTGGGCTCGAACACGCTCCGAGTGCTGAACTTCGGCATAGTGGACGCGACGGCTTCCACCGGAATCGTGTTCGACGCGGCCGGCCTTCCGAGCGCGAACGATGGAATCTTCCGCGTCGCCGCCGGGCGAAGCTTCACGATTCAGAACTCCACGCTCACCGCCACGGGACTCTTCGAGTCTCACGGATCGATGCCGATCATCAACTCGTCGATCGCGGGCGGTACTTTTAAGACGATCGGGACCGGCGTGATCTCGATCCCCGGCAACGTGTCCACGCTCGACGGCATCCACAACTTGGGCGAGATCTCCGTTCTGGAGAACGGTCGACTGATGCTGCGAGGCACGAATGTGAACGACGGAATCGTGCGCTATTCGCACTCCGGCGGCACCACCAGCATTCGCCTTGATCAGCCACTGACGCAGCTTCTCGGCTCAGGCAGTGTGATCGGAGAGGAGCAGGGGCACTGGCTCACTGGCATTACCGGCAACGAGATGCTCGTGATCGGCCGCGATCAGGTCATCCGCGGCGCGATCACCATCATGGAGATGCGGCTCGATCACCACGGACTCATCGAGTCCGATGACTCGGACGGCATGTATCTCACGGTTATGGGCGAGCATGGGCAGCCCGGCAGCGGGGGAGGCAATCACGGTGTGATCCGGGCGGGACCTCCACCGAGCAAGGGGCCGGCTCCTGCCATCACATTCGTGGATTGCATCTGGGACAACTCGGGAGGTCTCTTCGAGGCCGATGGAGGTGTCATCGATGTCGCCAACCAGTGCGAGTTTCAAGGCGGCACATACAGGGCAGTCAATGGCGGCAAGATCCAATTCAGCGCAACGATGCTGGGCAGCATGCCCTCGATTGTCGACGCCACGATCGAATCTGACTCCTTCGTCGAGCTCGCGGCCGCGATGGGCGGGACAATCGTCAATCACAGCGAGATCCACTTGAATGGCTCGCTCCGCGCCGTCGAGCCGGGAGTGAGCTTCCAGGGAGCGGGTGCGATCCGTGGCGTCGGCACGACGGCGGAGATCGGGTACTACGATGACCCGAAGCATTTCATCATCGGCCCTGAGCACACGGTGAGCGGGATCGAGACCTTCTTCGGAGCGGCCGTCACGAATCACGGCCTGATCGAAGTCGAGGGCATGACCACGAGGCTCTACTGGTCGGGCGAAATCGACACCTGCTTCAACTTCGGACACATCCGCGCCAATCCCACGGGCACCATCGTCGTCTTCGGAAAGTTCACCAACGAAGGAGGGCTCCTCGAGGCGGATGGCGGGCTGGTGAGAAACGATGGTCATGTGCGAGGCGGGACGATTCGGCAGAGCAATGGCGGTCAGCTGCAGATGCGCGGTCTTGTCGAGGATCTCGTGATCGAGGGAGACTGCTTCACCACGCCGGGCGAGCCGTTCGGCATCGCGGGGCAGGTTCACATGGACGGTGAGCTTCAGCTTCAGGGCGGGTCCGGAACGAAGATTCGCGTGTATGCGCCCGGCGGATCGTTCACGGGTTCCGGCCGCGCCTACTTCACGCCGAGTTCGGGAAATCAGATCGCGTGGGACACGAACGGCGACGGCTCCGCGCTTGAGATCGGGCCTGACTTCACACTCGTTGGTCCCTTCACCAGTTCCGTCCATCTCGTCAATCGCGGATTGCTGGAGGCCCCGGCTGCGGCCAGCTCGACGATCGTCTCAGGTCCGAGCCTCTTCAACGACGGGCTCATGGTCGCACGCGCGGGAGCAACATTGCGGATCTCGTCGGGTGCTGAATTCACCAACATCGGCACGCTTCGCGCGGATCCGGGAGGCACGCTCCAGCGCGGCGGGTCGCTGTTCCGGCTGGACGGCGGACGTCTGGAAGTGCTGGGCGAGGTCCAGGCGAACACCACCACGACGCCACGCACGTTCGAGTTGGACGGAGACGCCGTTGTCGTGGGGGACGGGCTGCTTCGCGCCTCGGACGCATGGTTTCTCGGTGGCTCCCTTCAGCCGGGCTCGGATGTCGCACCGCTCACACTTGCGGGCACGGCGATCTTCGGCGATGGCGGACGATTCGAAGCGGCTCCGATCGGCGACGACAGCTACTCGCGACTGGTGGTGACGGGAGTCGCACTGCTTGGCGGAACGCTGGCGGTCGAACGACCCGAGTTCGCCCCCGGGGAAACGGAAAAGCTGTTCCAGATCCTGAGCGGCGGGATCGTCTTCGGGCATTTCGACAAGATCGAGTCGTGCGAGCCGGTCGAGGTGATGTATGGCCCGCAGTCGGTGACGCTCCGATTCGTCAATGGACCAACGGGTGATCTCGGTGGTGACGCCGAGGTGGATGGTGGCGATCTTGGAACGCTCCTGGGCCAATGGGGCCCCTGCCCGGGGCCGTGCTGCCCCGGGGATCTCAACGGAGATGGGGTCGTGGACGAGCAGGACCTCGCGATCCTGCTTGCCAATTGGACGTTCACGCTCGGTCCATCCGAACCATAGGGCCGTTAGCGGAGTTTCAACCGCTCTGCGCAACGACGCTGCGGTTCACATGCAGCAATTGGATTGATCGCGACCGGCCTGAGGTACAGTGACATGTTGGGAAGGCGATCACGGCCGCGTGGGCGTCGAACACATCCGGTCCGAGGATGACTCCACCGCGGTCGAACCCTGTGCTCGCAGGGGGGCATTCTCCTTTGAAACCCAAATCGTGTGTCCAAGGAGATCGAGCACCTGCCCAACGGATTGCGAACTGGAACTCAAGTGCCTGGCCCCCAGTGTGGCGAGTGCGACCGGTGCGAGGCTGGGCGAGGGTCTATGTGCTTTGTGAGGAACAAGGAGGGTGCTGTTGAAGTTCGGTGCTTCGGGCAGGACAGCTGAATGCTCGCTAGGCGAAGCCCGGAGCAATCGATACATCGATGTAGAGCAAGGCGATGCAAGCGGCGGTGAGGAGGAGAAGGAGGACGATGCTTGTGGTGTGACTCATAAGCGCCAGCGCAGTCCAAGGATTCGACAGAGGTCGAGGGCGCGTTGTGGTTGACAATCTCAACCCGCATTCTGGGCGGCCTTGCACTGCAAGCGCCCGCAATCCCCGCATGGGGTAGCCACGACGACTGTCTTCGTATTCACGACCGCGGAATCGCCTCGCTCTGGCAGCCACGATCGCCAGAGCGAGCGAGATCCCGGCGCAGAGAATCGCAATTGCGGCACCACTGCTTGAGGCAACTGTGACTGTCAGCATTGGGCTTGGTCGGAGTGCAAGCCGCAATAGCGTCAGCACCAGCACGAACGCGAGCATTGCCGGCAGTGGCAGAACCAGCAATGCAACGAGGATTCGAGGTGTGCGCTGCATTCCGACTCGGCCGTGCGACTGCGCAAGGTCACGGCTCCTGCGATCCTACCGCCCGCCGCCGCCATGGGGCACGCGAGGCCTGCGAACCGGGACCGAATTGCCACCTATCAACCCTGCGACTAAGGCGCGATGCCGGAGGCGGCCGTTCACCCGTTGATCACCTGAACACCGTGATCTTGAGGGGGCAGTCGCGCGGATACTGGTGCACCTCGGTGAAGTACTCTTGGGCCAGCAGGGCCGAAGCCGCGTTGTCGAGACGGACTCTGATCAGGGTGGATTCCGACGCGGGCGAATCGGCATCGGACGGTGCATCCAGTCCGCGGGACCGGAAGAATGCGAGCGTCGATGAGCGCGAGGTCGGACCGAGCTCACTCAGTGGCAAGTTGAGGTTGAAACCTCCGCCGTCCGCAGAAGCGAACTGGAGATACTCGAGCGTGGTGGCATGCTGCAGAGTGACCGTTCCCTCCGGGTCGGCGCGCGTTCGATCGAGCGCCTCCCGGATTCGATCGACGGAAGAAGGTGCAACTGTGGATGGCAGCATTGGCGGGGTGGGTCGCTTGCACGCGGTCGCGCTGACCATCGTGACGAGCGTCGGCAGTGCTGCAGGGAGCAGGTGAGACCGTCGAGTTGCCGCGATCATGTCGAAGCGCGATCCTGTCTGCCTAACGTTGAACTCGGCTGCAAAGGGTCCTGCCGTGGTCATGGTGGCGGGGGAGGTGGCTGGACCGTCACGAGCTTGTCGCGTTCGTGAGGATCTTATTCTGGCGACCCGAGCCCTCTACTTCGTCAAGCGCGATGGTTGCCGGAATCGGAATCACTTGCAGATCAGCGAATGTCGAACTCGCCTGATCAATCCGCTGCGCCAGCGCTCCCATGTGAGCGGTCGGCACCATCGGGAAGAGATGGTGTTCAGCGTGATAGAACATGTTGTAGAAGAGCAGGTTCACGAAGCGGCCGCGCTGCGTCCGAGTGATGGCGACGCCGGACTCGCTGCCGTGATGCACCGTCCAAACGGCGAAGAATCCAGACAAGCACTCCCCAACGATCATCGCTGACACATGCCAACGCAGCGCATGAAGGTCGGGCGCCGCAATCGCAAACGCCACGACCGCAGCGATGGCCAACCCCTCCGCCGCGATCCAGCGCCGCTTCGCCGGTGTCGAGAGACTCCACGCGCCTGAGTGCACGCGGCAAACGAAGACAGGCACCAGGAGGATCGCCTGCCACCACTTCAGGCGCGCCGTTGAGCCCTCCGTGTCGTCGTCGTCCAAGCAGTGCCGGTGATGCTGCATGTGGACCGCCTGCAATGCATGCATGCTCGCCAGCATGGTCGCGCTCAGGCAGAATAGAATCATGTCCTGAATGCGCCTCGGCAGTCCCAGCGAGTAGTGCTGTGCGCCGTGGGACTGGCGCAGCCCGGTCAGGAAGAAGAAGAACGAGCAGATCGCGCCGACGCCGAGATACCCCAGGTGGTACGCACAGAGAGAGCCGATCAGCCACGGCGCGGACAAGCACACCTCCCACGCCCGCTCGCTCTTCGTCATCGGGACCAAATCTCGCCACTGAACGATGCGCCGAAGGCCGTTTTCTGTGTGAACTGTGCTCATCCGGAAGCTCCCTTGTGCTCCGTGGACGCCGCACCGCATCGAAGGCACCGGTGGGCCGCGAAGCGCGGACTGTTGCGGTGACCTCGCCAGTCTACGCGAGGGCGGGGCGCTACTCCACGCGCGTGGCCTTGGTCGCCGTGTCGAGTGTGAGTGCATTGCTGGTCCGCTCGGATTCAACGCGGTGTGTCTTGCTCGTTCCGAAGCCCCGACTTGTCCAATAGGTCAGGTGGCTGACCTTCCCGTCTTCGGTGGCGACCGCAAGAATGGTGTCGTACTCGTCGAAGCTCCAGAAGACGCCTGTGACCGGCCATTCGCCTCCCGGGCCCACAATCGCAAGGCCTCGACCGATGTCCTCGCCATTGCACATCTTGATTGCTGCGAGTAGGTCGTCGCGCGTCATCCCTACCGCGATGACCACGGAGTCCTTTGATTCAACAGCGGCACCTCCAGCCGAGGGTGCCGGGCGATCCCGCAACTTCGACTGCAGGTGCTCAAGGCAGACTCGAGCGCGCTCGCGTGTAGTGACATCGACCGCGTGCAGAGAAACATAGGCCATGTTGGCGAAGGAGACTGTGTTCATGTTCTCGACTGGGAACTCGGAGCAGGGAACGGGACTGCGATGGAACACGGCATCGGGATAGGCGTGCGTCACGATGTCCGCATACTTCTGAAGCTCCTCCGCAGTCATCGTGCCGACGGGCAGGTCGTCAAGTGTGTCGATGGGATAGGCCAAGCCGAATCTGTCGAAGGTGCGACCGTCCACATTGCGGGGCGCGATGGTGCGGGCGGATTCGATGACCGCAGGGAATTCCCAAGTCGCGGGTTCTGGCATCGCGACCTGTGCGAGTCCCACTGGAACCTGAGCACTTGACATCGTCGATGTCGTGGTAGGTGGCGGATTACTCGAACATCCTGGTTGCTGCAGCGCGATGGCGACCAGCGCTGAACACACTGCCGAGTGACGCAGAGTTGCCATGTGCATCTGGCAGCCTACCCCGCGTGCGGGGCGGGAAGGGGGCCTTCTGTGGCGCACGCACTCCTCCCCGTCGGGTCAGCGATCAGCTCGGCTGTTCAATGCCTGCGATTCTGCGACGGCACGAAGGGTCTCGAATTCACTCTCGGTGAGTGCGTACAGAAGATCGCCACCATCGATCCGCATCATCGGGGTGTCGAAGTCATTGTGTCGCCAAGCGTGCACATCCACATACTCGCCAGTCGGTGACAGCACTCGTGCTCGCAACTCTGGCACGGCGATATGCGCTTTCACCGACCCAACCGCCCATGTCTTGCGCGTGCTCAGATCACGCAGCAGTTCGACCCCACTTGTCTTGGTGCCAGCGCTGATTGCTGGGATTGGGGGCGTCGCGATCTGGTCGGATTGGGTCTCGCCACGAAACCACCGATGGAGCATCTCGTTCGGGCCGCCATCAAACTGAGCACCGAAGATTGATGTGGCGTGAATCACATCAAAGGGGACAGCGTGCGAGTCTGAACTCAGCTTGCGAAGTGCGACAGCATCGGCGTCAAAGTCAATGAACACGCGAGACTGGAACATCGCGTAGGTCCAGCCAGATACCCGCCCGTTGTTGACGGCGAAGTACGGGGCGAGAGAGTCCCAGTTGCGCGGCCACTCGCCTCCGTGATCTTCCATGTAATGGATCACCATGTCCGCTGCGCCCCACTGGGCGTAGGCGTCGTCAACATGATCAAGGACGCTGAAGCCGCACCACACCGCCGCGATCGGCACCGCGAGTGCCACGGCAATCAGAGAGCGCTTCACAAAGAGCGTCATCGAGGCCGCCCCATCACGAGTGCATCTTCAAGTTCGCACATTCCACCTCGCCAGTCTACGCGAGGGCGCGGAGGCTCATCGCACGGTGCCAAAGGATTGGTCGAAGCTTGCGCGGATGAGCGCGGTTACGGAACCAGCGACGAGCCCGCGATCCTCCGCATATGCCCTTCCCAATTGACGGGCGATGTCGCCAAGGATGGCGCCCCACGCCGCCGGGTCTGGATGTGTCTCGGCGCGAAGCGATACCTGCGGCGCGCCAGCCGTGAGCCAGACTCGGAGTAGCTCGATGCTATCTGCATCTTGCGCGGCGACATCGGGAATCCGGATCTCGCCAGAATGGGCTGATCGTGTCATGAATTGTCTCCCGTTGCCGCGACCTCGCCAGTCTACGCGAGGGCGGGGAATATCACGGTCGATGCGTGGCAAACGCGTCGCGAAGCGTGGAGGGTTCCTGCACTGATGTGACCACGAAATAGACTTGGAACTGCCACGCAGCCTGCCGCTCCGGGAGCCCTTCCGCTTCGCGCACTGCGGGCGGAAGTCCGATCCATCGGCCCGACTCATATCCGGAGATCGCGCAGTGCTCGCTGGTCGGCAGCGAAAGGTTGTCGAGCCAAATGTGAACAGGAGGATTGCACTCTGCGCCATTCACTCGATCGACGATAAGCGTTGAGCTGCCCGATTTGCTCTGTTCGGATCGAATGCCCTCGATGTGAAGGTAAGTGCCGAGTCGATGCCCTAGTCGGCCGAGTGGCGCCGGAGTGGAGTCCGCCTGTGGAGTCGCTGTGCAGCCGATGAGTACAGCGAAGTGCGCCGCCAACGGTATTCCGAGCGACAGTGCTGTCAGGTTCACGCCTTCCGACACCGCCCCGCCAGCCCGCGCTCGCCGTTGGGCTTGAGACGATGTGCGTTCAGAAACGCTCGTAGTTGTGGGAGAGGTAGTTCCCATTGCCGTCGAAGGTGATGTCCACACACCCGAATCGCAGCGGCACAGAGTACCGCCAATAGCCTGAGCCGATCACCTTGGCGGGTGCCCCCAGCAACGACGCGACTTGCGCCTGTGGCATGCCCACTTTCAAGGCGGCGAGTTTGGCAACAGGGACGGGTGGCATGGCAGCGTGAACAAACAACAACACAAGGCAGACGGTTACTGCCACCGCGGCGATGAGCAGCTTCGTTCGTCGGGAGGAGGTCATGACCGGTGTCCGTGGTGTCTGCGCTCAGTCGCAGTCATTGATCTCTGCCGCAATGGCCCCGTGGCAGCGGCCAGTCCGCAGTCCGCGGGCCACGGTTGAGCGTACCGAGACTCGTGGAGGCGATCGAGAACCGCGGGACGCGAGCCGACGAGACGACATGCCAGAGGTGGCGGCGCTCGATGCCGCTCGTCAATGTGCACATCGCGGTGGTGTGCCGCGTGGTAGCAACCTAGCGAGGGGAACGATACTGCGAGCCTTGGTGATCCGAAGCGACTCGTGTCTTGTGACGAACGGAAAAACTAGTTGGGCTGCGTGACCGAGGCGCCGGCCGAGTCGAGCGACTCCCGCACGCGCGCCTTCATTGACGAGTCGAGCCTCGGGAGTTTCTGCTCCACAATCGCCCTCAGAGCTGGGTGCCGATCTGCGATGGCACCAATCGACCAAAGTGCAGTTCCTTGCGCCTTCGCGTGATCGGCCTTGCTAAGCACCCCAGCCTCCGCCGTGAGAACCTCAAACACTCTATCGACGGGCCAAGAGTCGCCAGTTGCGAAGAAAGCGCACCAATTGGCATCCATGTTCTGCGCGGTGGTCGATAGATCGTGCGCGATGAGCGGCTGTGTGCGCAGGTCCGGCGGCGATGTACTGAGCAGATTCGAGATTCGCTCACGCTCAGGGCTCTTGGCTGAATCTCGGATCACCTCCAATGCCCTTCGCGCTTCTGGAGTGCCGAGCATCCAGATCCCGTCAACAATGGCGTCTCGGGGGACAGTGGCTGAGGACAACTCTTTGGTCCACGTCGTCAATCGATCGGGGTGCTTCCGCATCGCTTCAGAGACGAAAACGGTGGCTGGAAAGTCCGAGCCACCGACGCGGTACACAGCCGCAGCTCTAAGCGTGCGTTCAACCAGATTGTCTGGATCGGGATGTAGGTAATAGTCATTGAGCCACTTCTCTATCGCCACGATCTCGTCGACGGTCATGCCTGCGGGTAGCGCGGGTGCCGGCATAGGCGGTGAAGTCAATTGGCTCTGAGTGGCAACAATGACGAGTCCGGACGGGGTCGCATTGAAGTCTGTCCAAAGACTGCCATCTTGGAGCTCCCAATGAAAGCGGTTGTCCTTGACCAGGATCGGGGTTGTGTTGAGGTAGTCCAGCAGCTGCTGAGTTGTCATCCCCGGCTTGAGGTGTGCCGTGGCTTGGGCCACAGTCTTCTTGCTCGGAGTCAGGGGAGGCGGTGTCCGGCTGCATCCCTGGGTCACCGCGACCTGCAGCAGAAGAAGCGCGGCAATGAGTTGGATGCGACAAGCATTGCCCACAAAGCGCATCATGATTACTCCTGTGGCTCGACTGACCAACTTCATCCCTCCGCACGTTGGCGTTACCTCACTGCTGCTCGATCGAATCCGCCCCGCCAGTCTACGCGAGGGCGGGATGTCTCCTACGTTGCTTCGCGGCACGCTTCCGAGGCTTCACTCTTACCCAACATCCATCCTCGGGAATGAGTGCGTGGTACTCCAGGCGGCCGTCCAGTGTCCTGAAGCGGCACCGGACCCAAGGGGGATCTCGTTCATCGATCTCACTTACGACGAGTTGGCGCCGGCACACGATGAGGACCGGAGTTCGTGCGCGGTTACGGAGCCTCCGATCCTGCTGGTGATCCAGCGGTGCCTGCGACTTCGGTCTCGTGACCGACCCTGCCGCTCGGTATTCTGACGGCGTGCCACTGAACGGGTGGTTGGCGTCGACTACCCCAGCCTTGACAAGCCAGGCGTGCGGCCGCCTTATGCTCCAATCCCACGGCCCCTGCGACATGTTGGGACCAGGGCCGTTGGCGAAGGCTCAGTCGTTGGCGCGACCTGTGTTTGCTATGTTGGCCGCACAACGGTGTGGTGTCGCTTCTGCTATGATGTACGGACGGTAACGCTTTCGGACGGACGAACACAAAGTACGAACGGACCCGTTACCAAGGAGTGCCGACGGAGGTCTGCGACATTCGAATCATGGGGGGTGATTCGAGAATCGAGTTCAGGGAACTACTGCTCGTGTGAGGATCCCGAGTTTCGGATTGGCGTGTGGCGAAATGCCTGCAGATAGCCGGACGAGTACCCACCGGGTGACTCCGGGTACGCCCGAGAGCGACTTCGTGAGATTGAGGATGGCCCTCCAACGGACTAGCACCATTGCGGAGCCGAACACAGCTAGAGCATCGTGCGAAGTGCCTTGTGCGTGGAGTGCGCCGAGTTGGCACTGCAGTTGGCATCGGCATGGCCCTAGTGGTAGTCACGACCTATGGAGTCTGCCCATGGATTCCATTGCGATCAGGTTACTGGTCTCCACTCAGTGCCTCCAACTGGGCCTCTGCCCAAGAGTGGATCCGGGACTACGGGGGTGAGGCGAATGGGGCCATCGGCGGGGTCGAAGTGGACCACACATTCGGTCGACAGGTCAGCCAGATCTACGGCTTTCCCAGTGCGGAGAGCTCGATGGATGAGCGCGTCCCGCACGCCCTTGTGGTCGAGCTTGGGATACCACTTCGGTGGGTAGCTGGCTGGCGCGTAGAGCAGTCAGATGGCGAAGCGGAACTGATCGACGCAGTAGATGGGTCGTGGGCACCTCGGTGGACCCGCTGGACGGGCGGCATCATGCCAATGCGAATCATGTGGCTCGAGTTCGCTGTGAATGTCGCCTCGGCGAGCGCGCTTGTGGGTGTACTCGTCATCGGAGCAGGCTACCTCCGAGTACTGCGTTCCCGATACCGGCGGCGGATTGGATCCTGCGGGGTGTGCGGGTATCCGCTGCAAGGAGCTCCGCAGTGCCCCGAGTGTGGCTCGGAGGGGCTCGTCGGATAGCATGCAGGGCTGACGAGGAGATCTCGGAGCAGCCAGTTGTGCAGTCCCCCAGAGTGTCCGTGCGACACGAGAGTGATCCAGGCGAAGTGGTTGGCGGCCGTCGCAATCCGCCGAGTCTCTCTTATGATAGGTGTCACGACCTCTCCCCCTATCCCCACCGTGGTATCAGGACCGATTGAGCGGTCCGACTGATGGAACTGGCGCGCGCAGTTGCGCATTCTGTTGGCTTCCCTCTACTTCCAGACCGAGCCGCAAGCAACGCGGCCAACCAGTTAACGATGAACGCCTCGGCCGAAACCCCGGGGCGTTTGCGTTCGGAGGCCAAGGATACGCAAGGTGTTGCGCGCGGGCGGCTCGCGGTAGGCTGGTGATTGTCGTGGCCGAGAGACACGAGTCGCGCGAGTTCCGGTTATGGAGAGCCCCGACTTGGGCTCCAAGTCGCGCGAGACAGAACCCGGAGGGCGGGACGGGTTATGGAGTTGGCAGGAAGTGTCGCGGAGTTCATGACCGGGCTCGTCCCGTTCCTCCGTGCGATCGATCGCAAGGATGTGCTCGCAGGCCGATTGAGGATGAATGACCAGCCCAATGGGGCGTCCACCGCGCGGAACTCTCCTATGCCAAACAATCCGGACGAACGACTCGATCGCCGCGACTTCATGATCGCATCAGTGGCAACGATCGGCGCATCGGCTGCTCTTGCGGCCCATGCTGATTCGGCGAGCGCCCGGGATTCAGTTGCGTCCGCTGCCAGCCCGACTCCCGTTGCGACTTCGGGGACGGTCTACACCGGCGAAGTGATCCAGGGAAAGAAGGTCGTCAGTGCGCTCGATGTCAACGACCTGGAGCCCGGACAGAAGCATCTCCTGTTCTTTCAGGGGGGTGCAGGCGCCCACCGGACAGCACTGGTATGTGTCTGTGACCGTCGCCAAGGGGGCGAAACCCGGCAAGCGTGTCGTATTGACAAGCGGTGTGCATGGCGACGAGATGAGTTCCATTCACACCGTCCAGACCGTGATGAACCAGCTCGATCCGGCGAAGATGTCGGGCACGGTCATGGCGGTCACCGATGTGTCCCGCCCAGCCCTTGAAGGCATGCAACGCAGGTGGCCGAATCAAGGGAGGGGCATCGATCTGATCGACATGAACCGGGAGTGGCCCGGGAAGAGAACGGTTTCACCGCGACCAGCCGGCACGCCGGGCTTCTGTTCAACCGTCTGCTGCGGCCGAATGCCGACGCCGCGATCGATTTCCATACCGGCACAACCGGGTTCGATGTCACCGCGTTCAACATCGGCGAGACGCACAGGCCCGATGTCAAGGCAATGTTGGATCTCTATCCCGTCGGCCAGATCTTCGACCTGCCGAAACATGCCTATCCCACTGTCCTGCATAACGCGTTTGTTGATGCAGGAATCCCGGCCTTTACACCAGAGATAGGCGCTGCGCGCGCCTTGAACCCGGAGATGATCGACCTGTTCGTAGAAGGCACAATGAATGTTCTGAAGCATCACGGCATCATCGCCGGACCGATGGGCCGTACCGCCGAGAACATGACGGTCTTCGTCGGCAACAGCGCGTTCCCGATCCTGGCCACCGAGGGAGGGATCGTGGAGCACCTGGTCAGACTCAACGACAAGGTCGAACTCGGCCAGAGAGTCGCCGTCCAGTGCAACAGTTTCGGCGAGGTGGTCGCGGAGTATGCGACCCCGGTAGCCGGAGAGGTGATGGGTCAGCGCAGCGATGCGATGGCCGAGCCAGGCAACATCCTGGTAGCGGTTCTCTTCAATCGAACGACGCGGGACAGGGTTGAGATGTATCCAGAGTAATCCAATGATTGAGCGGTCCGAGAGGACAGCATCTCATCCGCGAAGTCGGAACCTCGCCCGCTTCACTCTGGGTGCGGACATCGCAGCAGGGCAGGACTGTTCCCCCGGAAGGTCTCTGTCAGGTTCGCCCTGCTTCCTGGCCAGTTGCAAGCCAAACCGGCCCGCCAATTCACACGAAACGCCGGGGAGACACTTCGACCGCCGTGTCGGTTGCAGCAGCAGCACTCCAAGCGGTTTGCGCGAGTGGTGACGGACAGGCCCATCCGCGCCGCGGCGGTAGGCTTCGCCCGCACCGTGACCACGGACCTCAATCGCCTCTCGCTTGACGCCCTTGCCGGCGTGCTGCTGCCCACGCCGCTGCTCCACCGCGAGGCGGCGCGATTCATGGCCGAGGATGAAGGCTCCGGAGACATCACCTCCGCGCTGACCATCGATGCGAAGGCTCGCGGAAGCGCCCGCATCGTTGCGCGCGAGCCGTGCGTGCTTGCAGGCATCGATGCGGCTGCGTTCGTTGCAACGGTCGGCCGCCGTGATCTGGCGGTGATGGAACGCCGTCGCGACGGGTCGCGGCTGGAGCGGGGGGCCGTTGTCGCGGTGCTCGAGGGACGCCTGCGAGATCTGTTGACGGTGGAACGCAGCGTGCTCAACCTGCTCGGGCGCCTTTGCGGCATCGCCACCCTGACGGCGGAATTCGTTGCGAAGGCGCGGGCGGCGCGAGGCTCGCGCACTGTCGTGTGCGACACGCGCAAGACGACGCCTGGACTCCGCGCGTTCGAGAAGTACGCAGTGCGCTGCGGCGGTGGGACGCTCCATCGCATCGGGCTCTGGGATGCCGTGCTCGTGAAGGACAATCATCTGGAGGCTCTCTCCACGGAGCCCGGCGGAGCGCTCGAGGCGCTGCGTTCGCGCCTGGAAGGTCTTCGACCGGTGACCTCCCAGCGCCGGGATGCGCAGGCCGCCCGTGCCATGCACGCGGGTTGCGTTGGGCAACCAGCGCGCGGGGGGCGCGTGGCGCGGAGAGGGCGCCGTGAGAGCGGCGGCCGCTCCGCTCGCGCTTCGCGCGGATCGCCGTCATTCATCGAGGTCGAGGTCGATCGGCTCGAACAGTTCGAGCAGATCCTGCGCTGGCCCCGCGGACTGGTGGACATAGTGCTGCTGGACAACATGACGCCGGCGCTGATCGCCCGCGCGGTGCGACTTCGGGACCGCGTGCGGTCGACAATCCTGCTGGAGGCATCCGGTGGCGTGCGCCTGGAGACGATCGCTTCGATCGCCCGAACCGGCGTCGATCGGATCAGCGCGGGCGCGCTGACGCACTCGGCTCGCTCGATCGACTTTTCGATGGAGATGGACCCTCCGCGGATTCCATCGGCGCGAGCGAAGGGACGAACGACATCCGGGACCACCTCGAGCGCACCGGCGCACAACGCGGCGCACGGGCGGCGTTCGCGAAGCGGGCGGACGCGGTGATGATCCCCATCGAGGCATGGCCCGAACGGCTTGAGCGAGCGGCGGCTGTGGCAGGAGCGAGATGGATCCGCCGCATCGTGGTCCTGCGCGAGACTGCGTCGACGCAGGATGCGGCGCGAGCGGCGGGCCCCGTGCACGGAGACTTCGTGACGGCGTGGCGGCAGACCGCGGGGCGAGGGCGGCTCGGGCGCCGCTGGCTCGATACGGGCACCGACGGAACCGCAACCTCCATCGTGCTGCCGCGCATGGCGCCCGAGCGCCTGCTTGCGACGACCGCCGTGGCCGCCTGCCGTGCCATTGAGGCATTGATGACGCGCAGCACCGCGCGCGCTGCGCCCGGCATCAAGTGGCCCAACGACATCCTCGCGCCCGATGGCGGCAAGCTCGCCGGCATTCTCGTGGAGTGCGTCGACGACGCTGCCATCGTCGGCATCGGCATCAATGTCTCGCAGCCGCGATTTGACTCGATGCCCGAGCCAACGGACTGTGGGTCGTTGGACCGTGCGGCGTCGCATCGGGCGCCGGCGGACTGTGCGGCGCCGCAGCGAGCGCCGGCGGATCGCGCGGCGTCGCATCGCCCCACATCGCATCGCGCACCGCGCAGCCTGGCCATGCTCGGCCTCCACGCGGACCGTCTGGAGGTGCTCGAGGCACTGCTCCTGGCGATGAGCGCCGCGCTTGATGAGCCGCTCGACTCGATTCGTGCCGCGTATCGCGAGCGAAATGTGCTTCGAGGGACTGCCGCGGTTCTCGACTCACAGGGGCGTCGGATCGAGGGAATCATCGAGGAAGTCGACCCCATCGACGGAATTCGAGTGCGGACGATGGATGGCCTCGAGGTTCTTCCGGCCGCCTTGACGACTCTTGCTGTTGCACCGGGGGGGCTCGGCCCGACATAATCAGGTGATGGCTGCGGCCTTGGGAAGCGATCGACTCGGACTGCTGACGGCGACGGCCTCGGTGCTTCTTTGCGCCGTCGCGCACGCCCAGACGGGATCCGCAGCGCCCGCGCGCCAGCCGGGCCGATCCGCCGCGCCACCGACTGCGCCACCGACTGCGTTTGCGCCCGCACCGCTCGTCGTCCCTCCGCCGCCGCTCGTTCCCGGAGAGCACGCGCTGCCGGATGAAGAGGACCTTGCCCGCGAGCTCGAGGAGGAGCGCCAGGCGTACGAGGCGGCCGCCGCCGCATCGCCGCGCCGCGTGACCTTCGCACCGCATCGCGCGGGGGCTGAGAAGCCGCAGGTTCCCGCCGCGCCGGTGCGCCGGCGGCAGCAGCTTCATCTGACGCCCACCGAAGGTGGTGTCGCCGATCGCGGGGCGATGAGCGAGAGCCTTCGCGTGCAGCCGTTCGAGATGCGGCAACCCGCGGGCTTCTCCACGATCTACGAAGTCGAGTCGCGCCCCGATGTGCTCGTGCGCGGCAACGGCGCCGTCTACGCAGTCTTCCCGCAGGGCGATTACGCGGTTGCCGTGGTGCAGAAGCGCCGCGTCGTGCAGACGCTGGTGCCGGCCGGAACCATGTATTACATCGGCGAGCCCGATTGGCGCACCGTGTGGCTGCCGGGCATCCGCGGCATGATGCCGAAGCTTCGTCGCGAGACGCCCGAGGAGTACGCGTCGCGCACGCCGGCGGCCAGCGCCATGCAGCGCGTGGAGCCGACCATGCCGTTCGACTATGACGGCGTCTATCTGCGGCCGCTGCTGGTGGAGGAGTTCTCCGGACTTGGGCCGATCGACGATCGCATCGACACCTACATCGCGCCGGCCTCGAGGTCGTTCGATGTGTCTCCCGCGGCGCCGCTGCGCGTCGGGCGAGCCCCGGAGGCCGCGGAAGGACCCGGGCCGACGCGGCCGACGAAAACGGAATTCGACGACGATCGCGTGCAACCGCCGATGCACTCCGACCCGAACTATCGGCGCGAGCGGATGCGCCAGCTGCTCGAGCGGGCCGCGAAGCAGTCGGGCTCCTGGTGACGAGCCGCGCGGCGAACCCCGCGCCGCGCGCGGGTGAGGCATGATCAACCAACGAGTGCGCATGGCCATCGCGTCGGCTCTCGTGGCGATGGCGATTGCGTCGAGCGCCGACGCGAGTTGGCGCGTCCGGTCTGCGGCACCATTCGCCGTGCGCGGCGGCGTGCTGGCGATCGAGCTGGAGCCAACGGGTCCACCTGCCTCATGGAGTGACGAGGTGGCGCTGCGGCGCGAGGACGGAGTGGAGATCCTTGCGACGATCGCGGTCGTGCTCGCCGCCGAGCGGCCGCTCGATCCTTCATGGACGGCGCCCTCGGATCCGATTCGCGTGCTTTCGATCGAGGCCTACCGCGCCATCGTCGCCTCGTCATCGTCGCCGCCCGACGCGGTATTCGTGGCGCTGGCGCCGATGGACGGCGACGATCAGGGAGTCTTCTCGATCGCGGGCTCGGTCGTGCGTCCGCGATGGCTCGATCCGCTGCCGCCGCGCCCGCTCGACCCGGCGGAGCCGGAGGCGGCCTCGCTTCCGCTCGTCGAAGGCGATGATCGGCCCGATCTCGCGTCTCCCGGCGAGTGGTGGCGCTGGGAGCTGCTTGCGGACGCCATGCACACGGCAGCGCCGACCGCGCCGTTCGAGGGCGTCGCGCGACTCTACGCATTGCACCGCGCCGAGCTCTGGCGCGCGGGGCTCGCGCGTGTGCGCGCCGCCAGCGAGTCCGTTGCCCGGGAGCTGCTCGAGCTCCTCACCGCCACGGTGCGGGATCCGTTGCGAGGTGATGCGGATCCATCGATCGCGGCGTGGATCTCGGAGCCGGCCGAACTCACGGCGCTGCTGGCGATCCTGCTCGATCCGAGCCGGAACGCCGCGTCGATCATGCGCTCGGCGCTTGCATGGATGCAATCGCGAACGCCGCTCACGGTGTGGGTCGAGTCGGACGCGGGCGGGCAGGTGGTGGTGGCCGCCGCGAACCCGTTGCCGGAGGAGGTCGTCGTGCGATGCGGGTGGGTCGAGTCCCCGCGCGAGTCGCCGGTGGCGCTGCTCGTGCCCGCGCAGCAGGTCGCGCGACTGCGCATCGAGCGGCCCGTCCCGAAGACGCCCTCGTCGATCGATCGCACGAGAGGCGAGCCGAGCGAACGCTGGCAGCATGCGTTGACGCTTCGGCTCGAGTCGGGCGAATGGGACGGGCGGCTGCCGGTCGGTCCCGGTGTCTTTCCCGTGCGGCCGCCGGGCCTCTCGTTCGCCACTTTCGTGCCGACGCTCACGCTTGCCGCCGCGCAATCGCGCCGCATCGAGCTTCCGCCGATTCCATGGCGATCGACCGCGAGCCTGCGCAGGCTCGGTGCGCGATGGGAACTCTTCATCGAATGCCTGCGTCCGAAGCCTTCGCCCGGTGATCGCGTGGAGGTCGCGCTGGCGATACCGACCTCGGCGGATGCTGCGGGTCCAGGCAGCGCGGCCGCCGTCGCCGTGATGGTGCGCTTCGAAGTGGACGAGCGCGGATCCATCACCATGCTCGAAGGCACGGCGCCAGGCGACCTCGCGGCGCATGCGCGAAGCCACGCCGACCGATGGCGCGTGCGCATCGAACTTCCGGACGCGTGGATTCCGCCCCGCGTGCTCGGCGAGCGCGAGCGACCGCTCGAAGTGTCGTTCGCGCGACGGCCTGCCGCAGGGCAGGGGCGGCAGACCGCGGTGCTCGCGGTTCCCGCATGGTGCTCGCCGCCGCGGGTGCGAGCCGACGTCGGCACCTGGATCGACCTGCCGTCGCCCGACGATCGTTGAGCCGATCGCGGCGATTCGTCGCGGCGGTTGGCCGCCGGGCCGAGCTTCGCGCCGGTCGCCCCTATACTCGCGCCGCCATGGATGGAGCGGTTCGCATCGTCGCCATGTTGAACCAGAAGGGTGGAGTGGGGAAGACCACTTCCACCGTGAATCTCGGCGCAGCGCTCGCGGAAGCAGGACGACGCGTGCTGCTGGTCGATCTCGACCCGCAATCGAACCTTTCGCTGCACTTCGGCATCGAGCCGACGGACGAGACGCCCAGCGTCTATGACCTGCTGCTGGATCCGGAGGCGAGCGCGGCGCACGCCATCATCGAGGCGCGGCCGAATCTGCACTTCATCCCGAGCGTCACGGAACTGGCGCTCGTGGAGGGAGAGCTCGCGCTGCGGCCCGAGATGCAGCGCACGCTGGAGCGGGCACTCGCACCGATCCGCGATCGCTACGACGCGATCCTGCTCGACTGCCCGCCGAGTCTCGGGGTGCTTACGGTGAACGCGCTCACAGTTGCGCACGAGGTGATCGTGCCGATGCAGGCGCAGTACCTGGCGCTGCGCGGACTCGAGAAGCTTCTCGCGACCGTGCATCTGGTGAGCCAGGGGCTCAATCCCGATCTTCGCGTCAGCGGCATCCTCCTGTGCATGCACGAGAACCAGTCGAGCCACGGCAAGGCGGTGGTGGACGAGATGCGCTCGCACATGGAGCAGTACCGCGGCAGCGGACTGCCCTGGGCGTCGTGCGAGATCCTGCTCCCGCCCGTGCGCCGGAATGTGAAGCTCGCGGAGGCGCCGTCATTCGGCAAGACGATCTTCGACTACGCGCCGGGCTGCGCGGGCGCGCAGGACTACCGCGCACTGGCCGCCGCGATCTCCGCTCGCTGGAGCGATGCGAAGTCCGCGCCGGCGGCGGCACGAACGAGTGTTGCGGCGAAGACGCCCGCTTCGCGATCGCTCGCGGCGCCGGAGTCCGCGACTCCTGAACCTGCGGCGACTTCACCGCGCTCGGGTGGCATCAGCCTCGGATGAGCGCCGCCCCAACGGCCGCGAAGCGAACGCTCGGCATCGTCACGCTTCTCTCGCTGGCGGTCGTGACCGTCTCGACGCACTGGCCCGGCGTGAATCTCGGCACGCCCGAGGATCCGGCGCCCGACAAGATCATGCATCTGGTGACCTTCGGGCTGCTCACCTGCGGCGCGTGGTACGCAGGCTGGTTCCGAACGCTTCCGCAGCTCTGGATCGCGGGCCTGCTCTGGAGCGCGCTCGACGAGTGGACGCAGGGGCTCTCGCCCTTCGGGCGGATGCGCGACTGGCAGGACTGGGTCGCCAACGCGCTGGGCGTGACCATCGCGATCGCCTGGATCGCGGCCACGAGGCCGATCGGCGGCTGGCAGTCGCGGCGACGCCGCGCCGTGCGCGATCGTGCGCTCGCGGAGGTCTTCTCTCATAGGTGGGCATGGCTCGTCCCGCCCGCTGCGGCGCTGATCGGCGCGGCCGCCGCCTATCCCGTCTTCCGCTTCGTCGCCTCGAAGTCGTGGGCCATGCCGCCGCGGCAGGTGATCGTGACCGGGCTCATGGTGCTGGCGTTCGCGGCGGCGGTGGCGGCGATCGAGATCCTGGTCCGCATGCTGCGGCCCTCGCCCTTTCCGACACTGAGCGATCGAGCCCACATCAAGCTGCTCGCGGGTCCCGTGCTCGCCGCGTTCGGCGTGCTGATCCTCTTCATGGTGCTGGCGCAGGCGATGCTCATCCTTCGGCCGCATGTCGCGACGGTGGCGCTCGCCGAGGAGTGGTATCGACGCCGGCCGCAGACCTTCCGCGCGGCGATCGATCTTGCGCTGATCCTGTTCCTGGCCGCATGGGCGTGCCGTCGAGCGCGGACGCTGATTGCGCGGCGCGTCGATCTCTCCCATGAGCGCTGCATCAGTTGCGATCACACGCTCAAGGGACTCCGCGTACCCGAAGGCGTCGGACGATGTCCCGAGTGCGGCGCGCCCTACGAGGTTCCGCCCGATGTCGATTCGCTGCCCGCGGCGCCGCTCGCATCGGCGGCGCCGGCCGTGCCGCCGGGTGCGCCATGACGACGCACATCGATCGCACCGACGCCCATGGCGGGGTTGAGCTGGCTCGCCTTCAGATCCACCTCGACCTCGCGATCGCCCTTGGCGAAGAGGAGCGTGGCGGAGGTGGTCGAGATCCGCTTGCGCTCGAGCGTCCAGCCGCGGGCGAGGAAGCGCGCGGTCGTCTGCTGCGCCATGGGCGACGGATCCACCATGGCGCCGCGATAGAGGGCGCGGGCGCCGACGAGCGTCTCGCCGTCATGCTCGAGGCCGCTCAGGTGCCGATTCTCCAGGCCGACGATCTGCGGCACATCGGAGCCGGCGATCGTCTCGGGCGGCGCATCGCATCCGCCGATCGCGCCGGCGAGCGCCGCTGCAAGGACCATGACGGACATTGGGTGCGCCGCGCGCATCGGGTCGATACAGGGTAACCGGTTCGCACGCACCATGGCCAGGAGCTTCGAGCGCCACGCCCGCACCGTCTCGCTCCTCACGCTCGTGAGCCGCGTGACCGGTCTCGCGCGCGACGCGACGATGACGCGCGTCTTCGGCGCCGGGCCGCTGATGGACGCCTTCAACTTCGGCTTCCAGGTTCCGAACCTGTTCCGGCGCCTCTTCGGCGAAGGGGCGCTCACCGCGAGCTTCCTGCCCGTCTACGCGAAGCTCGAGCGCGACGACCCGGCGCGAGCCCGCGCCGTTGCGGGCGTGCTGCTCGGCGGCGTGGCCGTGGCGCTGGCAGTCATCACGATCCTCGGCGAGGCGCTGCTCGCGGTGCTTCCGCGCAGCGGCGACGACGCGGGCATCGGCCTGCGGCTGCTGATGATCATGCTGCCGTACATGCCGTTCGTCTGCCTGACGGCGCTCATCGGCGCGGTGCTCCAGGTGCATCATCGCTTCGGGCCGACGGCGGCCAGTCCCATCCTGCTGAACCTGGCGATCGTGGTGACGGCGCTGCTCGGCACCGATGCGGCGGCGACGCGATGGCTGGGTCGCACGATCGAGGCGGCCACGCATGTGCAGCTCGTGGCGGCAAGCGTGGTGGTGGCGGGCGTCGGGCAGGTGCTGTGGAGCGTGCTCGCGCTGCGGCGCTCGGGCGTGCGGCTCGCGTGGGGGCGCCGCGATGCGGTCGCGGCGCCGATCCGGGAGACGCTGGTGCGAGCGCTGCCCATGCTCGTCGGCCTGGGCGTCTTCCAGCTCAACACGGCGGTCGACAGCCTCATCGCGAGCTGGCAGACCATGGTGGGCCCGACCTTCTTCGGCATCGAGTGGCCGCTGCCGCCGGGAAGCCTCACCTTCCTCGCGTGTGCGCAGCGTCTCTACGAGTTCCCGCTCGGCGTCTTCGGCGTCGCCGTGGCCACGGCCATCTTCCCCGCCATGGCGCGCGAGTCGGGCGATCGCGCCGCGTTCATCGCGACGCTTCGGCGAGGTCTGCGCCTCACCATGTTCATCGGACTGCCGGCGAGTGCCGGCCTCATCGCGCTGCGCGAGCCGCTTGCGGCGACGCTCTTCCAGGGCGGCCGATTCACGAGCGAGGACTCATCCATGGTGGCGTGGGTGCTGCTCGGCTACGCGCCGGCGATCTGGGCGTACTCCATGCAGCAGGTGGCCACGCGCGCGTTCTACGCGCTCGGCGACTCGGTCACGCCGATGCGCGTGGCGCTCGCCATGGTCCTTCTCAACCTGGTGCTGAACCTGATCCTCATCTGGACGCCGCTGCGCGTCGCGGGACTTGCGTGGAGCACTGCCATCACGGCCTTGGTGCAGATCGTGGTGATCATGGTGCTGCTCTCGCGGCGGATCGGTCCGGTCGTGGATGCCGCCGTCTGGTCGAGCTGGGTGCGCTCGCTGCTCTGCGCCGCGGGAACCGGCGCGGTCGCGGGCGGTGCCGTGTGGATCGTCGGGCGATTCGTCTCCGAGTCCTCATGGAGCGGAGCCGCGATCACGCTCGCAGCCGCCACGGTCGCGGGCGTCGGCGCCGCCCTGGCGATTGCACGGCTGCTCCGCCTCGAGGAACTCGGCTGGGCGATCCGCGGCCGATCGAGCAACGCCTCACACGACTCCGACGCCGGCGCATAGGGAAGCCGCCGGGATGGTCCCGGTCGCCCCCGAATCCGCCCATTCGAGGGCAATAGGGCTCCGCCCTCCTCCGGGGCGGAGCCTCTTCCTTCCTCTGAGCGAACGCCGGTGCCCGTGCGGGCCGGCCGTTCGTTCAGGCCTGCGCAATGCGCCACGAGGCGCCGTCGCGCTCGACGCGTCGATAGATGGTGTCGCGCTCGACGGGCTCGAAGCCCGCCTCGCGGATCGCGCGCCGAAGGTCGCGCACCGAGGTCTCCTGATGCGTGCCGGCGCCGACGGCCTTCGTGATGTCGTACCAGACGACGGTGCCGTCGAGATCGTCGGCGCCTGCGCCGAGCATGAACTGCGCCATGCCGAGCGTCTGCATGATCCAGAACGCCTTCACATGCGGGACATTGTCGAGCATGAGTCGCGCGATCGCGAGCGTGCGAAGGTTCTCGAGTCCCGTCGGCGCGGGCAGCGCCTCGAGCGCACTGGCATCGGGAAAGAACGGCAGCGGGATGATGGTCTGGAAGTACCCGCGCGTCGGGCGCTGGGGACCGCCGTCGGGCAGGCGCTGGCGCGGATAGCGCTCGGAAGGGCCCGTGAGCACCACCGCGCCGTCGCTGTCGTCGCATCCTGCGGGATCGACGGCGGGACCGATGCCCTGCGAGGCCGCCCACTCGCGCAGCGTGCGATCCTGCTGCCGACGAATCGTCTGGAAGTGGCGCAGGCGCTCCTCGCGTCGCTCCACATGGCCGTAGAGCATGGTGACATTCGAGTTGAGGCCGAGCTCGTGGGCCACCTCGTGCACCTCGAGCCACTGCTCCGCGCGGATCTTGCCCTTGAACGCCTCGTCGTGCACACGGTCGTCGAAGACTTCGGCGCCGCCCCCGGGCAGCGAGCCGAGTCCCGCGTCCATCAGATCTCGCAGCGTCTGCCGAACGCCTTCGCGCTTGAGCGCACCGCGCTTCGAGACGCGCACCAGATGCACGATCTCGACGGCGGTGAAGGCCTTCAGGTGCAGGCGCGGCGCCGCATCGCGAATCGCGCGGAGCACGGAGGTGTACCACTCGAAGGGCAGCCAGGGATGCAGGCCGCCCACGATGTGCAGTTCGGTGGCGCCGGCCTCGTCCGCGGCCCTTGCCTGCGCGACGATCTCGTCGATCGACTGCTCGTACGCGCCGTCGTCGCCGCGCTTCCGCGCGAAGGCGCAGAAGCGGCAGGAGAGCGCGCAGATGTTCGTGTAGTTGATGTGCCGGTTCAGGTTGTAGTACGCGGCACGGCCGTGAAGCCGGCGGCGCACGAGATCGGCGAGTCGGCAGACGCCATGGATGTCCGGCGTGCCGTACAGCACTCGCCCATCGTCGATCGAGAGTCGTTCGCCGAGGCGCACCCTGCTCGCGATCGGTCGCAGCGCCGGATCGGCCACGCGCGGCGCGCCCTCGTCGGCATCGATCGAAGCGATCGTCGGAGCGATGTCGGCGCGGCTCACGGCGGGAGTCTATGGACGGTTCCAGGCGCCCGCAGGTGCCGCGCGATGGGACCCATCCGTCCGCGCAATTCCCGGGAAGTGCGTCCGAGAGCCGGGGCGGCCATCAAGCGATCACGCCAACGGTCCGAACAGATGGACATCATGGGAAGGGACCAAGGGAACGACCGTTCGTCGACTCGCGGCTGGATCCTGCGACTCGCCGGCAACGCGGCATCGTCGCACGCAAGGAGCGGGGAATCCCTGCGAATGCCGGCGGAACCGCGTTCGTTCAGCGGTGCGAGATCTCGCGACATCGACGCAGGACTGCGCGGAAGCTTCCAGTTCCCCATGCTCGCGCGCTCGCGAACGACGGACGACGGCCCGTTCCCTCGACGAGCGGCATGACGGACTGCTTATCGTCCTCGCCGCGCCCGTTGCGGTCGCTTGGCTTGAGGGCACGCCGGGCTATTCTCTCCCGATGCCTCGCAGAGCAGCGTGCTGGTCGGTTCTGCTGTCACTCGCTCTTGCGGGTGCCGCAACGGCGCAGCTCCGCGTGGCCTTCTTCAACATCGCCGGAATCCAGGGCAGCGCCAGCGCCATCACTGAAGTGCTCGTCAATGTGCACGAGGATGATCGCCACGGATTCGCCATGCCGGCCGACATCCTGGTGTTCACCGAAGTGCGGCAGTCGATCATCGGCACGCTCGGTGCGCTGGTTGCGGCCTCGGCTCCGCCCGGCGTGAGCTACACGCTCGGGACCTTCACCACGAGCGGGTCCGAGGATCAAGCCGGTGGTGCGAATGCCATCTTCCTGCGCAACGGGCGCGTCTTCGAGAATGCCTCGGGACACAGGGACATCTTCACGGGCGCCGGCCGGAACACCGATCGCTGGCTCGTGCAGCTGGCCGGCTATCCGTCGCCGCTCGCGAGCGCCTACATCTACGGCTCGCACCTCAAGGCCTCCACCGGAAGCGCCAACGAGAAGCTGAGACTCTTCGGCGTGAGTCAGGTTCGATCCGACGCGGACACGCTGCCCGCGGGCACACCGATCCTCTACACCGGGGACTACAACTTCTACTCTTCGAACGAGAGCGGCTATCAGGCGTTCATCGCGCCGCCCGGCAATGGTCGGGCGTTCGATGTGGTTGCGACACCGTGGGTCGGCTCCGCGCATGCCATCAAGCACACGCAGTCGCCGCGGGATGTCAGCGGCGGTCTGGCAGGCGGCGGCATGGACGACCGCTTCGACCTTCACCTCTTCTCCGCGACGATGGTGGACGGCGCGGGACTCGCGGTGATCCCGGGCACCTACCGCGCACTCGGCAACGACGGCCTGCACTGGAACAAGGCGATCAACGACGGCAACAACTTCTACTTCCCGGGGCAGCTCGCGCGATCCAACGCGCTGGCCAACGCGCTCTTCGACGCAAGCGACCATGTGCCGGTGGTCGTGGATCTCCAGCTTCCGGCGGTGATGGAGGCGTGGATTCCGGCGCAGCCCGGACGCGTAATCAGGTTGGCGTCCGTGTCCGTCGAGGTTCGCGCCTGGAACGCGGTGTCGGTGGTCACGCCTCTCGGCGTCGATCCGCTCCAGTTCGGCGCCACCGCGACAGGCGCCGTGTCAGGTAGCGCGTCCGGAACCGCGCCGATCGAGCCGTCGTTCGCAAGTCGCACCTTCCCGCTCAACACGAGCGTCGTGGGCGTCATCTCGGGCATGGTCACGGTGTCGAGTCCGAACGAGGCGGTCAAGAACCCAGTGTTGCCGCTGCCGGTCACCGGAAGGGTGCTCCGGCCGAGCAACGCAAGCTTCGCACCGTCGGCGGATGTCGACGCGACGGTCGCGAACTTCGAGGTGACGGCGGATTCCGGTGTCGCGCTGCTCGAGGTGCCGATCCACAATCCCGGTTTCGACATCAATCAGGCGCTGCTTGATGTGGACGGCGCGTCGCTCGCTGCCGGCCCCGCAGGCTTCTCCATCGTCGAGGCCACTGCGTTCGGTCTGGGATCCGCGCCGGGCATCGTGCGGTTCGGCTTCGACACGACCGGTGCCGCGCCCGGCATTCAGGAGCGCGGCGCGACGATCTTCGTGAGCGACGAGGACATTCCCGGCGCATCGTCGGGCACGCTCTCGGTGACGCTTCGCATGACCATCGGTGGAAAGGTGCTGCCTGGCGACTTGAATGGTGACGGCATCGTCAACGGCGCCGACCTCGGAGCGCTGCTTGGCTACTGGGGACTCTGCCCGGCACCGTGTCCGGGCGACTTCGACGGCAACGGCGTCGTGGACGGCGCCGATCTCGGAATCCTGCTGGGAAACTGGAGCTGAACGCATGGATGGCGCACGCGCACGAATGGTCGGATCCTGGATCGTGGTCTTCGCGGCGCTCGGCGCCGCGGCGCCTTCGGCGCTGGCCGTGGATCTCTCCGTGGCCTCGATCGAGGTCACGCAGGGCTTCCAGGACGGGACGGTCGGCTTCGTCGGCGGTCGATCGACGATGGTGCGCGCTTCGATTTCCATATCGGGCAGCGGCCAGGCCGTTCCCGGCGTGGATGCCGTGCTTCGCATGTTCGTCAACGGCGTCGAGTGGCCGGCAGGTCCGTTCTTCTCGCAGAACGGTCCGATCGCGGCGCCTCTTGGGCCGCAGCAGGGTGTGCTGAATCACACGCTGAACTTCATCGTGGTGCCGCCCATCGCCAGCAGCGTGGTCTTCAAGGTCACCGTGAACCCCACGCTCGCAGTGCCCGAGTCGAACACGGCGAACAACATCTTCACCTCCGCGTCGTTCCCGTTCCAATGCCGCGCCGTGGTGGATCTGGCCTATGTGCCGATGGACTATCTTCCGAACGGCGGCCTGCCCGACCAGTCGTTGATGGATCCGGGCAGCGGTGACAACTTCCTGCGCGGCGTCTTCGCCGTCGGAGAGTGGAATTACCATCGTTCACCGCTTGGCGCGCTCGTCTGGGACCAGGACATCAACGGGTCCACGGGAGAGCTCTTCACCGCGCTCATGGACATCCGCGTCTCGCTCATTCCCGGCGCGGGGTACGCGAAGCCGGAGTTCGTCTACGCATGGCTCCCGGGGAATCCCTACTCGGGCAACGGTGCAGCGAACGGCATCCCGGGCAGCGTGGCGTTCGGGAACACGAGCATCGAGCGCTGGCAGCGGACCTTCGCGCACGAGATCGGCCACTGCTGGGGACGGCCGCACAGCAACGACTCGATTGCCTTCGGCCAGATCGATGTGGAGCATCACCTCAAGGATCCGCTCGACCTGGGACCCATGCACGCCTCGTCCAAGAAGGATGTCATGGTGGCGGGCCTGCTGACGAACCAGGCGTGGGTCTCCTGGGTGACCTACAACGACTGTCTCACCGACGAGCGATCGCAGTGCGTGTCGTTCGCACCTCCGGCGAATGGCGGCGACGGGGACTTCGATGCATGGTGGCCGCAGCGCCGGCCCGCGGCCGCCGACGAACAGCGCTGCGTGCGTGTCGCCGGCGTGCTGACGCATGAGGGACGAAGCGTGCGCCTGGTTCCGTGCATGCGCTTCGACCGCGCGTCGCCGACGATCGACGACCCGTTGGGTGATCTCGCCATCGAGGCCGCTGATGCCGCCGGACGCGTGCTGCATCGCGTGCGCGTTCGGACCGACACGATGCGCGAATCCTGCGCCGGCGACGGATCACTCAATCCCACGGCGTCGATCCATGTGCTCATGCCGGAGACTCCCGGTGGCGTGCGCATCGATCGCGTGGTGGTGCGGGATCTCGCGGGCGCGGAGGTCGGCGCGAAGGTCGGTGAAGGAGTCGGCGCGAGAGCTGGTGCTGCGGCCGTGGGTGTGAACGCGAATGCGGAGGCACCGGTGCTCGCGTCGATCGATCGCTCGCCCTCGGCTCCGACGCTCTCGATCGACTCGATCATGCGCGCCGTCGCCGCAATGCCTCCCGGAAACGGCGAGTGGAAGTCGCCGCCGATCGAGATCCGCTGGAGCGCGCAGGATCCCGACGGCGGTGCGCTGGCGGCCATGCTTCTCTACAGCCCCGACGGCGGCACGCGATGGGCGCCCATCTCGGTGAATCCGGACGGCGGCTCGGTCATCTTCGATCCCGCGAATCTTCCCGGCGCACTCCCAGGACGCGGCCTGGTCCGCCTGCGCGTGGGCGACGGACTCAATGTCTCCGAGACCGATGCCGTGATCGAGTCGATGTTCATGTTGGGCAATCCACCCGATGTGCACATCATCTCGCCGAACGCCGACACCTATCTCCAGGGCGCCACGCTCGTCCTCCACGCCTCGGGTTGGGACATGGAGGATGAGTATCTGCCGAACGGTTCGTTCCAGTGGTCGAGCAGTCTGGACGGCCCGATCGGCGTCGGTCGCCTGCTTTCCTTCGGGCGGCTCTCGCCCGGTGCGCATGTGATCACGCTCGTCGGCGTCGATTCGGACGGGAACGCGTCGATGCGCACCATCCCGGTGACGATCACCCCCCGCGCCCTTCCGTCGGCCGATCTCAATGGCGATGGCCGCGTCGATGGCAACGATCTCGGCACGCTGCTGGGAAGCTGGGGCTCGTTCGGCGTCGGCGATCTCGACTTCAATGGCGTCGTCGACGGCGGCGACCTCGGAATCCTTCTCGGAGAGTGGACCTCATGACGCTGCAACGGCATGCGTTCGGTGCGATCCTCGTCGCCTTGCTCAGCGGGGGCGCGTTGGCGGACACCGTCACCGTGGTCTCGGATCGCGACAACACGCTGATCCAGCCGTCACCGGTGGAAGTGAGCATCGGCGCCGCGGCGAACTTCTATGTGGGCAAGACCGGCCCCAACAGCGGCAACACGCTTCGCCGAGGGCTCGTTCGGTTCCCGATCAGCGCCATTCCCGCAGGCAGCACCGTGACGAGCGTGGAAGTGAAGCTCTTCCTGAGCAAGGGCAACGGCGGTGCGCAGACCATCTCGCTCAAGCGCTGTCTCGAGGACTGGGGCGAAGGCGCCAGCATCGCGTTCGGCGGCGGAGGCTCGCCGCCGGAGCCCGGGGATGCCACATGGACCCAGCGATTCTGGCCGGGTTCGCCGTGGTCGACGCCCGGCGGAGTCTTCATCGCGACGGCGAGCGCCACGAGGAGCGTGAACCTCGCGGGTTTCTATACCTTCGGCAGCAGCGCCGATCTCGTGGCGGATGTGCAGGGCTGGGTGAACGGCCAGACCTCGAACTTCGGCTGGGTCGTGACCGGCAACGAGGTGACGAGCAACACCGCGAAGCGCTTCGAGACGAAGGAGTCGACGATTCCCACCTGGAGGCCGACGCTCACCGTCGTCTTCACGCCACCGCCGCCGTGCATCGAAGAGGACCTCAACTGCGACGGCGTCGTGAACGGCAACGATCTCGGCACGCTGCTGGGCGTCTGGGGCGCATGTCCGGCGCCGTGCGCGGCGGACTTCAACGACGACGGCGTCGTGGACGGCAACGATCTTGGAACGCTCCTGGGCGCATGGGGATGAGATCATGAACGCGACTCATGTCATCGGAGTGGGCTCACGAACACTCGCGCTCTGCACGGCGCTGATCGCGTGCACTGCCGATGCCTTCGCGGGCTCGACGGTCACGCTCGTGGCCGATCGGGACGCCACGCTGTTCGAGCCGCAGGTGGAGGAGACCGCGTCCGGTTCGGGTGAACATCTCTTCGCAGGTCGCGTCAACGCGACCGGAGGAGGAACGCGACGTCGAGCGCTCCTTCACTTCCCCGTCGAGGTCATTCCGTGCGGAAGCACGATCATCACGGTGACCGTCACGCTCCATCCGACCGGCGGACAGGCGACGCCGCAGTCGGTGGCGCTTCATCGCTGCCTCAGTGATTGGGGCGAGGGTGCCAGCAGCAGCGAAGGCGGCGGGGGCGCCCCGCCGGAGCCGGGGGATGCAACCTGGTCGAAGCGCTTCTGGCCGGACATCGAATGGAGCGTCAGCGGCGGATTCCACATCATCTCGCCCTCCTCCCAGGCGATCAGCAACTTCAGCCAGCCGGTCGATTTCGAGAGCAGCCCGGCGCTCGTGGCGGATGTGCAGTCGTGGGTCGATGATCCGACGAGCAACTTCGGGTGGATCGTGATCGGGGACGAGTCGACGGTGCAGACAACGAGGCGCTTCGCAAGTCGCGAGTCAGCCGATCCCGAGCTCTTGCCGGTACTGAGCATTACCTTCGTGCCGCCGAGCGTCGCCGACCTCAACTGCGATGGACGCGTGGACGGCAATGATCTCGGCGCGCTGCTGGGGCTCTGGGGTCCCTGCGCTGCGCCGTGCGCCGCCGACTTCAACGGCGACGGGATCGTCGACGGCAACGATCTCGGCACGCTGCTCGGGCAGTGGACCGCGTCCCCATAGCGGCGTCTGCGAGTGCTCGGCCTGGTGGCGCGGTGGAAAGCCAGTGCCCACTTCGCGTCAGACACTCGATCGGTTTCGCGGCGCTCGCGATCGCTCAGCGCAGCGCGTCGGCTCCGGCAGCCCTTCTCGCCTCAAACACTCGGACGGCACGCGGCTCGCCGACTCGCCGCGATGCCGTCCTCAACTCGGCGAGGAAGGGCAGCCGGAGCCGACGCGCTGCCGGTCCACGGCGCTGTGTGCAAAGCCGAGTCGCGTGTGCGTTGGCAAGCGAAGCGGGCGGGGGGCTGAGCGCCGCTTCAGCGGCCGCGTGCCGCGCGCTATCTGTCACGCGCGCGAAGTTCGACATCGACGGTTGACCGAGGGGGACATCGATGTACGCTGGCTAAGCGTCCTCGTCCGGGATCCACGCGGGCGCTCACTTCAATACGGATCCCATTCCGGCGGTGTCGCACGGGGCGCCGCGAACACCAGGCAGGCCATTGCGCCTGCCGCAATTTCTGGAGGTCTACATGGACACGAAGAATTGTTTGGCGCGCCGTTTGCTACGCACACACACACAGCCATCGTGTTGGGTCGCGATCGCGGCGGTGCTGATTCTCGCGGCGCTCGCGAGTGCTGACATTCGCTATGTGGTGGAGGGTGGCGCCGGTATCAAGAACGGTTTGAGTTGGGAAAGTGCGTACGAGTTCGTCGACGATGCGCTCGCCGACTTGAACAATCCGTTGCTTGATGTAACTGAGATCCGCATCGCGCAGGGGACCTACACGCCGCCCGGCACGAACGGCTCGTTCCTGATCGAGAAGGGCTGCACGATCCGCGGCGGCTACGCCGGCGCGGGCCAGGATCCGAACGCCTGGGATCCATCGCAGTTCGTCACGATCCTCAGCGGCGACATCTCCGGCAACGACGATCCCGGGACGCCATCGAGTTTTAACGACAACTCGCTCCATGTCGTCGTCATCTCGGTCGCGCAGTCGGGTGCGCTCGTCGAGATCGGTGGTGTGAGAGTGGAGGCAGGACGGGCGACGGGAAGCGGCGCGAACGGCGTGGGTGGGGGCATGACGGTGCTGATCGACGCGACCGGCGACCCGACCGAGCTGCGGATCGTCGACTGCGTCTTCTACGGGAACGCCGCGGTCTCTCAGGCTGGCGCGCTCCACTGCGACCATCCCTCGGGCGTGACCACGATCCGACGCACGCGCTTCGAGCAGAACTCGGTCATCGGCAACGACTACGGCCGCGGTGGCGCCATGGTGGCTGTCCACGGCGTGCACCGAATCGCGCAGTGCGACTTCGTCGACAACACGATCGATCACGGTCAGGAGTATTGCTAC
>Ga0268299_1001444_pt1 | contig 41773 bp, 38 predicted proteins | sample NOBtaG_FD_193484 | JGI IMG/M metagenome (GOLD analysis project Ga0268299, IMG submission 193484) | Activated sludge microbial communities from bioreactor in Nijmegen, Gelderland, Netherland - NOB reactor | ecosystem: Engineered > Bioreactor > Aerobic > Activated sludge | place: Netherlands... | reverse complement strand
CCTGGGCGGGCTGACGATCCCGGGCGAACTGAGCGACTTCGGCAGCCTGCTGCCGCTGCCCCGGGTCGATGCGCCGCCGGCCACCATCGTCTACATCGAGGACGAGCCCGTCAACGCGCTGCTGGTGACCGAGGCGCTGCGCCACATCCCGCAGTGGAAGGTCGTGATCGCGACCGACGGCGAGCAGGGCCTGCAGCTCGCGCGCCGCCTGCGGCCCGACCTGCTGCTGGTCGACATCAACATCCCGCGCCTGACCGGCGACCAGGTCGTGCGCGCCCTGAAGCGCGAGGCGGACACCGCGTCGCTGCGCTGCATCGCGCTGTCGGCCGACGCGCTGCCCGAGCAGATCGCCGCCGCGCGTGCGGCCGGCTTCGACGACTACTGGACCAAGCCCCTGGACCTGCTGAAGCTCGTCCCGCGGCTGCTGGACCTGCTCGCGGCCCAATCGCAGCCGGCCCTGTCGTGACGGCCCGGGCCGCTCAGAGCCGGCCTTCCTGCTGCCAGGTCCGCAAGGCGCGCAGCATGTCGCGGTCGAGCTCCAGCCAGGCCTGCTCCCGGTAGCCCTGCAGCGCGCGGTCGGCCGCCGCGCCGGCATCGTCGTCGGCGCTGTAGACGAAGCGCAGGAACAGCGCGCCGGGCGACGGCTCCTCGATCGTGATCGACAGCCGCACCGGCATCGCGCCCTCGTGCGGATCGGGATCGAAGTCGATGCGCCGCTGCGGCTCCAGCCGCACCGTGTCGTCGAAGCGCAGCGCGCCGAAGTGGATGCTGCGCCGGCGCTCGCCGGCACGATCGCCCGGCCGCGACTCGCAGCGGTCGGGGCCGAGCGGAAAGTCCTGCGGCGACTCGACGCGCAGCAGCAGCCCGCGCCACAGCTCGTCGCGGCTCATGGCCGGCACCAGCGGGTTGCCGGGATCGGTGACCTGGAGCAGGTGTTCGAAGCGCATGCGGGAAGCTTAGCGCCCGGCCATCCGGCCGAGAAGCGGGCCGTTCGGCACGGTTCTCCGGCCTTCGGCCCAGGCCGAAACCGCCGATAAACGAGGGTGTGCGGCCGCCGCTCCGGGCGTCCGCGAATGGGGGACCCATGACCTTTCTCGACCGCCTCACCGTGCGCGGCAAGCTGGCCTTTGCCTTCGGCTGCGTGTTGACCCTGATGATCCTGCTGGGCGCCTTCTCGGTGCTGCAGCTCTCGCGCGTGAACGCCGAGACCGAGTCCATCGTGACCTTCCGCCTCTCCGGCGTGCGCGACAGCCTGCGCATGGCCGAGACCGCGACGCGCCTGCGCACCCGCGAGTACCGCCTGGTGCTGACCAGGCCCGAGGAGGTCGCCCAGGCCGCCGAGCGGCTGGACGCCAGCAAGGCCGACTTCGAGGCCGCCCGCAAGTCCTACGCCGAGTTCATCGGCGGCGACCAGGAGCGCAAGCTCTACGAGGCGGCGATGGCCGAATGGAAGGAGTACCTCGAGAACTCGACGGCCGTGGTCGACATGATGAAGATCGGCATGGTCGAGGACGCCCGCGGCACGCTGATGAACGAGGGCACGCGCCGCTTCGACAAGGCGCTCGATTCGTTCAAGGCACTGGCCCGGCTCAACGACGAGGGTGCGCGCGCCGACGCCGCCCGCGCCGCGACGATCTACGCCAACGGCCGCCTGCTGGTGGTCGGCGTCGTGGTCGCCGGCCTGGTGGTCGCGGTCGTGCTGGGCTGGCTGATCGCCCGCGCCATCGCGATGCCGCTGCGCGAGGCCGTGGGCCTGGCCGAGGCAGTGGCCGCCGGCGACCTGACCCGCTCGCTCAGCGCCAGGGGCAAGGACGAAGTGGCGCAGCTGGTGCGCGCGCTGGTGCAGATGGTCGAGCGGCTGCGCGCCGTGGTGGCCGAGGTGCGCGGCGGCGTCGAATCGGTGAGCACCGCCTCGTCGCAGATCGCCACCGGCAACCTCGACCTCAGCCAGCGGACCGAGGAACAGGCCTCCAACCTGCAGCAGACCGCCGCCTCGATGGAAGAGCTGACCTCGACCGTCAAGCAGAACGCCGACAACGCGCGCGCCGCTTCGCAGCTGGCGGCCAGCGCGTCGGAAGTCGCCGCGCGCGGCGGCAGCGTCGTGGCCCAGGTGGTGACGACGATGGACGACATCACCGACAGCTCGAACAAGATCGCCGACATCATCAGCGTGATCGACGGCATCGCCTTCCAGACCAACATCCTGGCACTGAACGCCGCGGTGGAGGCGGCGCGCGCCGGCGAGCAGGGCCGCGGCTTCGCCGTGGTGGCCGGCGAGGTCCGCACGCTGGCCCAGCGCAGCGCGCAGGCCGCCAAGGAAATCAAGTCGCTGATCGGCGCCAGCGTCGAGAAGGTCGACGGCGGCGCGAAGCTGGTCGCCGAGGCCGGCAAGACGATGGACGACATCGTCGCGCAGGTGAAGCGCGTGACCGACCTGGTCGGCGAGATCAGCTCGGCCAGCATCGAGCAGTCCAAGGGCATCGAGCAGGTCGGCGACGCCGTCGCGCAGCTCGACCAGGTGACGCAGCAGAACGCGGCGCTGGTCGAGGAATCGGCCGCGGCTGCCGACAGCATGAAGCACCAGGCAGCGCGCCTGGCCGAGACGGTGTCGGTGTTCAACATCGGCAGCGTCGCCCGCGCGACGCCGGCGCTGCCGGCCCCGGCCGCCAGGCCCGCGGCCGCGCGGCCGGTGGCTGTCGCGAGGAAGCCCGCTGCCGCCTCGACACCTGCGAAGAAGCCGGTAAGCAGCGCGCCCGCCGCGCCGCTGGCCGTGGCGCCGGTGGCCGCGGCCACGGCAAGCGCCGGCGACGACTGGCAGTCGTTCTGAGCCTCAGTACTCGCTAGCGAGCGCGGCGGCTCAGGCCGCCGCGTTTGCTTGCAGCCGCGGCTTCACCCACAGCCAGGCCACCAGGCCGATGCCCATCAGGCCCAGCGAGGCGACGGCCAGCGCGACGGTCGAGTGCATCACCAGCGGCGCCAGCAGGCCCGCGACCAGCGCGTTGGCCGCCGCCGCGATCGACGACTGGAAGGACGAGGCCATGCCGCGGCGCTCGGGCACCAGGTCCAGCACCATCAGCGTGACGACCGGGACCATCAGCGCCCAGCCCAGCGAGAACAGGCCGATCAGCGGCAGCGCCCACCAGGCCTCGGCCGGCCAGATCGCGTTGGCGATCACGTTGACGATCGACACCGTCACCATGATGCGGAAGCCGCGCCGGATCTGCCGCATCGGCGGCAGCTTGCCCGCGAGCCGCCCGCTCCACCACGCGCCACCCATGATGCCGCCGATGGTGCAGAGGAAGAGCCAGAAGAACTGCTGCGGCGCGAGGCCCAGGTGCTCGCCGGCGAAGACCGGCGCCGACAGCACGTAGAGGAACATGCCGTTGAAGGGAATGCCGCTGGCCAGCACCAGCGTCATGAAGCGCGCGCTCGAGCCCATCTGCCAGTAGCCGATCATCAGGTTGCGCGCATTGAAGGGCTGGCGCATGTCGGCGTGCAGGGTCTCGGGCAGCAGCTTGTAGTTGGCGATCCACAGCGCCACGCCGATGCCGGCCAGCAGCCAGAAGATCGAATGCCAGTCGGCGTGCACGTAGAGGAAGCCGCCGATGATGGGCGCGATGGCCGGCGCGATGCCGAAGAACAGCGTCACCTGCGACATCACGCGCTGCGCGTCGGCCGGCGGGAACATGTCGCGGATCACCGCGCGCGAAACGACGATGCCGGCGCCGGTCGACAGGCCCTGCAGCAGGCGGAAGAAGACGAGCTGCCCGATGGTCTGCGCCAGCGCGCAGCCGACCGAGGCGACGGTGAACACCGCCACGCCCCACAGCACCACCGGGCGGCGGCCGAAGCTGTCGGACAGCGCGCCGTGGAACAGGCTCATCACCGCGAAGCCGATCAGGTAGACCGACAGCGTCTGCTGCATCTCGACGGGCGTCGCACCGATCGATGCGGCGATGCCGCTGAAGGCCGGCAGGTAGGTGTCGATCGCGAAGGGCCCGAGCATGCCCAGGCAGGCGAGCAGCACGGACAGGGCCCACAAGGGGGCGCGCCAGAGGGTGTGGGCGTCGGGGTTCATGAAGTCTCGGTTCGACGGGCGCGCCGGCTCGTGGCCGGCGGCCGGATGGCAAAAGTGTGAAGCGGACCGATAGGCCGGATTCTGTGCGGACGAGCCGGCTTGCGCCGTCCCTTCCGTGACCGCCATTCCTCTGGGCCGCCCCTCGCGGGAACGGCTCGGTGCCACCTACCCGCACACTCCCCGGGCCGGATCAACGTGTGCCTATTTGGTGTTGCTGCGCGCAGAGATTGCCCGTTTCACCCCGGTCGGCTTCGCCGCCCGGGGTCGCTACTCAGTTCCGGGCTGGACGCCCGGACCGCCCGGCTTGCGCCGGGCGGCGACGGCTTGCGCCGCCGCTTCGTAGAACACCCCAAGGCGAACCCGTCGTCCGGACTCGTCTCTGTTGCTCTGATCCTCACCTCGCGGTGGACAGTCGTTAGCTGCTGCGCTGCCCTGTGCAGTCCGGACCTTCCTCCAGCACGACCTTTCGGTCCCTGTGCCAGCGGCGGTCTGGTCCGCTTCACGGTGGCATTATCAGCCGGCCTCCACGACCCCCGGGACACCGCGATGAAAGCCAACACCGTCCTCGACACCATCGGCGGCACGCCGCACATCCGCGTGCAACGCCTGTTCGGCCCGGCGGCCCAGGTGTGGATCAAGTCCGAGCGCAGCAACCCGGGCGGGTCGATCAAGGACCGCATCGCGCTGTCCATGGTCGAGGCGGCCGAGCGCGATGGCCAGCTGAAGCCCGGCGGCACGATCATCGAGCCGACCTCGGGCAACACCGGCGTCGGCCTGGCGATGGTGGCCGCCGTCAAGGGCTACAAGCTGGTGCTGGTGATGCCCGACAGCATGAGCGTCGAGCGCCGCCGCCTGATGCTGGCCTACGGCGCGAGCTTCGTGCTGACGCCGCGCGAGAAGGGCATGAAGGGCTCGATCGCCAAGGCGCAGGAGCTGATCGCCGCAACGCCGGGCTCGTGGATGCCGGCGCAGTTCGACAACCCGGCCAACATCGAGGTGCACGTGCGCACCACCGCCGCCGAGATCGCGGCCGACTTCCCCGAGGGCCTGGACGCCCTGATCACCGGCGTCGGCACCGGTGGCCACATCACCGGCTGCGCGCAGGTGCTCAAGGCGAAGTGGCCGGCGCTGAAGGTCTACGCGGTCGAGCCGAGCGCGTCGCCGGTCATCAGCGGCGGCCAACCCTCGCCGCACCCCATCCAGGGCATCGGCGCGGGCTTCATCCCGGCCAACCTGCAGACCGATCTGCTCGACGGCGTGATCCAGGTCGAGGCCGAGGCCGCGCGCGAGATGGCCCGCCGCTCGGCGCGCGAGGAAGGCCTGCTGGTCGGGATCTCCTCGGGCGCGACGCTCGCTGCCATCGCGCAGAAGCTCCCCGAGCTGCCGGCCGGTGCGCGCGTGCTGGGCTTCAACTACGACACGGGGGAGCGCTATCTGTCGATCGAGGGGTTCTTGCCGGTCGAGTGACGGCGGGCCATGCTTTCAGCGGTGCGCGAGCGCTGGGGCGGGCCGCTGTGTTGCGTTCATGTCCCCCGACGCTTGCTGAACGCTAGCGTCTCCTCCTTTACTTCACTCCACACAGCGGCCCACCCCAGCACTCCGGAGACGGCTGTCGCATGCGGTGACGGTGCATGCGCCGAGGGCGTCGGGTGACCGGCGGAGTGAAGTAAAAGGGGAGACGCTGGCCGCAGGCCAGCGTCGGAGGACATGAACGCAGCCGGTCACCCGGCGTCCTCGTCAGCCCGCTCAGGTCTTCGACAGGCTCAGCCCGAACGGCCGCTTGGCTCAACGCACCCGATACAGCACCTTGTTCGGCTGCTTCGCCGGCGACAGCTCGAAGTGGTCGGGGTACTTGCTGAAGAGCTTGGTCGAGGCCGCGTTCTTGGCCAGCAGCTTGGCGGCGCGCAGCGCCTTGGCGGCGTTGCCGAGCTCGACCTTCTTGCCTTCGAGCAACTCGGGCACGGCCTCGAGGATGCGGCGCACCTCCTCCTGGACCGGCGGGTGCAGCATCGAGACCGTCGACGTCGCCGGCTCGGGGGCCGCCCGGCTCGCCTTGCGGGCGGCGGGGCGGGCCCGCGGCGCGCTGCCGGATATCACGCGGAACTCGTCGTAGACGCGCAGGTAGTCCTGCGTCAGGTTGCGCGCCGACTTGCCCTCCTGCCCGAAACCGATCACGCGCAGCCCCAGTTCGCGCAGCCGCGCGGCCAGCGGCAGGAAGTCGCAGTCGGAGGTGACGAGCGCGAACTCGTCGCCGGGCTCGTGGATCGCGAGCTCGATCGCGTCGATGGCCAGCGCCACGTCGGTGCCGTTGGTGCCGGCGTAGGTGGTCGGCATGAAGCGGATCGCGTGCTGCTCGCACAGCGTCGCGTACTCGCTGGCCTTCTGCAGGCTGCCGTAGGCGCGCCTGTGCAGCAGCCGGCGCGAGCCGTCGTCCAGCAGCTTCAGCACCTGGGCCACGACCTCGAGGTTGACGTTGTCGGCATCGATCAGCAGCGTGCAGCGGGTCAGGTCGTCGTCCATCGCGGGCTCCGGGTCAGGGGATCAGTTTCCAGGCCAGCGCATCGCCGCCGCGCAGCGGCTTGAGCTGTGCCTCGCCGAACGGCACCGACTCCGGCAGCGTCCAGGCCTCGCGCTTCAGCGTCACCGTGCCGGCGTTGCGCGGCAGGCCGTAGAAGTCGGCGCCGTGGAAGGCGGCGAAGGCTTCCAGCTTGTCGAGCGCACCGGCCGCGTCGAAGGCCTCGGCATACAGCTCGAGCGCGCAGAGCGCCGTGTAGCAGCCGGCATGGCCGCCGGCGTGCTCCTTCAGGTGGGCCGCATGCGGCGCGCTGTCGGTGCCGAGGAAGAACCTCGGGCTGCCCGAGGTCGCCGCGGCCACCAGCGCCTGGCGATGCACCTCGGCCTTCAGCACCGGCAGGCAGTAGAAGTGCGGCTGCAGGCCGCCGGTGAAGATCGCGTTGCGGTTGTAGAGCAGGTGCTGCGGCGTCACCGTCGCGGCGATCGGCCCGTCGGCATCCAGCACGTAGGCGGCGCCCTCGCGCGTGGTGATGTGCTCGAACACGATCTTCAGCGCCGGGAAGTCGCGGCGCAGCGGGATCAGCTGGCGGTCGATGAAGACGGCCTCGCGGTCGAACAGGTCGACGTCCGGGTCGGTGACCTCGCCATGCACCAGCAGCAGCAGGCCCTCGCGCTGCATCGCCTCGAGCGTGCGCCAGGTCTTGCGCAGGTCGGTGACGCCGGCGTCGCTGTTGGTGGTGGCGCCGGCCGGGTAGAGCTTGAGCGCGACGACGCCGGCCTCGCGGGCGCGGCGGATCTCGTCGGGCGAGGTGTGGTCGGTGAGGTAGAGCGTCATCAGCGGCTGGAACGTCGACCCGGGCCCGTCGGTGGGCCGCGCGGCGAGGATGCGCTGGCGGTAGGCCAGCGCCTGCGCCACGCTCGTGACCGGCGGGCGCAGGTTGGGCATGACGATCGCGCGCGCGAACTGCCGGGCGCTGTGGGGCAGCACCGCGGCCAGCGCGGCACCGTCGCGCAGGTGCAGGTGCCAGTCGTCGGGGCGGGTGATGGTCAGCGTGTCCGGATCGGCCATGGCCTGCATTGTCGGCCAGCGTGCCCCCCGGTCCGCGCTTCCTCCCCAGGTTGCCCATTGAGGTGGCGCCATGCGACGCCTAGAGTGGGTTCATCCCCCCACGGAGCCACCCCACCGTGTCGCAAGCCCCGCCGACCCCCCGCATCACCTGGCAGGAACGCCTGCTGCCCTTCATGCTGGCCAGCCTGGTGTTCGTCGGCGTGTTCTTCAGCATCACGACCTACCTGTTCTTCGACAGGCTGCAGGCCGAGCTGCAGTACAACCGCACCGAGATCGGCGCCACCCTCGCGCGCGCCGACCAGCCGGCCAGCGGCCCGGCCGATGCCGGCTACCGCGACTGGTACGTGCGCGCCACGCTCGAGCAGATGGGCCTGCAGCAGCGCTTCAACGTGCAGATCGCCATCGTCAAGGGCCGGCTGTGGGCGCGCTTCATGGGCTTCCTGACCGGCATGCTGCTGGCGCTGACCGGCTGCGTCTTCGTGCTGGGCCAGCTGCGCGCCAAGGTCGTGTTCTCCGGTGAGGCGCAGGGCGCGAAGGGCGCACTCGACACCAACGCGCCCGGCCTGCTGCTGGCGCTGCTGGGCACGATCATCATCGGCCTGGCGCTGGCGGTGCCGGGTTCGGTCGAGTCCAGCGACACCGCCATCTACCTGCCGCCGCGCGTCGAGCTGCCGGCCACGCCGGCCACCGCCGCGCCGCTGGCGGCGCCGCCCGCACCCTTGCCGTCGCCCCAGGCGGCCGCCTCCGGCGTGCCGCGCTTTCCCTCGCCGTTCGGGCCGACACGCTGAGAGGAGCCGCCATGAACGCCTTGCCCCGTCGCCGCCGCTTCGCCTTCGCCGCGCTGCTGGCGGCCATCGCCCTGCCCTGTGCGGCGCAGCTGACCACCGACCCGGCCTACGTCGCCGGCCGTGACGCCTGGCAGCAGCGCCAGTGGGGCGGCGCGATCGAGGCGCTGCGCCCGCTGGTCGACCCCGACGACCGCGGCAACTACGAGGTCGACTACTGGCTGGGCACCAGCCTGTGCCGCACCGACGGGCGGCTGGGCCAGGGCGCCAACATCCTCGACTGGTCGCTGCGCTTTCGCAACATGCCCGAGGCCGCGCGCCCCACGCTCGACGGCGAGCGCCGCCTGTGCGTGCAGCAGCTGCAGGCCGGCACGGCGCCCGGCGCGGCGCCGCCGGTGCTGATCGCGATGGCCGGCGGCACCGCCACCGTGAAGGGCACGCCCAAGCTGTTCGCCGTCGGCGGCAGCGACGGCCTGCTGGCGAGCGCGCCGCTGCGCGTCACCCGGCCGATCAAGGCCGCCGAACTGGAGGCCCGTCTGATCCCGCTCGGCGAACCCGAGCGGGCGCTGGCGATGGTGCGCCAGCTGGCGCCCGCCTCGCGCCACCACGTGTCGCGCCGCACCGTGATCGCCAGCGCCTCGCCGGGGCACACCGCCGCCTCGCTCAAGCTGATCGGCGACCGGCTCGACGACTTCATCGACTTCCTGGCCGAGTCCTACCGCCTGAAGCCGCCGCCGACCTACATCGCCGTCTACCTCTACCCCGACATCCCGACGCTGCGCCAGGCCGCGATGCGCCTGCACGGCATGGAAGCCAACGCGATGACGCTGGGCTACACCTTCGGCAACGACCGCTCCGTGCTCGGCATGCTGACCGGCACCGGCGCCGGCACGCTGCTGCACGAGCTCTTCCACACGGTCGTGCACGAATCCTTCGGCGGCATCCCGCAGTGGCTGGACGAAGGCGTCGCCAGCCTCTACGAGACCGCCACCGCGGCCGAGGGCCTGTACTTCGGCGAGCCGAACTGGCGCTCGCGCGTCTACGCCGACCTGGTGTCCGGGCCCGGCAGCGGCATCCGGCTCGCCGACCTGGTCACGGCGCCGTGGTTCTCGGACGAGCCGGCGATCCACCGCAAGCTCGGCGAGCGCGTCTACGACGATGCCCAGCAGGCCTACCTGCTGGCCTTCGCGCGCATGTTCGCGCTCTACCTGCAGGAGACCGGCACGCTGCACAAGGTCTTCGACGCCTACCGCCAGCGCAGCACACCCGACACCTATGTGCCGGCGCAGCAGCGCGCGATCCAGCTGCTGGAGCAGGCGCTGGGCAAGCCCGTCGATCGCATCGAATCCGAGTTCCGCGCCTGGGCCCCCCGCGCCTACGACCCCAGCACGCGCTTCTATGCCGGCACCAACCGCGCCCAGCTCATCCGCAAGGAACTGCCGCAGCGGCCGGCGACCGAGATCCGCCGCGAGCTGCCGCTGCCCAACGCCGACATCGCGCGCGAGCCGGCGCGGCCCTGAAGCCGCTACTTCCCGCCGTCGCCGATGTGCTGCTTCAGGAAGTCGAGGATCTGCGTGTACAGGTCGACGTTGTTCTCGAGCTTGCCGAAGCCGTGCCCCTCGTCCTTCTTGGCGATCCAGACCACTTTCTTGCCCTGCGCCTCGAGCGCCTTGCGCATGGCCTGGGGCTGCTCGATCGGCACGCGGATGTCGTCGGTGCCGCTGTACATCAGCACCGGGGCCTTGATGCGGTCGGCCAGGTAGGCAGGGGAGACGGCGCGCAGCGCGGCGCGGTCCTTGGCCGGGTCGCCGGCGCTGAGCTTCCAGTACTGCAGGCCGACCTCGTTCTGCGGAATGTCCCCGGCCACCGAGGTCATCAGCATCTCCAGGTCGGTCACGGCCAGCCCAGCCAGGCCGCACTTGTATTTGTCGGGCGTCTTCGCCAGGCCCATCAGCGTCGAGTAGCCGCCGTAGCTCGCGCCCGACAGGCAGATGCGGCCGGCGTCCGCGAAACCCTGCTGGATGGCCCAATCGGTGGCGTCCTCGATGTCTTCCTGCATCGTCTTGCCCCATTGCCGGACGTGCGACTCGAAGATCTTGCGTCCCAGGCCCGTGGTGCCGCGGAAGTTCGGCACGACGACCGCGTAGCCGCGCGAGGCCAGCAGCTGGCCCTCGGTCACGCCGAAGCCGGCACCCCAGCTGTCGGCCCGCGCCCAGGGGCCGCCATGGATGTGCACGACGGTCGGCAGCTTGTCGCCGGGCTTGTAGGTGCGCGGGAGGAAGTAGTAGCCCAGGATCTCCAGGCCGTCTCGAGTCTTGTAGAAGAACGGCCGCTGCTCGACGAGCTTGTCAGGCCCCAGCCAGGGCTTGCTGGCGAACAGCTCCTCCATCGCGAGGCGGGCTTCGTCGAGCAGGTACCAGCGCAGCGGCTCGCGATCCGAATACGACGCGACGACCAGCTTCTTGCCGTCCGGCGTCGGGAAGAAGTCGTTGATCCGTCCCGGCAGGGCCTGGTCCAGCATCTTCTGCCGCTTCTCGTAGACCGGGTCGATCCAGACCGTCTCGGGCTTGGCCGCATCGACGGTGTAGCCGGTCACCGCGCGGGTCTTGGGGTCGAGCAGCACGGCCCCTGCGTCGAGGTCGAAGCGCGGATGCGCCACCAGCTTCTCGCCGAGCTTGTTGCTGCGCGGGTCGTAGCGGTAGATGCCATGCGTGTCGCTGTCCAGGTTGGAGCGCACCAGCAGATGCACGTTGTCGTCGTCGAAGGCCTCGGGGATGTTGCCGTACGCCAGCAGGCCGTTGTAGCGGTAGAGCTCGCGCCACGGCGACTCGGCAGTCTCGCGGAAGTGGACGACGACGTCGGGGCTGTCCTTGATGCTCGCCAGCGCGACGCGGGCCACACGCTCCCGGTCGAGGATGTAGCGCTCGACCCGCTCGGGCCGCTTGTCGGTCAACAGCTGCTTGCGGCCGGTGCGCACGTTCAGGCGGTACAGGTCCAGGCCGTCGGCGGTGCGGTCGGGCGCGACCGCGAGGATCTCCTCATCGCTGCCGGGAACGCGGCCGGCGTAGTCGAAGCCGCGGTAGACGAAGTTGCCGCTGTTGCGCAGCTCGCGGACCGTCGGCGAGAGCTTGCGGGACTCCTTACCGTCTCGGTGGACCGAGAACAGCCCCGCCCCGTCGAACTGACCCGGCCCGGTCGGGGAGTTGAACTGGCCCAGCGTGAACACCAGTCGCTCGTTGCCGACCCAGCGCACGCCCAGCACGTCGAAGTCGGTGAAGCGCGTCAGGCCCAGGCCCTTGCGCTCCTCGAGGTCGATGACAACCAGGTTGAGGCGACCGCCGATCTCCGACGACACGGCGAAGTAGCGGCCGTTGGGCGACAGCACCGGGTTGGCGTAGGCCGGCAGCTTCCAGTAGTCGGCGATCGGCGGCGGGCCGGCCGGCGGCGCGGCGGGCTTGGGCTGGGACCAGGCCAGGGTGCAGGCCAGTCCGGTGGCAGCGGCCAGCGCCAGCGACCGGCCGTGCGGGAGGGTGAGGAACTTCAACTCGGTCTCCTGGGGTCTGTCGCACAAAAGCGACCGGCGCGGGATCACCGCGCCGGTCGCCGGGAAACGGTGACTCAGTGCTGCAGGATCTTCGACAGGAAGTCCCGCGCGCGCGGCGAGCGGGCTTCGGGGCTGCCGAAGAAGTCTTCCTTCTTGCAGTCCTCGACGATCTTGCCGGCGTCCATGAAGATGACGCGGTGGCTGACCTTGCGCGCGAAGCCCATCTCGTGGGTCACGCACATCATCGTCATGCCTTCGTGGGCCAGCTGGACCATCACGTCCAGCACCTCGCCGACCATCTCGGGGTCCAGCGCCGAGGTCGGCTCGTCGAACAGCATCACGATCGGGTCCATCGACAGTGCGCGCGCGATCGCCACGCGCTGTTGCTGCCCGCCCGAGAGCTGGCCGGGGAACTTGTCCTTGTGCGCGCTCAGCCCGACGCGGTCGAGCATCTTCAGCCCGCGGGTCTTGGCCTCGTCGGGGTTGCGCTTCAGGACCTTGATCTGCGCCAGCGTCAGGTTCTCGGTCACGCTGAGGTGCGGGAACAGCTCGAAGTGCTGGAACACCATGCCGACGCGCGAGCGCAGCTTGGGCAGGTCGGTCTTGGGGTTGGCGATCGAGATGCCGTCGACCACGATGTCGCCCTTCTGGAAGGGCTCGAGCGCGTTGACGGTCTTGATCAGCGTGGACTTGCCCGACCCGGACGGGCCGCAGACCACGACGACCTCGCCCTTCTTGACGTTGGTCGTGCAGTCGGTCAGCACCTGGAAGCTGCCGTACCACTTGGAGACGTTCTTGATGTCGATCATGTTGAGCTCCAGGGCTTCGACAGGCTCAGCCCGAACGGGTCATCGGTTCAACGAATGATGGCGATCTTCTTCTGAAGCCGGCGCACGAGCATGCTGAGGCTGAAGCAGATCACGAAGTACACGACCGCGGCGAAGAGGTAGGTCTCGACCGGGCGGTTGAAGTTCTTGCCGGCCACCTCGAAGCCCTTGAGCAGGTCGTAGGCGCCGATCGCATAGACCAGCGAGGTGTCCTGGAACAGGATGATGGTCTGCGTCAGCAGCACCGGCAGCATGTTGCGGAAGGCCTGCGGCAGCACGATCAGCTGCATGGTCTGACGGTAGTCCATGCCCACCGCGTAGCCGGCGTGGACCTGGCCCTTGGGCACGCTCTGGATGCCGGCCCGCATGATCTCGGAGTAGTAGGCCGCCTCGAACACCGTGAAGGTGATGATGGCCGACAGCTCGGCGCCCATCGGTTGCCCGATCAGCAGCGGGATCAGCAGGAAGAACCACAGGATCACCATCACCAGCGGGATGGAGCGCAGCGTGTTGACGTAGAAGGCGGCCGGCACGACCAGCCACTTCTTGCCCGACAACCGCATCAGCGCCAGCAGCGTGCCGAGGATGATGCCGCCGACCATCGCGATCAGCGTGAGCTGGATCGAGAAGAACAGGCCCTTGAGCACGAAGCCCGAGACGACGTCCCAGGTGAGGAAGGAGAAGTCGAGACCCGTCATGCCTTGCTCCCCATCGTTCCGGGGATGCGGATGCGGTCCTCGACGAAGGCCATCACGCGGTTCACGAAGAAGGCCGACACGAAGTACAGCCCGGTGACCGCCAGGTAGACCTCGACGCCGCGCGAGGTCTCTTCCTGGGCCTGCATCGCGAACATCGTCAGCTCGGCGATCGACACGGCGAAGGCCACCGAGGAGTTCTTGATGATGTTCATGCTCTCGCTGGTCAGCGGCGGGATGACGATGCGAAAGGCCATCGGCAGCAGCACGTAGCGGTAGGTCTGCGGCAGCGTCAGGCCCATCGCGAGGCCGGCGTAGCTCTGGCCGCGCGGCAGGCTCTGGATGCCGGCCTTGACCTGCTCGGCGATGCGCGCCGAGGTGAAGAAGCCCAGCGCGAAGACCACCAGCACGAAGCTCGGCACGCCCTGCAGGCTCTTGAAGATCGACGGGATGACGTGGTACCAGAGGAAGATCTGGACCAGCAGCGGGATGTTGCGGAACAGCTCGGTCCAGGCGTTGCCGATGAACTGCAGGCGCTTGTCGGGCACGGTGCGCAGGATGCCCATCAGCGAGCCGACCACCAGCGCGACCACCAGCGCCAGCACCGCGACCGACAGCGTCCAGCCCCAGGCCGACATCATCCACTGCAGGTAGGTGATGTCGCCGCCGCTGCCGAAGCAGCGCGGCATCACCTCCCCGTCGAGCGTGTTCTTGCAGAACACCTGCCAATCGAAGCTGGCCAAGTCCGACCCCCTTACCCCGTTGACCCCGTTGACCCCGTTGACCCCGTGACGGCCCGAGAGCCCTCTGCAAACGAAGGAGCGCGGCGGGATCCTCCGCCGCGCTCCGAGGGTAAGCAAGCTTTGCGCCGCCCGGCGCTAGGGCTTACCTCAGTGACGCCCCGAGCCGCCAGTCGCTCAGATCTTCTTGGCGTAGTCTTCCATCGGGCGGTTGTTGGGGTTCTTCAGCGCGTCCTTGAGCGTGTCGCTCATCGGCAGTCCGACCTTGGCGCCGGTCGGCGGCGTCGGCTGCAGGAACCACTTGTCGTAGAGCTGGTTGATCTCGCCCGACTTCACCATGCCGGCGATGGTCGCGTTGACGATCTTCAGCAGCGCCTCGTCGTCCTTGCGCACCATGATGGCGATCGGCTCGACCGACAGCACCTCGCCGACGATCTTGAAGTCCGCCGGGTTCTTGCTGCGCGCGATCAGGCCGGCCAGCAGGCTGCCGTCCATGACGAAGACGTCGGCGCGGCCGCTGTCGACCAGCAGGAAGCTGTCGGCGTGGTCCTTGCCGAAGACTTCCTTGAACTCGACGCTCTCGGCGCGCTTGTGCTTGCGCAGGGTCTGGACCGAGGTCGTGCCGGTGGTGGTGGCGACGGTCTTGTCCTTCAGGTCGGCGACCGACTTGATCGGCGAGTTGGCCTTGACCGCCATCCGCACCTCTTCGACGAAGGTGGTGTTGGCGAAGCTCACGTCCTTCTGGCGCGTGGCGTTGTTGGTGGTCGAGCCGCACTCCAGGTCCACGGTGCCGTTCTGCACCAGCGGAATGCGGTTCTGCGAGGTGACCGGCTGGTACTTGACGGTCAGCTTCTTGCCGACGGCCTTCTCGATGTTCTCGATGGCCTTCTCGCAGATCGCGATGTGGTAGCCGACGTACTTGGCGCCGCCGAGGGTGTACGACAGGACGCCCGAGGATTCGCGCACGCCCATCGTGATGGAGCCTGACTCCTTGACCTTGGCGAGGGTGTCTTGGGCCTGGGCCAGGCCGGTCGCGGCCAGGGCAGCGGCCAGAACGAGCAAAGTCTTCTTCATGGGATTCCTTCGTCTGACGATGAGGGTAGAACGAAAACGCAATCTACAGGACTCGGGCATCAGGGTATGCCCGGGAAATACTTAGCTCGCAAGAGCCCAGCAGGTGCCGTGCCAGGCCGCGGTCGGCGCGGACTGTAGCCGCCAGGCCGGCGCCGGGCCAATGCCGATCGCGGACCGTAGCCATACCGCCGGCGCATCGGCGGCCCGGGCTCAGGGCCGCAGGCCGTAGCCCGGCACGCCCATCTGCCACAGCGAGAACGCGTAGATGTCGGCGCGCTCGGCCAGCTGCTGGCGCTTGGTGGCGCCGATGCCGTGGCCGCCGTCGTAGTCCAGACGCACCAGCACCGGCTTGCCGCTCGAGCTGGCGGCCTGCAGGCGCGCCGCCATCTTGGTCGAGTTCCAGACGTCGACCCGCGGGTCGTTCACGCCGTGCGTCAGCAGCACCGCCGGGTAGGCCGTGCCGTCCTTCACCTGGTGGAAGCTGCTCATCGCCAGCAGCGCGCGGAACTCGTCGGCCTTGGCGATCGTGCCGAACTCGGGGATGTTGGTCATGCCGTTGGCGGTGTTCTCGCCGTTGATCATGTCCAGCGCCCCCACCGCCGGGAGCGCCACCGCAAACAGGTCCGGCCGCTCGGTCAGCGCGCGCCCGACGGTGATGCCGCCGGCGCTGCCGCCGCTGACGGCCAGCCGCGGCGTGCTGGTCCAGCCCTGGCGGATCAGCCACTCGGCGCAGGCGATGAAGTCCTTCCAGGTGTTGGGCTTGTTCGCACCCTTGCCGGCGCGGTACCAGTCCTCGCCGCGCGCGCCGCTGCCGCGCGGGTTGCCGTAGGCCAGCACGCCGCCGGCCTCCAGCCAGGCCAGCGACAGCGGCGTGAAGCGCGGGTCGATGGTCAGGCCATAGGAGGCATAGGCGTTCAGCAGCACCGGGTTGCTGCCGTCGAGCTTGACGCCGCGGCGGTGCACGATCGAGAGCGGCACCTTCGCGCCGTCGTGGCTGGGCACGTCGACCTCGGTGGCCGTCAGATCGGCCAGTCCCGGCAGGTCGGGCAGCGGCTGCAGGCCGGTGTTGCGCACGCCGCGCGCGCGATCGACGACGTAGACCTGCTTCGGATTCACCCAGCCCTGGAGAGCGATCACCACGCCGGGCAGCGCGGGGTCGTAGGCCAGGTCCGGCGACTCGAAGCCCTGCAGCGTGAAGCTGCCCGCCACCGGCAGCGCGATCTCCTGGTAGAAGCTGCTGCCGGTCCAGGTGCGGCGCAGCAGGCGCTTGACGTTGCCGTCGCGCTGCTCCACGTACAGCCCGTCGGCCGCGGCGCCCAGGCCGGTCAGCACGCGGTCGTTCTGCGGCAGCCACAGCGCGGCCTTCGCGATGTCGGGCCGGGCCAGGTCCAGGCGCAGCAGCTTGCCGCGCGACGCGTCCTTCTGGCTCAGCAGGTAGAGCGCGCCGCCGTGCGGTGCGATCAGCGTCACCTCGTCCTTGAAATCGACGATGCGCCGCCAGCCCGGGCTGCGCGTGCCCGAGCGCGCCGCCGGCGCGAGCCACACCGCGATCTCGCGCTGCACGCCGTTGAAGACGCGCGCGATCAGGTGCTTGCCGTCGCCGCTGGGCTGCACCCAGCCGTAGTGGTCCGGCTCCAGCGTCACGCCCGGCGTGCCCGGGCCGAACACCGGCTCGGGAAACAGCCCGCGGTCGATGCCGACCACGTAGACCGCGCTCTTCTGGTACTTGGCCGTCTCCGGCATGCCCGGCTTCATCTCCTGCAGCCGGTTGACGAAGAAGTGCCTGTCGTCCTGCCAGTAGATGCCGCCGTAGTCGACGCGGTCCACGGGCGCGATGCGCTCCTTGCCGTCGCGCGTGTCCAGCACGTGCAGCGTCGACGCCTCCGAGCCCGCGGCCGACACCGCATAGGCCACGTAGCGCCCGCTCGGCGACGGGCTGTAGTACGACAGCGCGTGCGGCTGGCCGGTGCGCTGCTGCCACTGGTCGGGGTCGACGAGCAGCTTCTCCGCGCCCTTCAGGCCGCGCCGCAGGTAGAGCTTGTACTGGTTGTCGCCGGTGCCGCGCTTCTCGTAGAACCACAGGTCGCCGGGGCGGCGCGTCACGTCGGCCACCACCGGCCCGGCCTCGCGGTCCAGCGCCTCCAGGCGCGACAGCAGCTTCTCGCGGCCCGCGATGCGGCCCAGCACGCCATCGGCGTACGCGCCCTGCACCTTCATCCAGGCGACGGTCTCGGGGCTCTTCAGGTCCTCGAGCCAGCGGTAGGAGTCGGTCAGCGCGACGCCGTGGTGGCGGTCGGTCACCGGGCGCTGCGCGGTCGGCGGCGGGGCGGGGATCGCGGCGGTGCCGGCCGGTGCTGCCGCGGCAGCGGCGGACTGGGCGGGCGCGGTCGGCGTCGGCGCACAGCCGCTCGCGACGATCAGGCTGAAAGCCAGCGCAACAACGGACACGACGGCGCGCGGCAACGGGAACTGCGGGGACATGCGGAGTCTCCTCTTGGGGGGCTGGGCGATGAGGCCGGGCGGGATCGCCGCCGCGGCGGGCGAGATGATGCCTTAGGGCCCGATCACGCCGCCGCCGCGGCCGGCACCGGCCCCGCCGCCAGCAGGTAGGCCCACAGCGCCTGCGCGCCCGGCTTGGCGTGCTGCTTGGCGACCTCGGGTCGCTCGCGGTAGATGCGCACGTCCATCGTCAGCTCGAAGCTGCCCGACGGCGCGGCCGGCACCAGCTTGCGCGTCTTGAGCTCCTTGCGCACCGAGCTGGCCGGCAGGAAGGCCAGGCCGTGGCCTTCCAGCGCCATCGCCTTCAGGCCCTCGGCCATGTCGGTCTCGTAGATCGGCTCGAGCGGCACCGTGCCGCCGGCCTGCTTGATGATCAGGTCGACCAGCTGGCCCAGGTAGGCGCCGGTGGCGTAGCCGAGGAAGGGGACGCGGTCGCGCGCCTGCGCCGGCAACCGGAACATCGGCTCGCCGTCCGACCCGGCCTTGGCGTAGGCGCGCAGCGACTCCTGGCCCAGCGTCAGCATCTCGTAGCGGTCGGGCGACAGCTGCAGCGGCTGCGCCGGGTGGTGGTAGGCGATCAGCAGGTCGCAGCTGCCTTCGGCCAGGCGCAGCACGGCGTCGTGCACGTTCAGCGCGATCAGGCGACTCTTCAGCTCGCCGAAGTCGCGCTTCAGGTCCATGACCCAGTGCGGGAAGAAGGCGAAGGCCAGCGTGTGCGGCACCGCGAACTCGATCATGTCCTGCCCGACCGCGCGATGCCCGCGCATCAGGTTGCGCGTGGCCTGCAGCGCGTTCAGGATCTCCAGCGCCTGCGCGTGGAAAGTCTCGCCGGCGGGCGTGAGCCGCGTGGGGTAGGACGAGCGGTCCACCAGGTCCGTCCCGGCCCAGGCCTCGAGCGCCTGGATGCGCCGGCTGAAGGCCGGCTGCGTGACGTGCCGCAACTGCGCCGACCGCGAGAAGCTGCGCGTCTCGGCCAGGCTGACGAAGTCCTCGAGCCACTTGGTTTCCACGGCGGGCAGTGTAGCGAGGGGGGCGGAACCCTCAGCGTCTGTCCGCTGCTACTTGAGCCGCCTATTGCACCGCTGACGCCATCGACGGACAGGCATGAAGCGTGGGGTTTCCAGGGAAAACCATAGCGACGATGATGCGCGCCATGGTCGCGCATACACCGATCCTGCCAAGCGCCACCGGTTGATCTACTTCACGTTGGGCATCACGAGATCGTCGCTGCTTACGAGGAGGCCAGACATGACTACCCCCTTGGAGTTTCTCCGCGAGGCAGTTCGCGCCGTCCCAGCTGTCAAGTACGCGTTGGGCATTGGAGGTGTCGTCGCAGCGATCGCGATCATCTACTCGTTCAAGATCGACCCGCGAGTCGCTTTCGTCGGCACTGTCGTAATGCTCGTTCTTATGGGCGTGCTGGTTGTCTTTGCTCGAATGTCGTCGTTGCCGGGCTACCGCCTCGCCGGGCCAGCACTCGTCTTCACATGGTTTGTGCTCCTTCTGTTCATGGCGACAAGTGGCTCGTTGTTCTCGTCGGTCTTCTTTCAGAAGCCACTTGATCTATCGTCTTGGCTAACAGGTGCAAATGCTGCAACGGGTGCCGACCCAGCGGCAAGCGCTCCCGCCCCGGCGCCCGAGCACGCATCCCAGGCCTTCAATCGTCGCATCGGAAACGACGGTAGCTGCACTGAACGCAATGTCAGAGGCGACTACGACCTCTGCCTTGCGGAGGGATTTGCAGTAGCCAACTGGACCGGCGCATACCGCAGCGCGCGGAACGGCAGCGCCACGGTTGAGCGCCACGGTACGCGGCCAAACTGCGTGGTCCTACGACTGCACTACTCGGACTCTGGTCGCAGCCCGTTGGGCGACTGCAAGGGCAATGGATGGGTTGACTATGACGTTACGGTCAATGGAACGCGGTAGCCATCGCTTCAGTATGCTCACAATGATGCCCAACCCGTCGTTCTGGCGCCCACTCAACTAGAACGTTGGTCGTCGCAACAACACTACCTCTGTAGATGGACGAAATAGAACGACTCATCAAGAAGTACGACGAAGACTATGTCCGTCATCACTTTCTAGATGCCGCGTCGATCAACGATTTCGCTCTGACGTTCTACGGGGATGCGGCGGAAATCTACGACTCGATCACACGCGTAAGGAACCTTGATCGCAATCCAACCGGCTTCGACCTGAGTGACGCTCCAATCCTCGGATTACTGGTACGGGTGTGGAAGCTTCTCAAGGAAATCATCAAGTACTACGAGCAAGACAATGCCGAGATCATCAGCATTCTTGAGCGACCGCTCATCGAGGCATCAGTTGTCGCAACCTACTTGATGGAGTCTGCGGATGCAGTTGTCGAGGACTACCGCAAGTGCTCATACAAAGACCGACTGCGCATCTTGCGGGACCTGGAGGGCGGCTCAAAGTTCTTCGAGACAAAGGCCGGTCAGCGCCTGCTGCAATCGGTGAAGCGAAAGATGCAGGACGAGGCGCTTGAAGCCAGTAGCTTCGCGGAGCAGAAGAAGAACCGCTGGAAGATCCAAGGCAAGACCTTCTTCGATATCTTTTCTTCTGTGGAACATGAGCACTTGTACGCCTGTACCTACGGAATGATGTCGGAATCAATCCATGGTTCGTGGAACGAGTCGATGGACTACTGTCTCTCCCGCAACGAGGACGGAACCTACTCTGCGTACCCCTTCTATCACCCGGCGGATGTTCGCTTCGTTTCACCAACTCTGCGGTTTGCCAACAAGCCGTTCCGTCTCTGGTTGGTGCGAATTGGAGCAGATGATCCGAACCTCATGCGGTCACTGGACTGGATCGACAGAGTGAACAATGCCATCTTCCGCAAGTTCGACGCAGAGTACGGCGGCTAGCCCTTTGCTCGAGCGGACTTGGAGCTTGTACCGGTTTCGTTGCCGCCCAGGCCAAACAAGCGATTGACCGACGGCTAGGCCCCGACCACCCCATGCCCATCGTCACCCTCACCCTCCGCAACCCCAAGACCACCGCCCTCAAGACCATGGTCCTCGACGCGGTCCAGGCCGCGCTGGTGGGCGTCGGTGTCGATCCTCGCGACCGCTTCCATCGCGTGATCGAGCTCGGCGACGACGACTTCCGCTACGACGCCGCTTTCCCCGACGTGCGCACGCGGCGCACCGACGACTTCGTGCTGGTGGAGGTGCTGCTGGGCGCGGGCCGCAGCGTCAAGGTGAAGAAGCAGGTGCTGGCGGCGATCGTCGAGCGCCTGGCCGCGCAGGGCTTCGATACCGAGAACCTGATGGTCTGCTTCCAGGACGTGCCGTGGGAGAACTGGTCGCCGGCGGGCGGCCGGATGCCGCACGGCTAGCCCCATGACCGCACGCTTCGAAGGCGTCATCAAGTCCTGGAACGACGACCGGGGCTTCGGCTTCATCGAGCCGACGCAAGGCGGCGACGAGATCTTCGTCCACATCAAGGCGTTCTCGCGGCGCGCCGGGCGGCCGCAGGTCGACCAGCGCGTGTCGTTCGAGGTCGAGCTGGGGCCGCAGGGCAAGAAGCGCGCGCGCCAGGTCGAGGTCGTGCAGACTGCGCGCCCGGCCGCCAGGCCACGGCGCGACACGCCGGCCCAGTGGGGGACCGCAACGCTGTTCGCGGTCCCGTCCTTCCTGCTGCTGGCCCTCGCCGTCAGCCTGCTGTGGAAGAAGCCGCCGGCGTGGGTGGCCGTCGTCTACGCGACGACGATACCGATCACCTTCGTGCTCTACGCGATCGACAAGTCCGCGGCCCGGCGCGGCGGCTGGCGCGTGGCCGAGAGCACGCTGCACCTGATGTCGCTGGCCGGCGGCTGGCCCGGTGCACTGCTGGCCCAGCAGGTCCTGCGCCACAAGTCCACCAAGGCCGAGTTCCGGTCGGTGTTCTGGGCCACGGTGGTCCTGAATGTCATCGCTTTCGTGCTGCTGTGCTCGCCCGCACGGGCCTGGCTGATGGAAGCGCGGTGACGCCGCGCGGTGCCAGCCGGCTAGCATCCGCGCACCGCTCACTCCACGCTGCCCCATGCGCCGACTCGCCGCCCTGCTCGTCCCCCTGACCCTCGCGCTGCTGACCGGCTGCGCCGCCACCGTGCAGCGCCCGGCCGGCGACAACGCGGCCACGCTGCAGGTGCCCGCCGCGGCCAGCAAGCGCGTGGCGCTGCTGGTCAAGCCCGCGCCGTCGCTGCCCAAGTCGACGGACTGGGAGCTGTTCCGCACCGAGTGGCGCACCGCGGTGTCGACCGCCGCGTCCGGCGCCGGCAAGCAGTTCGACTACTTCGAGGCCCAGCCCGGCGCGACCGCGACGCCCGGCACGCTGGTGGTCGTGACGGTCAAGGACTACCGCTACCTGTCGCCCGGCGCGCGCTACGGCTTCGGCGTGATGACCGGCAACGCCTACATCGACGCCGAGGCCAGCTTCTTCGAGCTGCCCTCGCAGCGTGAGCTGGGCACGCGCAAGTACGCCACCTCGTCCAGCGCCTGGGAAGGCATCTTCTCGGCGATGACCGACAAGCAGATCCAGGCCATCGCGGCCGAGATGATCAAGGAGATCGACCGCCGCTAGTTGCGGTCGCGGGCATGGCGTCGCCTGCTGCCGCCATCGCGCTGCGCGCCGCCGCCGTGTGGCTGCTGATCCTGGTGTGCGCCATCGCCAACGGCGCGCTGCGCGAGGCGGTGCTCGTGCCCTGGCTCGGACGGACGGCCGCGCTGGTGCTGAGCGGCCTGCTGCTGTCGGCCTGCGTGCTGGTCGCGGCCTGGCTGCTGGTCGCGTGGCTACCGCGGCTGCCGGCGCGGCAGTACGCGGCGATCGGGCCCGGCTGGCTGGCGGCGACGCTGGCCTTCGAGTTCGGCTTCGGCCGTCTGGTGCAGGGCAAGGCCTGGGCTGAGCTGATCGATGCCTATCGCTTCGAGGGCGGCAACCTGTGGCCGGTGGTGCTGCTGGTGGTGCTGGTGGCGCCGTGGGCAGCAGCGCGCTGGCGGCGCTGAGCCCGCGCGAGTCTCAGCGGGCGCGCAGCAACTCGTCCAGCCGCTCGACCCAGCGGTCGATGTCGTCCGAGTGCCTGACGGCGAGCGCCACGCCGACGACCAGCGCCAGCAGGGGCAGGACCACGTGAGCCCAGTCGACGATGCTCATGTCGGCTCCCAGCAGTTTGACCTCAGACCTCGCGAGCCTGCGCCGGCCCCGTGACAGCATCGTGGCACACGCGTGACCCAACCCGCGAGCGGGCTCGGCCAAGGACTGACGCTACTTGCGCTTCAACGTCCGGAACTTGCCGGTCGGCACCCAGTTGATTCGACACACGGGAGCGAGGCCGAACACGCTAGCCTTCAGCAGTAGAACGCCGCGGGTTGCCCCGATGTTCCGCCCCTCGAACTCCGGGCCGGCATCTCCTTCTTGCCAGCTGAGCACGTACGACTGCTTGGTGACGGTATCGATGACGATGTCGTTGCCGCCGTAGACGTTGTCATTGAAGGGCTTGGAGGCGCCGTCACCCGGGGCATCGAGCATCCACATCGCGCTGTGCGTGTGAGCACATGCCCTGTCGCGAACCGCTCGATCTGACGCCTGCATACCGTACTGAACCCGAGCGACAGTCCTGGAATGCCCGTCCCCGAATACATCGACGTCGGCAAGCCACATCTTGACTTGTCCCTGCGCGCGCAGATCCTCTGTCCCCTGCAGCCAGGCCTGCCAAAGCGGCTCCGAGGCCTGCTGTCCGCGATCGCCCTTGAACATCGATGTGCTCTTGAACGCCCTCTCGGCGATCGCCAGGTCCAGCGGCACCTCGCGCCACGGCGCGGACTCGAACTGCGGGAACTTGCTGGACAAGCGCAACCGGCATGCATCGAAGTCGAGCCGCCGGAACTGGTTGAGATTGCGAACAAAGGGCACGCAAACCGGGTCCTCGTTTCTCGTGATGAAGAACTCTCCGGCAAACGGGGACTGGGCCTGACTTGTCCCAGCGATGAGCAGCAGAAGCGGGGCGAAGACCCTTCGCACACGACGTGATGCCTTACCCGGGCCGAGCTGCTCGGGCTTTGATTCCATTCGAAGCGGAGTCGAGATCATGGAGTGGTGTTCTTCTGTGATTCGCTGGGATCGCCACGAGAGTATCGGGGTGGTCGCGAGGCGGCCAGCCGCTACCCGTCGTCACGGCACGCTTGCTCCACAAGCCGCAGGATTGACGCCCGCCGCGGCACCGGGCTAGCGTGCCACGCATCGCCGCCGACGCGGCCTTGTGGAGCCTGCCATGGACGTCATCCAATCGATCGGCACGTCGATCACCAATGCGCAGCTGAAGGACTGGCTGATCTTCATCGCCGGCGTGACCGGCCTGAGCTGGTACTACCTGTGCCTCTGGGACATGGGCAGGCATCCCACGCCCACCGGCACGCAGGCGGGTGGCTTCCGGCAGTTCCAGTCGCTCTCGGTGACGACGATCAGCGTGTCGCTCGCCACCTACGTCGGCTTCGTGGTCGGCCTGACGCCGCCGGACAGCGGCGCAGCCGGGGGTGCCGCCGTCGTCAGCAGCAGCGCCAGCTACCTTCAGGTCGCCAGCGCGCTGCTCTATGTGGCCTCGCTGGCGCTGGCGGTGTACTTCTACTCGCAGAGCAAGGACCAGACCGAGCCCGCTCTTGCCGGCCTGGCCAAGTCGCTGCTGGGCTTCGTCGCGGGCGTGTTCTCGATCTCGCTGAACGTGCCGGGCTGAACTGCGACCGAGGGATGGCGTTCGCGGGGCTTCGGCCGGCAAGCTCGGGCTTCGATGAGGAGACACCGATGAAGAAGCCCCAGCACCTCGACTTCGAACTCGTGATTTCCGCAGGCCGGGCCCGGCTGCGCGCCAGCCAGCCCGAGCGCCTGCCGATGATGCCTTTCGAGGCCGGCTGCGAGGCCTATCGCGTGGCGCTGCGCACGGCCCGTGCCCGGCTGGTGCGTGCCGGCTACCGCCTCGCGGCCGCGCTACCCGGCGCGCGCGAGGCCACGCCGCTGCAGGTGCTGATGGGCCGCGCGCCGCTGCCCTGGCGCGTCACGCCGCCGCGCACCACGACGCGCGCGCGCCGCGTCATCGTCGTGTGCATGCACTGCGACTGCCGCGGTGACGGCGGCTGCAAGTGCAAGGTGGTCAAGTGCCCGGAGAACCGGGTGTAGCTGCCAGCCCCTGCTCCATCTCGCGCCGGAAGGCCACCGCCTCGGCCTTGGCGTCGAAGACCACGTCGTCCCAGCGCACCGGCGCACCGGCCGCCACCTCGCGACGCAGCTTGAGCTTGTGCGCCAGGCCCAGCGGCAGGTAGCCGCCGGCCACCGACGCCGCGGCCGGCATCAGCTTGCCGTAGACGGTGTAGCCGCCTTCGCCGTCGAGCATCTCGCCCTCGCCCAGGCGCCGCTTGGCGGTCGCGACGACGTCGCCGCGCCAGGCGACGGGTGCGCCGGTCGGCTCGCGGCGCAGGCCGGCGCTGGCCACGCTGATGCCGAGTTCCAGGCCGATCAGGTGGAAGGGCTTGTACATCGACGAGTACTCGCCGCTCGGGTCGGTGACCAGGCCGTACTCCTTGAAGCAGCGGCGCACGTAGTCGCTGTCGGCGGCGAAGGTGACGTAGACGCCCCAGCGCAGGTCGCGGAAGACCGGGCGACCGTCGCGCTCGACCGAGGAGATCACCTCGACCTGGCCGCGGTGCTGCAGCAGGCCGCCGTCGGCCTTGGGCTTGAGCAGCCGCGCCAGGTCGTCGACGCCGCAGGCCGGGAAGGCCAGGCCGTCGTCGGCCGGCGTCAGGCCGCAGGCGTTGGACACGGCGGCCATCTCGATCGCGCTCTTGGTTCCGTCGAGGAAGCTGTTGAACATCTGCGCGTTCATGCCGCCGGCCTTGGCGTCGTCGGCGCTCAGGCCGTAGTGCTGCCACACGGTGTCGGGCGTGCTGGCGTGGTAGGCCGGCAGGTACTTGGTGCCCTTGCCCGCGGCCACCACCTCGAATCCCGCCGTGCGCGCCCAGTCCACCATCTCGCAGATCAGCGCCGGCTGGTCGCCGTAGGCCAGCGAATAGACGATGCCGGCATCGCGCGCCTTGCGCGCGAGCAGCGGCCCGGCCAGCGCGTCGGCCTCGACGTTGACCATCACGATGTGCTTGGCGTGCTTGCAGCAGGCCAGCACATGAGCGATGCCGGCCGAGGGCGAGCCGGTCGCGTCGATGACGATCTCGACCGCGTCGCTGGCGATGACCGAAGGCGTGTCGTCGGTCAGGAAGGTCGTGCCGGCGCGGCGGGCCTCGTCGAGCGAACGGGCGCCGAGCTGCGCCTCGTCCCAGCCGACGCCCATAAGTGCCTGCTTCGCCCGCGGCGGACTCAGGTCGCAGACGGAGACCAGATGGATGCCCGGCGTGCGGCGCGCCTGGCTGAGATACATCGAGCCGAACTTGCCGGCGCCGATCAGCGCGACGCGCAGCGGGCGTCCTTCGGCCTGACGCGCCTGCAACATGCGGTGGAGGTTCATGCCATCTCCTTCAGCTCGTCCATCGACGTCACCAGCGCCGACGCCGGCGTCCCGTCCTTCCACGGCAGGTCCACCGGATAGGGCTTCACCAGGCAATCGTCGGGAAGCGCCTCGATCGGCGTGAAGTCGCGGTGCGCGATGTACTCGACGCGCTTGTGGCGACGGATGTGGTTGGACACCGCGCACAGGCTGAGATACACGCTGACGCGATGCCAGGGACTCAGGTTGCTGCTGCTGGCATGCACCAGGCAGGAATGGAACATGATCATCGAGCCCGCGGGCCCTTTCGGCGCGACGATGCCGGCGCGCCGTTCCTGATCCGGCGACACGATGCCGCCCTCGCGCCCGCCGGCCTTGGCCACCAGCGTGGCGATCGCGTCGTGGTCGATGGTCCATAGCGGATAGCTGGTGGTCGTCAGGTCGTGGCCGGCCGGCAGCGCGCCGAGCTTGTGGCTGCCGGGGATGAACATCAGCGGGCCGTTGAACTCGTTGACCTCGTCCAGGAAGATCGCGACGTTCATCGCGCGCGGCGTCGGCATCAGGTCGTCGTTGAGCCAGGTCCCGTAGTCCTGGTGCCACTGCCAGACGTCGCCGTCGAAGGCCTGCTTGCCGTTGATCTTGAACTGGTGCATGTAGAGCTGTTCGCCGAACAGCTGCTCCACCGGCCGGATCATGCGCGGGTGACGCGACAGCCGCGCGAACGGCGCGCTGTACAGGTGCGCCGCGAAGTTGGTGCGGACGGCGCGGCTGCCTTTCTCGCGCACGTTCTCGGGCCGGTCCATCGCGTAGAGGCGCGGCACCTCGTCGGTCAGCGTCTTCACCTCGTCCGGCCGGAACAGGCCGGGAAAGAACAGGTAGCCGTCGCGGTCGAAGCGCGCGAGCTGTTCGGCAGTCAGTTCCATGGCGGGTCTCCTTCGCGATCGATGGGGCTCAGCGGCCCCAGGGCGGCTCGGCCGCGGTGTCCAGTCCGTAGCGTTGTGCGGCGCGCGCCAGCACCGCGCGCTCGCGCCGGCCATCGCGCACCAGCGCCTGCAGCGCGGCCAGCACGACGTGGTGGTGGTCCACCTCGAAGTGGCGGCGCAATGCGCTGCGCGTGTCGCTGCGGCCGAAGCCATCGGTGCCCAGCGTCACGTAGCGCGCCGGCACGTACTCGGCGATCAGCTGCGGCCAGGCACGCACGTAGTCGGTGGCGGCGACCACCGGCGCGTCGCCGGCCAGCAGGCGGCCGACGTGGCTGCGGCGGTCGCGTTCGCCCGGTGCCAGTCGGTTGGCGCGCTCGACCTCGCGCGCCTCGCGCGCCAGCTCGGCGAAGCTGGTCACCGAGTAGATCTCGCTCGGCACCTGCCAGTCGGCCGCCAGCAGCTCGGCCGCGGCGATGACCTCGCGCAGGATCGCGCCCGAGCCCAGCAGCCGCACGCCGGCCGCGGCGTCCGGCGCCTCGCGCTGCGCGTGCAGGTACATGCCGCGCAGCAGGTCGTCGTGCACGGCGGCCGGCAGCGAGGGCTGCGCGTAGTTCTCGTTCATCAGCGTGACGTAGTGGAACTCGTCGCACTGCTGCTCCAGCATGCGGCGCGCGCCGTGCTCGACGATCACCGCCAGCTCGCCGGCGAAGCACGGGTCCCAGACGCGGCAGTTCGGCACTTGCGCGGCCGCCAGCACCGAGCTGCCGTCCTGGTGCTGCAGGCCCTCGCCGCCGAGCGTGGTGCGCCCCGCGGTCGCGCCGAACAGGAAGCCGCGGGCGCGCTGGTCGGCCGCGGCCCAGATCAGGTCGCCGACGCGCTGGAAGCCGAACATCGAGTAGTAGATGTAGATCGGCAGCATCGGCAGGCCGCTGACGCTGTACGAGGTGGCGGCCGCCGTCCACGAGGCCAGCGCGCCCGCTTCGGTGATGCCTTCTTCCAGCAGCTGGCCGTCGCGGGCCTCGCGGTAGCTCAGCATCGAGCCGGCGTCCTCGGGCTCGTAGAGCTGGCCGTCGGGCGCGTAGATGCCGATCTGGCGGAACAGGCTCGCCATGCCGAAGGTGCGCGCCTCGTCGGCGACGATGGGCACGACGCGCGGACCGAGCTGCGGATCCTTCAGCAGGCCGGCGATCAGTCGCACGGCCGCCATCGTCGTGCTCATCTCCTTGCCGTCGGCGTCGAGCGCGAAGCCGCCCCAGGCGGCCAGCGGCGGCACCGGCAGCACGGGCGCCTCGCGCTGGCGCTGCGGCAGCGCGCCGCCGAGCGCAGCGCGCCGCTCGCGCAGGTACTGCATCTCGGCGCTGTCGTCGTCGGGCTTGTAGAAGCGCAGCTGCTCGCGGTCGGCGTCGGTCAGCGGCAGGCCGAAGCGCTCGCAGAAGGTCTTGAGCCCGTCGAGGTCCAGCTTCTTGGCCTGGTGCGAGGTCATGCGCGACTCGCCCGCGCCGCCCATGCCGTAGCCTTTCTTGGTCTTGGCTAGGATCACGGTCGGCCGGCCCTCGTGCGCCTGCGCGGCGGCGAAGGCGGCGTGCAGCTTGCGGAAGTCGTGGCCGCCGCGCTTGAGCGCATCGATCTCGGCCACGCTCATGTGCGCCACCAGCGCCTGCACCGCCGGGTCCTGGCGGAAGAAGTGCTCGATGTTGTAGGCGCCGTCCTTCGCGCCGAGCGTCTGGTACTGGCCGTCCACCGTGCCGGCCAGCGCGCGCAGCAGCACGTGGTCGGTGTCGCGCGCGAACAGTGCGTCCCAGTCGCTGCCCCACAGCACCTTGATCACGTTCCAGCCGGCGCCGGTGAACAGAGACTCCAGCTCCTGGATGATCTGGCCGTTGCCGCGCACCGGGCCGTCCAGGCGCTGCAGGTTGCAGTTGATGACGTAGGTCAGGTTGTCGAGCCGCTCGCGCGCCGCGAGCGTCAGCCCGGCGATCGACTCCGGCTCGTCCATCTCGCCGTCACCGAACACGCCCCAGACGTGGCGCGTCGGCGTGTCCGCCAGGCCGCGGTGCTGCAGGTAGCGCAGGAAGCGCGCCTGGTAGACCGCGCTGATCGGCCCCAGGCCCATCGAGCCGGTGGGGAACTGCCAGAAGTCCGGCATCAGCCAGGGGTGCGGGTAGGAGCTGAGGCCCCCACCGCCGACTTCCTGTCGATAGCGTGCGAGCTGTTCGTCGCTCAGCCGTCCTTCGAGGAAGGCGCGCGCGTACACGCCCGGCGCCGAATGCGGCTGGAAGTACACCAGGTCGTCGGCGCGGAAGAAGTGGTTGAAGCCGACCTCGAAGATCTCGGCCGCCGAGGCGTAGCTCGCGATGTGACCGCCGAGGTCGCCGTAGGCCCGGTTGGCGCGCATCACCATCGCCAGCGCGTTCCAGCGCATGATGGTCGCGAGGCGCTGCTCGATGTCGAGGTCGCCCGGGTAGCGGCCCTGGCGCTCGACGGGAATGGTGTTGCGGTAGGCCGAGTACGGCAGCACGTGCGGAACGATGCCCTGCTGCTGCGCCTGTTCCTCCAGCTGCTCGAGCAGGTAGAGGCCGCGCTCGCGGCCGCCCTGCTGCACCACCGCGGCCAGCGCGTCGAGCCACTCGCGGGTTTCGGCCGGGTCGGCGTCCTTGGCGCGGCCGCCCAGGCCCGGGAAGCGATCGTTCATCGAGCCATCCTAGCCCCGATCGGCACTCGAGCGGGCGGCGACAAGTCTCGGCGCCGCCCGAGCGCTGGGATGGGGTGCTGTGTGGAGTGAAGTGAAGGAGGAGACGCGGCCGTTCAGGCCCGCGTCGGGGGACATGAACGCAACACAGCGCCCCGTCCCAGCGCGACCGCTGCACCGCACGCCGGGACATCGGATCAATACAGCGGCGCCTCGCCCTCCGGCCGCGTCTTGAAGCGCTTGTGCACCCACAGGTACTGCGCCGGGTTCTCGCGGATGCGGTCCTCGATCCAGCGGTTCATCCAGGCGGTGTCGGCCTCGGCGTCGGTGGTCGGGAAACCGGCCCAGGGCTCGTGGAAGCGCACGCGGTAGCCGCGCCCGCCGGGCAGCATCTCGGCGATCACCGGCTGGACCTTCATGCCCAGCAGGCGCGCCATGCGCGACGGCGCCAGCAGCGTGGCGGCCGGCACGCCGAAGAAGGGCACGAAGGCCGCGTCCTTGGCGCCGAAGTCCATGTCGGGCAGGTTGAAGAAGCCCATGCCGTCCTTGATGGCGCGCATCAGCGGCTTGGCGGTCTCGTTGCGCGCGAAGATCTTCGCGTTGCCGTAGCGCAGCCGCGCGCGGCGCAGCGCGGCGTCGAAGACCTTGTTGCTCTGTGCCTGGTAGATCGAGCAGCCGGGCCGCGCGATGAAGAGCTGCACCGCGGCGCCGGCGACGTCCAGGCCCATGAAGTGCGGCACCAGCCACATCACCGGGCCGGCGTGGGTGTCGGCGAAGCTGGCCGGACCCTCGACGTGCATCAGCCGGCGCAGCCGCGCGGGCGAGGCATACCAGAGCAGGCCGCGCTCGAGCAGGCTGCGGCCCAGCCACTGGAAGTGCTCGAAGGCGAGTGCGCGGCGCTTCGCCTCGGGCCAGTCGGGGAAGCACAGCTCGAGGTTGCGCAGCGCGATGCGCCGGCGCGACCCGGCCAGCGGCCACAGCAGCATGCCCAGGCCGCGACCCAGCAGCGCCAGCAGCGGCAGCGGCAGCCAGTGCAGCAGCCACAGCAGGATCAACACAAGCCGCATCAACCGGTCTCCTTCGCCGTGGCACCCGGTCCCTCGACCCGCGGCTGCTTGTAGCGGTGATAGCCCCACAGGTACTGCTGCGGGCATTGCAGGATCAGCCGCTCCATCGCGCGGTTGATGGCGGCCGCCGCGGCGGTGGCGTCTTCGGGCAGCGGCTCGGTCAGCTCGGCCACGCGCACGCGGTAGCCGGCGCCCCCCGGCAGGCGTTCGCCCCAGATCAGCAGCAGGGCCGCGCCGGTCTGCTGCACCAGGCGCGCCGCCAGGGTCATCGTGTAGGCCGGCTGGCCGAAGAACGGCGCCCAGACGCCCAGGCCATCGGGCGGCACCTGGTCGGGCAGCAGGCCGACGACCTCGCCGCGCTTGAGCGCACGCATCATCTGGCGCACCCCCGCCAGCGTGGCGGGTGCGGCGTCCAGCCCCGGGCGGCGTCGCGCCGCCTCGATCAGCGGGCGCAGCCAGGGCTTGCGCGCCGGGCGGTACAGCACCGTCATCGCGCCGCGGCCGGCGCCGTAGCGCTCGGCGTAGGACTGGCCGACGACCTCGAAGCAGCCGAGGTGCGGCGTCAGCATCACCAGGCCGCGGCCGGCGGCCTGGGCGCGCTCGATCAGCTCGCCGCCTTGCCACTGCACCGGCACCAGCAGCTTCGCGTCGTGCGGACGCAGCCACAGCGGCGGCAGCTCGGCCAGCATGCGGCCGGCGGCGGCGATGCCGGCGCGCGCCTGCGACCACGGCACGCCGGCGCGGGCCGCGTTGGCCCTGAAACGCCCGCGGTAGCTGGGCGACGTCGCGTAGACCAGCCAGCCCAGCGCGCCGCCGCACGCGTGCAAAAGCCACAGCGGCCAGCCGGCCAGGGCACGCATCAGGGTCATCAGAAAGCGGCTCATCGGGGTCGTTAGAATCGCGGGGTCGCCGAGTTACAGGACTACTTGCGGGGCGATCGCGGTGCCATCACCGCCGGGTCACGATGACGAATCGGGCTCAAAAAACCGCTAAAGCGTTCGCCGCTCCTCCCACCAGGCCGGCAACGCGAGTTGCAACTTGATGGACTGGAGTTTAAGAGTGGCGAACGACTTTCTTTTCACCTCGGAATCGGTCTCCGAAGGTCACCCGGACAAGGTGGCCGACCAGATCTCCGACGCGATCCTCGACGCGATCTTCACGCAGGACCCGCGCTCGCGCGTGGCCGCCGAGACGCTGACCAACACCGGCCTGGTCGTGCTGGCCGGCGAGATCACGACCAACGCCCACGTCGACTACATCGAGGTCGCGCGCAACACCATCAAGCGCATCGGCTACGACAACACCGAGTACGGCATCGACCACAAGGGCTGCGCGGTGATGGTCTGCTACGACAAGCAGTCCAACGACATCGCCCAGGGCGTGGACCACGCGTCCGACGACCACCTCAACATCGGGGCCGGCGACCAGGGCCTGATGTTCGGCTATGCCTGCGACGAGACGCCCGAGCTGATGCCCGCGCCGATCTACTACGCGCACCGCCTGGTGGAGCGCCAGGCCCAGCTGCGCAAGGACGGCCGCCTGCCCTTCCTGCGTCCCGACGCGAAGAGCCAGGTGACGATGCGCTACGTCGACGGCAAGCCGCACTCGATCGACACCGTGGTGCTGTCGACCCAGCACGCGCCCGACCAGAGCGAGACGCCGACGAAGATGAAGGCCTCGTTCACCGAGGCGATCATCGAGGAGATCATCAAGCCGGTGCTCCCGAAGGAGTGGCTGAAGGACACCAAGTACCTGATCAACCCGACCGGCCGCTTCGTCATCGGCGGCCCGCAGGGCGACTGCGGCCTGACCGGCCGCAAGATCATCGTCGACACCTACGGCGGCGCCTGCCCGCACGGCGGCGGCGCGTTCAGCGGCAAGGACCCGAGCAAGGTCGACCGCAGCGCGGCCTACGCGGCGCGCTACGTGGCCAAGAACATCGTCGCGGCCGGCCTGGCGCGGCAGTGCCAGATCCAGGTGGCCTACGCGATCGGCGTGGCGCGGCCGATGAACATCACCGTCTACACCGAAGGCACGGGCGTCATCAGCGACGAGAAGCTCTCCAGGCTGGTGGCCGAGCACTTCGACCTGCGTCCCAAGGGGATCATCCAGATGCTGGACCTGCTGCGCCCGATCTACGAGAAGACCGCGGCGTACGGGCACTTCGGGCGGGAAGAGCCTGAATTCTCCTGGGAACGCACCGACAAGGCCGCCGCGCTGCGTGCAGCGGCCGGGCTGTAAGCCAGGCTGCCGCAAGCCGGGGCCGTCCAGGCCCCGGCGACTTCCTCGGCTCGGGTCAGATCACCGCGACCCGACCGCCACACTCCCTGCGGTCCGCGCCGCATTCACCAGCGCCACCAGCAACTGGCGGTTGGTCGGCGTGACGATCGAGTAGACGCCCACGCCCGTGACGGTCTGCCCCGCCAGCAGGCAGGGCGCCGCGCCGTAGGTCACCGACACGTTGTAGACGTTGCGTCCCGACGGCCGCGGCGTCGCCGTGCCCGCGAGGGCGCAGCCGGCCACGGTGGTGCCGGCGAAGCTGCCGTCGGCGGCAATGGCGAGGTTCATCGTGTCGCCGGTCGTCGACGACAGCGTCCACGTGCCGGCGATGGTGGCCTGCAGCGCCGGCGTGTTGTAGTTGTAGACCGCGGTCGAGAACGCGCCGCCGTTGAAGCCGACGGTGCCGCCCGGCACGGTCAGGGTCCCGGCGAGCGACGGCGTGGCCGTGTAGGTGCCGGTCAGCGTGCCGGCCGCGGCCGGCGTGGCGCCGAAGTCGCGCAGGTCGGCGGAGGTGAAGCTGCCGTTGTTCGACGCGCCGCTGCCCTGGATCAGGCCGTTGACGAGGAAGCTGCCGCCCGTCACCGTGCCGTAGATCATCCAGTACTGGCCGGTCTCGAGCACCAGGCCCTGGAAGGCGTTGACGCTCGCGCCCGACAGGGCGCCGACATAGGCGCCTTCGGCGCTGGCGGGAGGCGCCGGCGGCGGCGCGGAGTCGCCGCCACCTCCGCCGCAGGCGGTCAGGGTGGCGGCAGCGAGGGCGGCAGTGGCAAGTCCGGTCGGACGGAACGATAGCTTCAAGGGGTCTCCCAGGGTCGTTGATGAACGGCTCATGAGCCAGGACGCGGCGGTGGCCGCGGCCGGGATGATGTCATCGCCGCAATCGGCTCCGGCGAGCCGATTGCCACCCGAACCGCGGACGCGCCCTCCCTTGGCCGAGGCTCCGGCAAACGGTCCGGCCGTGCACATGGCCGCACGGCGACGGCCGTACGATGGGCTGGCCATGAGCAACCCGCTGCGCAACGCCACCTTCCGCCAGCTGGCCGCCTTCCACGCGGTCGCGCGGCTGGGCAGCGTGTCCAAGGCGGCCGAGGAGATGCACCTCACGCAGCCGGCGGTGTCGATCCAGCTCGGCATCCTGGAAGACGCGGCCGGCACGCCGCTGCTCAAGCGCAGCGCCCGCGGCGTCAAGCTCACCGAGGCCGGCGAGTTGCTGGCCACCTATGCGGCCCGCATCCTGGAGATGTGGCGCGAGGCCGGCGAAGCGATGGCCGCGCACTGCGGCGACATCGCCGGCCTGCTGCGCGTGGGCGCCGTGACCACCGCCGAGTACCTGCTGCCGCCGCTGCTGCTGGAGTTCGTGCGCGAGCATCCGCAGGTCAAGGTCAAGCTGCAGGTCGGCAACCGCGCCGAGACCGTGGCCCGGCTGGCCGGCCAGGAGATCGACCTCGCCATCATGGGCCGCCCGCCGGCCGAGCTGAAGACCGTGTCGGCCGCCTTCGCCAAGCACCCCATGGCCTTCGTCGCCGCGCCGACCCACCCGCTGATGTCGTCCGGCCGCCTGGGCCTGCAGGCGCTCAACGCCGCCAACCTGCTGGTGCGCGAGCGCGGCTCGGGCACGCGCACGACGCTGGAGCAATTGTTCAAGGACGAGGGCACCTCGCTGGAGATCGGCGCCGAGACGTCCAGCAACGAAGCCATCAAGCAGATGTGCGCCGCCGGCTTCGGCGTGGCCTTCCTGTCGCTGCACGCCTGCGTGCTGGAGCTGGAGACCGGCCGCCTGGGCCTGCTGCCGATGGCCGACCACCCGATCGAGCGCGACTGGCACGTGATGCACCTGTCGTCGCGCCCGGTGCCCGCGGCGGCCGCGGCCTTCGAGCAGTTCCTGCGCGTGCACGGGCAGGCCTGGATCCACTGGCGGCTGGAGCAGATGCGGCGCACGACCGGGGCGACTGCCCAGCCGGCGGCGGCGCAGCGGGTGAAGAAGGCGCGGAGCGCGGCGGCTTAGGCGTCAGAGTTCCTGCCCAAGGCCGCCTTTGGAGGCAGCGCCGATGTGCACCGCCCTCGGCAATCGGGCAAGGCCGATGGTCATCGACGAGCAGCTCTTGCCAAGTCGTTGACGCAGCTAATTAATGTAGCTACATTAAAGAATGCGGATCGAGTTCGACCCCGCCAAGGACGCGATCAACCAAGAGAAGCACGGGCTGTCGCTGGCACTGGCAGCCGAACTCGACTGGGACGCATCGCTGGTGTGGGTCGACGAGCGGTACGAGTACGGCGAGTTGCGCATGATCGCGTTGGCGCCGCAGACCGGGATCGTGTACTGCGTGGCGTTTGTGGATCGTGGCAAGGCGCGAAGGATCATCAGCTTGCGCAGGGCCAATCGACGCGAGGTGAAGCACTATGTCCAGAGTTTCTAAGCGCCCTGCGGTCGTGATGCCGACCGTGGCGGAAGACAAGGCGATCACGGCAGCCGCAAGGTCCGACCCGGCCGCGCAACCCCTGACGCCCAGGCAACTGCAAGCCATGGTCCCGATGAAGGCGGTGCGTGGCCGACCCAAGTCGGATAACAAGAAGTTGCTCGTCTCAGTCCGCTACAGCCCGGAAGTCGTGGCGTACTTCAAGTCGACGGGCGAAGGGTGGCAGTCACGGATGGACGGTGTGCTTCAGCAGTACGTTGCGCGTCACTCGCGCAGGGCGTGAGGTCGTCCGAGGCGACACGCTGCGTCGTGCCAGACGTCGTCGATCAAACGCCAGGCGCTTCAATGGCATCTCGCCCGAAGCTGGTCATCCAGCTTGGGAGCTTCGACAACGTCTCCGCGAAAGGCCTGAAGAAGGGGGTCTAGAGGAGCGACTTGCCTCTAGCATCCGACTCAAGGCGGCGCAGTGGGCGACATGAGTCGGCGCGCGGCCTGTCGTCTATGTTCGGCCCTCCGCCTTTGGTCGAACTGCTTCACGTCGCCATCCTTGGTGCGCGGGGCTGGTTCGTCACTGTGACACTGATCGGCTTCGCCTTGCTTGGCTTCGGTCTTGGTCTGAATGCCGAAGCCGAACCCAAAGCTGTCGTGTTCGCCTTCTTCATGCCCTTGCTTCTGTCGGCGCTCATGGGCACCATCGCTTTGGGTTCGCATCGCGCACGGAGCGAAGCGTGGGGAGCCGGCAATCTGAGGAAGTCAGTCTTTCTTGCCGCGTTTGTCTGGAACGCCGCGCTCGGTCTTGCTGCGCTTGTCGTTGATCGGGTCGTCGTCCACTTCAAGCTACTGCCGCGGGATCCCTTTTCGTTCCCGCAGTCTTTTCTTGCAGTTGCTGCACTCGCAGCCGCCTTGGCGCTCGTGGCGCTCTACCCGCGCCAAGGACCCAGTGGTCGCTAGCCTTCGGCAAGCGCCGCAGCTAGGTCGACGCGATAGAACTCGTGACTCCGGGTCGATGAGCTCGCGTCGGGTCATCGGCGTTCTGGCAGTGTGCGCGGCCCTTCTCGTCGTCTGCGCGTGCGCATCGCAGCAGCCTGAGAGCGTTGCGAAGCTGCAGGTCTTCGCGCCCTGTTCCTATGCGCTGGACGGACTGGCCGCCACGATCGACGAGCTACCAGAGGCGCTGCGCCTCGCCAAGGAACGTCACCGGTCTTCGCGCGTTCGGTTCGTGCTTTCTCCAGGCGTCCAGTACGAATGCCTGCACGCCGCGATCGCGGTAGCTGGGCGAGTTGGTGCAGACATCGGCATCACCGGGAGTGTTGTCCCATGAAACCTTGTGTCGGCCAGTAGGCCAAAGCGCCCCGCCGAGCGAGCGCGGCTGGGGCGCTGCACGGAGCGAAGTAAAGGGGGAGCCCGGGCGCAGCCCGGGCGGAGGACATGAGCGCAGTGCAGCGCCCCAGCCGCCTTCGCGCCCGCTCCGACCTCAGCGCGCCGTCGCCGCCTTGATCGAATCCGCCTTCGCGATCAACGCCTCCGCCATGCGGATGCTCGCGATGTCGATCAGTCGGCCGTCCAGCGACACGGCGCCCTTGCCTTCCTTGCTGGCCTGCGCCATCGCCTCGAGGATGCGGCGCGCCTTGGTGACTTCGGCGGCGCTGGGCGTGAAGACCTCGTTGGCCAGTGCGATCTGCGAGGGGTGGATGGCCCACTTGCCTTCGTAGCCCAGCACCGCGGCGCGGTTGGCGGCGGACTTGTAGCCGTCCGGGTCGCCGAAGTCGCCGAAGGGGCCGTCGATGGGGCGCAGGCCGTAGGCGCGGCAGGCCACCATCATGCGGGTCTGGGCGGCGTGCCAGGGGTCGGTCCAGAAGGTCTGGCGATTGCCGTTCTCGTCCTTGTCGCTCAGCACCACGCTGTCCTTGTTGACGCCGCCGATCACCGTGGTGCGCGCGCGGGTCGACGCGGCGTAGTCGGCCACGCCGAAGCTCATCGCCTCGAGCCGCTTGCTGGACTGCGCGATCGCCTCGACGTTGGCCATGCCCAGCGCCGTCTCGATCAGCACCTCGAAGCCGATGCGCTTGCTGCGACCCTTGGCCGCCTCGATCTGCGTCACCAGCATGTCGATCGCGTAGACGTCCGCGGCCGTACCCACCTTCGGGATCAGGATCATGTCCAGCCGCGGACAGGCCTCGACGATGTCGACCACGTCGCGGTACATGTAGTGCGTGTCCAGGCCGTTGATGCGGATCATCATCGTCTTCGTGCCCCAGTCGACCTCGTTGAGGCCTTGCACGATGTTCTTGCGGGCCTGCGCCTTGTCGTCGGGCGCGACCGCGTCCTCGAGGTCGAGGAAGACGATGTCGGCGGCCGAGGCCGCGGCCTTCTCGAACATCGCGGTGTTCGTGCCCGGCACGGCGAGCTCCGAGCGGTGCAGGCGCGGGGTGGCCTGCTCGATGATGGTGAAGCTCATGGTTGGACTTTCAGTGGCAAGGGAGACGATCCGTTCGCACTGAGCTTGTCGAAGTGCAGCGCGAGGGCTTCGACAGGCTCAGCCCGAACGGGCAGGGAGCGAACTCGCATCAGCCGGTCGCGCCGAAGCCGGCGGCCGCGCAGTTGATCGACAGCAGGAAGGCGGTGCGCACGTCGTCGTCGCCCCCTTCGCGCAGCGCGCGCAGCAGCTGCACCTGTTCGCGGCTGACCTGGTTCATGGTCTGCAGCCGCCGCGCCAGGCGGCGCCGGTGCTGCGGAAAGCGCTCGGCCAGCGCGCCGGCGCCGGACACCTGCAGCACCGTCTCGCAGGTGAGGCGGTACTCGGCCTCGATGGCGCTGAAGATCGCGTCGCGCACCGCCGGGTCGGGCACCAGGCCGGCGAACTCGCGCGCGATGTCCAGGTCCACGGTCAGCAGCGACTTCTCGACCTCGTCGATCACCGTGCGGAACAGCCGCGCCTCGCGGAACATGCGCTGCAGCAGCTCCCGCCCGCGCGCCTTGCGCACCTCGATGAAGGCGGCGAGCCCGCTGCCCAGGCCGTACCAGCCGGTCAGCATGTGGCGGTTCTGGGTCCACGCAAAGACCCAGGGGATGGCGCGCAGGTCGGCCAGGGTCCTGGCCTGCGTGCGGCGCGCCGGGCGCGAGCCGATGTTCAGCAGCGCCAGTTCCTCCAGCGGGCTCGAGCCCTGCAGGTAGGCCAGCATCTGCGGGTGTTCCATCAGCTTGCGGTAGGCCGTCCACGAGACGCCGGAGATCGCCTCCATCGCCTCGTCGAACTCGTGCTTGGGCACCAGCGCGGACTCGCGCTCCGACAGCAGCACGTGCTGCAGCACCGACGAGGCCAGCAGCTCGACCTGGTAGTGCGCCGTACCGCGGTTGGCGTACTTGTACGAGACCACCTCGCCCTGCTCGGTGCTGCGGAAGCCGCCGCGGATCGACCCGGCCGGCAGCGAGGCGATGGCCCGGCCGGTGGGCGCGCCGCCGCGGCTGACCGAGCCGCCGCGGCCGTGGAAGAAGGCGATCTTGACGCCGAGCTCCTCACCCAGCCGCGTCATCGTCGCCTGCGCCTTGCTCAGCTCCCAGTTGGCGGTGAAGTAGCCGCCGTCCTTGTTGGAGTCGGAGTAGCCGATCATCACTTCCTGCACGTTGCCGTGCTGGCGCAGGCTGCGCTGCACCAGCGGCACCGCCAGCAGCTCCTTCAGGATCGCCGGCGCGCGCCGCAGGTCGGGGATGGTCTCGAGCAGCGGCACGATGGGCAGGGTGCAGCGCTCGGTGGCCTGCGCGTCGTTGAACAGGCCGGCGTGCTTGGCCAGCAGGTAGACGCCCAGCACGTCGGCGGCGCCGTGGGTCATGCTGAGGATCAGCGTGCCGAAGGCCTCGCGGTCGACCTGGTCGCGCAGCTCGGCCACGGTGCGGAAAGTCGCCAGCGTCTCCTGCGCCTCGGGCGACAGGCCCTGCGGGGGCAGCGAGTGGCCGGGCACGATGGGCGCGGCCAGCGCGGTCAGCAGCCAGTCCTTCCACGCGGGCGTGTCGGCCGCCGGCGGCTCGGCCCCGGCCGACCAGGCACGGTACAGCTCGGCCAGGGTCGCGTTGATGCGGATCGTGTTCTCGCGGATGTCGAGCCGCACGGTCGCGAAGCGGAAGGTCCGCACCTCGCGCAGCAGCGGTGCCAGGAAGGACTTCGCGAGCGGCTGCGCGCCGGACTCGATCATCGCGCGGTGCATCGCGTCGATGTCCTCGATCAGCCGGTCGGCGTGCGCGTAGCCCTTGCCGTCGGTGGCGGCTTCGTGTCGCTCGCTGCCGGCGATGGTGGCGTCCAGCCGGGCCAGCATGCAGGCGATGAACTGGCGGAACAGCTCGCCGGGATTGCGCGCGGCGATCTTGTCGCCGTCGGGCTGGGCCGCCAGCGCCGCGCCGACCGCGTCGCGAAAGCTCTCGGGCAGCGCGGCCTGGCGCTCGCTGATGCTGAGGTTGCGCGCCAGCTCGGCCAGGCGCGTGCGGTAGCGGCGCAGGCTCGCGAGCCGCATCTGCCACAGCGTGTTGCGCGTCACCTGGTGGGTGACGAAGGGGTTGCCGTCGCGGTCGCCGCCGATCCACGACCCGAAGCCGAAGACCACCGGCAGCTCGAGCGTCTCGCCGGGGAACTGCCTGGCGAACGCGGCCTCGATGCGGCCGTAGAGCTGGGGCACGACGTCGAACAGGTTCTCGTCGAAGAAGTACAGGCCCCAGGCGACCTCCTGGTCCACCGTCGGCTTGTCGAGCTTGAGTTCGCCGGTGAGCCACAGCAGCTCGACCTCGTCGCTGATCGCGCGCGTCAGGTCCTCGCGCTCGCGGTCGGTCCAGCGCGGCGACTCCAGGTCGAACAGCTTCAGGTAGATGCGGCGGTGGCGCTCCAGCACCGTCACGCGCTTGGCCTCGGTCGGGTGTGCGGTGATGACGGGGCGGATGCGCAGGCTGCACAGCGCCTCGCGGATCTGGCGCGCGTCCAGCCCCGCCTCCACCGCGGCGTGGAAGACATGCGCGAAGGTGCCGCGCACCTGGGCGTGGCCGCGCGAGCGCTCGACCTCGCGGCGGCGCCGCATGTCGCGGTTCTGCTCGGCGATGGCGAGCAGCTGGAACCAGATCGCCTGCGCCTGGATCGTGCGGGCCAGCAGGCGCGTGCTCATGCGCTCCTGCGTCGGCTCGCCGCGCAGCACGCGCGCGACCTCGGGCTCGTGACGCTCGATGACGCCGATCAGCGCGGCGCGCAGCAGCTCCGACCGCGCCAGCGAGTCGGCGCGCTCGGCGCCGGCCGCCGACTCGTCGGGGTCGGCCAGGTCGGGGCGGGACAGGGGCGGGGACATGATGGGTCGGGGAATGGGTTCAGGCGATGCCCTTCGACAGGCTCAGGGCGAACGGAGCGGGTTGCGGGACCGTTCGGGCTGAGCTTGTCGAAGCCTGCTGGCACCGCGCACTCATTGCACGCGCGACAGCGCCTGTCCGACCGTGGCGCCCAGCTCGGCCGCGCTCGGTGCCACGAGCAGGCCGTAGCTGCGCATGATCTCGGCCTTCTCGCCGGCGGTGTCGCCGACGGCCGAGATGATGGCGCCCGCATGGCCCATGCGGCGGCCCTTGGGGGCGGTCAGCCCGGCGACGTAGCCGACCACCGGCTTCGTCATGTTGGCCTTGACCCAGGCCGAGGCCTCGGCCTCCTGCGGACCGCCGATCTCGCCGATCATGATCACGGCCTTGGTCTCGGGGTCGGCCTGGAAGCGCTCGAGATGGTCGAGGAAGCTCGAGCCGTTGATCGGATCGCCGCCGATGCCCACGCTGGTGGTAACGCCGATGCCGAGCTGCTTCATCTGCGCCGCGGCCTCGTAGCCCAGCGTGCCCGAGCGCGACACGATGCCGACGTTGCCGCGCTGGTAGATGTTGCCCGGCATGATGCCCAGCATCGCGCGGCCGGCGCTGATGATGCCGGCGCAGTTGGGGCCGACGATGGTGGTGCGCTGCTCCTTCGAGTAGCGGCGCAGGTAGCGCTTGACGCGCATCATGTCCTGGGCCGGGATGCCGTCGGTGATGATGCAGACCAGCTTGAGGCCGGCGTCCGCCGCTTCCATCAGC
>Ga0268299_1001443_pt1 | contig 41820 bp, 32 predicted proteins | sample NOBtaG_FD_193484 | JGI IMG/M metagenome (GOLD analysis project Ga0268299, IMG submission 193484) | Activated sludge microbial communities from bioreactor in Nijmegen, Gelderland, Netherland - NOB reactor | ecosystem: Engineered > Bioreactor > Aerobic > Activated sludge | place: Netherlands... | reverse complement strand
ATTCATTTTGTGCTTTAACAGAAAAAGTTGTTAGCACAAAGCAAAATAAGATTATAAAAAAAACAATCTTTCTAAAAGTCATTAAACTTACTCCTGCCCAGCCAACTGACGCAGTTGTTTTGGGGTAAGTAACCAATGTAAGAGTCCTGTACCTTTTGGGTCTTCTCGCTCAATTTCTACACAAGCAATTCCGCCTTTTTTTAATGGAACATTGCGAACTTCTCCATTAGAAGTTAGATAAGAAACTAAGTCTCCTAAATGTGGTTGATGCCCAACAACCATTACTCGACTACTCCAATACTCATTAAGATCAATAAATATATCATCTAAAGGTCTATCAGGGGTTAAATGCTCTGTTTCTACAACTTTATCTGCAATCTTAAACCCATAAATTTTACAAACAATTTCTGCTGTTTGACGCGCACGTAAATAAGGGCTAGTTAAAATGGTATCTATTCTTGGTAATATTCTGGTTAGCCCAGTAGCGTTTTGGCGCATTTTCGCAATTCCATAAGCACTTAACGGCCTAGTATCGTCTGACTCTTCCCAGCCTGATCTTTCTACTGCAATAGCATGTCTTAGAATATAAAGTTCCATCTCCCGAAAAACTCCTAAATTAAAAGTGGGAATTAAATTGATAATGTTTCAAAATATGTCATTAAAAGTTATGCTTTGCAACGTGAAAAATCCTCTTTGGAGAAAACAAACTTTTTTAGCTAAAAATGTTTCTAAGATGTAACACTCCAAGAATTTTCTTAATTTCTCAGTTTGTTGAAAATAAAAGATTTATGACTAGAAAAATTATCAATACCAAAATAGCCCTATTTTACTTCTTATTTGTTTTTTGCTTAATAGTTATTCCTAGCCAAGCACAAGAACCAACAATTAGCATTGATGCTACAGTGGTAAATGTGCCAGTTGTGGTTAGTGATAGCCAGGGACGTTATATAACAGGCTTAAAACAAGAAGATTTCCTACTTTATGATAACCAAGTACAACAACAAATCGCCTTTTTTGATGCAGCAGAAGAACCTCTTAACGTTGCTTTGCTTTTAGACACTAGCCAAAGCACTAGAGAAGTTTTAGAAGATATTAAAGAAGCAGCCTTTGATTTTCTGCTCCAATTAAGGTCAAAAGATCGTGCTATGGTTATTACTTTTGATGATCGAGTACGTTTTCTTACTCCCCTTACTAGTGATCAAAGCGTGTTAGAAAGAGCAATTTATCAAGCTAGAATAGGTGATCGCATTGGTACAAGATTAAATGATGCAGTAATTGAAGCTAATAAAGAGCTAAAAAAGGCTGTTGGACGTAAAGCCATCATTTTGCTAACAGATGGAAAAGATTATGGTAGTGATATTGACACGGATGAATTATTAGATAAGGTAATGGAGTCTAACTCATTAATTTATACAATTTTTTATCCAACAGGTAGAAACTTTAGTTCGCCAATTAATAAACCTCCTTGGCGAGAAAATCCATTTCCAAAAAGTCCTAGAATGGAACCTTTTCCCCGTATGCCTCGCTTTCCTCGTGTTAGCAGGCTAGTGCCGCAAGCAGGTCGTAGAGTTGACCAAAATAGAGGTCAGCGGAGAAACGAAAGAATACAACGAAGAAATCAAACGGCAATAGATTTTCTTACTGAGCTAGCAGAAGTAACTGCTGGACGTTTTTATAAAAGTGAAGTGACAGACTTAAAAAAGACGTTTCGTTTAATTGCTGAAGAACTACGTAACCAGTATATTTTGGGCTTTTACCCTGATAATTCTGACTTTACAGACACACCACACAGCATTAAAGTTCAAGTTAGCCGTAAAGATGTAGTAGTTCGTTCACGTCGTAACTATCGGCTATTACCTCCAAATAGTAATAACGATTGAAAATTTTTAAAATTTTTAAGGAGCGTCTTCAATTATGAGTGAAGATCTTGAACAAGTTTTTGTATCTTTGGTCAAAGAAAGTTGGAAACAATATAACGAAAGTATTTATAACGCCCGTGTAGACGATATTTTGGTTGGTGCTGTAATTCATTCTAATGTTGAGCTTGGATATTCTTTAATAGACCTTAGTTCTGATGGAGTTTATCATTACTTACGTTTTGAACATTTAGCAAGCAGACAACGTGTAATTTTTGAATTAAGAAACCTAAGTGAAGATTTAATTACTGCAAGAGTCTTAGGACGACGTGCTAGAGTAGTAATTGGCTATGGTTGTCCTGTTCAAAATTTTGGCACACTTTGGCAAACCTTAAAAGCAGAGTTCAAAAGCGGTTTTGTTGATGCAGCAGAGCCAGGTGTTATTACTTGTGATGCTGATGTTTCTTCAGGCTATATCTATGCTCAAGTACCTTTACTATTTGAACTTGATAAATATATTGGTAATAACTACCAAATAAATTACCAACTACTTCAACACCATATCAATGCTACGGTACATTCTCTAGCAAAATACTTACAAGGTAGACTACAAGCCTAAAGGAGAGGGGAAAAATATGTTTTCTTTTTTAGCTAAGTTTCAACATAAACAAGAGATGCGAGAAAGTAAGGACGAAATCCTAATAGGCGAAATAGTCCGAGCAATGACCCGTTCAGGAAATGTTGCTATAAAATTTTCTGCTGATAGTGGTTGGCAAGCTGTTGTTTTTAAGCCACTTAATGACAATGTGCTAAATTCAATTGTAGTAATTTTAGACCGTAAAACCGGAGATAGCGCAATCCAACAAGCTATTTTTGGTAGTAAAGCTACAATTACACTTCAATGTGAAACAAAAAATTACCTAGTTGATCCAGATGATTTAATTCAAATGTACAAGACTGACCTTAAAAATATTTTTAAAATTCCGATGTTGGGAGAAGTCAAGCTAGATCATCAACTTAACTCAATTCTTGCTACCAAAAAGTTAATTATTGACATAGATAATTACATCCTTAAAGGTGAGCAAAGCGTGTCAAATCTTGCTAGTTTGTTAACTACAAATATTCAAGAAATACGTAATAAGCTTGCTCCCTACAAAAAAGCATAGGTATTTGTAATTATATTTCAAAAATAAAAGTTCTGAAAATCTTAATCTTTGTGATTTTCAGAACTTTTATTTTTATTGCTTACTCAATTGTGAAATCTTGTTCTTGAGAAACTTGTTTTTTACCCTTAGCATCATTAATAGTAATTTTTAGTTGATATTGTCCTGAAGGAAAACCTCCTAGAGGTAAACTTCCACCATAGGCAATACGTCCGCTTTTGTCGAGTTTTTCAACCACATCTATTTGAGGGCTAGTAAATAAAGCTTTATCACCTTGCAGAATTTGAACTTGTGCTGTTAGTTCAGGAATTTTTTTACTAGCTTTATTATCAAAGACATAGCATAAAAATCCAATAGATGATTTTTCTGAAAATATATTCAAAGCCTGTCCACTACCGCTAATATTTGTAGCAACATCTTTAGCATTATCATTTGAATGTAATAGCAAAATATTACTTAAAGCTAATTTAGATTTTTCTAAGTCTGGCACTTCTACCCAGGTTGTAGCACTGCCAAGTTTATTGCTAATAGGATCACGTAAGGCAAAGCGAATATTATAAAAACCTGGCTTTAATGTCAAAGTTCGACTAAAGAAAAACCAAGCTTTTCCTATTTGTTTATAGCGGGCTTCTGTAAGATTTAAATCTAAAACGCTTTCTGATGAGTGTGCAATTTTACCGTTTTCTGCAACTACAACTAACAAAGTATTTAGCTTATTTTGGTAGTTATTATTAACTTTATTGAAGTCAATATTGTTAAGATTAACAGCTAAAGAAACTGCGCTATTATCTTTGCTATTATCAATATAGCCTAAAAAATCAGCTTTTAGTTTTAAGTTAACATCTTTAACAGGCAAAATTGATGTCATAGCTTGAAATAAGTTACTGTTAATATTTGAGTTAGTGTTTTCTACATTTTCTTGGCTGCTATCTTTATTGTTATCAACTTTATTATTTTTTGCTGCCTTTTCTTTTGCGTTTTTTTCTTTTTTTGCTAACTCTTTTAGATCAATTTTTTCACCACCACTAAAGTAGCCTTTTCGAGTTTTTATAGTTAAATCTTTTCGGGATTTTATCTTAATTTGGAATTTTTTAAACTTACCATCCTTTTCAACTGATGTTGGATAATAGGCTAGTAGGTAATAGCTAGAACTTTCATCAACAATGCGTTTTAGTCCACCTGACAAGTCATTTGTATTAATTATACTTACTCCTCCTGTATCAGCAGCCAAATTATTTAATACAGTTAATCCAGCAAATTGTTCACGACTAGCTAGACTTGTAGAAATACCTATTCCCACACCTGAACGGTCAAAACCATTTTTATCTGCCCCAAAAGGATTATTAGGCCCAAAACCTAGTCCATCACTACCTAAAGAATAAATTACAACACCTGCACGAGTAGCAGCATCAACGACGCGCTGCATTTGTTGGTAATGATCAGCTTCCCTAGGTTCAAGTAAAAAGCCATCAGACACTAAAATCATTGTTTTGCGACCTGGTACACTCTTAAGAGCAAGAATGCTATTACGAATTGTTTGCAGCGTGGCAGTGGTTTGAAGATTTAGAGCATCAACAATTTGGCGGGATGTATTTTGTATATCACGTTCAACAGTAGTTCTTGGAATAGGAATTCCAACATTTTCATAATATCGCATAACAGCTAACTCAAGCGGATCTAGTTCACCTTCTAAGATTTTTTGTGCTTGAAATTCTGTTAATTCAGCTAAGTTATTTGGTGGAACAGTTGAGCGAACTTGAGATCTAAGCCTTTCAACTGCTCTACGCATTACCCTTGGATCATCCGTTAGTTGTTGCAAAAATCCAAGCCCTCCGCCAGTGCTAATAACTGCAACTTTATCTCCAACTTGAAATTGTGTATTAATTAAATTAAGAAGTTGTTTTCTTACATTAACTATATTATTAAAGCTGATATGTAGGTCATCAACCAAGATAATAAAATTGCGGCCAGATTGCTCAATAAGTGGAACATCTATAGGTATATTCTTACTCGTGTTTACTGGAGCTTTAATAGTAGATTTTGCTTCTACTTTAGGACGCACCATGGAAAAAAAAGAAATATCTTGGAGTTTACCATCTTCTAATAGCTCAAAATCTTCTTTTGTTAAGTCATTGACTATATTGCCTTTTTTGTCTGTGACCACTACATCAAGTTGTATTAGCTCTGTATCAATACGTATAGCTTCACCATCATCTTGATTATTTTGATTAGTATTCTCTTGAGCAAAAGCTAGGGTGCTAAAGAGAAAAAGCAGAATTATAGATAAAAATAAATGCTTTCGTAACATAACTAGTTTATCCCTTTCATTGTTGTTCTTGGAAATATTAATTAGCTTAAATATTCCTAAAACTTATTTATTTTTTATTCACGTAAGTTTGTTTTGCTAGTCAGGCTAAGAAAAAATACTTTTACAGGTTATAATAGCCTAAATTTGATGACGTTAGATTATTTAGAGGAGAGAATGGATGTCCACCGGATATACAGAAAAAGAAGCAAAAGCCGGATTAGATGTAGCACTTCCTAGCATTGAATGTTGGCCTAATCAATTTCAAGATTATGAAATCGAGATTGAAATCCCTGAATTTACTTCTATTTGCCCTAAAACAGGACTACCTGATTTTGGAACTATCACAATTCGCTATCAACCTAATGAATTTTGCGTAGAATTAAAATCCTTAAAGCAATATTTCTTAGAATATCGAAACATTGGCATTTTCTATGAAAATGTTATTAATCGGGTGTTAAATGATTTTGTAGCAGCTTGTCAGCCGGTTTGGGCTGAGGTAATAGGCGAATTTACCCCACGCGGTGGTATTCGTTCCAGAGCCAAAGTACGTTATCCAAAAGTGGAAAAGAGTTAGATTTATTTCTATATTCTTAACTACACAAAGTTTATCTTAAAGTGTGCTAACTATGGTTGTTTGATCAAAAATTTTCGGCTAGTATGGCCTTTTCCTAGATAGCAATAACTTACTAATTTATCAAATAAATAAAAATCTGGAGGATAATTTATGTCTGGAAATCAGCCCTACCAGGAGCAGAAATACGACCTTTCTAATCTTAATGGTATTTCCGATAAACAATTAGAAATTCACTTTGGGCTATACGCTGGCTATGTGAAAAATACTAATTTACTAAATGAACAAATCGGTGATTTGCTAAAAAATGGTAAAGGTGGCACACCTGAATATGCAGAACTTAAACGCCGCTTAGGTTTTGAATATAATGGTATGCGCTTACATGAATATTACTTCGGTAATATGACTAAAAGTCCACAAGATTTAGCAAGCGATTCAAAGCTACATACTCAAATCAACAATGTTTTTGGCAGTTATGACAACTGGAAAACAGATTTTGTAAAAGTTGGAACAATGCGCGGTGTAGGCTGGGCAATGCTTTATCAAGACCCAACCAATGGAAATCTTTCTAATCACTGGATTACATTACATGAAGATGGGCATCCAGCCGGATTTACTCCACTACTTGTAATGGATGTCTGGGAACATGCTTTTATGGTAGATTACAAACCTGCTGAACGCGCCAAATATATAGAAGCTTTCTTTTCTAATATTTGCTGGAATAGTGTAGAAAAAAGAATGAGCTAAAATAGACCTGCCCTAAAGAGCAGGTCTATTATCAAAAACCCTTCTAGGGCTTAAGAACAAAAATTTTCAACTTTTTATACTACATAGTGGTGTTTGATAATAGCCAAGTCCTTTAGGGCTTGGCTATTTGGTTTGGTTAAAACTAGCAGTAAAAAATAGGTACTACTTAAAAAAAAATTTTTGTTATACTTGCGCTTCTGACATTTCTGGAGGAACTACCAAAATCCATGCATTATTTAATTATTTATTCACCGGGCCTACCACCTCGTACTGTTTGGCTTACCCAAAATAAACAAACCATTGGACGCTCAAGCCGTGCAGATATAAATATTAATGACTCTTTTGCTTCTCGTATTCATGCAGTTTTAGAACTGCGTGGAGATAATTACTGGCTTACAGATCTTGGTAGTCAAAATGGTACATATTACAATGAAACTCGTGTTTCAAGAGAGCTTTGTTTAACACCAACAGATCGAATTAGAATCGGTGAAACTGAGCTACATTACTATAGGGAAACTGCTGAAGGTGCAGGAACAAAAACTAGCGTTATTTTCCATAATAACCAATCGGGTCAAAGCCCTGAAGTTACTTTAGGCCCTGAGCCTGGGACACGTATGTCACGGGTGCTTGTGCCTTCCTCTACCCAACTTTTATCAGACAAGCAATTACAAAGAAAAGTAGCAAAAGATTTTGTTGATAATGCACAACAAAGAGATCTTTTAGCACTAGTAACAAAAGTAGGGTTAATGCTTTCTGATTGGTCATTAGATCAATTGTTAGAAAACATTTTAGATATAGTTTTTGAAAATATTCAGGCTGACCGAGGATTTTTATTACTTGTAGAAAAAAGCGGTGATTTAACCTGTAAAGTTGCCCGTTATCGAGTTCCACCATCTACTGGAGAAACGCCTGAAGTAGCTATTAGTCGTCATATTTCTGATTTAGTTTTACAACAAAAGTCGGTTTTAACTTCAGATGCACAACAGGATGCAAGATTTGCTGGCGCACAATCAATAGTTTTATCTGGTATGCGTTCCTGTATGGCTGTTCCATTAGCACTACATGAACAAGTTTTAGGAATGATTTATGTAGATAATCCTTATGAAAAACGTTTTAGTGAAGATGATCTACGTGTATTAACTACTATTGCATCTGTAGCAGCAATTAAAGTTGAGCAAGCACGTTTTCTAAAAGAGCATTTAGAAAAACAACGAATTGAGCAAGAATTAGAAGTAGCAGTAACAATTCAAAAGCGTATTTTGCCGCAAGAGCCTCCTGCTATGGAGGGTTTAGAAGTAATAGGTGTTAATATTCCTTGTCATACAGTAGGAGGGGATTACTATGATTTTGTTATATCTTCTCCAGAAAATATTGGTTTTTGTATTGCTGATGTGTCTGGCAAAGGAATCCCAGCAGCATTGCTTGTATCTACTTTACAAGCAACTTTTCGTGCAACCATAGAACAGCCTGATCTATTAGAAGCAATTTCACGAATTAACAAAGTAATTTGTCGTAGTACACCTTCTTATAACTATATTACTTTCTTTTATGGGTTATTAAATAAACATTCAAAAGGTTTTACCTCAATCAATGCTGGTCATAACGCTCCGCTAGTAATTAGGCGAGGTGGAAAAGTATTAAAGCTTGAAAAAGGTGGTTTTTGTTTAGGGATGTTTGAAAAAGCTCAATATGAAGTAGAAGAAATATTTTTAGAAGATGGTGATTTGGTTTGTCTTTATACTGATGGTGTAACAGAAGCAAATAATGTTGAGCAAGAAGAATTTGGTGAGGCACGGCTTATTACTTTTTTACAAGAAAACCGAACTTTAGCATTAGATGAGCTTTCCAAACAGCTTTACCGACAAATAGAAAATTTTGTAGGAGATGAGCCACAACACGACGATTTAACTTATATATTATTTAGGCTAGAAAGCGATTTATCCGACGGGGAAACAATAATTTTTGACATTCCAGATGATGAAGATTAAAGGTTACTAGTTTTTTTCCGTTTTTAAGCTAAATGTGCCATTAGGGTTACGTCGGTTTAAGTGCAGCAAAATAGTTATCCCTAATGGCAGCACCAAAAAGCTATAAATTAGACCTATTATTCTTATGGGTGTTTCAGCCTCTTGAGGAAGCCAATTAAAAATCAATATTAGACTTATACAAAACAAACTAATTAAGAATCCAGATAGCCCAACCACTACACCTAAACGCTTATTACAGCGATAAGAAGTCCAAGCAACTACAAGCCCAACAGCACTTAACATTGGCCCGCTTAATAAAATAGTACGTATTTCTACAAAACTTCCTATTAATGCACCAATAATTACTATAATTTGAATTACTGTCATTAGTTCAATATTACCATTAGCAAGGATTCTATTAGGTCGATTATTTTGGTTTGTCTGGCTTGATTGATAGGCTTTAGTGCTAACATCTTTAATAATACTACAACGGCGACAAAAATTATTTTCACCATCAAAAAGATCTGATTGATGGCAAATCTCACATCTAAGAGCATATTTTTCTTGTCGAATTTTTATTTTAACCATAAATAACCATCTCTTTTTAACTCAATATTAGTAGAAGGTAAACAAAGTAATATAGTAAATTTTTGAATCTTAAGCCCTAATAAAGCGATAGATATATAGCCTAAGTTTCTTAAAATCCATAGAAGATCCTAAGATATTCTTAGATAAAAATTTTAACTAACTATTAAATTAAAGAGTTAGTTAGAACAAGCAAAGGGCGAAAAAATGAAAATTCTCGCCGCTAATACTTCCCATAACTTCTTTTAATCGCTATAATTGTGTCGGCTATTCCTTTTATATCTAATTTCATTATACAGAAACTATCAATTAACATAACTTAACTTTTTATTTTGCCTAAAATACTGTCTGTTTCTGTATTGCCATTAAATGTGTTAGCTTAGTGGAAATTGTAAATATTTACTTAAACCACTGAAATTATAACGACCAGAAATTATGTTAAAACCTTGAAGGAGATCACTCAATGGAGAAATTTAATATTCGCAAAGTTACTTTTTTAAGATTGGTAACTTTTGCTTTGATTATTGCTGGCCTAATTCTTAGTACAAACTTTGTTAAAGAGGATGTCTCTGCTAATCATCCTGTATTAGTAGAAGGCGAAAGAGATTTTGACGGTGATGGCAGACTTGGTGCTGATGAAGATGGCGATAATGCTACAGATAGAGTCTATGGAACTATAACAGCAGGATTACTAGCTGCTAATGGTGCTACTAATGCTAATGGACAAGTAATTGTTGTTACTAATGGCCGTTTCCCAGAATTAATTCGTATTCCTAATACAGATGCAGGCCAAATGACTGTAAATGGTGTAACTATTGTTGAAGCCGCACCTGGCATTATGGCTGATATTGATGCTGTTTTAGCTGGTAATGCTAATAATGGTGTGCGTCAAGCTGCGGTTGGCGTTCTTATCAATACAGATCTAACTGATAGAGCTATTATTTTACGTAACCTCAATATTCGTAACTACTTAGAAGGAATCCAAGTTTTAGGAGCTTCCAGAGTATTAATAGATAACTGTCGTTTAGATAGCAACCTTAACTTTGGTATTCGTGCTATGGGAACCTCCAGAGTCAGTATAACCAAAACTACTGTTCAAGCTTCTGGTATGAGATTTAATCCTATGATGGGAACACCAGGCCCAGGTACAGGTGTCCGCTTTGAAGAACAAGCTAGAGGAACTATTGTTGATAGTACAATTTCTGGCAATACCGCTACTGGATTAAGCAATGGCTCTACTCAATCTGTTGTACTATCAAGAACTACTGTTTTTGATAATGGCACCAATGTTTCTGGTACTTCAGCTTCTTCTTTTGTTAAGTTGTCTGATGAAATGACACCAGAAGTAGAAAATGATTCATTAAGATAAGTCTTAAACAAAGAAGGAGAATAAAAATGAATAGAATTACTCGATTTATTGTGTTAGCTTCGCTAATTTTAGCATTTGGTTTTGTTGCTACTTCCTGGAATACCACTGATGTAGCAGCTAACCACCCACTATTAGTAGAAGGTGAAAGAGATTTTGATGGTGATGGTTTACTTGGTGTTGATGAAGATTTAGATAATGCTTCTGACCAAGTATTTGGAACTATTAATGCTTCATTAGGTATGGCTAATGCTGGTGCTAACCAAAATGGTGTTGCTGTAGTTGTTACCTCTGGCCGTTTCTTAGAAACTGTTCGTATCACTGGTGCTAATGGTAATGTAACTTTAGAAGCTGCTCCCGGTGTAAGTGCTATGGTTGAAGCTGTTCGTGCTGGTAATGCTGGTAATGGTGATCGTCAAATGCGCCCTGGTATTATTGTTGATGCTCCAGCAACTAGAATTGTCACTATTCGCAATATGATTAGCCGTAACTGGACTGATGGTATTCAAATTAATGGCTCTTCTAGAGTAGTGATTGATAATTGTCGTGTAGAAAATAATACTAACTTTGGTATCCATGTAACTGGATCATCTAAAGTTACTATTAGCAATTCTACAGTAGCTTCTTCCGGTTTCCGTTCTGGTGCTGCCCCTGCCAACAATATGCCTAACCCAGGTATTGGTATTGGTTTTGAAGGTAGTTCAACCGGTACAGTAGCATTTACTACAGTTAGCGGTAGTGTAGCGGCTGGTGTTTCTAACACCTCTTCTGCTGGAAGAAAAGCTGTAGGAATTTTATCTGTCAATGCTTTTGATAACAATCCAAACTTTAATGGTATCAAACCAGCTAAAGGAACTATTCCTGCTGTTGCTGCTCCAAGCCAAGATGATCCAGATAATCAATAATAGTTAATATAAATAGGGGTACAAAATTTTGTATCCCTATTACACCAAACTTTACTGCTCTACCAAAAGATATTTGCTGCTTTAGTCCAAAGTTAATAAGCCTTGCAACAAATCAACTATACTTTATAATTTCAGAAAAAGATTTTTCATAAATTACTAAGTTTCCCATGAAAAAACTAGCTTTACTCCTATCTATATTAACTACTTTAGTATTATCTTTTAGTTATATTTTTATATCTACAACAAATACTAAAGCAACTACTGAAACCAAATTAGAAAATAAGATAGAAAATAAAGAAAATCCTCCTGTAAACCTAATTACACTTGATAAAGAATCTCAGCTACTTTTTAAGCTTCGTACAACACCAGCAACTAACAAAATAATAAATAATGGTTTTCAAGTACCAGCTACAATTAAATTACGGCCTCAATCCCAAGCAACTATAAGCAGTTCTGTTACTGGACTACTAAAAATGAAAAGAATTATTACTGTAGGAGATCTGGTAAAAAAAGATGAAGTTATTGCTACTGTTCAACAACCACTTAATGTAGCTGACCAAATTACTTTAGACGCTTACCAAATAGAGCAACGTAGCCGCCGAATTAAAGTAGAAGACGATGTAGACCATACGCGTAAATTATTAGTAATTGCTAATGTAGAATTAACAAGAGTAAAAAAACTTTATGAAGCTGGTGCTACTTCTTTAAAACGTTTACAAGAAGCAGAACAAAAGGTTGAATTTGCTTCTATAGAAGCCGCTCATGCTATACGTAATTTAATTGATCTTGGACAAAAAGATAAAAACTTTGACTCAAATCTTACAATCAAATCTCCTCTTACAGGAATTGTTGCTTCATTAAATGCTACTAATGGCGAGCAAGTAGAAAGTGGTAAAACATTACTTACAATTGTTGATTTATCAAATGTTTGGGTAGAAGCACAAATTTTTGAAAATGACTTACCTAAGCTATATAACGCTACTAATATTAATTATCAAATACCTGCAATAGATAGTAAAATAAATACTTTACCTGTAAGAAAAAACTTCTTTAACTTAGCTACAAATGTTAATCCTACAACTCGGATGGTAGCAGTATATTTTGAAATTCCAAATCCAGAAAATAAATTAATAGATGGGCTTATTGTAAAACTAGATATTAATAGCAGCGAAAAGATAGAAAGATTAACCGTACCAACTCAAGCAATAATAATAGAAAATGAACAAAAAATAGTTTTTGTTTATAAAGGCGGAGAACAATTTGAAAAACGTGTAATTACAACAGGAATAGAAACAGAAGAAAATACAGAAATTCTTACTGGGTTAAGCCTAGGAGAAAGAGTAGTAGTAGAAGGAATTTATCAATTAAGAGCAAAAAAATGAGGTATTAAAATTGTGAATGTATTAAGAAAAGTTTTATTAGTATCAATTCTATTAACTTATATTATCTTCCCTATTTTAGCTCAAGATAATGCTGAAAACTCTTCTCGTCCTAGACGTGCTAACATTACTGGCGCACCACGTACTATGGAAGATGTAAGAAAATTTGAGCAGGCAATAGCACGTAATAAACAAATAGTGGGTTTTGTTTCTTATTATTATGATGGTTGTTATAATTTAGCAGCACTTAATGCACTGTTAGGAAATAAAGAAGAAGCAATAAAATGGTTAGAAAAGGCTGTAGAAAAAGGATTAATTGACACCGAGATAATTAATAATGACCCTGATATAGATTCATTAAAAACAGAAAAAAACTTTTCTGAGATTCTTAAGTTAACCGAAGAAACAAAAAGCAACTTAGCTAGAAGCACTCCATTTACAGTTGAAAATAATTTACAAACTGATGGCAAAAAGAAATTACCGCTTCTTGTAGTTTTACATGGAGAAACAGAAAATGCCTCTAATTTATTTCAACTCTGGGATTCACTTGCCAAAAAAAATCAAGTAGTGTTAATTGCTCCACAAGCTCTTTATACAATTGGTGATGGGCATTATCAATGGGGAACAATGGCTGAAGGGCGAGAGATAGTTGCAAAAGCTATTGCAGAAGCAGAAAAAAAATATCCTGTTGATACAAATAAAATTTATGTTATGGGTTTTTCTCAGGGTGCAACCTTAGCCTTAAATATGGCTTTATCTACTCCAGAACGTTTTGCAGGTGTTATTGCTGTTGCTCCTCGGTATCTACATAAACTTGTTGCTCTGGAGAAAATCAAAAAATACTCCCCAGCAGTTTACTTAGCTAATGGAGAAAATGAGGATCCTCATATTTTAGCCAACAATCAGCTAGCTAAAAACTTGTTAACTGATGCAGGCTTAAAAGTAGAATTAAAGCTTTTTCGTAACACTGGACATGCCTTTCCAGCTAACCCATCCCTAGAACTAGAAAAAGCTTTAACTTGGATAGAACAAAACAAAAAGCAATAAAAAGTAATAGCAAAGGTGTTAAAAAAATGGCTAATAAAAATTTTTACTTAAAAAACTTTATTTTATTTCTTACTATTTTTTTACTATTCTTTAGTTTTTCTTGTAAAAAGAGTAAACCTGGAGATGATCGCCGAGTTACACCACTTGAAAAACCTTTAACAAAAGTTAGTGAAAAATATGGGATAAAATTTGAGGATTATTTAATTCCAGAAACAATTTCTATTCCTGCCGGTCAATTTATGATGGGTAGTGATCAGGAAGAAGAAATCCCAAAAGAAGAACAACCCCGCCATAATGTTACACTTAAAGCTTTTGAAATTGGACGTTTAGAAGTAACTAATGCTCAATATGCAGATTTTGTTAAAGCTACAGGTTATGAAAATCCAAAATGGCAAGAAACTAATAGCGAACGTGTAAGTAATATGCCTGCAATGGCAATAAGTTGGGAAGATGCTCAGGTTTATTGTAAATGGCTTTCAGATATTACCCAAAAAACCTACCGACTCCCAACAGAAGCAGAATGGGAATATGCTGCTGGTGGTGCGCAATCAGTAAAATTTAGCTGGGGTAATCCCTGGGATCCAACCCAAGCCAACGTTGCAGGAGAAAAAAAAGCTATCATTCAATCAGCAAGTTATCCTGCTAATGCTTTTGGCCTTTATGATATGACTGGAAATATTTGGGAGTGGTGCGAAGATTTCTTTGATGCAGAATTCTATAAAAATAGCCCAGCAGAAAACCCTGTTAAATCAAGTGAAGAATCTGTCTCCCGTGTCCAAAGGGGTGGAGCATGGAATAGTGGGGAAAAATATGCTCGTATCTCTTTTCGTAGTCGCAATGGACAAAGTGTTAGATCAGAAACTACAGGTTTTAGAGTTGTGTTAGCTCCTTAGACCTTTTAGACCCACCAGCCAGGTCTATTATTAAAAGACCTTCTAGGGCTAAAACAAATAAACCTTCTATGCTGCATATTTGATAATAGCCAAGTCCTTTAGGGCTTGGCTAAATTGTTTGGCTAAACTGTTTGGCTAAATTGTTTGGCTAAATTGTTTGGCTAAATTGGCTAAAATTATCTTCCCACTAATTTAGTTAAACTTTCTATTTGTTTAACATCACCCATAACAATTAAAGTGTCTTCTGCTTCAAATCTTGTATCTGGATTTGGATTATAAATATACTTCTCACTATTAACACGCTTCATAGCAATAACTATTAGACCCGTTTTACGGCCAATATCTGAATAGCGTAGAGTATTACCAACCAAGGAAGAACCTACTGGTAAACTTACTCCTTCAATCCTAATAGTAGAACTTTGATCGCGCATCATTACATCCAAAAAACTTACTACTGCGGGACGTAGCATAACGGAGGCCATTCTCAAGCCTCCAATATAATTAGGAGCAACTACGGTTTCAGCACCAGCAATTTTTAATTTATGTTCTGACTCTTTTTCTACAACACGCGAAACTATTCTAATATTTTTATTTAGACCTTTAGCAGTTAACACAACAAAAACATTGTCCCGATCACTATGAAGTGCAGTAACAAGACCTTGAGCGCGTTCAATTCCTGCACTTACCAATATAGAGTCTCTAGTAGCATCACCTAAAATAAATGGAACAGCTAAATCTTTAACACTTTCTATTTTTTCTGGATCTAATTCTATCATTACAAAAGGAGTTTTAGTTTTAGCAAATTCTATTGCAATATATCGACCTGTTTCGCCTACTCCACATAAAATGTAATGGTTGGAAAGCTTTTCTATTTCCTTTTGCATTCTACGTCTCCCAATTAAACCTATTAATTGGCCTTCAATGATAAAACTAGCTATTACACTTAAGCTATAACCAATAATACCAATACCAGTAACTATTAAAAAGATTGTAAAAACTCGTCCCTTAATTGTAAGTGGATTAACTTCACCATAACCAATAGAAGTTAAAGTAATTATGGTCATATAAAGAGAGTCAAAAACATTCCAGCCTTCTATCAGTTGATAGCCAATTACACCAAAAAAAACTACTGCCATCATTAAAATAGCAGCAGTAATTACACGTTTTCTATAAAATTGGTCATCAGCGAGTAAAGCTAATTTTCTATCACTCATTAGGTCATTAAATTACGAAAGACAAAAAGGCGACCATAAATTTTTCCACTCTCATCACGAACTGGTGAACTATAACGCTTAATTTTATTTGTTCCTCGTTTTTCTAAACGTGTCTTTATCTCATCTTCTACTACCATATCAGGGTTGTTAATTAATTCTATAAAACGTTGTAATTGTTGGTCAGAGTTTTCATATATATGTTGAATTTTCTTAAGCAATGCACGATAGCCAAAACCTACAACATTATCTAGTTGAACTTTATGAAAATTAACAAAAGTTTCATTTACTGCTGTCACCCATCCAGCAGTATCCATAATTAAAATTCCATCACTAACGGCATCCAAAACATTTTGGAAAATATCCTGGCGAGTTTTTGCTAGAGCATCCATTTCCATTTGTAGTTGTAAACTATTAGCCTCATTGACAGCACTTTCATAACGTAGGGTATCCATTTGTTTAGCGCGTTCAATTCTAGGCTTCATTCTAATCAAAACTTCTTTTTCATCAACAGGCATTATTAAATAGTCATCTGCCCCATTTTCTAAACCTTCGATGATATGTTTTTTCTGACTATATTCAGAAGAAATTAAAATTATAGGAATATTTCGGAAGCGTGGGTTTCCTCTTAGAGTTATACAAACACCCATACCAGTAATTTTTGGCAGTTCTACCATAGCAATAATTAAGCGGGGTTGTTCAGTAATTGCTTTAGCTAAACCTTCTTCACCATCTATTGCAGTAATTACCTCATAATAAGGCTTAAGCATAAACTCAAAAGAGAGTAAATCTTCATGACTTGCGCAAAGTACCAAGACGCGCTCTCTAGTTCCAGTATTAGGCGCATAAATTTCGTTTAGGTCAACTTGTGGGGCTTGTTCTACTTCGGCAGTAATTTCTTTTTCTGATAAAGCTGGTGCTGAAGAGCTATCAAACTCTGCTGTAACTCCTGGTGAAGGTGGTAGTTTTGAGGTAGGTGTTAAATAAGAATATGTACGAGCAAAGTCTGGCTCTGTAACTGCTGGTGTTTCTATGGGTTGTGATTCTGCAAATTCTTGTCCATATTCAAGTGAAGCTAAAATCAAAGTTATATTATCTTTGCCTCCATGAGCATTAGCTGCGTCTAGTAAAGTACGACAGCCATCTTCTATTGTAGGAGCATTCATAATTAATTCCTGCATTAGCTCATCTCGAAGCATTCCAGAAAGCCCATCAGAACAAACCAAAATTTGATCTCCATCATAAAGATCAATTGTTGATGTAACAGGGTAAACTGTAGGTTCTGCACCTAAAGATTGTAAAATAACATGTCGGTAAGGATGTGTTTCTGCCTCTTCAGGCTGAATAATCCCTGAATCTATAAGAGTTTGTACCATTGATTGGTCTTTGGTAAGGCGAAAAATATGTCCATTACGAACTACATAAGCACGTGAGTCTCCAACCTGAACAATATGAGCATGATTGGTTTCTATTAATAAAGCTGTTAAGGTTGCTCCCATTCCTTGTTCTTGTGCATTACGTTGAGAGCGTGACCAAATAGCCCAATTAGCTTTCTTTGTAATTTCAGCTAATACTTCAGCACCAAGTTGTTTATACTCACGGTTAAGTAGTTCATTTTGAAATACTTCTACAGTAACTTGGCTAGCAACTTCTCCAGCATTACGTCCGCCCATTCCATCACTAACAAGCAAAAGTGTTCCACGATCGCTAATAGCAAATTGTGATAGTTGTGAGGCTTTAGGAATATATTTAATATTTAGGTCAGCAATCAAAAAATTGTCTTCGTTGTTTTGTCTTACTCGCCCAACATCTGTTAAACCAACAACATGGACTATATTTCCACCTGGTGAGCCATTAGGTTGGTTTTCTCCCCATTGCGTCATGTGATTACATCCCTACTACTTTAATTTATCTTTAAAATTTTTAATAATTTGGTAACAAGAAATTAGCAAAAATATTTTTAGCATAAAAACAAACTTTATGGTTAAAAATTTTATAGCTATTTAGTTCTATTTAGATAAGATAAGTATTTTTAACAGCAACAAATTAACTATGAGTTGTTAACGTCCAATTCAGTTTGCCTAAAGTTAGCCGAACTTGTGCCTAAAGTCTACTTACATTTGCTTGCATGAAAACAAAATACCTTCTAACTTATTGCGGTAAAATAGCAATTCTAAAACTTCTAGGATTTTATGAATTTACTTAGTTTAAGCCAAATTAGTCAAACTTATGACTTAAAACCTGTCTTACAAGACATTACACTAGCAATAGATACTAATGAAAGAGTTGGAATTATTGGAGCTAACGGTTCTGGTAAAACTACTCTATTTAAGATTATTGCTGGGGAACTTACTGCTTCCTCTGGTAGCGTTTCTATCCGTCGAGGTATTCAATTAGGGCTACTAGCTCAAGAACCAAAACTTGACCCTAATCTAACTATTAACCAAACCCTTAGTGCTAGTCTTAGCGAAATACAACAAGTTATTAGTGATTATCAATTAATTAATAATCAAATAGCTAATTGTCAAGATGAAGATGAGCTAAAAAAACTCCAACCACAACATGAACTAATAGAACAACGCTTAGAACAATTAGGAGGCTGGCAATACCAACATCGTATTGATACTATTTTGGGGTATTTAGACTTAAAGGCAGAGGATAAATTAATAAATAACTTAAGTGGTGGTGAACGTAAACGTGTAGCTTTAGCTTGTGCCTTAATTCAAAATCCAGATTTATTAATTCTAGATGAGCCTACTAACCATTTAGACGCTTACACCATTTCTTGGCTAGAACAATATTTAGATAATTACTCTGGCGCATTACTTTTAATTACTCACGACCGATATTTTTTAGATAACGTAGTTGACCGAATGATAGAAATAGATAGGGGTAGAACCATTAGCTACACAGGCGGCTATTCAGATTACCTAGCAGAACGCGCCCAAAAACAAGAAACTGTGGCTAAAGTACAAAATAAATTGCTTAATTTGCTTCGTAAGGAAGAAGCCTGGCTACGTCAAGGCGTTAGAGCTAGAGGAACTAAATCAAAATATCGTGTTCAAAATGTTTATGAACTTAGAGAAAAAGCCCGCCAAGAAGCAGAATATCAACTCCAAGGCCGCTTATCCTCCACCAAACGCTTAGGTAATACGGTTTTAGAAACAGAAAAATTAACAGTTTATTTTCAAGAACAACTTTTAGTAAAAGAGCTTGACTTTATTATGGTTAAAGGAGATCGTGTAGCAATAGTTGGGCCAAATGGCTGTGGGAAAACTACTCTACTTAAAACCTTAATTGGAATGCTTCCTGCTACATCTGGAAAAATTGTCTTAGGTAAAAACACTGAAATAGCTTACTTTGCTCAAGATCGTCTAGATTTAGATGGAGAAATGACGGTTTGGAAATATTTAGCTGAAAATGCAGAAACAATAAAAGTAGGTTCAGAGTTTCGCAATATTAGATCTTACTTAAGTGATTTTAAGTTTGATAGCAATAAATTACTTAGCAAAATTCACACACTTAGCGGAGGAGAAAAAAACCGGTTAGTTTTAGCTAAATTACTTTTAACTAGCACTAATTTATTAGTTTTAGATGAACCTACTAATGATTTAGATATTGATACTTTACAATGGTTAGAACAAGCATTAATAGATTTTCCTGGCTGTGTTTTATTTGTCTCTCATGATCGTTTCTTTTTAGATAAAGTAGCAACATCTGTGCTAGTTTTTGAAGAAAAGGCTAAAGTAACTCGTTATGCTGGTAACTATAGCTTATACAAAGAGTTATATAGCACCCCTACTTCTAGTAATGAACAAACTATCTCTAAAACAACCCCCACTACACAAGTTGTTGAGAAAAAAGCAAATGCACGAAAAGGACTTTCTTATAAAGAACAACAAGAATTAACAGCACTCGAAACACAACTAGCGTCATTAGAAGAAGAAATCAAAACCCTTGAACTCCAACTTAGCGATCCTATAAGCTATGGATTAAATCATCAACAACTAGCCGAACTCGGCCAACAACTAGAACCACGTCAAAATCAACTTGATCAACTCTATCAACGTTGGTTGGAATTAGAGGAAAAGAAAAATAATTGATACTCTTCTGAAAATACTTAGTATTTTTATCTTAGAGCTATTGTTATCAACATTTCAGTTGATATAAACTGTTTATTTTTATTGCCCCTCAAATAAAAATTATTTAAATCAATAACTTAACTCTTAACGCTCAAACTTAAAAACTTATTTCGCTGTATTTTTTAGCGCAGTTACAAATTACGTGAGAATACTTTAATCCCAAAACTAATATTTTTTAAAGGAAGCAAAAACCTATATGAAATTTCCTTGGTCAATGAGTAGTAAAAACTTTTTATGTATATTGTTAATAACCATTTTAATTTCAACATTTAATTGGTTAATGCTAGAAGCAAGTGCTGATAGTCAAAAAATTAAAAGTGTTGGCAATACTGAGTATAATGTTACGGCTAATCCATCTCAATTAGGTGCCTATTATGATGCCAATAAAACTAATATAACTTTTCGTGTCTATTCTTCTCGTGCAACTCGAATAGAAGTTTATCTTTATAGCTCTGCCACTGGTACACAAGAAAAAGTAAAATATGTATTAACCAAAAATTCCACTGATAATATTTGGTCTAAAACAGCTTCTGTATCAACATTGCAAAATAGCTATGGATTAAATGGAGTAATTTACTATGGTTATAGAGCTTGGGGCCCAAACTGGCCTTACAATTCTAGTTGGACAAAAGGTTCTACTACAGGTTTTATTTCTGATGTAGATGCAAATGGAAATCGTTTTAACCCCAACAAACTATTAGTCGATCCTTACACTTTAGAAATAAGCCATGATCCTGTTACTACAACACAAACTGATGGAACAATTTATGCGTCTGGCCCGCTTTATCGTAGTATTGACACTGGTTCAAAAGCACCAAAAAGCATAGTTTTAGCACCTGACGTTTTAGCTAATTCGGCTGGAATTGGTGTTAAGCCAACACGTCCATTAAAAGATGATGTTATTTATGAAGTTCATGTACGTGGCTTAACTAAGCAAGATAATAGCATTCCTGCTGCTTACCGAGGTACTTATAAGGGTGCGGCAATGAAGGCTGCATATTTAGCTAGTTTAGGCGTTACTGCAATTGAATTTTTACCTGTACATGAATCTCCAAATGATAACAATGATATTAATCCAAACAGCAATGCAGATGGGGATAATTATTGGGGATATGTCACGCTTAATTTTTTTGCGCCTGATCGTCGTTATGCTTATGATAAAAGTCCTGGTGGCCCGACACGTGAATTTAAGGACATGGTAAAAGCTTTTCATGATCAAGGAATCAAAGTCTATATTGATGTTGTTTATAACCATACTGGCGAAGGCTACGCATATAGCCCTACAGATAAAAACACCTATAACATTATTTCTTGGCGAGGTTTAGATAACCCAACCTATCATTCACTAACTGCTGATTTTCAAAATTCTTGGGATAACACTGGTGTTGGAGGTAACTTTAATACCTTAAATCCTATTGCACAAAATCTAATTGTTGATTCCCTACTTTATTGGCGTGACAAAATGGGACTAGATGGTTTTCGTTTTGATTTAGCTTCTGTTTTAGGCAACACCTGTCAACATGGTTGTTTCAATTATGACAAACTTAACCCTGCAACAGCATTAAACCGTATTGCTAGAGATCTTTCACCTCGTCCCGCTAATGGTGGTAGTGGAGTTGATCTAATGGCTGAACCTTATGGTGTTGGTGGTAATACTTATCAAGTAGGTAACTATCCTGCTGGCTGGTCAGAATGGAACGGAATTTATAGAGACACAATCCGTAAATCTCAAAATAAATTAGGTCTTGAGCCAATAACTACAGGTCAATTAGCTAGCCGTTTTGCTGGTTCTTCAGACCTTTTTGGTGATGATGGCCGTAAGCCTTGGAACTCTGTCAATTACTTAGTAGTGCATGATGGTTTTACCTTAAAAGATCTTTACACCTATAACACCCAAAATAATAATCAAGCTTGGCCTTTTGGCCCTTCAGATGGTGGAGCAAGTATTAATGATAGTTGGGATCAAAATGGTGTTCTAGCCGATCAACGTCGTGCGGCTCGCTCAGGATTTAGTTTATTAATGTTAAGTGCTGGAACTCCTATTTTTAACGGTGGTGATGAATTTTTACGCACTTTACAAGGTAACAATAATGCTTATAACCTAGATTCTCCAGGTAATTGGCTTAACTATACCCTAAGTTCTACACAAACAGCTTTCCAAACTTTCTGCCAAAAAATGATTGCTTTTCGTAAAGCTCACCCTTCACTACGTCCAGTGAATTTTTACTCTGGTGTAGACAATAACTCTAATGTTATGGAGCAACTCCGTTGGTTTAAACCTGATGGTGGCGTAGCAGATGGAGCTTATTTTGATAACCCAAATAACCGCTCAATTGCTTATCGTCTGGATGGTACAGAGTTTGGTGATTCTGCTAGTGCTATTTATATTGCTTATAATGGTTGGCAAAATCTAGTAGACTTTCGCTTACCTTGGCCCGGTACTGGTAAAAATTGGTATCGTGTGCTAGATAGTTCTAGTTGGAATGAAGCTAATGGAAATATTACAAATCCTGGTAGCGAAACATTTATTGGTGGTGAAAATACTGTTTATGGCTTACATGGAAGAGGCGTATTAGTATTAATTGCTAAATAACTAGTGATTATTGCTTTTTTATAGCTGAGGAGCAAAAAGTTTAGTATTTGTGGCTTTTTGCTCCTACTACAAAAACAAGACGATTTTTCTATTTTTTTTAGCTACAATAAGTCATCAATTTTATTTTAATAACTTGTTTATTTTAGAAAGGGTTATTAGCAATGTCTTGGAAAAAAGCTTTGTTGGCTAGCGTTTTTGTACTTATTAGTAGTGTTTTTGCTTTTGCTCAAATAACAGAAATGCCTCCTCCACCGCTTCCTGATGCTGCTCTGCTGGCTGACATTCTCCAAGCTAGCGAAAATCTTCATAAACAAGGCCAGGCTATAGAATTTAAAGAAACTGTTAGTTTTCGTCTTGCTGCTGTTTTACCAGAAGGACGACAAACCCGCAATATACCTAATAGAAATGTTGATTATCGTCAATCGGCTGATTATGCCGTCCGCGCTCGTCAAGGACAAATCCTAGAAAAAAATCTAATTGAAGTACATCAACCGCCTCGCTTTGGACTAAATGCGCTTTTTAAGGTAATTGATATTCCTACCCTTCAAGAAACTTTGCCACCTGTAGCATCATTAAAAACCGCCTTTCTACTTTTTCTTAGTAAAGACTTTGTAAATGGTTATAAGGAAGTTGAAAGAGAAAAAGTAAATGGTCGTGAAGCTGTAAAGCTAGCTTTGCGCTTTCGTCCTGGTCGTATTGCAATTGAAAACTGCTTTGTTTGGATAGATGAAAAAAACCATTTACCATTAAAAGCAGAACTAAAAATAGGTGATATTGATCGTTATAGTAATGTAGTATTAAAAGTTTTACTTGAAGATGTTACTGACAATAAATTACCAGGCCGTATTACTCAAGAAGTAAGTTGTAGCACCTATGAAAATGGGATTCCAATCAGGTTAGAACATACTTCGGTTTATTCAGACTTAAAACCATTACCAAAAGAGCAATAACTCTATTTTTTTGATTCTTTTAGTAAGTTGTACATTTGTTCACTAACTTCTTTTGGAAAACAGAGTCTATCAATTTTAAACCCTTTCATTCCTCTAATTACATCAGATACAGCCGTGATTTCACATCTTTCATTATTGGCATGTCTTTTAGCTTCAATATAAATTTGTCCTTTTGGTTCAGCACTATTTGGGGAGTAGGGGCCAAAGTAAGGAATATCTGCCGCGCTATCTCTAAATAAGTAATAACTAGCAGGAAAACCTGCTTTAGTAATAATTTCACAAGCTTTAGTAAAAACTTCTGTTTCTTCAATTTCTGCCCAATTTATATCAATTGAGCCAAAGAGTCTACGATTAATAAATCGATTGCATAAATCTCTTAAAACAATGTCTTTTTCATTTATCCATTGCTTAATATGAAACATTATGTCGTGGTCATCTAGGCTTAAAAACTCTTTTGTAGTCATTAACCGGGCAGTCAACAATTTTGCAAGAGGTGAATCTTTTAGATAAAAGCTTAGGTCATTTGATTTTAATAATTCTACTGCACGACGTAAAATAGCAATTAGCATATTTTCTGAAGCTCTTAAGGAATGATGAAAATAGACTTGGCGAAACATATAAAATCGGGCTTGTAAATATTCTTCCACAGCATATAAACCTTTAGAAGAAACATAAATTCGCTGTTCCTGTGGGTCAAGTTTTATTGAGTGAATAATCCATTCCAAATCATAGTTGCCATACTTTGCACCAGTCATCAGGCTATCACGAAGCAAATAATCAAACCGGTCACAATCAAGCTGAGAGCTTACAAGTTGATGAGCATAGGCAGGTAAAAACTTATGCTCATAGATGTTTACTAGGGTTTTTGGTAGTTGAGGGTCATATTTAGAAAGGATTTGATTTACTTGTGTAGAGGGATCTAAAAGGATTTGCTTAGTCCAATTTTCATGACTTATAGCAGTAGCTTTTTCAATAACATGTGAAAATGGCCCATGTCCAATGTCATGAAGCAGTGCAGCAACACGAGCAGCAACGCGGATTTCTGGAGCAATATTATACTTTTCGGCTAGCTTATTTAGCACTCGTGTCATAATGTGCATAACACCAAGTGAATGAGTAAAACGACTATGTTCAGCACCTGGATAAGTATAAAGAGCTAATCCAAGTTGCTTAATTCGTCTTAATCTTTGAAATTCACAAGTGTCAATTAATGCAATTAGTAAACGATCACCATCTTGCACACTGTTAAGTGCAATAATGTTATGCACAGGATCACGATATATTCTTTCTGTCATTTAGCTATTAATCGCGTTCACTAGATTTATAGCTCAACATTTTCCACAATACATAAACAGCAGCCATCACAATAGCAACCATAAAAACAGTTTGGAGTAGGGCAAATATTTTTATTAATACATCCCAAAACAATACCCAAACAAAACTAAGGAAATAGTAACCTGCTACTACACCAACAAGCCCTAAAGTAATATTCTTTAATGCTTTCATAAATACTCCTTACCAAATTAAACCGAAGTAATTTAGCTAGGCAGAAACTTTCATTCTCCGTAGCACTTTAGCTAGCTCAATACGTCCGCGATTAATACGGGACTTTACAGTTCCTTCAGGAATTTTTAGTTTATCAACTATTTCTTGATAACTTAATTCTTCAATATCTCGCATAATTACACATTCTCGTAAATCAGGAGAGAGTTTATCAATTGCTGCTTGAACTTGTAGGGAACGTTCTTGGCGTTCAATACGACGATGAGGACTTTCAAAACCGCCGCTTAAATGATGAATATGGTCATCTAGGTCGTCGCTACTATCGGCTGGTTGACGGCGACGTTTTCTATAATCATCAATAATTAAATTGCGTGCTAGACGCATCAACCAATTAGATAAATCTCCAAGTTCTGGATCATACTGCTCTAGCGAACGATAGATACGAATAAAAACTTCTTGTGTTAAATCTTCAGCCGATTCATGCCTACTAGTAAAACGATAGGCGAGTTTATAAACACCGCGCGAGTATTCTCGCACAATTTGTTCCCAAGCATCTGTATCACCGCCACGACAACGGGTTATTAGTTCTAGGTCGCCTTCAGCCAAGATGTTTCTATCCCCAATAATTAAAATTATAGTATAAAAACTTAAGCTCAGTTTTTAATTTTTTGCTACTGCTGTTAATTGACGCTTAAGTAAGCGTGTGGTTCAATTAACAAAATTGTCTTATATAAAATGTTAGCAAGCATTGTAACGAGTAGAGACAAAAACTAGCAAGAGAAACTAAGCATAATTAGCTTTTAATTCTCCGAATTTTTACCATAAGTTAAGCCTAATTTTATATAAAAAAATTTATGTCATTTATTTCTCTTAATTCTACTAAAATCTACTATCAGATGATTGGCGAAGGTACACCAGTAGTTTTTATTAGTGGTTGGACACTTTCATGTGATTATTGGTTGCCACTGGTAGAAAAACTTAAACACAAACATTTATGCCTACTTTATGATGGACGGGGTTTTGGGCGTTCTCAACCTTTAGCGCAAGATGCTGGGGTTGAAATAGACGATCATGCTGAAGACCTTCATCAGTTAATTACTAGTCTTAGGCTTAAAGATGTAAATTTAGTAGGCCATGGTTTAGGTGTATGGACTGCCGCCCTATGTGCCAGGCAACATCCTCAAGATGTGCTTACTCTAACAGCACTTGCACCAGAAAGCGAAGCCTCTGCTAAAGATACTAAATCCGTAGAATTACCATCTTTTTGGCAACAAGCTAGCATTTTATTAAAAGACCTGGCTAAAGTTCCAATGATAGGAAATCTTGTAGCTTGGCGTTACCATAATGCTCCAGAACCATTTCGCTCACATCTTTATGAAGATTTTGCCAAAGCTGATCGTCGGGCTGCCTTCCACCTTTTAGCTAGCTGTATGGGAAATGACAACCGCCATCGTTTTGCACAAACTTTAGCTAATCTACATATTCCTATTTTATTAACTCGAGGCTCAGAAGATCGCATTTGCTCAACTCAACTTTTGCGCTCATTATTTGAGATTATCCATAGCGGTAAACTAGCAACTATTCGAGGATGTGATCATTTTCCAATGCTAGAATACACAGAAGAATTTGCTAATTTACTCTTAAGTTTTTTTGAGCAAAACGCTATTCTTAAACCAAACCAAGCTTTAACTCGTCGCTAATTTTTATGAGTGATATTAATAAATTAGTTGACCTAAAAATAGATGAAAAAATGTTGATTTGGTTAGTATTTGCTGGTTTTGGGACTGTTTTAGTAATTAGCTATTTTTACCAGGCCCCACCTAACCCTAAAACATCCCTATGTGCTTTTTATAATCTTACTCATTTGCCCTGTCCAGGATGCGGGCTAACTCGCTCATTTTGTGCTATTGCCAAAGGTCAATTTATTGCTGCATTTAACTTTCATTTACTTGGCCCAGCTTTATTTATAGCAACAACTTTAACTTGGCTAGCATCTCTCCTAGCAATCTTTGGAATAAATAAGCCTATTAAGTTTTTTTATCAATTATTTACTAAAGACTTATCAATAAAATTATTTGCTGTTATTTTAGCTATTTACTGGATAGCTAGATTAGGTATTATAACTATTAGTAAATTTTAATTATGAATATTCATTTAGCAACTGAATCTGACTTTCAAGCTATATGGCCGATTTTCCAAGCGGTTATAGCCACAGAAACAACCTATGTTTTTGCTCCAACAACTTCTTATAAAGAAGCTTTTTCCTATTGGTTTGGGCCTAAAATAAAATCTTTTGTAGTAGAAGATAACCAAAAAATTGTTGGTATGTATAAATTAATTGAAAACCAGCCTGGTCTAGGCTCTCATGTTGCTAATGCTTCTTTTATGGTAGATCCAAATTACAGCGCAAAAGGTCTTGGCAAAACAATGGGAATACATTGTCTTAAAGAAGCTAAAAAAATGGGATTTTTAGCTATGCAATTTAATTTTGTTGTTAGTAGCAATTTGCCAGCCGTTTCTTTATGGCAAAAACTTGGTTTTAATATTGTTGGAACATTACCAAAAGCTTTTAAGCATAAGGTTTTAGGTTATGTAGATGTTTTTGTTATGTATCGGTTTTTAGATGATATTGAGATTTGAGAGATTTAATGGAACTAATTAAGAGTGTTTATCTGCGGGGTGCGCTACTACTCTTATTTTCCTAAAAGCTGATAGTTTATCACTGATAGTTTTTTTTGCTGGGCTAAGAAAGTAAACAACACCCCTACTCCTTATACTAAAGACGGATTTTCTTTGAAAAACCGTACAAGAAATTTAAAATTTTTCCGAAAAAGTTTTTAGAGCCGTTCCATTGTCAAAAATATTAACTCATAAAATATTGCTTTTAATATATTTATCCAATATCTTTTTCTAAAAAACTTTCTCAATTCATTCTAATTCTTCTAAGAGTTGCTAGATTTTTTTTTCAATAAATAGGATAATTCCTATTACCGACCAAAAGAAAATCATTTGTTTTTAATTATGTTAAAAAAAGTTTATTTGGTAACGATACTAGTTACTTTGGCATTTTTGTTATTACCATCCAAAATCCTTGGACAAGGTAGAGATGTAGTCAATACACTAACAGGAAATATAATAGTAGAAAGTGATTTCTCCTCTAAAACATTAGCAAATAAACGCAACATAATTATTTACTTACCACCTAATTACAAACAAAACTCTAAAATCCATTATCCTGTTTTATATCTACACGATGGACAAAATATTTTTGACCAAACAACATCATTTATTGGTCAAGAATGGCAATGTGATGAAACAGCAGAAAAATTAATTTTAGCTAACAAAATTCAACCAATTATTATTGTTGGTATCTACAATGCTGGTGAAAAGCGCGTTGATGAATATACCCCCTCAATTGATGTGCGTTATGGAAAGGGTGGAAAAGCTAATTTATATAGCAAGTTTTTAATAGAAGAATTAAAACCTTTTATTGATAAAAAATATCGTACCCTTAAAGATCCTGCTAATACTGCTTTAGGTGGATCTTCTTTAGGTGGACTAGTTTCATTATTTATTGGGCTTCAACACCCGCAAATATTTGGAAAATTGGCTATTGTGTCTCCTTCTGTATGGTGGGATAACAAAGTAATTCTTAAAGATGTAGAAAATTTACCTTCAAAACCAAAAACAAAAATATGGTTAGATATTGGCTCAAAAGAAGGTGAAGAAAGCATTCCTGATACTAATAGCTTAAAAGAAGCATTGGTAAATAAAGGTTGGCAGTTAAATAAAGACTTAAAATATTTAGTTATTGATGGAGCAAAACATAATGAAGAAGCATGGGCAAACAGGTTTGATAAAATATTAGAATTTCTTTTTCCAAAAAAATAAAATAATTTTGATGTAGCCTTTAATAATTAATCTCTGGCCCCCAAAAAATAAATAGGCAACTTACCTAATAACAAAACTAATAGTTCTTTAAATATATATTTACTAATATTAGTAATACATACAAAACAATCAATCGTTTTTCTTTATATTTCAAAATATCTTTCGTGTTTTTAATTAAAAGTAAAAAGCTTTTCTTTAAGTTTATAACTTATTAATAATTCTTCAGTTTAAGCAAGGAGATAGGGATAAAAATGAATCGCAAATCTTTTTTTTCTAAGGGCCGTATAGTAGGAAATTTAGCTTTTCTACTACTTACGGCGGGCCTTACTTTTGGACAAAGCGATACGGCCCGTGTAGAAGGAACCGTAACTGATTCCACAGGAGCAGCAATAGCTGGGGCAACAGTATCTTTAATCAATGTTGGTACTAATAGCAAAGTTGAAATTACAACTAATGAACAAGGCAATTATGTTGCTCCATTATTAAAAGTTGGTAATTATCGTGTAGAAGTTATGGCTCAAGGTTTTCGCACTAATATTCAAACTAATATTACTTTAACCGTTAGCCAAATTGCTCAAATTAATGCCCAACTTGATACAGGTGATGTTAGCGATGTAATTGAGGTTAGTAGTAGCGCACCATTAATAGAAACTAGTTCTGCTACCATTGGACAAGTAATTGAAGGTAAACAAATTGTTGATCTACCAATAAATGGACGTAACTTTACACAATTTGCTACTTTAGTTCCTGGGGTTTCTCGTGGCACACCAGGCAGCAATGCAGATGGTTCTGGTGGTAATGCAGAAACATTTCGTCAAGGTGATACAGGTTCAGCAGCTATTTCTGCTAATGGTTTAAGAGAACAAAACAACAATTTTTTATTAGATGGTATTGATAATAATGAAAGCGTTGTAAATACAATTGTTTTTTTCCCTCCTATCGAAGCATTACAAGAGTTTCGTGTAATTACTAGTGTTGCACCTGCTGAATTTGGCCGTGGAGGTGGTGCTGTAATAAATGCTATTACTAAATCAGGTACTAATGAAATTCATGGGACTGTTTTTGAATTGTTACGTAATTCTGAGCTAGATGCACGAGCAACTTTTGCTCCTACTAAACCAGTATTTCAACGTAATCAATTTGGTTTTGCTTTTGGCGCACCTATAAAGAAAGACCGCACATTTTTCTTTGGTAACTACCAGGGCTTACGTCAAAACCTACCAAAAGAAGAAGGCAACCGTGTCACAGTACCTACAGCTAGAATGCGTCAAGGTGATTTTGGCGAGTTGCTAGATGCAAATTTTACTGGCTTAGGTCAACCTATCACAATTTTTGATCCAGTAACTGGTAATCCTTTTCCACGTAATGTTATTACTCGTCCACTTGATCCAGTAGCTGTTAAATACCTAAATTCATTCCCTTTACCAGATATTGCTGGTCGAGCAACACAAAACTATATTGTTAAACGTATTGCCAAACAAACCTTTAATGATGGTGATTTCCGTATTGACCATAGATTTAAGGATACAGACACCATATTTGGCCGCTTTAGTATTGCTGATGATAGCCAAACCGACCCAGGCCGTATTCCAGGCTTCCAAGCTGGTTTTGGTTCTGGTCTAAACGCTATTGAAGCTCGTGGAGTAGCAACTGGCTATACCCACACTTTTAGCCCATCAACTGTTAATGAGTTTCGTTTTGGTTTTACACTACTACGCATTGGATTTTTCCCAGTTAACTTTGGGCAAAACCAAAACCAAGATATTGGTATTGGTGGCCCAGGTGGGTTTAATACCAACACTGGTATTTCCTTGATTGGTGGTGGTAACGGTAATTTTATTGAATACTTAGGCGATGGCGGTCAATTTACCTTACGTGAACGTAGCTATCAAATATCAGACGCGCTCACTCATGTTAGAGGTAACAACACCTTTAAGTTTGGTTTTGTAGTAATTCGTCGTAATGTAAGAGCCTTCCAAGGTGATTTTGCTAAAGGTTTTTATTTCTTCTCTGACTTTACTGCAACACCAGGAAACACACCTCCTTTAGGTCAAACAGGTTATGAAGTAGCAGAAATGCTAATAGGTAAAACCAACTTTACTTCAATTACTGCTAGTCCAGATGGAGCATTACAACCAAGCACAGCTATTTCCTATGAAAATGGCTTTTATGCCCAAGATGATTGGCGTATAACCAGAAATCTTACACTCAATTTAGGGTTACGCTATGAATATTTCACAGCACCTTTTGAAGAAAACGATCGTCTAGCTAATTTTGACCCTGCTACAGGCAGAATAGTAGTTGCTGGAATGAATGGCCCACGTGCTACAGTAGAAACAGATAAAAACAATTTTGCACCTCGTTTTGGCCTAGCTTATGCGTTTAATTCTAAAACCGTACTTCGTGGCGGCTATGGTATCTTTTATTCATTAGATCGTGGTGGTATTGCTAACCAACTAACACAAAACGCTCCATTTATCATTACACAATTTCGTTTTGGTGGCCCTGGTGCTAATGTTCGTTTAAGCGAACCTATCCCACTACCTAACCCAATAAATTTAAGTAATCCTGTTCTTCCTGATGGTTCTGCATTACGCTTTATTCCTAGAGATAGTGATACTACTAGAGTACAGCAATATAATGTAACAGTAGAGCATCAATTTAATAATTATCTAGCTTTAAGTGTCGGCTATGTTGGAACTAAGGGTGATAATGTTGTTGCAGTTTCTACTTCTGGCGGCTTTAATGATCCTAATGTAAGAAACCGCCTAACTACAATTGCTAATGTTGGCGATTCTGATTATAACTCACTACAAATAAAAGCAACTTTACGTAACTATAAAGGAGCAGGATTTTTAGCTTCTTATACTTATGGACGTGCAAATAATAATACTCCTGGGCCATTTCCCGGGCCAGGTGGAAACTTCCGTACTCAAGCATCTGATCCTAATAATTTAGACCTAGACGAAGGCCCAGCAGATTATGATGTACGTAATCGTTTTACCTTTGCGGCTAATTATGATCTACCATTCTTAAAAGACTCAGATAACAAAATAGCTAAAGCTCTATTTTATGGCTACCAAATTAACACTATTGTTACTTTACAAGATGGAACTCCATTTACTGTATTTGGTGGTTTTGGTCGTGCTGCTTTAGTTGGTAGCAAAGAGTCTGCTAAGGGCGATGAGTCTGTAAACAGCTATTACAATGCTGCTGCATTCCGTCCTTCAATGAATGCTCAAGATCAAGCTCCTCGTAACTTCCTACGTGGCCCTGGTCTATCAACCGTTGATTTTTCCATCTTCCGTAGATTTAACCTAGTTGAAAGATTGAACTTGGAGTTCCGCGCTCAAGCTTATAATCTTTTCAATAATCCACAATTCAATAACCCAGGTATTTTTATTGGTGCTGGTGATACTGCTGTAATTACAAACACCCGTGGAAATTCTGCTCGTCAATTTGAATTTGGATTGCGGCTAAACTTTTAGTTAGTTACTAAATTTTCTTAAAAGCACAGCCCTGATTTAAGGGTTGTGCTTTTTTAAAATTGTTTGTTTGATAATCTGTTTGATAAATAGTTAAATTACTTTACTTATGATTAGCATTAAAAACTTTATTAAATATACTCACTACTTACTTATTAGATTTTGTTACTTATCTATTTTCCTTATAATTTTATCTTTACCTCTTCCAACAGCTAAATCCTCTAGTAAATTACAAAATTTATTACAACCTCAAATAGATAAAATTGAGCCGCCTAATTGGTGGATTAACCACAGTGTAAACCCCGTCCAAATAATAATTTATGGACGTAATTTTAATGAAAGTAAAATTAAGCTAGATTCCGTAGGTGTTAAACTAGTAGAAAGCTCTGTAAGCAATAATGGAAGTTATATTATTGCTTACCTTGAAATTGACCCACAAAAAGCGACTGCTAGTAATATAAAAATAACTGTAGAAAATAATGCTGGCAATTCTACTGTTGATTTTGGATTAAGGGATTTGCCTAGAACAGCAGGAAAATACCAAGGATTTAGTCCAGACGATGTAATTTACTTAATCATGGTGGATCGTTTTGCTGATGGTGATCAGTCAAATAATAACCCAAAGGAATCTGCTGGATTTTATGACCGCAAAAAACCTCGTGGCTATCATGGAGGTGATTTTCAAGGCATAATCAATAATCTTCCTTACTTAAAAGAATTAGGTATTACTGCTATTTGGATGACTCCTATTTATAATAATTCAAATAGGGTTTCTGATTATCATGGTTATGGTTCGGTGGATTATTATCAGACAGAAGAGCATTTTGGCACTTTAGAAAAATTGCAAGAACTAGTTAACACGGCCCATCAACAAGGAATAAAAATAATTCAAGACCATGTGCTTAATCATACGGGCCCGGATCACACTTGGACAGATAACCCTCCTACACCAGATTTTATTAATGGAACACGTCAAAAACACCTAAATAATGTTTTTGATATTGCTTCTTTAACTTCTGTTAATGGTGATCCAACTAGGGCAGATTTAACCTTGCGAGGTTGGTTTGCTGATATATTGCCAGACATTAACCAAACAGATAGAGAAGCCGCACAATATTTAATACAAAATTCTCTTTGGTGGATTTCATCAACCGGAATAGATGGTATTAGATTAGATACTTTTCCTTATATCCCTCGCTCTTTTTGGAGTAACTGGAATGGAGCTATCCATAAACAACATCCAAACTTTACTGTAGTTGGAGAAGTCTTAGACGGCAACCCAAACATAGTTTCTTTTTTTCAAGGTGGAGTAAAACGCTTTGATGGTATTGATTCTAAAGTAGATACTCTATTTGATTACCCTAGTTGTTATGCAATTAGAGAATATTTTGCTAATAATCGTGGACAATTAAGCAGAATTACAAATATTGATGAAGTCTATCCAAATGCAAGTGTTTTAGTCCCATTTTTTGGAAACCATGACATTAAACGTTTTGCTAGCGAGCCTCAAGCAACAATAGAAAATACAATTTTAGCCTACACTTATTTGTTAACAATGCGAGGAACTCCGCAACTTTACTATGGGGATGAATTAGCAATTACTGGAGGCGAAGACCCTGATAATCGCAAGGATTTTCCTGGCGGTTTTCCTGGTGATTTGCGTTCTGCTTTTACTTCTGCTGGACGCACAAAATCAGAAAATAAGCTTTTTAATTCAATAAAAAAAGTCTCCCAAATACGTCAAAAATATCCTCAACTACGTGGCGGAGAAATGCAATTTTTATTTGAGGATCAAGACGTGGTAGTTTATTTACGCTCAAAAGAAAATGACCAGGCTATTGTAGCTATTAATAAATCAGCAAATAAGACCACTAGAAACATTAACTTACCAGCAAATCTTTTTGCTGATGGAGTAACATTTAATAATAAATTAAATGAAAAATACTCAACAAATGTAGTAAATAATAAGCTAAAAATAAAATTTGTAGCTAAAGAAGCTATAATTTTAATACCAAATTAATAAATCAAAAATCTTATAAATTTATGGCTCAATTAGAAATTAAAAACCTTACTAAAATTTATGATGGTGGTGTTTGTGCTGTTAACTCAGCTTGCTTTGATGTAGCAGATAAAGAATTTGTAGTTTTAGTTGGGCCTTCGGGCTGTGGTAAATCTACCTTACTTAGAATGATTGCTGGGCTAGAGTCTATTTCTAAAGGTGATTTAATGATAGATGGAAAGCGTGTAAATGATTTACCTTCAAAAGATAGAGATATTGCTATGGTATTTCAAAACTATGCTCTTTACCCACATTTAACAGTTTATGAAAATATGGCCTTTAGCTTAAAACTACGTAACTATCCTAGCAATGAAATAAAAACTCGCGTAGAAGAAGCAGCTAAAATCTTAGGTTTAACCGAATATTTAGCACGTAAACCAAAAGCTTTATCAGGCGGACAACGCCAGCGCGTTGCTGTTGGTCGGGCAATAGTTCGTCGTCCAAAAGTTTTTCTTTTTGATGAACCGCTTTCTAATCTTGATGCAAAAATGCGTGTCCAAACTCGCGTTGAACTAGTCAAACTTCATCGTCAATTACAAGCTACAATGGTTTATGTTACTCATGACCAAGTAGAAGCTATGACAATGGCAGACAAAATTGTTGTTGTAAAGGGCGGCGAAATCCAACAAGTTGCACCTCCACTAGAACTTTATAAAAATCCTGCAAATAAATTTGTAGCAGGTTTTATTGGTAGCCCTGCAATGAATTTTATTAATTGCAAAGTTGCTAAAGAAAATAATCAAATTATTCTAAATTCCCCTGCTCTAACTGCTCATTTAATGGGAGAAAAATTTTCTTCTTTGGATTTGAGTTCTTTACCAGCAGAAGTAGTTTTAGGCATTCGTCCAGAAGACATTAGCCTTGCTAATGGTCAAGATAATAAAAATGTTTTTTCTGCTACTGTAGAGCTAATAGAACAAATGGGAAACGAAATTTTTGCTCAACTATCCTTAGCAGATAAAGAAATTACGGCTCGATTGCCTGCGGATATAAAATTAACAATTGGGGAAAAATCTCAATTTATTTTTAATAAAGAAAAATGTCATCTTTTTGACCCTACAACGGAAAAATCATTGATTAGTAAAATTTAGTAAATGAATAATAAACCAAACTTGCGAGAATCTCTTATTTCATATCTTTTTTTAGCACCTTTTTTGCTTGTTTTTACTGTGTTTCTAGGCTATCCAATGCTCTATTCACTTTATCTTAGCTTTAGAAGCACTTCTTTTTCTACAGATTGGTACAATATTTTTAATAGTATGGAATTTGTAGGTTTAGCTAATTATCAGTCTCTACTTTTTGATACTCGGTTTTGGTGGTCTTTAGGATTAACTTTACTTTATGCAGTTTTAACTATTCCAAGTTCTATTGCACTAGGTCTTTGGCTCGCTTTGCTATTAAATAATAAATTAAAAGGGGCTGCATTTTTTAGAAGTGCATTTTATTTACCTAATATTTTAGATATGTATGTAGTAGGTACTATTTGGGTACTTATCTTAAGCCCAAATTATGGATTGCTAGATATTTTACTTAGCAAAATAGGTTTACATTTGCCCCAATCAGGACTACTAGCTAATCCATACACGGCTTTAGCAACAATTGCTACTGTAGTAGTGCTAAAAGGTGCTGGATTTGGAATGATTTTATTTTTATCTGCAATTCAAAATATTTCTGAATCAATCTATGAAGCAGCAGATATTGATGGGGCTAGCTGGTGGCAAAAACTACGTTATATAACTTTGCCCCTCTTAAAACCAATCATTTTATTTATGATTATTACTGGCACAATGAGCGCGTTAAATGCTTTTACAGAAGTTTATGCAATGGCTAGCAGCAAATATGGCGGTTTTGGTGGCCCTTACATTCAATTTCAAGGCGAGTCTGTTGGCGTAACTTCTTTGTCAGGTCTTTATCTTTACCAACTTTTTGAACGTGCAGAATATGGTAAAACTGCGGCTTTTTCATACCTGCTAATGATTATTGCTTTAATAATATCTTTTGCTAATGCCAAATTATTGAAAGTGGAAAAATAAATGGAAAGGTATTCGCTAAAAAATTTTTTTATTTATGTCGCGCTTTCTGTTGGCTGTTTAATTGCGCTATTGCCGCTTCTTTGGATGATTTTGGTTGCTTGCAAACAACAAGGTCAAGCCTTAAAACTAGAAATTCTACCAGAACCAATTGCTATCACCGCACCTTATCAGACGATTGCTGGTAAATCTAATCAAGTAACTTTGCAATATTACAGTGCTTCGGCTCAAACCGTCCAAGTCCGCATTAGTTTTAATCCAACGCAATTATTTGAAATGAATAATGATCATGGTAGTTTTTGGATTAACTTTTATGATGTAGCAGCAGGAGAATATGATTATGAATTTATTGCTGATGGAAATGCTGTAATCAATCCTGATACTAATAGCTCTAAAGCTAAAATATTGGTTAAAGAAGCTTTATCAAGCAATACAAAGCTTAAAAATGCTTCCTACATCCAAGGTAATACATTAGTATTAAGATTTTTAGGATCAGGTCAATTACCTATAAAAGCTTTACTTGCTGATGGACAAGAAATTAACCTTACAGAAAAAGACTCAGCAGGCTATTTTACTGCTCAAGTAACAGACTTAAAGACAGGTGAGTTTAGCTACCGTTTTAGTTATGCCAGAAGTTTTTGGGATGGAATCAGCGAAATTTACACTTATCAAAATTTTGTTGAAATACTTTTTAACCGTGATTTTCCTTTTCTAAAATTTTTTGCCAATAGTTTAATTGTAGCCACCCTTGCAGGTTTGTTAACAGTAATTCTTTGCACTATGGGAGGTTATGTTTTTGCTAAAAAGAATTTTGTTGGCAAAAAAGTCTTGTGGAGTATTTTCTTAGGCACAATGTTAGTGCCAGGTCTTATTTTTATGCTACCTCAATTTGCTATTGTTACTAAAATAGGATGGATTAATAGTTATTGGGGAATGGTAGTTCCGCATGTTGCTAATATTTTTGGGCTTTATTTGCTACGCCAATATATTGAAACAATTCCAGATTCGCTTTTTGAAGCAGCTAAAATTGATGGTGCAAGTGAATGGCAATTGTTTACTAAAGTTGTTGTTCCGCTTTCAATTCCCATTATGCTAACGCTATTTTTGTTGGTTTTTGTTGGTCAATGGTCTAATTTTTTATGGCAGTATATTACTAATACTCCTGATTCTGCTTATCGTACTTTACCAGTAGGATTATCACTATTTAAGGGTCAATATGATATTCGCTGGGAGCAAATGATGGCAGGAGCATGTTTTTCAATTATCCCAATTACAATTTTATTTGTTATCGCCCAACGTTTCTTTGTTCAAGGAATGACAAGCGGAGCAGTAAAAGAATAAAAGTTAAATCTATGAAATACAATATTTTATCCTTTTTTTATAAAAAAAAATTTTACTCTTTAGCTCTTGTCATAGTGCTACTGGTAATAATTTTTAATAATACTGCTTGTCGTTCTGTTTTAAGCTCTGGAGAGCAACCCAATGAATTAACCATTTGGATTACTTATAACCCACAGGAATATGATGTTTTTAAGCAAATTGCTCAGGATTTTCAAACTGAATATAGCAAAAAGCATGGCAAAAGCTTACATCTAAACTTACAGCGTATTCCTTATGATGGACTGATGCCTAGGCTAAAATATGCTTGTTTAGCCAATGCTACACCAGATATTTGTAGAATTGATAATGCTTGGCCGCTAACTTTAGCTTATGGTAAATCAATCATTCCACTAGACACTTTACCTAGTTTTAACACTACCATTGACGAGCTAGCACAAGAATATGTTCCAGCAGCAATAGCCTCAAATATTGTTGAAACTAAAGCAGATAATGGAACTTGGGAAAAACATCTTTATGGTATTCCTGATCAAACAAATTGTGTTGCCTTGTTTTGGAATAAAGAGCTTTTCCGTCAATCAGCAACAGAACTACGTAGCGCAGGTTTAGATCCTGACCGCGCCCCTCGTGATTGGGAAGAATTTGTTAAATATGCACAAATTTTAACCATCAAAGATAAAAAACAATATGGTTTTGGTATGTTTAATTCGCTTTGGTGGTCAATGCCTTTCTTTAATACTTTTGGCACTGAGTTTGTAAAAAAAGATGCTAACGGTAAATATATCTGTACTTTAGACGAGCAACCTGCACAACAAGCTTTGCAATTTATGACAGATCTTTACTTAAAATATGGCGTAGAAGCAGGAGCCTGGCGGACAGGTTCAATTAACCCTGAACAAGGTTTTTTAAATGGAAAATATGCAATGATATTGTCCGGCCCTTGGAATCTAAAGCGATTTTCCAACATTGATTTTGGTGTTAGCTTAGTTCCAGCCGGGCCAGCCGGAACTAGTTCTAATGTTGGTGGACAAAACTTAGTAGTTTTTCGTACCTGTAAAAATCCTGCTGCTGCACTAGAATTTCTTCGCTATTTTTCTTCGGAATCTGTACAAATTCGCTGGTCAGAAAGCCTTGGACAAATCCCAGTTAATATTAAAGCATTTGATAAAATTGATTTGTCAGAACGTCCCCAATTAGCAGTTTTTATGGAGCAACTAAAAACCGCAAAAGCTACGCCTAAAATTCCTAGAATGGATGTACTAGAAGAAAAAGTTGTTGGCCCAGCCCTACAACTAGCAATGCAAGGTGACAAAAGCGTAGAACAAGCCTTAAAAGACTCCACCAAAGAAATTAATAAAGACTTTTTATCATTATTAAATAAATAAATAAAATAATTTAATACACTGTAAACTAAATTTTCTGATATTTTAATCTTAAGCCCCAGCGGGGCGATAGATTTAAGAATATAAGATTGCTTAGTTTACGCTGTATTTAATTCCACAAAATAAAAAAGCTAGTGCAAAGTCAATTACACTAGCTTTTTTATCTAATTAAGTTTTTTTATCAGACCTACGTAACTAGGCTTTCTTTAGTACAACATAACCAGCAGCAGGAATATTTACACGAGTATTTCCACCATTAAGAGTTGCGCCAAAGTTTCCAAAATTGCTACCACCGTAACGAGCAGCATCGCTATTTAGGACTTCTTTCCATTGTCCTGGGGGTAGAGGCATTTGATAACCTTCTAAATTGTTACGGTTAAGACTAGCAACAATAATATATTCATCATTTCCATCTTTACGAGAAAATGCCATTACAGAATTATCATTGTGGGTATAGATACGGTTTACTTGGGAATCAGCTTCAAATGCAGTGCTTGAAGATCTTAGCGCAACGGCATCTTTATAAAATTCAAACATTTGACGACGAGAAATATTATTCATCGTTGTAGTGCGTTCTTCTGGTTTCATTGCTGCTAAATCGTTAAAGACTTGTTTATCTGCGATGGAAAGGTTTGTGAAACCCGAATCCTTAGCACGTGCTTCTGGAGACATATCAAAAAGTTTAGTATAAAGCTGACGTTGCCCATCATTAAAGCTAATGTTGTTCCAATCCCAGTTTTTACCTACAGATTGCCAATCCCAGCCAGCATCCCAGGTAGAAGGAATGCCCCACTTAAAGCTGTTTGAGGCCATTGATTCATCACCTTGGAAAAACATTGGAATACCTGGGGATGCTAGACCAATACCAGCAGCAAAGCGTGCAGCATTTCGCGCCCATTGAGGGGGCATTTGACCATTTCCTGCTGTCCCATCAGCAGTATCAATGGTTCTTTCTGCATTTCCTACTTCATCATGGTTAGAAATCATTGTGACAGCTTTTGACCAACTATCTAACCCACGTGGATTAGTTAACATATCCATAAACTTATCCATTTCAGTTCGTTGATTATTGGCTGCTTGTTGGATGATGCCAGGCTTATCATTATCTCTAACTAAGCGATGTTGAAATTCTGTATACCACTGAGCATCAAAACCGCCACCTGTACCATCGGCTTGAGTAGGTCTAGTAATTGTTGGGTCATAGTCAAACTGTTCTGCTGCAATAAAAGTGTCTGGTTTAAGGAAATGTAATTGACGGTTCATTTCTCTCATCATATTCCAACCATCTACACCACCAGTTCCTTTCATTGGTTCTGTAAAGTCAAAACGTAGCCCGTCAAAGTGAAATTCTTCTAATTGTGCTACTGCATGATCAACAAATAGTTGTTTAACTTTTGGATTATTGTAGGCGGGCATTGCTCCCCAAGGAGTGTTTCTCTGCTCAAATTTATCAGGATCTGTTGACCAATTAAAATATGGGTTTTCTTTGCCATCACTGTTCCATAAATCATTATGATCTCCGCCAATATGGTTATAAACAACGTCATTGATAACGTTAAAGCCTTTAGAATGAGCCATATCTATAAACATCTTAAGTGCGTCTTTACCAGATACAAACTTTCCATTCTCATCAGTAAAACCATATGAGCTTTCTACTGCAAGGCTATTAGCACCCATATAACCCCAATCACGATTACCTTCTACTTCATTTGCAGGCATCATTTCTAAAGTATTGACTCCTAAGCTCTTAAAGTAGTCCAATTTATTCATTACATCTTCAAAAGTAGAGCGATTAGCATTATTTCCTTGACCATAGAAACTACCTGCATGGAATTGATAAATTACCCATTTATTAGGATCTTTTTCCCGTGGAGCATTATCATTTTTCCAAGCATGCGTAGTATCGCTAATTACTGCACCTCTAAATGAACGCCCACTAGACGCGCTAATAGTATTATCCCATTTATCATTAAAAGGTGTTTTTTGTAATTCTGCTTTTGTAAGTTTACCATTATTGTTTGTATCACCAACTAAACCTAACTGACCATTTGGTTTACGTTCATAACCTTGAAACTCATAGCGAAGTCCTACCATTTTATCCAGGTTATTTACTAAAGTTGTCCAACTTCCAGCTTGATTGGTCATCTTAATACGACCCTTATCATCAACATTATCAAGCCATAGATTATTATCTTTACCACCATTCATCTTAGTAATTAAGCTAGAATCAAATTGTCCTAAGCGTGTTATTAGTTCGTTCTTGGTTAATTGATGTCCATTAGAATCTTTTAATACCAAATAGGCTTGCTCAATATTAGGCTGGTCGTCTATTTCAAAGCTTACAAGTTCAGTACGAGATTCTGCATAAGCTTTTTGGCGAGCATTATGAGAAACTTCTGGATCTGGCCCTTCAATTTGTGACTTATATTTTTGGTAAATAGCTGGTTCC
>Ga0268299_1001442_pt1 | contig 41823 bp, 33 predicted proteins | sample NOBtaG_FD_193484 | JGI IMG/M metagenome (GOLD analysis project Ga0268299, IMG submission 193484) | Activated sludge microbial communities from bioreactor in Nijmegen, Gelderland, Netherland - NOB reactor | ecosystem: Engineered > Bioreactor > Aerobic > Activated sludge | place: Netherlands... | reverse complement strand
ACTCGAGTATACGCGTATCTGGCCTGCCTTGAAAGCAAAGCGCGAAGAACAAGAACGACTTTCGAAAAAGTTGCAAGAACGCAATGGTGCAACTGAATCGACAAAGGAACCGTCAGACTAGTCCATGTCTGAGTGCTTTGACTGCTGCCTGAGTTCGGTCGGACACTGCTAGTTTGTCCATGATGTGCTTGATATGCGTCTTTACAGTGTCCTTCTTGATCGAAAGCCGATCGCCAATTTCTTGATTTGACAATCCTTCGACGATCAATTGCAAAACTTGCAATTCGCGGTCGGATAGATGCTCGTAAATCGCTTCATTCGGTGTCGTAGAACCGGAAGATTTTGGCAATACTCTCAGCACTTTGTGCGCAATCGAAGAATCGATCCACAAATCGCCTCGTACGACTGCATTCACCGCAGCCTCCAACCGTTCAAAATCAGCCTCCTTCAAGCAGTAGCCATTGGCTCCTGCAGCCAGCGCTGCGAATATGTCACGTTCGTCGTCGTGCGACGTAAGCATGATCACCTTCAGCTCCGGCCACTGTTGCTTTATCTGCTGGCAAGCTTCAATACCGTCCATGATGGGCATGCCGACGTCCAGTAGTATCACGGACGGCATGGCTCGCGAAGCCACAATGATTGCTTCCCTGCCGTTGCTTGCCTGGTGAATTTCCGAGACCATCTCGCATTGCTCAAAAAGGATCTTTAGACCAGCTCTAAGGTTGGCGTTGTCGTCAACGATGAGTATTGAGTGTTTGGTCATGCGGCTTTGCTCCTGTGAGGCAAAACTACAGTAAAAGTTGTGCCGTTATTTTCGTCGCTCGAAAAACTAATGTTGCCACCGAGTGCTTGCGCGATTTGTTGACAGAGATAGAGTCCGATTCCTGTGCCTCCTGCCGATTGCTGCCCGATTTCGCCTTGCCAGAATGGTGTAAATAGTTTTTCCTTGTCCTTCTCATGAATGCCAGGCCCTGTATTGTTGACGGCAAGAGAAATTTCCGCTGGCGTATTGTTCAGCGTCACAGTGACGGTGCTTTGCGCGGGAGAAAACTTGATGGCATTTTCAAGTAAATTACAGATCAAGTGCCTGATTGCATTGCTGTCGGAATCTATGGAAATAGTCTCTTCCGGCTGCATGACTGCGATAGAAACTTCCGAAAGACGGCAGCGAGCATCAAAGTTTTTGACAATGTCGGAAACCAGGTCCTTCAGCTCGATATTTCCCGACGACAGGACGTGTGAGCCTTGCTTATATTTGGAAATTTCCAGCATGTTTTTGACCATATTGAGTGCGTCTGCATTGCTGTCTTGCAGCCTGAGGAGCAGTTCTTGATGTCCGTTTTTCTCATGAGCATTATTTTTCAACATCGCCTGAATAAGGTAGTTCGATGCAATCAAGGGACTTTTGAGATCGTGCGCAATTGTTTGCTGGAGCACTTCCTTTTGACGAGCCAAACTCGTCTTATCGGAAATGTCCTCAATCAAAATGATCAAACTGCAGACTTGGTCTCCTTCCAGCATCGGCCACGCGGCAATGTCCCAATAGAGTTCAAGTCCAGTTTTATCACCGATTTGTGTGATGGGAACGCCGTGCAGAGTCGCGGGTGATCCAGATGTGACAGTGTTTAAAAGCGCGTCTTTGGGAAGCTCAGGAAGAAGCTTCCAGATCGAAGTGCCTTCGCTCGCTGACGTGCCGGAAAAGAATTCTCCCACAATCGGATTCACATCCTTGATGCTGAAGTCTGTCGCCAACTGCAAAATTCCAATAGGAGCGTGTTCGACGATCTGGCGCGAAACATGTTGTTCTGTGAGAAGCGCTTTTTTTGCAGCACCCATGTAACGATGAACGATTAAGGCAAGGGGAACAACGAAGAGCAGGATAAATCCGCCCAGGCTCAAGAACATTATTGATGTTTGTTGGGCATGGTGCTTGTATTCGCTCAAACGCTCCCGCAGCAATGCTCTTTCGTCGACGTCACTCATGATCAGCCGGCCGCGGATCATTTCCATGAGCTGAACGGCGCGGACTAATTCGGACTCGGCATTCTTGAAATCGCTTCTTTCTTTGGAACTGATAGCGTTGTCCAAAGTCACGACAAATTTTTCGCAAAGCTGTTCCAGATAAGCGAAGTGCCAACGCCGCCAGCCCTCCTCGTCTCCCTTGTGCTTGACGAATTTGATGTACTTAACCAGGCTGATTTTATCGTTTGTATAGCGGTTTATCGCTCCTTTGTCGCCTGACTTGATAAATGCTTCAGTCTGAAATTTCATATCGCCCATGATGGAGAGAACGGACTCCAGACCGCCCAATAACTCTTGTGATTTCTCAATGCTTTCACCCGTTTGGATAGCTTTCGATGAATGCATGTAGGCAGAGATTGCCGCGCCTGCTATGAGCACAAAGGCTAAAATTGCGGAAATACTGAGTAAGGATTCGGGTGAGCGAAACATGCGAAGCAACCCGGGCTTCGCTGATTTTTCACTTTTAACTTGATTCAAGTCGCGCACGATTTCCGCTCCCGTCACGATATAAGTTATTCCGCGCACGGAGAGCTTTTTCCCACAGTTTGAACAACCAAAGGCGCCCCTTTTGGGGAGGCGCGTCCGGTTGCGCGTTCTGCGCTTTGTCGCCAAACTTTGTTTTTTCTGGAGCAATGGCGGCGCGAGCTGGGAAGCTCACTATAGACGGGGGAAGTCTGTTTCGATATTAGTTGCTGCGGCAACTGGAGACATCACCCGGATAGGCTACTGAGAGTAGACATGCTTATGAATGGCAAGGCACGCCGTGGAGAGGCGTGCCTTGTGAGAGTTGACTGTGCGTCAAAATTTAGTCTATGAGGTCTCCCTTTTTGTTTACGTAGAGCTTCTTAGGCGTTCCTGTCGGAGCAAGGTCTACGACTTGCCGGAATCGAATGTCCACTGCTGCACCGTTTTGGAGATAGGTCGGTCGCATCAGTCCGCCACCTGGTCCAGAAGCCATTTGAATAAGTGTTTTGGCAGGATCGAGCAAGCCGAAATCGTTTCTTCCGAGTACTGGTGAACCTGCATTCGGCCAGATCTTGTAACTGACACCGTTGATAGTGACTTTGGTTGGCGGACCAGGAGGTGGGCTGCCGATCCAAACCCAACTGGTTGCTCCGTCGCCGCTGCCTCCGCAATCTCCAAAGCTCATGCTGCCTTCGTCGCCGGACATGGCGATTCGCAGTTTTGATGCGCCGACTTCTCTGGATTCTTCAGTCACAATAGGTACGACAACTGTCGGATTCACCAGCGGCTCGCCGCCGTGTTTACCACCATTGATGGTGCCAGGCTGATAAGAATAGTCGCGAACGTGCATGTCGTAAGCAAATTTGTCAGAGCTCAGCAGTGCATCTTGAGATTGACCGTAAAGCTGGTTTTCACTTGCCGGCCAATATGGATTTTGTTCGATGGAAACAGAAGTGTTGTATTGAATTGTGCCGTTGGCTTTAACAGAGAATATGTGGATGCTGGGAACACCGGAATTTGTGAAGTTCTCCGACAACATGCTTACTGCTTTTTCAGCGTCAAGGCGCGCTCCTGCTCGTCTCAACCAGTCATATATTCCAGTAGAAAGCAGCCCGCCACCATCTAAGGGACCACCCAGAGGACCACCGCCCAGAGGTGACAGATTTGATCCCGGCTCAGGATAGTCTCCACCTGTAGACTTTTGCAGAATGGTTGTGTTGCCGTTGAGACCACTCAATACGAGAATTGAGTTTATGCTTGTAATTTCCGGCGGAGTTCCATCCGGAAAACTGAAGGTCAAGCTGCCCGGCGCCGGCTTGGGGTCGTACACGCTGGCGGGAGCTGCGCAACTGACAGCGTGTACTACGTGGATCGTCTTGCGCTCAGGGTCCTGCATCTTTTGATCGGCTTCGGCCTTTACAATCGACGGCATTTGATATGGAAGGCCTGCAGCGGAATCGACGAATTTGCGAGTGTCGACGAGTTTTAAACTGTCAGTGACTGCTGCAAAGACAAAGTCTTCGCCGCCGAAAGGTATGTTTATTCCGGACATATAGCAGTTGTTTTGCGTTTGATTTCCGCTTACATGCGAGTAGCTGCTGGGTCGCGGAGTGGGAATATTGGTTTGCAGTGGTGCATTAAGGCAGCCCAGGCTGAGCTTCATAGAACCTGCCACGTATGATGATCCGCCTGTCAATCTGACCTGGTTTTGCTGATAAGCTTGTTCTGCGGCGGTATAGGGATTGACCACATTTCCATCGGAATCTTTGCTGTTTCCTGCGCCGGTCAACGCCAGTTTCAATTCCGTGACCAGATTCTCTTTTGCCTGTTTGAGATTAACCAAGTCTCTTTTGGCGAGATTCTTCATTGTGGTGTTATTCATCGATTCGGCGATGATCAAGTCGAGCCTTATTGTTCCCATAAGAGTATTGATGCCGAAAACAGGCATGAAGTAGTTATCGCCTGCGGCCGTTGCTTTTCCGACAGGTGCTGCGTCGGATAACGAAATGAAGCCGAAATTAGGATCATTGATAACGATCCTGGAGATCTCTTTTGCTGCCGCTAAAGAAGCGGCTTCGATTGCGGTTTTTTGTTCCTGGTTGCTGCCGACAAGCCTTGTGTAGCCCAGGGCGAATAAAAGTATGGCTATAAGAATGGCCATGACGGCCACGATAAGGACAAGCGTATTGCCTCTTGTCCGCGACTCTCTTTGTCCAAGCCACCCGGAACGCCTGCATTTTTGCAAGATTCGAGCATTAGCCATAGTTTTCACCTTTTATACGATGAGACCACACAAAACTGCACAAGCGAATTTGCCGAACAAAGGACACACGGACTCCTCAGCATGATTTTTGACTCGATTCGGCAAACTTAGCGATTTTTAACTCGCACTAAGATTATATCGGGCTGGGGGTTTCGGGAATCACCCAGAGGGGTTATATCCTCGAAAATGCCCGGATATCAAGCCCGGCTCATGCAAAGGGCGCACGCACCCTTGTACATTTTGGGCAGTTTTACGGGCGATATGTCGTGCTGCAAACCAAAGAATCTGAATCAAAAGTGACTGAGGTCGAAGCTTGCCGCCGCAGGCTTCCAACCCGGTATTTGGCGCATGTTTTAGGCGCGATTTCGATTGCCTTCGGTTTGATTGCAGTTGTTCGCGTATGCCATTTGATTCTGACAGTCGGCGGCAACAATATCTCCAATGACTATATTGGCGTCACGCCTTTCATTGATAAAGCCTTCAGCGGGCAGATAAATCTCTCAAACATTTTTTCGAATTTGAATGTTGGTCAGCACGTTGTCGCCGTGCCCATTGCATTTCATTATCTGTCTGCAGCTCTTTTCGATTGGAATGCGCGTGCAGAGCTATTGGTCGGAGTTGCTCTCAATTTCATCAGGGCGGTTCTGATTTGGGATGTCTTGGCTGGAAACTACAGCAGACGATGGAGTGCTTTTTTATTCGGCGCTGTTCTCGCTCTTGTCTTTTCGATGACACAGGCGTCGATTCATTTTTTCGGTCAGGCCTGTTATCCGGTCAGCCTCACGACGTTTGGTTTTACGCTTGCTCTCTGGGGCATTTATCGCTTTAGAAATGACTGGAGAGGACCGGTCTTGATGTTGATCGGTGGTATCAGCGCCGCCCTATCGATGGGCAATGTGCCACCATGCTGGTTCGCTCTTCTGGTCGGATTGGTACTTTTCGGCTACGGCATTAAGCGTTGGCCTGTTTATTTGGTATGGACAGTCGGTCTTGCTGCCTCTCTTGCGCCGTACGCTCATTTCCTCTACGGACATACGAACGCATTGAGCGCCAAAGAACACTCAAACTATTGGCTGTTCATCATCAATTTGCTGGGCCGCCCATTTTCAAACGAAGTCGGCATGCAGGTGGGGCGTCTGCCCATGGCTGAGTACATCGGCACGGCAGGACTGATTATGTTTGCTGTTGCACTGGTTGCCAATCTTCGCTTCAAACGCCTGACTCCGGCAATGAAGGTGTCACTTGTTCTGTGTGCTTACGGATTGGCTTCAGCTATCATGCTGAGCGGCGTGCGAGTGTTTGTAACACCCTGGTACGGCGCTTTTGCAATCTATTTTTGGATCGGTTTAATAGGCATGTTCTTGGCTGCTCTTAGGGCACCCTCTGAAAACGTTGCATCTAGCAATGCCCGAGAGTTGCTCGCTTCAAGAACCACGGCAGCAAAGAGCGACAGAATCTGGCAGATTGTCTCAATCGTCTGCCTTTGCACAATACCGATTGCGTATTGCTTGTCCAACCGATCGTGGAAAGACAAACACGTCTATCTCTTCACCCGTTCACCTGCATCTGAGTCAGCCTTGCGGAATTTCAGGAGCGGTCCCAGTTATCTGGAGTCGCTGCTTTTTCAGTGGGGCGACGGCAGACCGGAAAATGTGACCACAGTGGCATTGCCTCTGGAAACCTATCAGTTGTCCGCATTTTCGCCGGAGCAGTCCTGGAGTTTGCAGGGTGATTTTATATTGCCGGGAGTGAGAGTTTTTAACAGACCAGGAGTTTCGAATGTTCGCTTCATCGAAGATAAATCGGTAAATCATCCGGTTCCCTGGTCGCATTACGAGCGAGCCAATCTATATGTTCATTCACCGAATATGGTGAGCTGGACTTTTGCCCTGCCCAAGGATTTAGTATCTGCTCGCCTGCAAACAGCCTTCACCATTGGTTTTGCAGGAAAGAAAAATAGAACCGCCATTACAGACGGTGCGCGAGGGCAAGTTTTTGCTTCTATAAATGACGGCAAAAAACAATTGCTGCAAGAAACGCAAATTCCTAAACCTGGGCAATGGCTGCCGATCGACGTTGATCTCTCCAAGCTGGCGGGCAAAACGGTTACTTTGATCCTCACTTCCGATGGCGGGAAAGACAAACTCGATGATTTTTCGATATTTCAGTATCCGCACATAGACGTTAAGCTTCGTCGGCGCAGCCAGGAAGAGAACAAAGCAATTGCCGACCGTAAAATCGAGCGTCAGACTTGGGTGCCGGTGAACACCGACTTGCATCCAGGTTTTCGTGAAAAGTTCGACAAGATAATGGCGCTGCCGGGTCTGAGCGATCCAAAGTGGCAGGCGATGCCATTTGCGATTTCTACGCCCTTTGATGTCCGATGCGATGACAAAGACTCACGGCATGTTTTTCCGGCGCGCTCTTTGTCTTTGCCGCAACCAATACCTCTTGCTGATTACAGTCATTTGCTTTTTTCTATGAAAGCACCGGCAAAAATGTCCTGGCGCTCTCTAAAAGTAGGATTAATATTGGACAACGGCAAGCAGCACAGCTTCAGCGTTCCGCTGGTATCTGGCGAGGAAAGTCACCTTTTCTCTTACGATTTGAAATTGTGTGAAATAGCGTCCGGCAGTCGCCTGAAAAGCATGGTGTTGTATCCGGTGTCAGTACCGGGCGCTGATTCACCTGAAGCCGTTTCGGTGAGCAGCGTCTCTTTGGCTAGAGAAAGACTTCCATCCTGGGAGGGGAACTTTTGAGTAAAACGGGAATTTGCGCGTTAGTACTTGCTTTGGTCTGCTTTACTGCAGTCGCCGATTCTCCTTGCGCACATGCTCAAAGTTCTGCAAGCGCCACCAAATCCGATGCCGACCATCCGCCCTTCAAAGTTGCCGGCAAAGTTTCTCGCACTATTCAAACCGTGACCGGGCTCAATCTTCTGGCTTCAGTTGTCGCCGGACAAGCCGCCAAAACTGTCATTAAGAAGAAAGTGGGCGGTGACGTCAAAGTGAAAGTGAAGCTCTACAGCTTTACCGATTTGCTTTCCGGCAAGGTCAAATCAGTCGACTGTCAGCTCGACGGCTCCAAAATAAAAGGAGTCAATGTCGGCAAGGTGAGCGCCACGACCAATCAACCCATCTGGCTTGATATGCACGATAAACGTCACATTCAATTGAAGACTCCTGTCCTTGTTTCTGTGAAAGCAGCGCTTACGCAAGAAGAAATTTCCACCGCGCTTAAAAGTGAGAGAGTCTCGAAATCACTGCGCGGTTTGAATTTGGACCTGCCCGGCCTGGGCGCGCAACAATTGCAGGTGGTGAATCCAGAAGTCGATTTTGTGGAAGACAATGTCTGCATCAAGGCTCTTTTGAAGGCGGAAGGCGCTGATGATTCAACGGGTGTGCCTTTGAAAATTACCGGCAAGCTGCAGTTGAAGGGTGACGATCGCGTTGAAATTGCAGACATGAAAGTGGAAAGCAGCGATATTATCGAGCCCGAGAAATTTTCCGAGTTCGCCGAAGAGTTGCTCAATCCTCTTATTGACCTGAAGCGGATGGATCGCAAAGACCATGCCTTCCGGCTCAGCTCGCTCGATGTCGGTGAAAAAGGACTGACGGGCGAAGGAAAACTTATTCTTGCACCAAAAAACCAGGGGGTTAAATGACAAACAAAGCAAATACGCTGAGACTCTTTCATGTTGCGGCAGCTATGCTCTTGTGCTCGGCGGTTTTTCTTGCCGGCTGTGCAGAAAACAGGATTTTGACCGGCAGCAAATTGCCGGCAGAGCATCAGTCCGAGCGCGTTGTGCAAGCGGATTTGGTGGGCAATACGGCTGAGATCTGGTTTGTCAAACCAAATGCCGATAACCTGGAACTGGTCAAAGTGAGCCGCAAATGCGCGGGCAGCAATAAATTGGAATTTGCCCTGAGCGAGCTTTTGCGCGGTCCTACAGGTGAAGAGGAGGGGCAAGGGCTTGCCTCTGAAATTCCGAAAGGCACAGTCTTGCTTGGTGTGCGTGAGCTGGACGACGACTACGAGATTGATCTGTCCCAACGTTTTGCCTCCGGCGGAGGAGAAGCGTCGATGCAAACGCGCCTCGATCAGCTCAAGAAAACGGTCAGCTCAGTGGTGGGCGGCAAGAAAGTCTTCCTGAACGTCGAGGGAAAACGGCTCGTAGCTGCGGCTGAAGGTCTGGAAGTTCAGCAGCCGATTAACTACTGAGCGGGCGGGACTGACTCTTGTCCGCCGTCAATTATGAGATTACGTAAAGCTCCGCTGCCGGCGCAATCCGCATTAACAAAGGATGTCGGTCCGGCGCGTATATACAAACAGTCTGCTATCATTAACGTTCGCTATGCACTGCGGCATTCAATGCCGGGCGCATTCGAACCGGCATCAACAGTCGGGGTTTACTGCAAGAGACCATGTTTCTTTTTCGGGGCCCACACAACAAGAGTCGAGATAAAGCTATGAAAGACGGCATTCATCCTAAATATCAAGAAGTCAAGGCAACCTGCGTCTGCGGCGCTGAAGTTTTGACTGGTTCCACCAAACCGAACATCCGCGTAGAAATTTGCAGCTCCTGCCATCCTTTCTACACCGGACAACAAAAGATCGTCGACACCGAAGGTCGCGTTGACAGATTTGTCAAGCGCTACAGCAAGGCCGGCAGCAAGGCAGCCAGCAACAGTTAATGGTGGTCGAAACCAAATCAATAAGACTTGGCAATCAAATTGCCAGGTCTTTTTTGCTGGCATGATTTACAGTTTTACCGGGTGGATTTTGCTCGACACAGGAAGTTACCAACGTGCAAGAAGTAAAAGCGGCGAGTATGACTGAACTAAAAGGAAAAGAGCGCTTAATAGTAGCGCTGGATGTACCCACGATGTTTGACGCTCTGAAGCTCGTTGATGAGCTGCAAGAAGACGTGGGCATGTTCAAAGTCGGGCTGGAATTGTTCACGCACTGCGGGACGAAACTTCTCGACGAGCTGGACAAGCTCGGGGCGCCCGTTTTCTTCGACGGTAAATTCCACGATATTCCCAACACAGTCGCTTCTGCCTCGCGCGAAATCGGCAGACGCGGCGTGGCGATGTTCAATGTCCATGCTCAGGGCGGAAGCGAAATGATCGCGGCGGCTCAAAAAGCAGCTCAAGAAGCAGCTCAAGAAGCTGCACAGACAGCCAAAGTGAAACGTCCGATTTTGCTGGCAGTCACTGTTTTGACCAGCATCTCGCAAGAAATTCTCAGTAAGGACTTCGGCGAAACCCGCCAGGTGGAGGCTCTTGTAACTCATTATGCCGGACTGGCTAAAGAAGCGGGAGCCGATGGAGTGGTGGCATCGGCGAAAGAAGTTGAAGCGATCCGCAAGCATTGCGGCAAAGATTTCGTCATCGTCACGCCGGGCATCCGCCCGCAATGGGCTAGCAACGACGATCAAAAGCGCATCGTCACGCCGAAAAGAGCGGTGGAAATGGGAACCGACTATGTAGTCGTCGGGCGTCCCATCACGAGAGCCGCCGATCGCAAAGATGCAGCCAAGCGCATCGCTGAAGAATTGAGCCTTTAAGAAAAGAGGCTTTATGGCAAAAACGATAATTATGTTCAAGTCATTCAATGCATTTGTTGCATTGTTGAAGCTGTGCGTAATCGCGCTTGCTGCCTGGAGTTTCATACTGTTTTCTTGCCTGCCTGCCGCTGCCGCGGATGAGCGCGAACGCCCTGTCAATTTCATTTTCCTTGTTGATGTTTCCGGCAGCATGGTTATGAAAACCACGATGGTCAAAGGTCCGGACGGCAAAGACATAACTCTCTTTGAGGCATTGCGCTCCGCGCTCAGGCAGATGGTCGAGGACAATCGCCTTATAGGCGGCTCCAGCCGCGTTTCCTTCATCACATTCGGGACTGCCGTCACGGAAAAATCCGATTGGCCGACAAAGCTGGCTAATGCAGCCGATCGCGCCGAGCTGGTTGGAAAGATCGTAGCGCCGGCAACGCTGTCCGCGGACAAGCACGGCGATACCTACATGGGCGGCGCATTGCACGCGGCGCTGGAGAAGGCGCGTGGGTGGGCGAAGGAAAGCGACGCCTGCACCATGACTTTTATCGTCATGTTCACCGATGGGTGGGACGAGCCGCCTGCTGGTGCACCACATAAGGTGCGCGATGTGGCAAAGCAAATTCTTCTTGAAAAACGCATCGCCAGGCAGAAAGTTGGTGTGGACACGTGGCAAACGCGGGTGGTCGGCTTGCAAAGACTGCCTGACAGCAAAGCCGGAACGACAACTGCCAAAGAACTCGCGTCTCTTATTAGCGGCGAATTCATCGATGTTAATTCGCAATCCGGCGGTACTGTTTCGGACCGAATTTTCGGCGCTCTCAAGAAAACAGTTGAGAGCCTGAAAGGTGAGATTGTTCTGGGCAATACAGCCGCTGCGGGTGCTTCAAAAGATGCAGGCAAGGGTTTGCAAAGCGGCTGTGTGATGTTCGGCAATGTAGACGGCAACGGCATGTCTGAATGCTCGTTTCCGGTCGAATTGCGCTCGTGCTATGCAGAAGAAGTGGACAAAGTCGAGGACTGCTCGAATGCCGTAGCCGGTGGCGCCGCCGCACAAACGCTTTCCAAATTGACCGGCGCCGGCAAGCTTGCCGCCGGAACGCGCCTGGCATCCAGTCTTCCTGCAGGCTCTCTCACTGTTGCGCTTACGCAAGCGGATGTTGTGCTTACGCCTGTAATTCCAGGTCGTACATATGATGAAAAGCCGACCAATCTCGTTCCTGTCACCGCGCATGCTCACAGCAATTGTCCGGCCGGACACTTTCTCGGGTTCTTCAAAATGATTTCCACCGCGCGAGTGGATCAGTTCGTACCATATGCAATTTCTGTCCCCAGCCGTCTTGTTATTTCTCCTGAAGCGATAAAAGTGAGAGTCAAGAAGCCCGGGTTCTTCTTTCCCGAATCGACCAGCGTTGACCTTCTGGCGTCGTTAGGGCAATCGGAAGGCGCCCGGCGCCAAACGTCGGTCAGTGTCGAGATAACTCCGGAATCGGCGCAGTTAAAACCCGAATCCGGCAAAAGCGTATCGGCAGAGTTTCAAAACGAAAAACTGGACGCCTCGAACATCAATGAGGGTAAGCCGGTCAAATTTATTTACGACGCATCCAAAAGCGAGAAGCAGGAAATAAAGATGATGGTTGTTATACCGGCGAAGCAAAAACCAGGCCGGTACGTTGGTCAACTGTCTGTCAACGTGACCGGTGACTCGGAAACGAAGGCGCCCAGCCGAGTTCCAATCGAGATTGTCGTGGAGCCGAGCGCCTGGGAAGAGGTGGCGCCGGTCGCAGTGCCGCTCATCATCGTATGTTTGCTTGTGTGCGCCCTGGGGATCTTTCTTTGGGTGTCCACGTTGAAGCGCCAGAGATAGGGTTTTTTGGGCGATCTAAAAGGGCCTTTTCCGCCACCCAAATATTGTTGTTTGCCGTAGCCGTAAACCCAATGTGGGCGCCAATTCTTGTGAGATTCTTAAGAGTTGGATTTTGGCGTTTAAGAACGATCGAGTGCGGGTTAATGCCTAGTAATTAGAAATCGAAAGCAACGCAATTAATTAACCTGTAAAGGGGAAAGGACGTTAGAGCATGGACACTACGATGTGGTACGGCATTCTCGCTGTAGTCAGCATAGTCATCTCAGTCGCTCTCAGGTTCGGTATTTATACAATTCTCGTCAAGTTCAACCGCTGGCTGCCGGAAAAGGCTACCAAAGTGGCAAACGTCTCCAGCATGGCCGCCGGAGGCTTAGCACTCTTAGCGCTGGTAGGAAATTTCCTGCTCTCGAAGCATTAATACAGTGGTTTTGCGGCAGGCAACCTGAGACGACACGCTCGGGGCATCGACCGTATCAAATTTTTTTGGTTAGTTTGGGTTTGGTAACCGGTGGTCGTCAGCAATAGGCACTTTAGAGGACTAGAAAGTCATGGCAATTAGAACAATCCCGTCGCTGGTCGTTGGTCTTGGTGGAACCGGCAAGCGAGCGCTGACACATCTTAAAAGACGTATCTTCGACACCTACGGGCGTGAAGACCTTCCCTGGATTCGCATGCTGTCGATCGACACCGACAGCGCCGGGGTCAACAATCCGCCAGTTATCAGTCAGACGACCGGCGATTACATTAATCTCGGCAACACAGAGATGCGTGTCATCGACCAGAGCGACACTCCTCAGGTGATAAGCAATCTGTCGGCGCCCGAGAACAAGCATATTCTGGACTGGTATCCGGACCCGGACCTGAAGGTAGACTTTCCGAAAGCGGCGCGCGGCTCGGGACAAGTGCGCATGTTCGGCAAGATAGGTCTTTATAAAGGCGACAACCTGCACACTACTTATCGCTGGCTTCAGCAAGCCGCGCATGATGTGTCGGATCCGGCATCGTGGGAAGAGTTTCCCGGTTTTGAAATCGACCAGAATCTGCAATTCGTGTATGTTATCTGCTCGCTTTGCGGTGGCACCGGCAGTGGCATGTTCCTGGACGTCGCTTACATGCTGCGTAAAATTTGCGGTGTCGATCCTTCAACAAGAAGATTCATCGGTATGTTCGTCATGCCGGAGGTATACGAGCCGGTAGTCGAAAACGCGCATATCAAGCGCATCTACGCTAATGCCTACGCGGCGCTGCGCGAGCTGGACTATTTGCTGAACAGCAACAAGCGTTCGTATAAAATTCGCGGCAAGGATCACACCTTCGTTGATTTCTCCGGTGATGTGACACCGTTTGATTTCACCTTCCTTTTCAGCAATAAGAACCGTCGCGGCGCCGTCATATCGCAGCGCCAGGTATCCGGCGACAAGCCTGTGGCAGTGGACGATCGCGTTGCCCAATATATGTCCGAGACGATTATGACCGATGTTCTGTCTCCTTTGACAGAACGCAGCGAGTCGATTCTAAGCAATATTTTTACGTCCATCGCCGACCCCGAAACCGTGGAAGATCGCACTTTCCACAAGTCTTATTCTTCCGTCGGCGTATCTTCTGTGAAGGTTCCTCCGATCAGTTATTTCGAAGGCATGATCGAATCGCGCCTCTGCAATTCGACAATCGATTTCTTGCTGCGACCCGATCCGGAGGTTACCGAGAAAGCGCTGGCAAAACAGTTTTTCGCGGACCATCTCTCGAAGATTGAAGAAGAGCTGTTGTTGAAGAACAGCCTGAGTATGGACCCGGCTTATGGGCGTTTTCTCTCACGTCCATTTCATGAAGAGTTTCGCATCAACAGGCCCGCCTGCGTCAATAAGCTAAAACAGTGGTCCGATGCCGCTCTCGGCGAGGCGATTGATATTTCCAATCCTATGGACGGCGAGCAACATGCGCTCACCGCACGCAAGAATACACTTGAAACTGTTTCTGCCGAGTTGGAAAAATCATTCAAGATTTTTGCCGATGACCCCGAACGTGGATATGTCTTCTTATACGAATGGCTCGAGGAGCTGATTGCCAACTGCAAATCCAAAATTCATCAAGTGACGCCCGTGCCGCAAGTGGAAGGCGATCCGACAAGACAAGTCAAAGAAGCAATGGAATCTCTGCAACGCGTCAGCAATGATGTACAGCTTCCAGTGTTGCGCGACACAATAGAAGTCCTGCTGGAGCGGCTTTCCGACTACTACGACAGTCGCGGTCGAGCGCTGCGCACGCACAAATTGATGACCGGCTTCTACGATGAGTTGCAAAAAACTTTTGAGAAACTGCTGACCAAAGTCAAAGGTCTTGTGGAAAACATCAAAGTGTTGGACGACGGTCTCGGCGGCGAATTCGACCAGAAGGTCGCCGATCTGGGAGACATGACGCAAGAACGCGTTCTTATCGACAAGAATTTGATCGGGCGCAAAGAAGTCGAGAAATTTGTAGACAGCCTGCTTGCACCGCTTTGGCACAAGGGCGACTGGAAAGCAGTCGTTCCAAGTCTTTCCAGCGAAGTGAAAGCGCTCATCGAATCGGAGCTGAGCTACAAACTGATGCAGATTCAGTTTGACGCATCCCTTACAGATCAAGTTCGCAAGGAAAAAATCGAATCTAGCTTGCGTGAGTTCGTCCGCACAAGACTGATGCCGCGCGTGTTCAACATGGACCCTGCCACCGGCAAGTGGAAGGAGCCGGCATACACGACCTCAGACGGCAGAAGCTTGCTTCTTGATTTCGGCGCTGACAACCTGCTCACTCTCATGGTTCAGCATTCCAATCCCCTCTGGTTTGTACAAACGCACCAGATAGGCTCTGCCAGCCAACCCGTGACATTTCTCGGATTGAACGGCATCAAGCTGCCCGAAGATATTGTCGGCGAAGTGCAAAAGCATATTCCGAATTTCCGCACCACCGATATCGTGCTTTCGGACACCGAACCGCGAGTAGTGGTTAAGCAATATGATCCGCTTTATTCGCTGGCGTCCTATGCCACCATCGGCGATTACGAGAACTATTATAGGAATACGGATCGCAAATTGAATCCGATGCACACGGATGCTAAATTCGTGCCTGAGCCGAACCCCTATCTGCAGTGGCTTTCATATAAGTCGCCTGATCGCGTCACTATCAAAGTCTGCGATCGAGGTCACGACATCGGCGGCGTTGACGATGATACTCAATTCTGCCCACACTGCTCGCTCGATGGCATGAAGACCCTGATTGTCCAAGGCAAGATGCTCTGTCCTTTGTGCAGCCAGATCATCGACAAAGGTTCGCGTAAGTGCCCTGAATGTCGCGGTCTTGTAGAAGAGCAAGAGGCGAAAGCCGGACAACGGAAGACTGTCCCGCCCGGCACATCGCTCGATCCGAAGAAGAATGTTTGCCCTGGATGTGTGACGCTCGGCAAAGAAAACCCGGAAACAATGGTTGTGAAACAAGGCAAGGACGGAGCCGGAAAGAGCTTCTGCCCGAGCTGCGGAGCTGTGTGGACTAATCTCTGCCCTTACTGCAGTGCCGCCCTTGAAAAACTGACCATGTGCACCAAGGGCAGTGACTCCTGCATATTCGAGTCTCCTGAAATTCTCCTATGTTGCGGATGCAGTTGCCCGGTCACACCCGATACGGGCCGATGCCCGCGCTGCTTGAAAGAGCTCGACGAGTGCTCGCAGTGCAAAGCGGCCGGCAAAGAAAAACGCATGGTGCCGAAGGACGAAAAATGCCCTGAAAGACATGGCGAAAAGGATAAAGTCGCTGCCTCGGTGGGAGCTTCATAAAGATGGCGCTTACATTTCACTTGCGAGACACCAATCCGGAAGTTGTGAAAGCCTGGAATCAGTTTTTCAGTCGAGGTGGTCGCGTCGAGATCAGTGAAGGCGACGTAATGGAGCTGACTACGACGGCTATCGTGACGCCGGCCAACAGCTTTGGAATCATGGAAGGCGGCTTGGGCGATTGCTTGAACAAGGCAAGTTCCGGCAAGCTTGAAACGCGTATTCGCAAAATGATTCAGGAGAAACACGCCGGAGAAATGCCTGTCGGGCAGGCTGAGATAATCAAGTCGGGGATGGATAAACCGCAATTGATTGTGGTGGCGCCGACGGTGCGCGTTCCAATTCGGCAAACTAGCACAACGACCAATACTTATTTGGCGACACGTGCTGCTCTGCGGGCGCTGGCTGCCTACATGCGCGAAGCCAATGAAAACGGCGGCACGCAAATAGAGTCAGTTGCCTTCGTGGGCATGGGTACCGGCGGCGCCAAATGTCCAACTGCAGTTGCGGCGTTTCAAATGTATGAAGCTTATTGCCAGGTAGTCTTGGGACAAGAGCCGAATTTCGCAACTATTGAAACTGCGACCGCGCACGATACTGAGCTGCGGAAGAATCGGTTTATCTAGTTCGAAAATCGGCTCAGTGCACGCCTTCCGGTTCTTCAAGAGAGCGCGGCTCCAGTGACGGCAAATCATTCGTTCGTCGTTCGAGCTTCGGCTGTCTTCGATCTTTGCCACTGAGGGCGGTGCCTTTCTTGATTTCATTGGCGGGCGGCAAAGTGTCGACTTCGCTGGCGCCTTTTCTTGGCGTGGGCAGATCTTGAACAATCGGCTCTGAAATTGGCTCTATCAGCGCATCTTCTTTGTGTTCGCGTTTTGTCTGTTCGTGAGCTTTGTCATGATGTTCCTTCTCTGCCGCGGATGCTTTTGCTGCGCTGTTCACTGCGCTATCCGGCACCACTTGATGCGAGTCAGTGAAGTGATGGATTTCGGAGAGATCTTGGGTGGACGCGCCGGTAGACTCGCCGCCTTTTTTGAACATGTTGAGGAAAGACTGCCAGGGAGTAATGGATTTGGAGCCCTGCTCCGGTGTGTGATACAGATACTCGATAGGATCGCCAAGCTCATCGGCGTTTTGATAACGCACGAGCATGCCGCGGCTGGCGGCGGAAATCGAGCCGGTTTCTTCCGAGACAACAATACAGAGCCCGTCGTAAATCTCAGAAAGACCGATGGCGGCGCGGTGGCGGGTGCCGTATCTGTAGCTCAATTTTGGATTGGAGGTCATCGGCAGAATTACGCCGGCGGCAACGATTTTGTCGTTGCGAATAACTACGGCGCCGTCATGCAGCGGTGATTTGTGGAAGAAGATCGTCAAAAGCAGATTCATCGAGATGTTTGCATTGACCGGCGTTCCTGGGCTCACATAGTCGCGTTCACCTTCAGGTGGTTCGATAACAATCAGGGCTCCGGTCTTGCTGCGCGACAATTCTTTGACTGCGGCGATAATTTGTTCGATGTCGCGCTTGAGTTTTTCCTGCTCGCTGTCCGCCAATGAAAGGTCGGTCCTGAGCGTTTTCACCCGGCCGAGATAACCCAGCCCCCGGCGGATTTCGGGCTGAAACACCACAACCATCGCCATGGCTGCAACCGGAATCAAATGTTGCAGCAATGAGGTAATAATGCTGAAACCGGCAAAATATGACGCCAGGAAAATAACCGACAGAATGATAACGCCTTTGACCAGCCGTTCCGCCTGCGTGCCGACAATGCGGCTCCAGACCCAGAGCACTGCGTAGACGATGATAAATAGCTGGATAATAGTCTTAGTGACGACGATAGCGTCGAGATGAGCAAGCATTCTTTCCAGATCCATCTGTTCTTGCTCCCTCTTGCCGGTGGCGTTAACCTTTGAGCCTTTCCGGCACCCTATCCTTGCTGATTAAATCGGCGTTGGTTTCCCGTTCGATGATTATTTCGGCCTGTCCTTCTCTGACCAGCACACAGGCTGGGCGTCCGGTGCGGTTGTAATTGGAGGCCATGCTGTAATTGTACGCACCGGTTGCGAACACGGCGATGAGGTCGCCAGTTTGCGCAGAAAGATAGGCCTCCTCTACGATTATATCTCCCGATTCACAGTATCTGCCGACAATTGCCGCCGGAGATTTGCTGGAGCCGCTATTCATGCGGTTTGCCACTCTTGCTGTGTATTTTGCGCCGTAAGTTATCGGTCTTGGGTTATCAGCCATGCCGCCGTCTACGGCGATATAGTCGGTTCCGTCCGGCAATTTTTTAGTGTGGCCGACCGTGTAGAGCGTCGTTCCGGCAGGGCCGATAACCGAGCGCCCGGGCTCGACCAGCAATTCGGGAAGATTAAGTCCGCGGGCTTTAAAGGCGGAAAGTGTTTGCTCGGCGACCTTCCGCGCCCATTCGAAGATGGGGGCGGGCTTATCGGCTTCGATATAGGTGATGCCCAGACCGCCACCTACATCCAGGAGCGGGAAATCCAGGTCGTGCTTGGCTTTAGCGTCCCTGTACAGATCCGCCAGGATATCCACCGTTTCCAAAAATGGTTCAAGCTCTTTCGATTGGCTGCCGATATGTGCGTGCAGACCCAAAAGTTCGATTTGCTTGCTTTTGGCTTTTGCGACCTTTATGACTTCGTCCAGTTCATCGAGCGGCACACCGAATTTGCTTGTTGCATGGCCGGTGACGATGTGATGGTGAGTGTCCGGCTCCACATCTGGTATCACTCGAATTAAAATTTTGGCTCGCGCCTGCAACTCCTCGGCTATTCGAGCGCACATCTCCAGCTCAGAGAGGCTGTCTACGACTATCTTTGGACCGTCGGCAGCGATTGCATAGTGCAATTCGGGTTCGGATTTGTTGTTGCCGTGGACATATAGAAGGTCTTTGGGAAACCCGGCCTGGGTGGCAGTGAACATCTCACCTTCGGATACTACGTCCAGCCCCATTCCCATTTGCTTGACCAGGTGGCACATCGCCATGCAAAGAAAAGCCTTGCCTGCGTACAGCCCTCGGGCGTTCGGATAAACGGACAGACCCTCCGCCAGCGCCCTGCCTGCTTGAAGGATAGTTTCTTCATCCATGACCCAGAGAGGCGTTCCAAAACGCTGAGCCAGTTCAATTGTGTCGCAATCGCCGATGAGGAGGTGCCCATTTTCGTCCACTCTGGCGGTTACGGGCATTATCGAGGTATTGGGAGAGACTACCGGCATTTCCAAAAATTTCCAAATTCGTATAGTAACGTGTGATCCACTTATTATGGTTCGCGGCAAGCAAATGCCATGAAAATACCAAAAGTGCAGTCTATGCTAAATTCCTACCCGCCTGAAGAGCGACCTTCTCAGTAATCCGGCGGAAACGACCGAAAACCGCAACTGTAAGCGATTTACGACTCGTTAACAAATTTGGCTTAGATTGGCGACAAGTCCACCGCCAAACTCCCCCCTCCACCTTCCGCCTCTCCGCAAGGAGTTTAGAACTATGTCTGATGCTTGGTCTCTGGGACCACCGCCCAGAACAATGTCGATACCATTCGCGCCACCTGTTCAAAATCGCGCGGAGCAATCAAATTCTCATGCTTCGTTGGCGGCATCCGTGAAGCCGGCTGCCAGCGGAATGGTGCGTGCAAATGTCGCGGGCGCCGAAGTGACTCTCAATCCCGACGGCAGCATCACGGTCGCCAATCTCAAGGATGCAAACGGGCAGCCGCACACCGTTTACCTTCCATTCCAACGTCAGATAGTTCCCGGTCACAATATGAGGGTGTTTATCGATGGACTGCCGCTTAATCCAATCAGCCACGAACATCTCTGGCTGGCGCAGCGCGCCCGAGCCATCGGCGTCGATACTCAGCTCAAATCGGAACTCACAGGCATTGCTCGCCATGAAATCGAGACTCTCGAAGCACTCGCAGACGCGCTTGTTGCCGGGCGCGAGGAAGAAGCGCGGCGGCTTTTCAGGCGCTTCCGGCACACTGCCGCCGACACGAATAACTTCTATAAGCTGGCTCGCCCACTGAGAACGTTGCTCATGATCAAGAGAACGCCAGAGGGCTGCCTGATTGACAGCGCGCAGGCGCAAGTGCAGATGACGTACACGGTAAACAGCCAGGGCGCCGTCTTGTCGGTCTACTTCGGAAAACGAAACCTTCACATCTGGGATCGATAGAAGAGTGGTGCTCGCGCGTGATAGAGTTTTCAAAGCTTCTGCTTAGGAAAATACATGTCGTCTTCAGAGCCTCAAGATCCAAAGGGATTTCTCAGTCCTGCCTGTGAGCTTTTCTTTCTCAGTTTGACATCTCTCTATCTCGAACTTCTCGTCATCCGCTGGATGAGTGGAGACATCGAAGCATTCTCCATATTTAAAACATTCCCGCTTGTCACTTGCTATGTGGGTTTGGGCGTAGGGTGCGCGCTGGGAAACATCCAACACTTTCGCTGGCTGCCTATTGCGCTGGTGGCTTTTACGGCGCTGATGAAATTCCCCGACATCTTGCAGTGGGAGGCTTTGCAATTTCCTACTCTGAGCGGATTTTCCGATTGGGGATCGGCAACGGTGGCGGCAAACTTCGTCTGGATTCAGGTGCTCTTTTTTGCGCCATTTATTGTTCTCATTCTCTTTGGCCCATTTGCTGTAATGGCGACACTGGGAGCGCGTCTCGGACAGCTTTTCGATTCGATTAGCACCCTGCGCGCATATTCGATAAACATCGCCGGTGCCATCGCCGGCAGTCTCACATTCGCTATATGTTCTTTTGCCGGTCTGGCACCGTGGGCGATGCTGATTCCGGCGCTTTTGATGTTGGCACCGTATTTGATGCAGGGTGACGAGAAAGCGAAAAAGGCTTGCCTTCTTTTGCCTGTGGCGGTAGCGATTGCTGCATTCTCTCCACCGCATGATTTCAGTGGCGCAACGATCAGCTACCCGCTCGGAAAGACCTACGCGGTTGAGCCGCCGCAATCATGGACGTTCTGGTCGCCGTACCAGCGCCTTGATGTGGTCAATCAGCGATTTATCTATGAAGAAGGTGGAAAGCCTGTTATCGCCCCGCTCGGTGTGAACATCTTTTCCAACCACCGCGGCTATCAGAATGCAATGGATTTCTCTCCCGAGAAGCACAAAGAATTCAATGTTCCGGCCTTGCATGCGTTCCTCGATGAGTTTCGCAAGCGCTACCAGTTTCCCTTCCAACTGGCAAAACCCGGCGACTGTCTTGTCGTTGGCGCAGGCAGCGGCACGGACGTGAAAGAGGCGCTCAATGCAGGCGCTACTCACATAGATGCGGTGGACATCGACCCGCGCATTATTCAAATAGGCAAAGAGTTCAACCCTGGAAAACCCTATGACGATCCTCGCGTCACCACTATTTGCGATGACGCGCGCCACTATTTCAATCACTGCAAGAAGCAGTACGACATGGTGCTTTTCTCGCACCTCGATTCTATTTCATCGATCGGGCAGGGTGGATCTGTCAGAGTCGACAATTATGTCTACACGACCGAGAGTTTCAAGCAAGCGCTAAAACTACTCAAACCAGACGGTGTGATGGTAATTTCTTTTTGCACTAAGAAAGACTGGTTCAAAGACCGTATCTTTATGACGCTGAAAGAAGCGTCCGGATATACTCCGCTCATGGTCAATGATCTGCGCAGCAACTGGCTGATTCCGAACACGTTTTTCGCATTGGGCAAATCGGTTCAGGATAAAACGCTTGATGTGCCTAACCTCGATACCAAGGCGTTTTCGGTGGTGAAGGACTACAACCCGCAGAACGTGCATGTCCTTACAGACGACTGGCCGTATTTGTACGTCACTCCGGAAGCTATTGATTTTCCGTATATGGTCGTAGTCGCCGAGATTATTCTTATCAGTTTGTTCGCCGGTCGCAAAGTTGTATTCGGCAAGTCGACACCGCGGGACTGGCAGTTGTTCTTCATGGGCGGGGCGTTTCTGCTTCTGGAACTTCAATCGATCTCTAGGCTATCGCTTCTGTTCGGCTCGACCTGGCTGACGTCGGCGATTGTTATTAATGCCGTGCTTCTTATGATCTGGTGCTCCAATCTTCTTGTGATGAAGTCGAGTGCATGGCTGTCGTCACGCGTCAACCTGCTCTACATCGGTCTTTTCATAACGCTTTTAGCGAGCTGGCTGATACCGGTCGGTCAATTGATTGAAGGTGACAGCGGATTTTTGAACTATGCATTAGTTACTTTCGTCACCAGTTTGCCGATGTTCATGGCCGGTTTGATTTTTTCAACCAGCTTCAGCACATCGGAAAGTGCAAGGCGCAGTTTGGCTTTCAATCTTTTAGGCGCGGTATTCGGTGCTTTATTGGAATATCTTTCGACCTACATCGGAGTGAGCGCTCTGGTCACAGTCGCCGGCATGCTTTATTTATGTTCCTGGATGTTTTATCGCAAGTCGACAACAACCAGTTAGGCGTTCATATCAAAAAAGGCGACTGTCTCAGCCGCCCAAATGATTTTCGAGATTGCCTCTTATCTTGCGTACATGTGCAGCGGGCTCAGACCGACTGCCACCATCGCATTGTCCGGAGTTTGCTGAGGATGCATACCGGAGTCGGACTGTGTTTTGCGCTCTGAACTTTTTGAATGCAATGCGTTGCGCAATTGCTCTTGCTCAGGAACGCTGCAGTCAATCAAAAGTTCTTCAATGCTCTTCGGTCTTTCCAGTCCCTGGAATGTTTGGCACGATCTGTCGGCAAGTCCGGTGAGGCTAATGGAAAGCTGCATTACTTCGTTGACGTTGTGGCATGGCAACATGCTTGCCATTACTTTTCCGCCGCGGTTTTGCGACAAATATTTGAGACCTGACTCGTAGCTGGTTTCGACCCAGCCGTCGCTAAATGAATAGACTCCGACGATGTGACCGCCGAAAACATAAACCATGCAGACTGCCATGTCCTGATGATTGTTGACCACGATGCATCCGGGCATGTTGCTTCTCATCAAGCTTTCGCAGGCAGATTCGAAAGTTTGCTCTGAGGTCATGTCGGGCGCGAACATCAGTGAGTTGCCGTGAAACAGAGCACCGGCGGCAAGCACCAGATCTTCGGGCAGCATATATGCGTCTAAAAGACTTTCGGGATGACCCAGGTCGGCGATTGCTTTCTCGAGTGCTTCGAAACCGAAGAGTTGGTGACCGAGTCTCTTGTTGCCGTAGAGGCAGCCGATAACCCGCCCGCGAAATACCATGATCGCCGCGCGCGATTTATGGAAAGGCGAAATGACTCGCAGGCAGCAAGTTTGATGATTGCCTTCGATGGACACTAAAAGTTGTTGATGCTTCAAGCCGTTCGACTGATTTACGTCGCGAACGTCGCTGTTTTTCGGAACAGGCACCAGTCCAATCGCTCGGCGATTTACTCCTGGTGTTTCCTCATGACCGGATAAGATCTTGGCGATCTTGCTTCTGGTATCTCGTTTTTCTTTCCACGCGAACATGCTCACTCCAGTGGGATGTGGGGCTGGGAAGAGGATTTCAGTTTTTCTGGGAAGACACTGTCACATTAACAAAATGGAATGCTCGATGTCATTCGTGAAATTACGCATTTATCTCTTGAGTATTCGTAAGAATACGTAGGAGAAGATTAGAATCCACCGATTGCCTGTTCGACATGAGTGACTATCGGCTCAGGCAGCCCATCCCGGTCGATTTCTGCCGGATCGCAGATGAACGTCACGACTACAATGTCAAACCTGTACTGACTTTTGAGCAAATTGCGCTGGGCCAGATAACTTCGAGCTGATGTTACGATCTTTTGCTGCTTTTTACGGGTGATTGCGTCAAATCCTCCTGTTTGAAACCCGGCTTGTATTCTTGAATAGCAGCGGGTCTTTACTTCCAGAAAAACGATAACACCATGCGGATCCCGACCTATGATGTCGATTTCGCCCTTTCTGCCATTGCGCCAGTTGCTGGCATCGATCTCCCAACCCCTTTGCCTGAGCCCGTTGGCGACCAATTCTTCGCCCAATTTTCCCAGGCGTTTTTTCCAAAGATCTGCTTCGTTGCGCCGACTTAGCGATTTCATCGGTTTACTCTCCAGCTTGTACCTCTATAATGGATTTCCGACCTGTTTTGCAGAATTGCAAAACCGGACGTACTGTTCGCTTGAGTTTTTCAGTAACTCGAGTGAGGCACCGGAATCAAAAGCGAACGGCTATTTTTGGACACACTTGGACACACATAGATAGACGTGTAATTGGAGTAAAAAGTTCAGTCATGTTAGACCTTAGATTAATCAGAGAAGATATGGAGAAAGTTGAGAAAGCTCTCGCGCGCCGGAACGGCGGGTTCTCCATTCGATCTCTTGCCGAGGTCGACGAAAAATTCCGCAAGACGCTTGCTGAATGGGAAGGTTTGCGCGCTCGCAGCAACCAGATTTCCGGCGAATTCAAAACCGGCAAGGTTGCCGCAGAGGACAAGGAAAAGCTGAAAGCCGAGTCTATTGAGCTAAAGGCAAACCTCGCCAATTCGGACAAAGAGAAGACCGAGCTGGCCGCCAAGCTTGATGAGCTTTTGCTGGCGATACCGAACTTGCCGGATCCTAGTGTTCCTGATGGTCATGACGAAACAGGCAATGTGGAGCAAAAACTCTGGGGAGAAATTCCTAAAATCGCCAATCCGAAAGAGCATTGGGAGTTGGGCACCGCGCTTCGGTGCTTCGATTTCGAGCGCGGCGTGAAGCTGTCCGAATCGCGCTTTACCGTGCTTCTCGAGAACGGCGCCAAAATGGAAAGAGCATTGATGAATTTCATGCTCGACTTTCATTCTGCGCGTGGATACAGAGAAGTGTTCCCGCCGATTCTCGTCAATCGCACTTGCATGCAAGGCACCGGACAACTGCCGAAGTTCGAAGGTGACTTCTACAAATGCGCTGATGATGAGCTTTATCTGGTGCCGACATCGGAAGTATCAGTGACCAATCTTTATCGCGATGATGTGCTTGAAGAGGCGGATCTGCCGATCTATCACACTGCCTACTCGCCGAATTTCAGGCGGGAAGCGGGAAGCGCGGGCAAGGACACGCGCGGATATATTCGCCAGCATCAATTCAACAAAGTTGAGTTGGTCAAATTCTGCTTGCCAGAAAGATCCGAAGAAGAGCATGAAAAGCTGACGCTCGATGCAGAAGCGATCTTGGAAGCACTGCAGCTTCCGTATCGCCGCATGCTTTTGTGCGCTGGCGACATGGGCTTCTCTGCTAAGAAGTGCTTCGATCTCGAGGTCTGGTTCCCCGGTCAAGACAAGTATCGGGAAATCAGTTCGTGCAGTAATTTCGGTGATTTCCAGGCGCGCCGCACGAATCTTCGTTATCGTCCGGCAGACGGTGGAAAGCCGCGCTACATGCACACCTTGAATGGTTCTGGTTTGGCAATCGGTCGCACGCTTGCTGCAATTCTGGAAAATTTCCAGCAGCCTGACGGATCGGTGCTCATTCCCAAAGTCCTCAGTCCTTACTTGCACGGGCTGGAAGTGCTTGAGCCAAAACGCTAATACAGAAGGTCAAATCGACGAAGAACTCGGACTGATCCAGCCAGGCCGCGCGTACTTTCCCGTGGTCGGCTGGTTCTGTGTTGCCTCCGCCATTGTCAGCGTTTTCGCGCTTTTAGTGGCGCTGCAGGTCGTCAGGATGGGCGACTTGCTCAATTTCTCGCCTGTAAAACTTATGCGCTTCATTGCCGATCATCAGTTGATGTGGCGTATTTCGTGTTTACTCAACGCCACCGCGTCCGTATCCAGAGTGCTCGTCTTCTTGATGCTCAATGTTATCGTCGACAGAAAAGCGCGACTTTTGACGCGCATCGGTTTGCTTCTTTCTTTGATCGGTTGTGCCGTAGATTTGACTGCGCAAGTCAATCTGCTTGTCGTTCTGTCTGACCTTGCCGTTCAGCTCAAGCTCAATTCAAGCTACCTGAAGCAAGATCTGCTCCAGCTCTCCTGGATAACCATCAATCAAGCGCTCGGTCAGATTATTCTCGTTTCTAATCTTATGTATGCGGTGGGCGGGCTTACCGCCACCATTGGCTTGTTTCAAACCAAAAGCTTGCCCAGATGGCTGTTCTGGATTGGCATGCCGGTCTGGTTGCTCAGTCTTTCCGGCACTCTGGTTGCCTTTCTCGGCCAGCTTCCCCTCTCCATGTCTTTGCTGCTCGGCTGTTCGCTTGGATTTATTGTCTGGACGGTGTCTCTGGCGATAGTACTGGACCTGCGTGCCAGACCGAATACTGAAGAAGAATCCAGCCAATTGGCGGAATTTCATTAAATTGGCTGGATTGTCGAGCCAGCCAATGTGATATATCCTTTGTGTAGGTGGATGTTTGAAACTCCCTCTTATTAGGGCGTTTTAATCCTCCGGCTGTCGAACGGCAGAGAGTGATTGGCTGAATTGGCTGGGTCGTTTGTCCGAAAACTGAGGTTTGTCTCATGAATTGGCTGGACATTGTATCGATTTCTAGTTCCGATGACGAAACGCCAAAGCGGGCGGATCACCTCTACCTGCAAATTGTTCGCTCGATTAAGGAAGCTATTCAGTCAGGTAAGCTGCCGCTCGATTCGCGCCTTCCTACCAATCGCGAATTGGCTTCACTGCTCAATATCGATCGCTCGACTGTGTCGCGCGCCTATTTGGAGTTGAGTGAAGCTGGGCTGATTGAAAGCCATGTCGGGCGCGGGACCTATGTGAAGTCTCTGGTTGAAACGCCCAAAACTGCCGCAGCAAGCGAGTTTGGTTCTGGTCCGTCCATAGGAACAAACGCACAGCGCCCCATGGTCTGGGCTGAGAAGTTTTCTCGCGCCAGCCAGACGGTCAATTCAATAGTGTCGAGACAGGCACCGGCCTCCGGGATGCAAGACGACACTATTTCTTTCGGGGGCGGCATTCCAACTGAAGAGTTTTATCCCAGTTCGCACTTTCAGCGCATTGTCTCTGAGATGGTCGGGCACGGCGATGTCGATCGCATGTTTGCATACAGCCCGGCCGAAGGCGATGCCGAATTGCGCGATCAAGTCATCCAATATCTCGCCGAGCAGTCCATGCCCGTTCAACATGACGAACTGCTGATTGTGAGCGGTTCTCAGCAAGGCATTGATCTTGTCTCCACTGCGCTCGTCGATGAAAATGACATCGTTATCATCGAAGACCCCAGCTATTTCTGGGCGATTTGCAATTTCCGTGCGCGCCACGCCCGACTGATTGGCGTGCCTGTAGATGAAGAAGGCATGCGCATGGATGTATTGGAAACAGTGCTGAAGCGCCAGAAAGCGAAACTTATATACGTGATGCCTGCATTTCAGAACCCTACCGGTGCCACCATGTCGCAGGCGAGACGCCGGCAATTGCTGGCTCTTGCACGTGAATATCAGGTGCCTATACTGGAAGACAATTTTGTCGGCGAGCTTGTCTATGACGGCGAGCGTCGTATGCCTTTGCGTGCCGAGCCTGGTGCTCAGGATATCGTCATTCATCAAGGGACCTTTTCAAAAGCACTTTGCCCCGGCTTGCGGCTTGGTTGGCTGGTTGCCCCGCAAGAAGTGATGACGAGATTGAGAGCGGCAAAGCGCTCCAGCGATCTGACGACAAATTCCATGGCTCAAGTGGTGCTGGCTCGATATCTCGAAGAGGGTTTGTACAAAGACCACCTGGAGCATGTGCGATCCGCATACAGCCTGCGTCTCAAGGTGCTGAACGAAGCTCTGGAAAAACACATCGCGCCTATCGCTTTCACTTCGGAAGGACGCCACAAGGGTGCACAACGTTTGACCTGGACGATTCCCAGCGGTGGATTGTTCGTGTGGGCGAAGCTGCCGGCGCGGCTTTCGGCAAGAGAGTTTTTGAACTATGCAGAAAGAGAAGGCGTAACCTTCTCTCCCGGTGAGTTGTTTTTTGTCGGCGCAGATCAACCTGAATATTTGCGCTTGTGCTTTATCCAGACGGATGAAGACACGATTAGAGAAGGTGTAAAACGGCTTGGAAAGGCACTCTCTGCCTTCTTTGCCGATGTGTCCAGGGCGCGCTCGAAAGAAAGCGTCTGGAAGAAGAGAGGCAGTGAAAGAGTATTGATCTGAGCATCGCACCGCTATCTCGTGATACCGCGGGTGATGCGAAATTTAACCAACAAGCGCCAGGAGGAGCAAACAATGGCAGTCGAAACAAAGAAAACCCCCAAGAGTGGAGCCGACATTCGCACCGGCAGTGAAGCCGTGAAGAAGGCGCTGCCGCAGATGCTCAAGGGTGGTGTCATCATGGACGTCGTCAATGCCGAGCAAGCAAAAATTGCCGAAGCAGCAGGCGCTGTTGCAGTCATGGCGCTGGAGCGCGTGCCCGCTGATATCCGTGCTGAAGGTGGTGTCTCTCGCATGAGCGACCCTGAGCTGGTTTCAAAAATCATTGAGTCCGTAAGCATTCCTGTAATGGCTAAAGCTCGCATCGGTCACTTCGTCGAAGCGCAGATTCTGCAATCGCTCGGTGTAGATTGCATCGATGAGAGCGAAGTGCTGACGCCTGCTGACGAGGAATATCACATCGATAAATCCAAGTTCGAGATTCCCTTTGTATGCGGCGCCAGAAACCTCGGCGAAGCATTGAGAAGAATCGGCGAAGGAGCCGCCATGATCCGCACCAAAGGCGAAGCGGGCACCGGTGACGTTGTCGAAGCGGTTCGCCACGCTCGCAAAATTCTTGGCGAAATCCGCTCGCTTTCCATCATGCCGAGAGAAGAGTTGATGACCTACGCCAAGCAAATCGGCGCACCTTTCGAGCTGGTTCTCAAAGTTGCAGAAGACGGCAAACTGCCCGTCGTCAACTTTGCGGCAGGCGGCATCGCCACTCCGGCGGATGCAGCATTGATGATGCAAATCGGCGTAGAAGGCGTTTTCGTCGGCTCCGGCATTTTCAAATCCGGCAATCCTGAAAAGCGCGCTCTGGCGATTGTAAAAGCTACAACCTTCTATCAAGATCCATCAGTGCTCGCCGAAGTCAGCCGCAACCTGGGCGAGCCGATGGTTGGCCGCACGGCTGCCAGCCTGGCTGCAACCGAAACGCTGGCCACTCGCGGCTGGTAAGAGATGTTTTGCAGGGGCGAGGCGACACCTCGCCCTCTCAAAATCAGCAGTTAAGTAAATAAGCGACCATCAAAGAGGAAACCATCATGTCTTCTACAATCGGAGTACTTGCCCTTCAAGGTGACGTAGCCGAGCACTGCCGGTCTGTCGAGGCGCTCGGGCGTCGCGCTCTTCAGATTCGCTACGCGCGGCAGATTGACAGCATTGATGGTCTTATCATTCCTGGCGGCGAATCGACCACGATCGCCAAATTGACCGCCGACAATAATGATGCGATCTTCGATCGCATCCGCGAATTTATCGACGCTGATAAGCCGGTTTATGGAACCTGCATGGGTTCTATCTTTCTGGCTAAAGAAATCGAAGGTTCCACCCAGGGGCGCCTGGCTGCAATGGATATTAAGGTGCGCAGAAATGCGTTCGGTCCGCAGCGCTACAGTTTCGAGACGACCCTGCAAATCCCTGTCCTGGGCGATGAACCTCTCAATGCTGTTTTCATCCGCGGGCCTGTAATCTTATCGGCCGGACCGGGCGTCGAGGTTATGGCGCGCGTCGATGCGAATATCGGGCGTCTGGGCAAAACAGCGGGCAGCTTGCCGGATGAAGCTGCCATTTACGATTTATATATAGTGATGGCCCGGCAGAAGAATCTGCTCGTCTCGTCCTTCCATCCTGAACTTACTGACGATCATCGCGTTCATCAATACTTTCTGCAGATGGTTGAAGCTGATGTTCCTTTGGCTCAGAATGACCTGGCTCACGCGCACACCGTCAGTAGGATGGCGCTTGCAGCGGTTTAGAAAGCTTACTTCAGTTTCTTTTGAAGATAAGAAACTGTTTGCTCTAGGACTGTGATTCTTTCAAGTAAATCGGCGACTTTCGATACGCATTCTCCAAAACTAGTTTGTTTTGAATCCATTCCCGAAGTAGTGCACCTACGGGCATTTTACGTCTGTCTGCTGCGTCTAATATCGCTAATATAGTTTCTTTGTCCGCTCTAAACTGAAGCACTCCGCGCTCCGCCACCCTTTGTCGCGCATCAATCTGTAGATCCTTGTGTGCTTTTTTTAGCTCCTTTTGATTTAGTTTAGACATTGTTCCAGTCTATTCTGCCGTAACATCATGGCGTTGAAGGCTATCCCAGTTGTAGCCGGCAATTTGCACATTCAAACTACTCCGTACTACACTAATGCAGTACAAATTTGTACTACACGCAAGGCTTCCTCTTGAGCAGCTATCGCTTTCTGGTCAGCCCGATTATCCAGGCTTGCAGAAAAGATTCTCTTATAGCGAAGAAGACAGGCGTTCGATTCGTGCCGCTGCGCGTGGCATTGTCGTATAGCTGCGTGACGAGCCTGGCATAGTTCAATATTTCGCCGCAATAGCGCCTGTTCAGTTCAATCGCGGCCTTTCGTTTGGCGTCGTCCTGCGCTTGCTCTTGTGTTTTGCCCTGCCCGATGAATGTTTCTCCAATCATCGCTTCCGCTTGCTTCTGGGCGACTTTGTCAGCGCCGTTGTAAATCTCCTCGTAAATTTGCCGGTGTCCTTCCTCGTGTTCGTGCAGCCGCTTATTGACCGTATCCGGCAGCCAGAGCGTTATCGGCAAAGATAGACGGGCTGCGACTCTTGAGACTTTGAACGTACCGATGTAATTTTCGCCTGTTTTCTTGCTCGACTCAGGCTGGCAGCTCACTTCCACGTCGTAACCGTAATTGCAGTGTGTAGTTGCCGCCTCTCTGCCTTTAAGAGGAACCTCGGGACCAGGATTGGCATGATCGAATTTTCGGGTTTCTACAACCGACTTTTCTTTCACCACCGTGACTTTGTCCGCTGTATCCGCCTGGGCTGCCGCCGCCAAAAATATGGCGCCCGAAAATGCCGCTGCAACCAGGGTTTTCAATTTTTGGACAACAAGCATGGGAAATCTACTAACAACTAAGTAATTCTACGCATTCACTTATCCGGCTGACAACCTTATCATCCTCTAAGAAGTCGCGGTTGCGATCTTTCAATCGGGCGGAGTGCCGCCCGCTTAGTTGCCTATCCTCTCGGATTGTCGTTGCATGTCACACGAAATACACCCTATAAATGATCCTACAATCATGAACAATCTAACCAGTGAAAACACTGCGCTGGGCAATGCCGCCGTCAGCGCTAAACCGTCTGCTCGCGACAATCAAAAGAAGACCGAGGTTTCGGTCTCGCTCAGCCAGCCGCTGAAGCGACCTGTCACCGAAGAGCACGACGTTGCCGTTCTCTCGGCGCAAGCTGCCGCGGCGCCCGTCGTCATAGTAGTCGGCAATCGCACCGCACAGCAAGATCGTGTCGAACTTGCCAAAGAAGAAATGATGCGCGCGCTTCAAGCCGCTGACTTATCCGTAAAACCATTTTTGCTGCATCGCGAGTTGAAAGCGGCACGCGCTGAACTCTCGAAAGCACCGGGCTCTGAAACTGCCCAACTCAAGGTCTCGAAGCTGGCTGGCGAATTACAGAAGATAGGTCAGGGCAAATATGCACAGACCACCAAGACGATTCACACTTTTGCGACTGCTGTTGTGAATTATTTGGAATGCGAAGCTGATGAGTCCGTGAAAGCCGCTTGCCTGGCGGATTCGGTCAAGAAGATCGAAATGCTGATGTGCGGACCTGACAATCTATATAAGGGTATTCCGAATAAGACTCCCGACATACCGCGATTTGCCGATGCTTCCATGAGCGCTCAGGCGCGTCTTGAACAATTGGAAATGCACATGCGCGAGAAGATCTCCAAAATGGATGGAGACCAGGCGCAGCGTATCAAGAAAGTCGAAGGCACTCCCGTGCTCGTCAATTTGCTCAATCGCACAAGCGTTGCAGCGACTCGTTTTCCGGAAGATGCGGTTTTCTTCTTCAACGAAGACGGAATGATTATTGACGGTATCGGTTTGCGGCAGGACGCCGACTTCAATCAGGCGAGCCTCGACAAAGTCATGGAAAAGGCCCTCACCGTATGTGGTGCGTGTGTCGTGCGGCCAGAACGCACCGAGGCGGGCGAGATGATCGCTTTGCCCGACCGACCGAATTTCAAAATGTCCAGACCCGTCATTGCGCGGCGCATCGACCAGACTTTCGGTAAAGTCCCGAGTGACCTGGTTGTCGGCAGCATGTTCGACCTAGCCAATGATGCGTTCGCTGTATTTTTCAGAGAAGACGGCACGCTCATCATGGACCATGGCACTGAATTGCCGAAGCCCGTCGACATCGTGCGCCTGAGAAAGGCGGGAGTCGGACCGGAAGGCGGCGGATTCCACAGATTTATTGATGAAACTATCGTCGGCATGGCGATCGTGATGAAAAAGTATACTCCCGACGGCAAACCGCTTCAAATCCGCGGAACCAACGGATTGATTGCCAAAGAGGTGGTCGAAGTTGTTGGAAACGTGCCATCGCGCATGGTGCTCTCACCAACAGGTCAGTCACAGGAAGTGCCGCTGGTCAAGCCGGGAACGTCATATGGCAACTTGCTCAAGACTTTCCGCGAGCGCAATAAGCTGATGCATCAGCAAAGGAAAAACGCAACATAGAATATTAGGCATCCGGCAATAGTTGGCGGGTTTCAGATTTAAAAAACCGATCTAGCCCAGTCTCAGTGGTGGAAAAAGTGCCGGACCCGAAAGCAGCCCAGACAGTTCAAGCAATTTCTACACGATAGAGTTGACTCTGCGGAGCTGGGCAGGTATCCCACAAATGATGACCAAAAAGAGGAAGCGTAAGCTTCCCTTCTTTTTGTTTTTCTGCAAAACTAGCCATGTCGTAAGGGCTAATCCTGTGGCTGATACTCTAAAACCAACCTCCCCGTGGCAAGCCGTTCGGCTCATTTTTGATATTTCCTGGTGGCGCGATGCGTTGCGTTTGACCTTGCAGTTCGCGCCGTTTTGCATAGCACCGGGCGTCTTTATGGCATTGTCCGGCACGGTGACTAACACCGCCGCTGTTGCTTTCGCCGAGCCACTGCGCAGCAATCCTGTCGAGTTGACCCATTTGCTCATGGCTATGGGCGTTTTAATGCTTGGTCTTTTGCTCGGACTCGCTTTCATCGTAATCGGTTTTGGCGGCTGGCTCTTTCGCTTGGCCGCATTTTCACTGGCGCTTATTCAAGCGCCATCGATAGACCATCTGAGCGGACTTGCCAGTGACGCGCGCAAAGCCGTTTTCAAGGCGGCAATTGCAGAGATCGAGCCCAAAAAAGTTCACATCGGCGCGGTTCTTTTCTGGGCGACTCTCTATATGCTGTTGCCGTTTTTCATGCTGATCGGGTGTACGGTCGTCAAAGTAATTTCCATGCCGTCGATCATGGGTGCTTCGGCAGTTAATATTCCAGCTTGGGCTGAGATCGCGTGCAGTATCATTGCCGTCCCCAACTTCATTTTTTTGCTTATCTTTTCAGTTGTGGCTCTTGTCGTTGCGGCATGCTCGCCCTTGCCGCCGCGCCCCGCCGCCGGTCTGTCATTCAAATTGTCTTGCCGGTATATTTTGCCGCTTTCAGTTATCTCTGTTGCTTTTACGCTGCTCAGTTGCGCTATCGGCGCGCCCAATGATCTTCGACAAGTGATGGACCCACAAGCAGTGATGGGGGAGCACAATCCTTTTGTGCGTGTCGGCAATCATGTGTGGCAGAGCTTGATCAGTATTTTGCTCTTTCCTCTGTCATTCACGCCGTTTTGCGATGTGCTGCGGCTGCCGTTGCGAGATGACTTGGTGCAGGGTAAAACCATTGAAGGTGACAGTGCAACTGAAATCGCTTAGGAGTTCGCGTTTTTGAGTTCGGATTTCGTGAGGATTGTAAATGCGCGCAACGGCGAAATGCCGGGTGTTGTCGATGCGCTGAGAAATAGAACGAACGGGGCGTTTTTTCTTTGCGTCGCCTCCAGTGAAAGCAGCGACATCGAGGGAATCTCCGCAGCCGGGGCTTCACCTGATTTGCGCCGCATTACACCGTCAATCGATGCAGAAGCCCTGATCACTGGAAAGCCGAGCGGAGGCGCCGAACTGCCTGTTTCTCCCACAGGTGTAGTATCACCCGTGGTGATCACCAGAGCATGCACGAGGCTGGCCGGGTTCGGCATAACCGTGGTTGATTGCGGGACTTACAAAGCTCCTGACCTCGAGAATGTTCTCAAGGTCGGCAAGGGACGATCGCGCTGCGTTTCGACAGGCTGCGCTCAAGAGTATGAAGATGTTCGCGAACTTTTCTATTCCGGTTTGGAAATCGGTGCGGAAGTTGGCGATCAATGTGATTACGTTATCTTGGGCGAATGCGTTCCGGCCGGCACGACGACTGCGCTTGGAGTTCTTACAGCCTTAGGCGTCAGAGCTGCCGGTCTTGTGTCGAGCAGTTTGCAAAAGCCCGATCACAGCACCAAAGACCGGCTGGTTTCCGACGGTTTGAAAGCCGCAGCTCTCTTCTTGCAGGACGTTGTCGAACGTCCGCTCAAAGCTGTGGCGGCAGTGGGTGATCCGATGCAGCCTTTTGTTGCCGGACTTGCCCTCGCGGCTTCGACAAGAGTGCCTGTGATTCTCGGGGGCGGCTCTCAAATGCTGGCTGTCTATGCGCTTGCGCAAGCGTTGCTGAAGACCGATATGAAAGCGCTGGATAATACGCTCGACAGGAGCATTTCGGTTATAACGACAAAATGGGTTGTTGACGACAGCGCGTCCAATGTCGGCGAACTCAGTCGCATTATAGGAGCGCCGTTTGCATGCTCTTGTCCGAATTTCCGACTGTCTCGCCACGAAGGGCTGCGCAGCTATGAAGACGGCAACGTCAAAGAAGGAGTCGCCGCTGGAGCTTCGATGGCTGTGGCCCACATCGCCGGCGGCGCGGAACCGGGTGCGATAGTCGAAGCAATCGATAGATGCTATGACGAGATGGTTCCGGTTCGTTTATGACTTTCGTCCTCAGCCTGCGAAGTTAGACTTGGCGCGGCCAATCTCTAGTAAGTGTGACACTACAAACAGTGAGAGTTCCAAGCACCCCTCTCATTCCCCTCACCACCGGCAGTGTCACGGGTTTCCGTCTTCCAATGCCAAGATCATACCGGCAGGTTCTTGCCGGCAAACTGTTGAATTCCACAGTCCGGAAATTAATTACGCTTGAGTGGCGACCTGATTGCGTCCGCCTTCCTTAGCCTGTTGCAGAGCCAGTTTGGCGTCACGCAAGATGGTTTCGGGATTGAGATCTTCCATATTGAAGTTGGAGCATCCCACGCTTACCGTTACTTTCGGCCCGCGGGAACCTTGACCCTTGACGAAGCTGATGCGCTCGACTTCGGAGCGAACTTTCTCAGCGAGGATTTTGGCACCGGCAACGTCGGTGTTCGGCAATACAACTGCAAACTCGTCGCCGCCGTAACGTGCTATCAAATCGCTCGAGCGTGTGATATTGAGCAAACGGTTGGCGATTGTCGTGAGAACGACATCGCCGATTTCATATCCGAACTCTTCGTTGATTTTGGCGAAATTATCGATGTCGATGATCACCATGCCTACAGCCAGCCTCTGTCTGAATGAGAAAAGGAGCTGTTGTTGCAGGAAACCGACGAGAAATTCGAGATTGTACAGTCCGGTCAGAGGATCGATTGCAGCTCTGAACGCTTCGCGCTCGTGAAGCACTTCGATCTCGCGCTTGGCCATCAGCAACTGCACTACGGGCGCCATCTGCAATTGCAGTTGTCCCATAAATGCTCTGGTAATCGCGTTGAACGAACCTTTTTGGCTGGAGGCAAAAACCAAAGCAGCCTTGCCGTGTTTTTCAGCGGCAATCGGCAAGATTTCAATTTCTTCAAGAGAGTTGCCGCCGTCAGCTTTTGGCAGCTCACCGCGAATGTCGAGGTTCAAATCGCCGACAACTTCGAGGTCTTTCGTCAGTTTTTCAACCAACTTATCAAATGCGTTCTGGCTCAGACCCGGCTCCAGATGGAACGCGGCCCACGGACCGTCGGCGCTGGCCACCACCAAACCCAAGAGGTCTGGCAAGAAAAGCTGGCTAATTAAACTAAAGTACGCATCGACGAATTTCTTGCGCGGATCGATCACTTCCGCCATGGTGCGCGTCACGCGCGAGATCAGTCGTTCGATAAGCAAGTCGTCGAGCAGTCCGGCGTAACTGTTGATCAGGTTGGCACTCGAGAATGAACGCGACGGCACCAGAAGGTTTTTCACCATATTCGGCTGCCAGCCTGTGTCATGCGCTTTGCTGACGAGCCCTTTGATTTGAGTGCAAACTGACTTGAGATCTTGGTTGAGCGTATCAGCGTCGACTACAGCATCAGGAAGTGCTGCTACTTTCCAGAAGGAGTCCTGCTCGGAGACTTCTCCCTTGGCAAGAAGCATGACCGGCAATTTGCTCGTGCGGTCATTCGATTTGATCAAGCAACAAAGCTGATATCCGCTTAAATCCGACAGCGCGGTCGATGCTACGACGATGTCCGCCCCTTGTGAGCCAAGCTCGTCAAGAGCGTCGAATCCACCGACGCAAGCAGTCACCTCGAAGCCCTCTTTTTTGAGCTGGGCACGGAAATCCGTGGAGGGGCTCTTCTCATCTTCTACAAGGACAACCTTAGCTATCGCCATTTTCGACTTCCTATTGGCTAGTTACCGAGCATCAGTGAATTCTACCGGGTTTCACTTTGCAGAGTCATTCTTACACAGTCATTATCGTCTGCCTCAAAAACCGCCGCCATAGTGTAAGATCATCGTTCGGAGAATCGATCGAAGCTGGTCTGTGACTGGCTTTGAGGCTTCCATTATATGGGTTACACGGCGGCTTGGCCCGCCAATTACGGTGAGTGTGAATGTTGACTGCGACAGCTTCCAAAGAATTGCCACTTAGCTTCAGATTGACTGAAGATCAATTGTTAATACAAGAAACGATTGCCGAAATCGCTCAGAAAGAATTCGCTCCCAGAGCCGCCGAGATTGATAAAAACCACAGATTTCCAAGAGAGAATTGGGAAATGCTGGCAGCCTCGGAAGTGTGCGGACTGCCCTTTCCTGAAGAGTACGGCGGGGCCGGACTGGACCACGTGTCTTATGCAATCGTCGTAGAAGAACTGGCTAAGAACTGCGCTACTACCTCAGTCATGTACTCCGCGCACGTTTCGCTCTGCGCCTCGCCCATTTACCTTATGGGCACGGAAGAGCAGCGCAAGCGCTTCTTGCCGCCGATGTGCAGCGGCGAAAAAATGGGTGCCTTCGCATTGTCCGAACCGGGAACCGGCTCTGATTCAGCCGCTGCCACCTGTATGGCCGAATTGAAGGGCGACCACTTCATCCTCAACGGCTCCAAGAACTGGATTACGAACGGCGTGGAAGCCGACTACTACCTGGTCATTGCTCAGACCGATCGCGCACTCCGCCACAAAGGGCTGGTGGCGCTGGTTGTCGAGAAGGGCGCGCCCGGCTTTACATTCGGAAAGCTTGAAGACAAACTCGGCATCAAGGGCTCGTCCACATGCCAGATCATGTTCGAAGACACGCCCGTGCCGATCGAAAACATGCTTGGCAAGGTCGGGGAAGGCTTCAAGGTGGCGATGATGACGCTTGACGGCGGCAGAATCGGCATTGCTTCGCAGGCAGTCGGCATTGCCCAGGGCGCATGGGATCACGCTTACCGCTATGCCAAAGAGCGCGAAGCTTTCGGCAAAACCATCAATAAGCTGCAAGCCATCCGCTTTATGTTCTCTGAAATGCAAACAGAAATTGATGCGGCGCGGCTTTTGACGTATCACGCCTCGCTAGCACAGGATCGCGGCGAGAAATTCACGCGCGCGGCGGCGCACGCAAAACTGTACGCTTCCGAAGTCGCTATGCGCTCTACGGTCAAATGTGTGCAGATTTTCGGCGGATATGGGTATGTCACTGATTACCCGGCCGAACGTTATATGCGCGATGCCAAAATCACGGAAATTTATGAGGGAACCTCAGAGATTCAGCGTCTGGTGATATCCAACTCGCTTTTGAAAGATCAGTAATACTGGACTCTAATGGCGAAGACATGCTGAGGCAAAGGTTTCCAACCCCGTCAGTCTGACCGTTATTACAATGAGGAAATGCAAAATGAACTGGCAAGTCCCGCCGAACTGGCAACCACCGCCCCCTCCTCCCAGGCCGGGCATGCCACCTCCCGGTGGCGGCGCACCTGGTGGCGGAGCACCTGGCGGCGGAGCACCCGGTGGCGGAGCACCCGGTGGCGGCGCACCCAATGGTGGCGGCGCGGCAGCTCAAGCCAAAGAACTTTCTTTATACGAATTGCTGCAAGTCGATCGCAATGCTCACTCGACGATCATCCGTTATGCCTACAGATATTTGGCGGCGATGTTCCACCCGGACAACAGCGAAACCGGCGACGCCGAGAAGTTCAGAATCATCACTGATGCCTGGAAGACTCTTTCCGATGAAACCAGACGTCAGGCTTACGACATGACTCTGGCTGTGCAGGATGCCAGCAAACCGCAAGCGAAGCAATCCGGTGCAGCATCATCATTCGGCCGCGATAGCATGCCGAAATTCGAGCGCACCAGTTTGACGTGGAACGAGGTCGAATTGAGAGTGGCAGTGCTGCAAGTGCTGCTCGCTCAGCGACGCAAGAAACCAGCCTCCGGTGGTTGCTCCGGTAAAATGCTCATGGACGTGCTGCAAATCGAAGATGTTGCCGAAGTAGAATTCGCGCTCTGGTATTTGCGTGAGAAGAGCATGATTGAAACGGGTGAACGCGCGTTCTTGATCACGGCTGTCGGTCTCGATTATTTGACAGAGCAACTTTCGAAAACTCAGATTCTCGATGGCGGAACGAACACAGAGAAGAAAACTTCGGCTGTGGTCAACGCCGGATTGCCTGCGGTTCTCGGACAGAAGTAAAATCTACAGTTCTAAAGCCAGGGTCAGTTGTTCGTTCAGAACCCTGTCCAGAAACGTCTTGCGATGCCATTGCGTGGGCCCGTGCTCTTTGATGGCGTCTCGGTGCGCTTGCGACGCGTATCCTTTATTGCTTTCCCAAAGATACTGGGGAAACTGTACTGCCAGGTCGGCCATCATTTTGTCGCGATAGACTTTGGCAATCACGGATGCCGCTGCAATTGAGGCGGAGTGCGCATCGCCGTCGATAACGGTGACTTGATCCATTTGCAAATCAGTGATTTTTTTGTTGCCGTCGATAGCAACCAGATAATTGCCGATCGCGCTTTCAGTTTCGCACCGAGCATCCAGCAATTTATTCACCGCGCGAGACATGGCAAGCAGACTGGCTTTCAGAATGTTGATGGTTTCAATTTCCGCAACCGACGCTTCCGCGATTGCACATTGCGCGTGCAGATGTATTATTTCTGCAAGTCTCTGGCGCTGCTGCCCGGAGAGTTGTTTGCTGTCGTTCAAATCTTCCAATGCCTGACTTAACTTCGAGCCTGTCCTGATGGGCGGCAGTATGACGGCTGCGGCAACCACAGGACCAGCCAAGCAGCCGCGTCCTACTTCGTCCGTTCCAATCAGAATTGCTTCTTTGCCGCGCATGCGCACGTCGAATTTGAGCATGCGTTTAAGACGGGTGCCGCACTCGAGATATTCCGCTTGCGCGCGCGGATTCTTTTTCGAGTTTGCAGTTTCGCTCTTTGGCATGTGCCACTTCCGGTGGTGCTAACAACAAAATGCTCGGTTATGTTTCGCAGTCGAGCCGCAAACATCCGTATTGCTAAGGTACCACCAAAAGGCGCTCTCACAGCAGATCTGAGAGGCGAAAAACCTGTAAATCATGTAAGGATATGCGGTGTATATGCGCAGTGTTTCTAGTTAGTTCGAGTTAGTTCGAGTTATTTAGAGTCGGGGGTGTCGAAAGTAATTCGACCGAGCCTGCCGTTGCGAATGTCACCCAGTAAAACCGCAGCAGCTCTGGGCGTATCCGGGCGACCGTTTGTCGTTACATAATTCTTTCGCTCAGCAATGAGCTGCAAGTTGATTTTCTCAAGATGCGGCAGCGGTGCAGTTGCATCCGAATCTGAGTTCGTTCCGCTTTCGGTTTCCACGTCACTAACAGCATCTGCATCTGCGTCTTCTTGCGCATCCACGTCCGTATCCACGCCCGATTGACGATTGCGTTTCGACTGGCTGAAAATTGTTCGATCTCGTTCAAGCTGCCAGTGTTGCTCGTTTTCTTCTTCCACATCGCTGTATTTTTTCAGCAATTCAGAAGGAACGTTTTCGCTCTCCCCGTCCTCGCCGCCCGGCTCCGGCAGGTACCGCTCGATGGCGCCCGGGTAGCGCTTCTGCAGCTCGATGATTGCACGGTCAGCCAGTTCCTCAGGCGAGTAAGCCCCGGCCGGTGCCAGATTGAAGATGCCGAGTTTTTCCCCGATATTGCGCGACGAAATAGTGGGAGGCAAAATGCCCGGCGTGTCGAGCAGTTCGAGTTTGGGATGAACTCTTATCCACTGTGGTCCGCGCGTGACACCCGGACGGTCTGCGACTTTGACCTGCTTTTTGCCGATCAGCCAATTGATAAGGCTGGACTTGCCGGTGTTCGGCATGCCCACAACGCAGATTCGAACCGGGCGCGGCAAAAGCCCTTTTGCTTCGATTTGCTTGAGTTTCTCCTGGCTAAGTTCTAATGCCAGGTTGACAACCTCGGGTTGGCGGCGACGATCTTTCAAGTTCAATACAATCGTTTTGCTGTTGTTGTCAGCAGAAAAAATCTTGGCCCATTCGCGGCTCAGCTTCGGGTCGGCAAGGTCGTCTTTGGTCAGAAAAATGAGCCGCGGCTTATTTCCGAAAATTTCGTCGTGCTTGGGGTGCCGGCTGGAGTGCGGCGCGCGCGCATCGAGAACCTCAAAAATGAGGTCCACCCACTTGAGCTGCTGCTGCAGCAATTGAAAAGCAGTACGCGGTGCAGCTTTCGACGCCGGCTTCGCACCGCCCTTGGACGCGGAGCCCGAACCACCGCGAGAGACCGACTTGCCGGACCCGCCGGGCGCGCCTTTTGACTGCCCTTTTCCTGGTTTGCTGCCTTTCGGCATTAGTTTCTCAGTTGCCTTTAGCTTTCAGAAGTGGTTTCTGGAGCGCTTTCAGCCGGTGCCGGTGCAGCCTTTTCAGCTTTCGCCGGAGCAGCTTTCTGAGCTGGAGCTGCAGCAGTTGCTGCGTGGTCCTTTTTACCGGTAACCTTTTCTTTGATTCTGGTGGCTTTACCAGTGCGCTTTCTCAAGTAGTACAGTTTGGCGCGTCTGACGTGACCGCGGCGCTGCACTGTGATTTTTTCCACGCGGGGCGAATTGACAAGGAAAACGCGCTCGATGCCGATGCCCTGGAAGACGCGGCGAACGGTGATGGTCTCGCCTACGCCCGAACCACGGCGCTTGATGATGACGCCTTCGTAGCCCTGGGTGCGCTCTTTGTTGCCTTCAACGATCTTGACGAAGACCTTGACGGTATCGCCGATATTCATTTGAGGGACATTGTCCTTGATGAGAGGCGCTTCAATTTCTTGGATAATTTGATTCATGACAAAAAGACTCTTTTCTTGCCCTGCAACGGAGCGGCAGAGGGGTTACGGAACATCTATAGAATGCTTGATTCTACGTGTAGATAGAGAATATTACCAGTAGAACCCTCAGGTAATACAGGATATTCATGTTTTGTTGAGCAATTGACACGCACTATGAGAAGCAGTTTATGAAGGCGCTTGCCGAGACTTCTATTTCGCCTTGCTGTCA
>Ga0268299_1001441_pt1 | contig 41848 bp, 32 predicted proteins | sample NOBtaG_FD_193484 | JGI IMG/M metagenome (GOLD analysis project Ga0268299, IMG submission 193484) | Activated sludge microbial communities from bioreactor in Nijmegen, Gelderland, Netherland - NOB reactor | ecosystem: Engineered > Bioreactor > Aerobic > Activated sludge | place: Netherlands... | reverse complement strand
CAAGCAGGCTATGAGAATTCCGATAATGGCAATGTACCGGTCGCGGGCTTGTTTCTGCTCCTGTTTTTGTATGGCATCTGCTTTTTCAAAATCGTATTGTAGTTGCAGTCGCGTAATTTCACTGGCGGTCGACTGACTTTGAATGCTGTCGTTAATGTGTTTAAAACTTTTGAAAGCATCCAGTGATTCCCGATAGTGACCGAGTCCTTCTTCAATTTCCGATAAGCTCGAATACGCACCCAGTTGTACTTCCAGTGAGCCTATTTCTTTTCCTATTTTAACTGCGCGATCGGTATAGCGTTTTCCTTCTTCAAATTTTCCCATGTGGTAGTAATATCCTCCAATAAAAATCAACGACTTGGCAATTTCTCCTTTGTCGCCAGTTTCTTCCCGTACTTTCAAACCTTTTAATAAAAAGTCAAGGGCTTTCCCAGACTGTTTTAAATCCAGGAAATACAGCTTACCTATATTATTGAGCGCAATGCCCTGCACCCGTTTAAGCCCGGCCTCTTCTGCAAGCGCCAGCGATTTTTCATAGTATTGAAGAGCCGATTTATAATCACCTTTGGTTTGGTATATGTTGGCTATGTTATTGTAAAGTGATGGCAATGGAAAGGGACTTGTTCCCGGTTTATACTTGTTGTATAAATCCCTGACTTTAAAATAATAGACCAGGGCTTCGTCAAAATCTTTAAGGCGATCGTGGATGACACCCAGGTTGTTGGTAATAATCATGATCCCGCTGGTATCCCTTACTGTTTCAAAATATTTAAGGGCTTGAAAACTATGAGCCGAAGCATTTTTATAATCGCCCATATAAAAATAGGCCAGCCCAAGTGCTTTGTTTGATTCAGCGCTCAGCCTTTCCAGTTTTCTTTCAACAGCAAGATCCGTTGCTTTTCGCGCATACTCTACCGCAAGGGTTGTGTTAAAGGCAGAATAGTACTGCGATATTTGCAGCAACGTTTTAACTTTAATTGTGTCGATTTTTGTGTTTTGAAGCTGAAGCAGCAGGCTGTCTAGTTTAGGCTGATCCTGGGCTATCGACAGCGATACGGTCAACAGCAGGAAAGAAGATAATATGACAAATCGGGTGCTTCGCATTGAGAACCGCAGGTCTTGCGATTGTTTAGGCTCTGCAAAATAACCAAAATCAGGTTGTATATAACGCAGAAAAAAATCAGGTTAAAACTCAACTTTTTTCCGGCAACCGTTTTAAAACTGCTTCCATCATTTCGGTTTGAATGCGCTGTATTTCCAGCAGGCGTTTGCTTTGATGAATGAGCAGGTGATCTATTTTTTTGTGCAGCAACTGTATTTCCAATTCTGCTTTCAAATTGATTTTATAATCATGTTCCGATCGCATCCGGTCTTTTGCCTCCTGGCGGTTCTGGCTCATCATAATAATTGGAGCCTGAATGGCGGCCAGGCAGGAAAGTATAAGGTTAAGCAGAATAAAAGGATAAGGATCAAAAGATCGATTATTCAGCCACCAGATATTGATCATCATCCAACCGATGATAAAGGCAAAAAAAATGAGAATAAATTTCCAGCTTCCTCCAAACTCAGCAATCTTATCGGCCAGGCGATCGCCAAACCGTGCTTTCTCGTCAAAGGTGAACTCAATTTTTTCCGATAAAATCTTGTTTTCAGAAATGCTTTTTACGACCTCATTTTCCAGATCATCCAGTTCTCCGAATTCGCTCGTTAGCAACTGGTTCAGATATTCTTTTTTGATGCGCAGCAACTGGTCGTCACCGATGAAACTGTCCTGGTTCAGGTGCTTGTATTTTTCCCGGATAAAATATTGCATGTTTTTATCCAATGCTGAAAAGGGAATAGCCTGATCAACGGGGTAATCCTTGCCGCTAATGGCACAGTTAATGGCCTTATCCATAGATGTAATGTAAGATTAACATCAATTTAGTTCTTCTACCTGGGGCATTTTTTTATCACCTTTGGGGCAAACAAGTATAATGCAATTTTTTAAACGCGCTGGTCTGACCGGGAGTTTCCTGCTCCTGATTTTTTCTCAGACAATCGCCCAGTCGGGTGAATCGTCTTCTGCCGAATGGTATCAGAATTTTTTTATAAAGAGCAACCGACAGCCTGTCGAGCGTACACTAAAACAAAAAGAGGATGAACGCATGCAGGCAATTGAAATGCTGGATGATTCAACTCGTGCCCGTATCCTGCTCGAAATGGGTTTGATCAATCTTACGCGCACGTTCAATTACGATACGGCCATGGAGTATTTTATCAAGGCACTGGTCATTTCAGATTCTCTTAATGATACGTCCGGAAAAATTTTTTCCTACCTGGCAATCTCCGATGTTTTTGAGGAGGTCGATAATTATGAGAAAAGCCTGCAATTTCTTGAAGATGCCCTTGAACTCAGCAGTACGATTGCCGATGCGGGCATTCATATTTTAGTGCTGAATGAACTCGGTAAGTTGAATGCGACTATGAACGAGCCTGAAGAAGCCTTGAAGAACTTCCAGGAAGTGCTCGCCCTGGAAGAAAAGGCAAATCAACCGGGTATAAAGGCCGATGCACTATTTAATATGGCCAGATTGTATGGTAAAAGTGGCGAACTGGAAAAGTCGGTGGTCTTTCATAAACGTGCGCTAGCGGTTTGGCGATCGCTCAGAAACCGGTTGCAGGAAGCTCGCCTGCTCAATGAGATTGGTGGTGTGTATGAGCAAATGAACAAAGCCGACCGGGCACTGGCCAATTATACAGCCGCACGCGAAGTATTTGAGATGGTGAATGATAACGGTGGTATCGCAGAATCATACAATAATATTGGAGTCCTCTTTTATAAACAGAATAAAATCGATGAAGCAATTGAAAATCTTGAAAAGGCGCTATCATCCGGTCATTCAACACCAATAAAAGATCAAACAAGCAAAAGTTTTGAATACCTGAGTTTTTGTTATAAAGCAAAGAATGACTTTCAGAAAGCCTTGAAGTACAAAGAAGAATTTGTTATGATGAATGACATGCTTCAGAAAGAGGAGAGTGACCGGTTATTACTGGAAGTGCAAAACCGTTACCTGCTTGACAAACAGGATAGCCAGATTAAACGACTCGATACGATTCGAAAAGAACGCGAACGGGAAATTGAAGAGCAGCGCAGAACGAGGAATTTTTTAGTTGGCCTCATCGGTTTGGGCGGGGTTGTGGTCGTGCTCATTCTGTATTTATACGCCCTGAAGCGTAAATCGAATAAGCAACTGAAAGCAGCGCACGCAAAAGTGGAGCTGCAAAATGTCGAACTTCAAAACCTGAATGCCACCAAAGACAAATTCTTTTCAATATTGGGCCATGACTTGAAAAGCCCGCTCAACTCCCTCAGTTCTTTCTCCAACCTGCTCATCAATTATTTCGACAGTCTGAGCAAAGAAGAAATTCAAACCCTTGCAAAAGATCTGGATAAGTCGTTGAAAAATCTGTATTCGTTACTAGACAATTTATTGGAGTGGGCGCGATCACAAACCGGCAATATCAATTTTGCGCCTGAACAATTTGATGTGATTACGGTACTGAGCGATAATAAGGAACTGTTATCGGGTCAGGCGGCAAATAAAGAAATAACCCTTGTGCAGGAGCAAACAACCCCGCTGCTTGTTTCGGCACACAAACCTTCTATTGCAACGGTAGTACGAAACCTCGTAAGTAATGCCATCAAGTTTACACCTAAAGGAGGACAGGTAAAAATTCAGGCAGTTCTTCAGGAGCATGAAGTGATCGTTTCCATTGCTGATACCGGTGTAGGCATGAGTGAATCGATTATAAACGGTTTATTCCGGATTGACTCCAAGCACTCAACTCTGGGAACCGCCAATGAAAAGGGAACAGGCCTCGGTTTGGTGCTGTGCAAAGATTTTGTTGAAAAAAACGGTGGCAAACTTTGGGTAGAAAGTACCGAAGGGAAGGGAACCACCTTTTATTTTTCAGTTTCAACAGCAACGATCCCATTTCTGTCGTAAGGTTGTCAGCCTAAAAAGAGACATGCCATACGCGAAACACCCCAGCATCGGTTTTTTAGATGTTTGCAGAGCAAGCTAACCAGCAAAACCGCATTAAATATTACTTCGGTGATAACAGGGGCTTAATCGTTCATACAGGGCAGTAAAAATCAGTCAGTTTTGTACAGTCGATTATAAAAGAGGGGTTATGATTTTAACGATTACCACATTTGTACTATTTCATGCCGTTGTTTGGGTAACTGCCGGTAAACTAATTAAAGAAGAATCATCCAGTCGCTAAGAAGCCGGGGAGTGCTTGCCAGCAACCAACATAGGTTCCAATTCTGCCGAGACGTGCAGGCTTCCTTATTTTGTTAAAACCTCTAAGCTTGTTACATTTGTCGCCCTGTTCAGGGGTTGGGAGTAAGTTCCTGATTTATTCGTTCTTTATTTAATGCCCAGGTGGCGAACCTGCCTGCCGGCAGGCAGGATTGGTAGACTTGAAATGGAGTTCTTTGTATATGTTATAAAAAGTCAGAGCCGAAATTATATTTATGTCGGCATAACTAACAGTTTTGACCGGAGGTTGAACGAGCACAATACCGGTCGAAATAAAACTACTCGCGCGTATGCACCTTTTAAGATGCTGCTTGTTGAATCTTATGATTAGCGACAAGAGGCCCGAGATCGGGAAAAGTATTTGAAAAGTGGCAGCGGGAAAGAGTGGCTTAAAAAGCTCTGAAATGCCCAGGTGGCGAAATTGGTAGACGCACTACTTTGAGGTGGTAGCGCCCGAAAGGGTGTGCTGGTTCGAATCCAGTTCTGGGCACCATATTAAATTTCAGATTTCATATTTCGAGTTAAAATTTGAGGCGTGAAATCTGAAATTGTTTTTTGCCGAAGTGGTGGAATTGGTAGACACGCACGTTTCAGGGGCGTGTGTCGCAAGACATGCGGGTTCGAGTCCCGCCTTCGGTACATTAAAAATCAAGCTCCAATCTGGCTGGCGGGACGAGAAGTTTATCCCGCGCGGAGCTGCGGGAAGTCTATTCTCAATTCCTCACAGCGCTTGGCGTTAAGCCAGCGTAGGCAATTAAAATGATATTCGAAATTGCTGCAGTACTACATGGTTCCAGGGATCAACCGGTACTACCGGTGAATAGTCACATAATGTCTGGACATTAATACCCAGGGCAAGATTTTTTGTTATCTGATATTCAAGATTCAGGTGACACCCGAGGCGAGGCCTGTCAAGGTCATCATATCTGCTTTGATAATACAGACCTAAATCAAAATTGAGCGTCTTCACCGGTCTCCATTTGAGACTAAAGTAACTGTTGATTTTAAATAACCGATTTGTGACCGGTGAAAGATCAGCTGGCAACTGCTCTTCCGGCACTCCGTCATAATTCCACAGCTCGTATTCATAGAAACCACCTACGCCATAATAAATCCCTGCCGTTTGCGAACGATGAAAACGGATTCTCAAATTTATTCCTGTCGCATACTTTTCTTCAATTCCGCGCGCCTCTCTCCATTGATACTGAACGAAAACCTCCGGTTTGACAGCCTTTTGATAACTGCTAACAAATTTTGCGTAAAGATAACCCCCGCTTAAAATGACATCCGAGCCGGATTTAATCAACTGGAAACTATTGGCCAGTTTAAGCTCACGCTTGCCCAGGTGAATGGACAGGTCCGCATTGTTCATGAATTGAATAAAATTTTCCTTCGGTGTTTGAAAGTTGAAAGAGGGAGAAATTGAACCGTGGAAACGTTTGGCGGTGTCATAAGACCAGGCGAATCCTTCCGTATAAAGTATTTGACTTTGGCAATCCTGAACAACCGTAGTAATTAAGAAAATAGCGAAGACTACGTATGAGATTGATTTTTTCATAGGGTACGTTAGTTTAGATTTCAGTATCATTTTAGAATTATAAAATAATATGCTTTTTACCAGCCTGCCAAAGAGCCTGGAATGGGATGCGAATGCATCCCGCCTCACAGCGAACATTTTACCTGTCTGCAGATGAGCCAAAGATGAGATTGGAACTCATCCCGCCCCTGGCGGGACTGTTTACGAGACAGCTGCTCTGCCCCTGAGCTACTTCGGCTTTAGTATCTATAAAATTAGTTATACTTACAGTATAGAAAAGCATGCTTTCCAAAAAATGTAAATATGCCATTCATGCCTTGGTATACATGGCCCGGCAACCGGAGGAAAAATTCCTGATCAGAGAGATTTCGGCAGCATGCCACATTCCAAAAAAATTCCTGGAAACTATTTTATTGGAGTTGAATCGTTCAGGCATTTTAGGAAGTAAGCAAGGAAAAGGTGGAGGCTATTTTTTGAGAAGAAAACCTGCCGGAGTCAATTTAGCCGAGATCGTGCGGTTGTTTGATGGTGCCATTGCGCTGGTACCCTGCGCAACATTCAAGTATTACGAGCGGTGCGATGAATGTAAAGATGAAATTACCTGTAGTGTTCGCCACGCTTTTCTGGACATCCGAAACGAAACGGTGGAAATGCTGAAGAAGAATACCCTGGAAGATCTGGTGAAAACCGAACGAAAGCTTCAGGTGAAGAAAAGAAAGAAAGTTTAAGACTTCATGAACTACCGATACCTGACCATCTTCAGGAGTCCTAACCGCGAATTGTTGGAATTGCTCAATCAAAATGTAATTGGCACGCCCGGTGTCAGTATGCTTTATCAGCATCAGCAGGTTGAGGAGAAACTGAAGGGCATTGCCGATCCGTATTTTGTAAACGTAATAAGAGCAGGCAAGATAGCCGGAACCTGTTGTTTTTGTAGTCGCATTACGCTTAACCAGGGTCAATCAATACGTTCTTTTTATATCAGGTATTTTTCGTTTAAAGATTCTTTTCGCAGAAATTCATTACGGATTAAAACAGTAAGAGGGAATAACGGTCTGAGAAAAGAAATTGAAACGATGTTGAATGGTGGTGGCTTAAACTGCAAACCGGACAAGAAATTTTTTCATTATGCCTATGTCGATCTGCGAAACGAGCGGTCGGCCTTATTGTGTAATGAATTTGGTTTTGAGTCTGTACGTCAATTTACTGCGGTTGTTTTCAGTCGCCTTTTTCCAAAGATAAGCCGCTACAAAATTATTGAAGTAAAAGCTGAAACGGTGCATGACCTCCTGACAGGATTTTATGGTACCTGCAATACGTTTTCAGTTGAAAATCTTAACAACAGAACGTACACTTTCATAGAAGATGAACGCGGACAAAGAGTGGCCGGTATACTGACCAGCCCCGACCGATGGAAAATTCACGCAATGCCCGGATGGATGAGTACATTGATGTTGAATATTTTCAGTCGTTTGCCTGTTATGAATAAACTTCTGAATAAAAATTTTCATTTTCTTTCCGTAGATGGAGTGTATGTTCTTCCTGGATACGAAAAGTATTTTGAGAACCTGCTAGAATCACTTCTTGCGAAGCACAAGCTTCATACAGCGATAGTAATGGTAGATGCGAATAGTACGATGTATGCCATGTTGCAGTCGTTGCGATTAGGACTCCTGAACAAAATTCGCAAAGAGGTGAGGGGAAATGTAATCGCTAAGTTTGTGAACTTCACGGAAGAAGAGAAGGCCGATTTTAAAAACCACCCGGTTTATATTTCAGGAATTGATGCTGCTTAGGGGTGATTTTTTTGATATAATTATTTGGATGACGGCTTACTTTCTTTAAGCGACTGTATTTTGGATCGTTCGCCAACAATCCAAATCACATCGTCCCAATCGAGCACCGTGGAAGAATCGGGATTCAATAACCGTTCATTGTTTCGCTCGATACCGATAATGAGTCCGTTCGTTCGTTCACGTAAGCCCGAGTCACGAATCGATAAACCCCTTAGCCGGGTGTACTCGTTTACGACAAGCTGATCAAAAGTAATTTCATTAATGTCAATCTCCCTGGCGTCCGCATCTTTCTCGGCAAAATCAAAAACAGGTTTAAAGGCGGTAACCTGCGAATCGGTTGCAACGATTCCGACCTGATCGAAGGGAAGGATGAATTGGTTCCGATCAGGAACGGGGATTACTTTTTCGCCACGCTTGATATAAACTACATTGATCCCAAATTGCTCACGCCATTGAAGTTGTTTTAAAACTATGCCAATGTAGGGCGCGTTGGGAGGAGCCTCCAGCTGAACGATGTGCGCATCCCAGGGTGTAAGCCTGGTCTGAAAATCAGCATTCTTCCTGAACATCCTGGCCGAAAGCGTGTTGGCTGATTCGGTTTCGCGGGCGTTTAGGTTGGTTAGAAATCTTAGTTCTATTTTTTTGTAAAAGCCTTTTACGCGTTTCGTGAACACCACCAAAATGATGGTGATGATGGGAACCGCAATGAATATGGCAATTTGATTGGAGAATAATTGAAACGCCCAAAAGCCTATCAAAAGAATTCCCAATAAAACCCGGCCGGTTTCCAACAATAAAAGCGGGCCTCTGTTATACTTTTTATCAAGCCATAATTCCTTGTACGAGCTATTCTCAGGCTTTTTGGCCATCAAAGCCCAAAGGAAGGGCAACCCGGTCCCAATCGAAATAGCCACAGCCACCACGCCCCTCACAATATGATCTTCAATGGTTTGGTTCAGGTACGGCAATAAAAAATTCAGCGAAAGCCAAATCAGAATCAACAAAAAAATCCCGTTCGTAACAATAATGTTGCGGTAGGATTTCAGTGCAATTTTCCAGTCAGTTTCTGCGTGAATGGATTGGGTATTCGCGGAATAGGTGTTGAGCCGTTTGATCCAGCGTTCGGGAAGAAATCGCTCAAGAAAATAATAAAATGGTTCTGAAAACTTGATTAAGTAAGGTGTGGTAAAGGTTGTAATGGCTGATGCACCTACGGCTACCGGGAAGAGAAAATCAGAGATTACACCCAGCGACAGCCCCAGTGTTGCAACGATAAAAGCAAATTCACCGATTTGCGCCATGCTCATTCCCACCTGTACCGATTGTTTCAGGGGCTGTCCGGAAAGCAGTGCTCCCAGGGTTGTACTGAAAAGTTTTCCAAATAAGGTTAATAATGTGACGATGACCACCGGCCAACCATATTGCATAATTGCCTGAGGGTCGATCATCATCCCGACCGACACAAAGAAAACCGCTCCGAACAGATCCTTGACCGGCTTGGTAAGGTGCTCGACTTTTTCCGCTGATGTTGTTTCTGCTATGATGGAGCCCATAATAAAAGCGCCCAACTCGGCCGAAAAACCAACATGTGTTGCGAGTACCACCATGCCCAGGCATAAACCGATGGAAAGAATGAGCAGCGTTTCTTCATCCAGAAGCATTTTCGCTTTTTTAAGGAGTGTGGGCAGAAGAAATATTCCTGCAATGAACCACAGTACCAGGAAGAACAACAGCTTAAGAATGGTATAGATAATTTCAGTTCCTTCAAACTGCTGGGTAACAGCAATGGTCGAAAGCAAGACCATGAGAAGAATCACAACAATATCTTCCACAACCAACACACCAAAAACAATGCGGGCGTATTGTTTTGTTTTCACACCAAGTTCATCAAAGGCACGAATGATAATGGTGGTTGAGGAACTGGCCAGCATACCGCCTAAAAACAAACTATCCATTACGGACCAACCCATCCACCGGCCAGCAAAATACCCGCCCACTGTAATGAAGGCAATCTCAACAAACGCGGTAATGGAGGCAGCGCCTCCCACTCTCATTAACTTTTTGAAACTAAATTCCAGACCGAGACTAAACAGTAAAAAAATTACACCGATCTCGGCCAGGATTTCAATGTTTTCGTTGTCGGCTACGGTTGGAAGAAAATGAACGTGTGGCCCCACCAGAAATCCGGCAATAATATATCCAAGGACCAAAGGCTGTTTGATTTTTTTGAAAATCAAAGTAGTAGTGGCCCCCGCCATGAGTATAAGCGCCAGATCTCGTATTAAATCAGGTAAATGCCCCATTGCGACAAATTACATTTTTTGAGTTAAAAATCTGACGAGAATTTGATTTCCGGAAATAAAATTTCGTCACAGAAAGCTTTTTCAGTTGATGAATAGCCTGCTTAGGTAAAATTTTTTTGCAGGGCGATGGTTATTGTTAAAGTTCAGATTATATAATTAAAAAAGAATGTCAGGTAAGAAACCAGCATGTTGTGCATACCTAAATCCATCCATAAAATAAAGAGCGAAAGAATTGTTCCAGTAAAAGTGGCATAAGCCCAATGTAAAGCGTACGCTTTTCGCACCGCTATCACCGAATAAACCAGGTAGGCAGCCATGGCCACCAATAAACCTATTTGTGAATCACCCCTGAAATCAAAAATTAGTTGTGCCGGAATGAGCAAAATAATGTAAATAAACAGCAGCAAAATATAAGCACACACCATGTGAATACTGAAAACCAGATGCTCGACAAAAAATCTTTTCTTTGGAAAAAGCAACAATGAACAAACCAGACCAGCAAATGGAACAAGAAGTGTATAATAGAATTTTTGCCAACTGGTTTTGTAGGCATCAAATTCATGGATAAATGTTTGTGTGTCCAGTCCGTTCTTATGAACATAGGTAGAAAGCATGGTGCCTAAAGGAGACGACTGCTTCAAGAAAGTTGCAATACTAAACTGATGTACAATATGAAGTTTCAGCCCAAAGAAGTATAGGAACAAGGTGAATAACAACAGTAAGGTAAAGGGCTTAATGAATGACTGGTGGCGGTTTTTAAAGTATTGCTCAGAAAGAAATCCCGGCTTTAAGATCAAGTATTTAATGGCTTGAATTATTTTTCCATCGTAGTGTAAAAAACCGTGAAGGAATTCATTAAACAGATGACGAAACGATTTCGAATGTTTATCGGTTATGTTCTTTTGCCCGCAGGAAGAACAGAAATTTCCCTGATACGGATGGGTGCAGTTCGGGCAAACCACTACATTATTTTCGTCTGAGTTTAGCATGTGTTTTTCAGTAAAATAATAACTTTTTATGATAGCCTGAATGTTTTACTTATAGTTAATCTCCACCACTTTTTTGTTTTGTAGTTTTTGCATCCTTTCAGGAACAATTGTAAGAATTTCTGCTTTCAAAGCTTTTAGCAGTTTTGTTTTGATGTGATCGCGGTGGGTTACGATGCTGACTTCACGGGCCGGACTTGGTTCTTTCAATTTCTTCACGAACTTTAATTGTGGCTTGCTGAATTCCATAACAGCCATTTCGGGTAAAATGGTAATGCCGTCACTCTTATCCACCATTCGCTTCAGGGTTTCAATGTTTCCGGTTTCATAATGAAAGTGCTGATCAGCGTATTTGCGAAGCTCGCACAGGTTCAATACTTGCGAGCGGAAACAATGCCCTTCTTCCAACAACCATAATTGGTTGGGATCAATTTCATTTGCCAGCACGTACTTCTTGTCGAACAACGCATTTTTTTTCGAAACGTATACGAAGAGTTCTTCATAAAAGAGAACGTCTTCTTTAATAGAAGGATCTTTCAGGGGCGTCACCACAATACCGCAGTCGAGGCGATTGTTTTTGAGGTCATGAATGACCTCTTCGGTTATTGTTTCTTTAATGACGAGGTCAAGTTGCGGATACTTTTGCCGAACTTGTTGGAATAGTGATGGCAGCAGATAAGGAGCCAGCGTAGGAATAATTCCGATGCGCAGTTCGCCTGTCATGCTGTCTTTCTGATTGTCAATCAAATCCTGCATGCGGTGTGCTTCGTTCAGGATAACCCGAGCCTGAGCAACAATGCTTTTACCGATTTCGGTTGGAATAACAGGCTGTTTGGTGCGGTCAAATATCTTTACGCCCAATTCATCTTCCAGTTTTTGAATTTGCATACTCAATGTTGGCTGGGTAACAAAACACTTTTCAGAGGCCAGCACGAAATGCCGATGCGTATCCAACGCTACAATGTATTCCAGTTGAATTAAGGTCATAGAATGTAACTATATCTTTATAAAAATAATCAATTTGATTTATTAGTCTTCCAGCGGTAGAATTGACAATTGTTAGCTCCAATCTTCCGATCACCTGACTTTGGTCATGTGGTCAATCGCTGTGAGAGCTTAATATTATGGTATCGACACGTACAATTATTTAATCAGTAGAAAAATGGAAAAGAACACATCTTCACCCACTATGAACGGAGAAGGCAAATGCCCGTTCCATGGCGGATCGCTCAAACAAAGTGCTGGCGGAGGCACCAGAAACCGCGACTGGTGGCCAAATCAGTTGAAGTTGAACATCTTGCGTCAACACTCTTCCCTCTCCAACCCCATGGATAAGTCCTTTAATTATGCGGAAGAATTCAAAAAACTTGACCTACAAGCCGTAAAAAAGGACCTCACCGAATTGATGACAACATCGCAAAGCTGGTGGCCTGCAGACTACGGTCACTACGGGCCATTCTTCATTCGTATGGCATGGCATAGTGCCGGTACCTATAGAATTTCTGATGGTCGTGGTGGTGCGGGTGCAGGACAACAACGCTTTGCTCCGCTTAACAGTTGGCCTGATAATGCGAGTCTGGATAAAGCTCGTTTGCTCATCTGGCCAATCAAGCAAAAATATGGTAATAAAATTTCGTGGGCAGACTTGATAATCCTTACCGGCAATGTTGCGCTGGAGTCCATGGGTTTCAAAACCTTCGGTTTCGCAGGCGGACGGGAAGATGTATGGGAACCACAGGAAGATGTGTATTGGGGTGCAGAAGCAGAGTGGCTGGGAGACAAACGCTATAGCGGTGACCGCGAGTTGGAAAACCCGTTGGGTGCTGTTCAGATGGGTTTGATCTACGTGAATCCGGAAGGCCCTAATGGAGTACCTGATCCGCTTTCAGCTGCTCGCGACATCCGCGAAACGTTTGGCCGCATGGCAATGAATGATGAAGAAACAGTAGCCTTGATTGCCGGAGGCCACACGTTTGGAAAAACTCACGGTGCTGCAGATCCCTCCAAGTACATTGGAAGAGAACCGGCAGCGGCAGGTATTGAAATGCAAGGTCTTGGGTGGAAGAATACATTTGGAACTGGCAGCGGTGCAGACACCATTACCAGTGGCCTGGAAGGGGCATGGACAACCACACCCACCAAGTGGAGCAATAACTTTTTTTGGAATTTGTTTGGCTACGAATGGGAATTGACCAAAAGTCCGGCCGGAGCACATCAATGGAAACCGAAACATGGCATGGGTGCTAATACCGTACCGGATGCGCATGATAAAACAAAGCGTCATGTACCAATCATGTTAACGACAGACCTCGCGTTGAGAGTCGATCCGATCTATGAAAAAATTTCAAGACGTTTCTTAGATAACCCCGATCAGTTTGCCGATGCTTTCGCACGTGCGTGGTACAAATTAACCCACCGCGACATGGGCCCGGTTTCACGTTACCTCGGATCAGAAGTACCGAAAGAAGAATTAATCTGGCAAGATCCAATTCCGGCCGTTAAACATAAACTGATTGACGCGCAAGACATCGCTGCGCTGAAAGTTAAGATACTGGCTTCAGGATTGACGGTATCTGAGTTGGTATCAACCGCCTGGGCATCCGCCTCTACCTTCCGTGGGTCTGATAAACGGGGTGGAGCAAATGGCGCGCGCATTCGGTTGGCACCGATGAAGAATTGGGAAGTGAACAACCCAACACAATTGGCGAAAGTGCTCAAAACACTGGAAGGCATTCAAAAAGATTTCAACACGGGCGGCAAGCAAGTTTCGCTGGCCGATCTGATTGTTTTGGCAGGATGTGCCGGTGTTGAGAAAGCCGCAAAAAATGGCGGACAGGATGTGGCAGTACCATTCACGCCTGGCCGTGGTGATGCTTTACAGGAGCAGACTGACATAGAATCAATTGCCGTGCTTGAGCCGGGTGCTGATGGCTTCCGCAATTATTTTAAACCGAAACACAAAGCATCAGCAGAAGATTTACTGGTTGATAAGGCGCAACTGTTAACACTCACCGCACCTGAGTTGATCGTGCTTCTGGGTGGCATGCGTGTATTGAATACGAATTACAATCAATCTAAACATGGTGTGTTCACCACAAGGCCTGAGGCATTGACCAATGACTACTTCCTGAACCTGCTTGATTTGAATACCACGTGGGTAGCGGTTGACGATACACAGCAAGTGTTTGAAGGTCATGATCGTAAGACGGACAAAGTAAAATGGACAGGTACACGCGTAGACCTCATTGCTGGATCAAACGCGGAGCTTCGTGCCCTCGCTGAAGTGTATGGATCTTCCGACTCGAAAGAGAAGTTTGTGAAGGATTTTGTGGCAGCCTGGACGAAAGTGATGAACCTCGATCGGTTCGATCTGGCCTGAAGTTATTTTGGTTGATGGGTTGGTTAAAAGCCGCGGAAATCGCGGCTTTTTCTTTTATTATGATTTTTGTTAGGACTCCTCCGTTTAGTGCGGAAGTTTATTTCGGATAAGACCGTATACCCAGGTGCCTGCTATGGCGCTTAAAAGACTGATCATCATAATCCAGGCGCCTGCTCCTGTTAAGGCATACAAAGGGCCGGGGCAGGCGCCTGTTAATGCCCAGCCAAATCCAAAAAGAAGCCCGCCATAAATAACCCCTTTGTGAAAAGTACGTTGCTTAATTTCAACTGGCTTTCGGGCAACCGTTTTAATTTGAAGTTTTTTAATCAACCAGGTTGATAAGGCTCCGGTAACCACAGCCGAGCCTATAACACCAAACATATGAAACGATTGAAAGCGGAACATTTCCTGAATGCGGTACCAGGATACCACCTCCGCTTTAATTAAAACAATGCCAAAAAAAATCCCTGCAATGAAATAGGTAATCAAAAAAATCAACCTGTCGCCTGTTTGGACCGCGAGAGATTTGACGTCAAAAATTTTATTGTCAGTATGCATCGCTTAAAGAGTAAGAATGAGAGGGAGAAGAAGGTTAGAGGCCAGAAAACCGCCCGACATAAAACAGAGTGTGGCGACCAGGGAAGGCCACTGAAGGGTAGAAAGCCCGAAAATGGAATGCCCTGACGTACAACCATCGGCATAACGGGCACCAAAGCCTACTAAAAATCCACCCAATACCATTACAATAAACCCGCTGGGTGTGAGAAGGTTTTTAAAGTTGAAAAGATCGGTAGGCACAAGGCTGTTGGAGATGGCTGTAATTCCATAGTTGGCAATTTCTGAACGGAGGGATTCATGAATTTGTACAGGGCTATTCTCCTGAAGAAAGGTTACGGCCAACATGCCGCCTGTAAAAATGCCAGCAGCAAAGAGGAGGCTCCATGTTTCTTTTTTCCAATCGTACTGAAAGAAGGGTGAGGAGGCGGGCAGGCAGGCGGCACAGAGATGACGAAGCGTTGATGAAATTCCAAAGGCTTTACTGTTTAGCAGTAAAAGAAACGGAACCATTAATCCGATAAGCGGACCTGCCACGTACCAGGGCCAGGGTTGAAGTATTGAATCCATCAAATTTTTAGTCAAAGATTTTGTAAATATAAAAACATAAAGTTCGTTATGACGAATGCCTTTTTATTACACCGTTCGTCAAGTTCTCTATTATCTCCATCATTTTTTTGGAGTGTATCTTAAAAAATTAAACCTTAATTGCCAGTTAATGAGAATTGCTAAGATGTACCGGTTGGTATTTTTGTTACTGGCGATGCCCCTGTTTGTTCAGGCGCAGGAAAAAAATGTAGAGTATCTCGAGCAAACATGGTTCGCATACTTCAATCAAACCCGGTTTACAGAAAAGTCGGGAGTGTGGGTTGACTTGCACCTGCGTTTAACCGGGAATTTTGTGAATGATGTTGGTTTAAGCATTGGGCGGGCTGGTTACACTTATTTCTTAACAGACAATACGCGTATTACAGCCGGGTATGCTTACGTTACGCAATATGGACTATCGGAAGGCGATCCGGATATTCCCGAACACAGACCCTGGCAACAACTTCAATGGGTTGAGAAAAAAAACTGGTTTACAATATCACAATATATTCGGCTGGAAGAGAGATTCAGAAGGGTGGTTGAAGCCGGTGAACTGACATCAGATTATAGTTTTAATTACCGCATACGCTATAATATGGCCCTTGCCATTCCCCTGAAAGGGAAGGAACTTACGGCTAACACTCCTTTTTTATTTGTTAATGATGAACTTCATGTTAACCTGGGCGATGAAATTACCAATAATTACTTCGATCAGAATCGGTTCTTCATTGGATTGGGCTACCAGTTTACTGCCCAGCTCAGTGCTCAATTGGGGTACTTGAAAGTTTTCCAGCAGCTTTCGCAACCGGGTACCTTCCGCAGCATTGATGCTATTCGATTATTTGTTTTTCATAATCTTGATTTTAGAAAGAAGGAATAGCGACTTGGCTGCTTTCGGTTGTTTCTCTATCTTGCCGCACTTTTTATAAATCATTGTTGAATGGCGCTTTTTGAGAAACACTTGTATGTAAAAAAGTCAACCTTGCCCAATGCCGGTAAAGGGTTGTTTACGAAGGTTTCAATTCCGAAAGGAACTTTAATAGTTGAGTACAAAGGCAAGATCACTACCTGGAAAGATGTGAAGGATGACGATGGAAAAAACGGCTACATCTTTTATGTAAAACGGTACCATGTCATAGATGCATGGCCCACTAAAAAGCCACTTGCCCGATATGCGAACGATGCCAAAGGGTTAACCCGTATTAAAGGCGTTACGAATAACTGCGACTACATCACCAAAGGGTTGAAGGCGTATATCGAATCAAAAAAGAATATTCCGGCAGGAGGCGAAATTTTTGTCGACTATGGCCCTGATTACTGGAAAGTAATCCGCGAAAACATCTCGGTAGATAAAAAAGCAAAGAAGAATAAGCAATCGAAAAAAGCCAAGCACAAAACCGCCAAGCGTGTTGATACCCACGTTAAGCATTAATTATTGCTTTGCTTGAGTTCCTCTAATTCTTGTGAAACGGTGGCGGCAAATTCGTCAAAACCCATGCGTGCTGCCTCGGCCACATAAGCCGTCATTAAGCGAACGGAATTTTTGTTTACGTGCATGGCATCGGTAATGATGTTGTATGCCCTCATTGGGTCAGGGGAATGTTTCTTGAAATAACGTGCCGATGCAATGATCCCTTCCTCATAAAAAGGATTGTACTGTGCCAGTATCTGATAGTTTTTTGTTGCTGAAATGGTATCGCCATTGACTTCGTTCAAAAGAGCGGTGTAAAGAATTTTTTCCAGGTCCTGCGAACGACTGAAGGTAATGCCTTCATTGATGGTATTGGCCAGTAAATTAATTTGCCCGCGCGAGGCCAGTAATTCCAGTTCGAAGTGACGGATTTTTTCCATCAGGCGTTTATCTGAAAACGAAATGCCTTCCAATCGGGTAAAATATCCAATGGCTGATGTTGTATGGCCGGTATTGAATTGCAGGCGCGCCATTTCCAACAGCGCCTGTGCCTTGAAATGGTTATCGCTAAACGCGTGAAGCAGCCGGTTAAATGCTGTCGAATCTTTCGAGGTGATGCGGAAACGGAAGTATTGATACTTTTCAATATCCGAATGCTGAACAACTTCATTTAACGATATTGTAAGAGCCTGCTTTAATTGTCTTCCGATTTCCTTTTCAAACGCATCTTTGCTTTGGAGGAGTGTATCAGCTGAAATCAGTGCCCGATCGGTTTGCTGCGATTCTGCCAATGCAATGGCGGAGTATAGTTTTGCTTCTTTATAACTGTATTCAACTGCATAGTCGAAGCACTGGGCGGCCAGTTCGGCATTGCCCTGTTCCAATGCCCACAAGCCCATTATATAATTATATTTTCCCTGCAGGGTTTGACTGAGGTAAGCCAACTCACTTAAAATCTGGAAAGCTTTATTCACATTGTTTTGATGGTAATAGGCTTGGGCCAATGTAGCCAGCAAGGATTCGCTAAAGTCTTCATTAAGAGAATCGGTGGCGATCAGGTATGCTGCATGGGTGGTGGTTGTATCAACCTCTTTCAGTTTATTCACCAGGTAGTTGTTGAGCAATGTGGCAGAAAAAAGATCAAGCTCTTTTTTTTCCAGTGGATCCATTTTTGTTTTTAGTGATTGGTGCTGCTGCGTAGCAAGGGCAAGGGCATTGCCGATAACACCTGCCGAATGGGTTCCGAAAATTTCCAATAAAGAATCGACATGCTGCGTTGTTTCCTCTTGGCTGAGAAAGGCAATAAAATTGACTTCGGCTGATGCCTTGGTCATCGGGTATTTCCTTGCAGCCTCTAGCGCGAGTAAGGCAGAATCCATCAAATGGATTTTGGTGTAAGAATAACCGAGGTTGTTTTGAATTGGACCTGAGTCTGGAAATTTTTTCAAGGCATCCTTAAAAAAATAAATGGCGTTGAAATACCGGTCTTCAAACAAGTATAAATTTCCTTCATTAACCAATGAGTATTCTGTGGGACGTTTGTAGTTGGCCAGATCGTAATGTTTGCGTGCCTGTTCCAGATCATTTTTTTGACCATCCATGTAACCGATCAAATAATTGGAATGGTGGTTGGCAAAACCCATGGCGCCACCTTGCCGATAGTATGCCTCGGCAAACCCACGCTTGCCCAGTACCCGGTAAAGGTCGCCCAGGCTGTTATAAAAACCCGATGTGCTGTGGTATACATACTCGTGCCAGTTGGAGTAGAAAACAAAAGCCAGCATGGCAATTAAACCGGCAAAGCGGTATGTGAAGTAGGGCATGCGGTTTGGCGTATACAACACTTTGTACACGTTCATATTTTCTGCCAGCATCAGAATGAAGTTGGAGAGGATATAGGTGAAAAAAATTAGTCCGAAGCCTAAGTGCGTAAAAATGATGAAGTCGCGGATAACTTTTAGCGCGGAGTCGTTGGCCGATCCCAGCAGCATGCCGATGGTGGATAAACAAATAGCGGCCATCCCGGCAATGAAAAAAGCTCCGAAGGGATGAAAACCTGTAATAGTTTGATAAAGTTTTTCACGCTGTCGGTATCCCCACAAGCTGAGAACAATCGAAACGGTCAGCAGCAGGTACACATTTACATACAGAAAATTCCAATGAATGATGCCTGCTTCGTGCATGAAGGCAAGAAACAGGTTGACGAAATATACAGTGCAGATGATCATAAAATGCCTCAGACTTTTGGAACTGGCCGACCCCTGACTGGTGAGGTACACAAATGAGGCAACAATTTCATGTGCGATCATGATCATGAACAACACACTTAAAATCAGGCCTGGTACGTATCCGGTTACGGCCAGGTGCAAAAACGGATGGCCCACCATCGAAAAGAAATTAATGATGATTCCCAGGATAATTGTTATCGAAAGAAAGCTGATCAGCCTGAGGGTGAAACTGGCGGCTGTGTAAAATGTATTGAAGTAGAAACTTAATAAAACGTAAAGGCTGAGGGTGATAATGGTTACCCATTGCCCCGGCAAACCAAAAAGCTGGAGAATATCCAGGCGCAGACTTACGATAAACAAAATGAACAGGCCGGTTCCAACAAAATACCAGAACCTGCTAAAGGTGGTCATGACGGTAAGCAGGAGAATGGCCGATAAAACAAGCACCACCACAAAGGCATGCATGGCAAAGGTGTTGGGTATTAAATCGGTTCCGTTGAAATATTCAAAGGTGCTGTACGATTCAATTGGAACCGAAAACTCAAAACTTCCAACCTCAAACACATGTGAAACTGTTTCAACAGTGTGCTGGTCATAAAATTTCTGCCATCGAAAAACAGCATCGGTTCCCGTAAAGTATTGATACCAGAGGAACGTAAGAGAAAAGAAAAGGACAAGCGCCAGCGCATACCAGATGATGCGGTATTCTTTACGCCATTGTTTCCAGTACCAAAATGATTGCATACGCAGCGATAACAGATTTTTGAATGATGACGTGCGGCTGATGAAAGCGCACGATAAGAAAGCGAATTACTCTAAAACTTTTGGTACGCGAAAATAATTGGAATCTTTTTTAGGGGCATTTCTAAGCGCTTCTGTTTGGTCGAGGTGTGGCCTTACTTCATCTTCCCGCAAAGAATTTACTTCGTGCGACATACTCATGAGCGGCTCAACACCATCGGTATTCACTTCGTTGAGTTTTTCCATCCAGCTTAAAATGGAGGTCATATCCTGCATCATTTTTTCAGCGTCTTTTTCGTCAAGCTCCAGGCGGGCCAGGTGCGCAATTTTATCCAGCAGTTCGCGTGTAATTTTCATCCGAAATGGTTCTTCAACTCAGTATCTATTATTGAATACACCTTCTCTTTCAATGCATCCGTTTCTTTTATAGAGTATCCTGACGGATCAACAGGTGCATGAAAAATCAATTTCAACGGTTTCCACCGAAGGGTCAAATACTTGGTGTCGGGCAAAATTATCCAATTATAAGGTATCGTCACGGGTACGATCTCAATTTGTTTTTCGATGGAAGCACGAAAGGCGCCATCTTTAAAACGACCCATGTGCGGAGGGCGGTGCGTTACCATTCCCCCTTCCGGAAAAATAACCAGGCTTTTTCCTGTGTCAAGCGCTTCGAGGGAACGTGTAAATGTGCTGTAACGACTTGATAACTTTTCGCGATCTACGGTTATGTGAAGTTTCCGATACATAAATCCGAATAGCGGAATTTTTTCCATGGCGCTCTTCCCCACAAAAATTGTGTTGTGATGGTTCAACCCCATAATGGCAATGTCGAGGTAAGAGAAATGGTTAGGGCAAAAAATATAGTTTTTTTCCGGATCCAGTTTCTGGTGGTATTCCACCTTCCATGGAAATCCGATAAGCGGAAAAAACAGCCAGGCCCACCACCGGTTGATGATGCCCACTAATTTAAACCTGGAAGGAAAATATATCGGAATCAGGAAAAACGGAAAAAACAAAAGAAACAGGATAATGAAAATTACCAGGGCATACAAAGTGTGAAGAACCTGCAGGATTTTCATTTCGGCAATGCCATCGATTAAGCCTGAACTCCGGTTGAGTTGAATTGAATTAAACAACGCTCGTGTCGAAGCAACTCAGGAGCCTGCTTTACTTCTACATGCGATTTGGCATCATCCATCTTTTCGCGAATGGCATTTTTGATTTCTTTCATATTCATAGCCTCAATGAACCGCTTGACTTCTTCTTTGTTTTCCAAAATCAGTTTTGGTACGATCGTTGGCTTATCATCTTCACCCTTTGCAACCATTGTAAAATAAGATGAGTTGGTGTGTATGAGTGTGCCTTTCTTAACATTTTCGGCAATTACACGAATGCCAACTACCATTGAAGAGTTGCCAACATAATTAACGGAAGACATCATCGAAACCAGGTCGCCCACTTCAACCGGTTGTAAAAATTCAACTTTGTCAACCGTAACTGTTACGCAGTAGGTACCGGCATGTTTACTGGCACAGGCATAGGCTACCTTATCCATGAGTGAAAGCAAAATACCGCCATGAATTTTACCGCCAAAGTTGGCGTAGGCGGGAATCATGAGTTCAGTAATGGTGGTTTGTGAATATCGTACGGGTCGTGCTTCCGGGTTCATAAGAATAGTGGGTCGTCTGAATGGATGAAGTTAATGGAATCTGCACGAACGTCCTACTCGGCAGAAGTTCTTCTGATTTGTTTGCTCAGCAGGTTGAAACGGAAAAACATGGCGGTAGCGGTAAGGGTAAGCCCAACAAGTAGCCCCATCCAAATGCCGGTAGCTCCCAGTCCACCTTTAAAACCCAGCCAGTAGCCAAGGGGCAAGCCGATTATCCAGTAAGCGATGAAAATAAAAGCAGAAGGAATTTTTACATCCTGCAATCCGCGCAGTGCGCCTGCGCATACTACCTGAACGCCATCGGAAAGCTGGAATATTCCAGCGATCACCAGAAGAGGTGTAGCGATGGCAATCACTTCAGGGTCACTGATATAAAAACCGGGAAGAATATTTTTTCCGAGAATAAAAATGAAAGCCCAGACACTCATCAATGAAATGGCCATTCCTAACAACGAAAAGGCCGAAACCCGGAGGTTCGTGCCATCTTGTTTTCCAAAAAAATACCCGACACGAATGGTGGCTGCTGCTGCCAAGCCGGAGGTCATCATGTAACTGATGGTTGCCATGTTGATGGCAATCTGATGTGCAGCCAATGCCTGGGTTCCCAGCCAGCCCATCATCACGGCTGAGATGTCGAATGCGAGCACTTCAAAAATAAATTGCATGCCGGCCGGTATGCCAATGTGCAGCATTTTGGCAAAGATTTTTTTGGAGTACTGGCCAAAAGCAAAAAGTCCGTTTAGGTCTTTGAATTTCGAACTGTAATAAATGTAGAGAATGATAAACGCGGCCATAAAAATACGTGAGGCAAGGGTTGCCCATGCGGCACCCAGTAATCCCATAGCTGGAAATCCGGCATGGCCGAAAATCAGCACATAGTTTAAAAGAATATTCACAACATTGCTCACCAGCATTACAATCATGGCAATGCGTGTAAAACTCATACCTTCAGCAAACTGCCGATAGGTTTGAAAAATAAGTACAGGAATAATAGAGTAAGTAATGATACTTAAAAATGGTATGGCCTGTGAAACCACTTCTTCCGGTTGACCAATTTTAAAGAGAAGATTTTTTCCGAGCGTAACGAGTCCAACAAGAATGATTCCGTTGGTCAGGTTAATGATCAGTCCGTGCCGGACAATGTGAACTTTGTGGTTATTATTATTTGAACCTACTGCCTCGGCTACCAGTGGAGTAATGGCATACGAAACACCAATGCCAAATAACAACAATACATTGAAGATGACATTCGATAAAGAAACAGCCGCCAGCGATGTAGATCCGATGTGACCAACCATGATGCTATCGGTAACGCCCATCATCACGTGGCCCAGTTGGCTGAGCATGACCGGGTAGGCGAGGTGCCAGTTGGCCTTGATGTGGTCCATATACCGGGTTCTGATCATGTTTGTAATTTGAGTAAATTTATTTGACTGATCAATTTGATATGAAAAGAAGAGATTTTCTAACAGCAGCTCCGCTTTTGGGTGGTGCTCTCACGCTCGCCTCAACAGGAGAAGTGTTTGCAGGCGGTAAAAAATCTTTCCGTGTTGCGCACATGAGTGACATACATGTAAAACCAGGTGAAATTCCTGAACGCGGAATGGCACGTGCGCTACAAACTATTCAGGCACTTAAACCCAAAGTTGATTTTATTATGAATACCGGTGATTCGATTATGGATGCGCTGGAAGCTGATAAACCCTCTGTAACAAGCCAATGGAAAGCCTTTCATCACATCCTGCAAAGTGAAAATACACTGCCTGTTTATCATGCTATCGGCAACCACGATATCTGGGGATGGTTCAATAAAAATGATCAGGACAAGCAAGATCAGGCATACGGAAAGCAATGGGCGGTGGATGAGTTGAAAATTCCGGCAAGATATTATTCCATTGAAAAAGACTCCTGGGTATTTTTAATTCTTGACAGCACACAGTTAAATCCTAATGGTGGATACGTAGCCTATATAGATGACGAACAACTTACCTGGCTGCAGGATAAGTTAAATGCAGTAAATGGAAAAAATGTTTGCCTGGTATCACACATTCCCATCCTTTCGATTTGTGCTGGTTTATTTTTTAATAAGACAGAAGCCAACGGAGATTTACTGATCAAACGAAACCTGATGCATACCGATTTTTTAAAGTTGAAAGAAATTTTTAAACGTAATGGAAACATTAAGGTGTGTATCAGTGGGCATATTCATATGCAGGATGAAGTAAACTACCTGGGAGTTAAATATTACTGCAACGGGGCGGTTTGTGGCAATTGGTGGAAGGGGAGTTTTTTTGAATTTGCCCCGGCCTTTGCCGTGATGGATTTTTTTGATGACGGTTCGGTGGTTCGCTCGATCATCAACTACTGACCGTTAAAAATTTTTGAGGCGGGCAACCTGTAGTATCCCCGCTACCGACAAGCTATCGCTAATCTTTCCGGACAGAACCATTTGAAGGGCATCTGTAAAGGGCATCTTCTTTACAATCAGATCCGCCTCGGTTTCTTCCAACTGGTTGGCACCGAAAGTCAGTGTTTCTGCTAAAAAAATAAATCCCTCTTCGTCCGTTACCGAGTTGGAAGTATGAATTCGCATGATTTGTTTCCACGCCTTCGCTGTAATTCCGGTTTCTTCCAGTAATTCGCGTTTGGCGGCTTCCAATGGGTCAACCCCAAGCGATCCGCCACCTTCCGGTATTTCCCATGAGTATTCATTTAGCGTATAACGAAACTGCCCCACCAGCCAGGTATTATTGTGGTCATCAAGTGCAACAATTCCGATAGCTTTGTTTTTGAAATGAACTTTCCCGTAAATGCCTTTTCCACCGGCAGGGTTCAGTACCTGATGTTCTTCTACCGTGATCCAGGGGTTGGTATAAATCTGCTCTTTGGAGAGCAACTTCCACGGGTTAACAGGTTGCTGACTGTGCATGTTGCTAATGATGTTTGCGTAAAATCCTTTTTGCCTTGATGTAAACAAAACTATTGTTTTTATTTGGTTGATCATATCCGGTAAACCCTCCAGTATCCATGAAGAAAACAGTTTCCATTTTGTTGCTGCTCCTCTTCTTCAGCATGGCGGCAACAAGTCCTACTGGCAGAATACCAGTGTATGCGAAGAATGGTATAGTAGTTTCAGCTTCGATGATGGCATCTGAAATTGGTCGTGATATTTTAAAAAAGGGTGGCAATGCAATTGATGCGGCCGTAGCCACCGCATTTGCGTTGTCGGTAACATGGCCCTCAGCCGGAAATATTGGTGGTGGAGGTTTTATTGTTTATGTCGATAAGCTAGGCAAGGCTACCACTATTGATTTTCGTGAGAAGGCTCCGCTTGCGGCACATGAAAAAATGTTCCTTGATAAAGACGGAAACGTGATCAGCGATTTAAACCACACCGGATTGTTATCGGTAGGAGTCCCAGGAACTGTAGCCGGATTGTATTTGGCCCATTCGAAATATGGGAAGTTGCCCTGGTCGACATTGGTAGATCCAGCGGTTAAACTGGCATCCAACGGATTTCCTTTTACCTATGCCCTTCACGAGCAAACGAAGAATCTTAAACAAAAGGTGGAACAATTTCCCTCAACAAAAAAAGTAATCTATAAAAATGGTACCGATCTGTACGAACCAAGCGAAAACTGGAAACAGCCAGACTTGGCCGCCACCCTGAAAAAAATTAAGAAACATGGTCGGGATGGTTTTTATAAAGGAGGGGTTGCCGAAAAACTAGCGGCCTTTATGAAAGCTAATGGTGGATTAATCACACAGGCGGATCTGGAGCAATACCAGGCAGTGGAGCGAAAGCCACTTATGGGAACGTACAAAGGGTATACTCTTTATTCGATGCCACCGCCCAGTTCTGGCGGGGTGGCGTTAATTGAAATGCTTTCGATCCTGGAAGGATTTGACCTTGACACACTTGGTTATAATTCGGCCGATTATGTTCATGTGATAACCGAAACGATGCGCAGGGCATTTGCCGACCGCGCAGAATTTTTAGGTGACCCTGATTTTAATCCCGGGCTTCCGGTAGACAAGCTGATCTCAAAAGAACGGGCTGCTCAACTTCGAAGCAGTATCGACATGACAAAAGCTTCGCCCAGCGACTCATCAAAATTTGGTCAATTGTACGATGGCGGCAATAACACCACTCACCTGTCGGTAGTTGACAAAGAAGGTAACGCGGTTTCATTAACCTATACGTTAGAGCAAAGTTATGGCTGCAAGGTGGTGGCAGAAGGATTAGGTTTTTTTCTGAACGATGAAATGGGAGACTTCAATCCACAGCCGGGTATTACTACTCGGAATGGGCAAATTGGATCAAGACCTAACCTGATTGCGCCCGGCAAACGTATGCTTTCCAGTATGACGCCCACCATTGTTTTAAAAGACGGAAAACCGGTTTTGGTATTGGGGTCTCCGGGTGGTCGTACTATTATCAATACTGTACTACAGGTTTTTCTTAATTATGCCGAACATGATATGAATATTGCCCAGGCCGTTGAGATGCCCCGGATGCATCATCAGTGGCTTCCCGATAAATTATATTTTGAGCACTTTTCTCTTGCCCCTGAAGTTCAGAAAATACTAAAGAGCAGAGGACATACCCTGATTGAATTGCCCATTGGTGCGGTATCTTTTCCCGGGCATGCCATGAGTATTGCCATTGATCCGGTTACGGGTTTTCGAATGGGGGCGGCTGATTCGCGTGGTGCCGATGGCGGTGCTGCCGGATATTAATAAATGGATAACGGAATGTTAATCTCGTCCTTTACCACCGATAAAATTGAAGCCGGTTGCGATGAAGCCGGTCGTGGTTGTTTGGCCGGCCCTGTTGTGGCGGCCGCTGTAATTTTACGTAAGGGCTACCAACACGAACGACTGAACGACTCCAAGCAGTTGAGCAGGGAAGACCGGGATCAATTGCGAAAAGAAATTGAACAAGATGCCCTTGCCTGGGCGGTTGCCGAAGTGAGCAGTGAAGGAATTGATGAAATTAATATTTTAAATGCCTCCTTTAAAGCAATGCACCTGGCTATAGAAAAACTTTCGATCGTACCGGAATTTCTACTGATTGATGGAAACAGGTTTAACCGGTACAAAGAGATCAGCCATGAATGTATTATCAAAGGTGATGCCCTGTACCTTTCCATTGCCGCAGCCTCAATTCTTGCGAAGACCCATCGCGATGAACTGATGCAGAAACTGGCTGTACAATTTCCGGGTTATGGATGGGAAACCAATGTTGGTTATCCAACCCCTGCGCACCGCGAGGCTATTAAGGAAATGGGCATCACACCTTACCACCGGAAATCATTTCAGTTATTGCCTTCACAACTCGAACTTTTTGAAGAATGAGGCTGAACTTCTGAAACAACCAACACGTTTGATTAAAGCCATGTGCCTCATTTTTATATCGCTGAACGATCATCCAGACTACCGGTTAATTGTAGCCGCCAACCGTGATGAGTTTTATGAACGTAAAACGCACCCGGCTCAATTTTGGAATGACCACACTAATATTTTAGGTGGCCGCGACCTGGAGGCAAACGGAACGTGGATGGCGATGGCGAAAAATGGTAAGATCAGCATGGTTACCAATTATCGCGATCTTCAAAACTTAAAAAAGCAGGCACCATCCAGGGGTCAACTGGTTGCTGATTATCTTGTCAATGGCGATCGGCCGGAAGGATACCTGAAAGAAGTTGAGAGCAAAGGCAAGAACTACAATGGGTTTAACCTCATTGTTGGAACCCCCAATGAATTGTTTTACTATTCAAACTATAAAAATGGCATCGAGAAAATATCCGATGGGCTTCATGGGCTCAGCAATCATTTACTGAATACCTCCTGGCCCAAAGTTGAATGGGGGAAAGAAAAAATGAAACAAGTGATGGCAAAGAAAGTTATTGATACTGAAATTCTATTTGAAGCATTGTATGACGATACACAAGCGCCTGACGCCATGCTGCCCGATACTGGAGTTGGATTGGATCGCGAACGAATGCTTTCATCCATGTTTATTAAAAGCCCGAATTATGGCACACGATGTTCAACCGTTATTTTAGTGAACAAAGATGGTCATGTTCGTTTTTCAGAACGAGTGTATGATTTAACAACATTCAACCATACAGCTCGTTCATACGAGTTTAAAATCAATCCTAGTTGATCACCAGCTTAAATACTTCACCCGTTTGTATTCTGATGGTATAAACACCCGGAGCCAGGTGGTGGGTATTGAAACCGGTGGCTTCGTTATATCGGCCAACAACCTGGTTAAGGTTATTGATTACCACAGCATTTACCTTCCGACTAAATTTCACAAATTCTTTTCCGGCCGGGTTCGGATACGCGCTAAAGGGTTCGCCATCACGGGTAACCGAGATGTAATAGGAGTATGTAAATGTGCCATCAATGTCTGTTTGTTTTAATCTGTAATACGAAACACCCGGCAGCGGCTGTTCATCTATTGTTGAATAGTAATGCGATTGTGATGTGGTGCCGGCACCGCGCAGGGTGGCAATCCGCGTAAAATCAAAACCATCTTGTGAGCGTTCCACATCAAAGGATTCACTATTAAGTTCAGATGCTGTCTGCCATTCCAAAAATACCGAAGCATGTGCCGTTAACGAAGCTCTAAACCAGCTGAGTTCAATCGGCAGGGGATTGGCAGCCGATACAGACGCCAGCGTAAACGGACTGAAACTGGTGATGGCTGCCGAGGACATTACAGTTCCATTGGTTGCAGAACCAGTGGTTCCCCCGTTTCCGTGGTCAACCCAGTTTGTTCCGGTCCAGCGTGTTACTCTTAAGTCGGCAGGGTCGGTGATGTAGCCGGGGTTACAAGCCAACTCGTTCCAGCTTAACGTAACAAATACATTTGATGTACCAACGTTTCTGTCAACTGTCCAGTATTCGCAGCCGGTTACCGTATAAAACGAAGGATCCCAAACGGCCGCGCTTCCCAGGTTATGGTTTTCGTTGAAGTATTGAGCGGTGAAAGCGTGTGTTGCAGTTGTCGGTGCCGATATAGCAACCGGGCGGTAAAAACCATTGTCACCGACAGGGAATGTGAAGGCGTCATCTCCGGTTTTACGAACCGGGCCATCCACATAGCTGGCATCAGTAGATCCGGTGGCGGTAGCGTTATTGGAAAAATTGATAAAGTTTGCAGCGGACGCCTGAATGATACCGGTTGTAAAAGTACCGCTTATCGAAACCGTGATGTCGGTATTTAAGGTCAAGTCATTGCTTGATTTCTTCATGGTCAAGCGTGTGAGAACCGGTGAAGCACCTGCAACTTTGCTAATGGACTGGGCACTGCCACCGCTAAATGTGATGGAACCGTTATTGGCACCAAACGTAATGGCACTGCTGCTGTTCGTGGAGATATCTCCATTTACAATATTGATATTGTTGTACGCGGGCTGGATTGTACCGTTTGAGCGCACAAAAGTGGCACTGCCATTATAGGTATCAGCATTGGTAACAGCAAAACGAAAGATACCCGTACCTGAATTGGTGAACGTTGTGTTTCCGTTAAAAATATTATTACCCGCGCTGTTATCGGTTGAGGCCCCAGTTTTTGTAATTGAATTTGTAGTTCCGTTGAAAGTTGTGCCGTCTAAAAATAACCCCGGTGACGATGCCGTCACATCACCATTAAGGGTAACCGTGGGGCCGGCATGCAAGTTGGAGGTTCCCGTGAGCAGCAGCGATTGGGCCATGCCTCCCGTTTGTGTAAATCTTCTTAACCGTAATGTTCCTGCAGAAAAGCCCGTGCCACCTACGGAAATTGTTTTTGTATTGGCCAGTGTAACGGATCCTGTAGGGTCTTCACAGAAATTAATACCGCCCCCTGCGGTACTGTTCACCAGGATGTTCCCATTGAATGCGGTTGCGCCCATATAGGCCACCCGAACCGATGATGTGTTGGTGTTGGTGAAGGTAACATCACCGTTGTACGTACTCGCTGTTGTTAACTCCAGAAGAATGTCGGCAGTACCGTTATTGGTTATGGTAGTTGTTCCATTAAATGTATTTCCTCCGTTGGTGCGTAGCACGCCTGTTCCATTGTTAATAATGGTGGTTAGGTTGTTGAATGTGTTGGCCCCGCTTCCATTGTTATCAGAGGCACCTGTCTTTTCAAGGTGTGCTGTTCCGTTAAACGTACCTCCGCTCAGGTAAAGCTGAGGAGATCGAAAATCTACATCTCCATTAAACTGCGATGCCGGACCTACAGTTAGTCGAGCGGTACCGGTCAACAAGAGCGTTTGAGGAGTGGCGCCTAATTGCGTGAATCGGTCGAGACGAAGTTCTCCAATCGTAAATCCAGTTGCTCCAACCGAAATAGTTTTCCCTGCTGCCAGCGTTGCATCCGCAGGTGGGTTATCACCAAAAAATATACCCACACCGCTGGTACAATTCACTTCAATATTGCCGTTGAACATGGTACCTGGAACAACATCAGCCATCAGGATGGAAGATGTTCCAGTGTTCGTCAGGATCAGATCTCCGTCAAATGTATCCAGCGTGTTTACTGCAAACCTGAAGTAACCGCTTCCTGAATTGGCAATGGTGGTGGTGCCGTTAAAGTCATTCCCTCCATTACTGCTGTTAGGGGTAGCACCGGTTTTTTCAAGATAAGTAGTGCCGTTGTAGGTACAGCCGTCTAGTTCAAACTGCGGTGAACGGAAATCCACATCTCCATTGAAGGTAGAGGATGGGCCAATTTCTAAAAGCGCTGTGCCTGTGAGTAAAAGTGTTTGTCCAGCGTTTCCTATCTGGGTGAATCTTCTAAATCTCAGAGTTCCGCTGCTGAATCCTAACCCACCAACATTCAAAGAGGCTCCATTGCCTAACGTAGCATCGCCCGTAGCGGTTTGTGCAAAGGAGATTCCACCACTGCCTAAGGTTGAATTAAAGGTAATATCACCATTAAACTGCGATCCTGTTACGGCATAGGCCAGATATATTGTATTAGATCCAGTATTGGTAACGGTGAGGTCGCCATTAAAAATATCGGGCGCTGTATTGGCTGTTAATAAATAGCCACTTCCGGAATCAACTATTGTTGTTGTTCCATTGAATGTATTACCCCCTGTACTTTGATTATCGGTAGCGCCTTCTTTTTCCAGATAAGCAGTACCATCAAAAGTAGTTCCGTTCAGGTAAAGTTGTGGTGCCTTGAAATTGATATCGCCTCCAAAACTTGATGTGGGTCCTAATGTTAAAATAGCAATACCGGACAGGTCAAGAGTTTGGAGAGTCGGGCCAACTTGTGTAAACCGGATCAGACGAATGTCTCCGCTAATCACACCAGAGGAACCAACACTGATGGTTCTTCCTGCCGCAAGAGTAGATGTGCCGGCAGCGTTGTTACCAAAATAAATTCCTCCTCCAAAAGTAGAGTTAAGCTCAATGTTTCCATTGAACTGATTGCCCGCGGCATTATCAGCCATGCGAATGGTGGAGGCTCCTGTGTTGGTTAGAATCAATAAACCATTAAAGATATCAGGTGTTGTTAAACTGGTTCTTAAGTAGGAATCCCCTGAGTTTACAATTTCGGTTGTTCCATTGAAAGTATTCCCACCTGCACCATCATCTCCTGTAGTGCTGCTTTTTTCAATATAGGCCGATCCGTTGTAAGTAGTCCCGTTCAATAAAACCCGGGGTGAAACAAAAGTTACATCGCCATCAAACTCAGAGGAAGGCCCCAGTCGTAACAATGCGGTGCCACTGAGGTTCAGATTCTGAGCAGTAGCGCCATCTTGTGAAAAACGGTACAGACTTAATTGGCCTGTTGTAAATCCGCTGCCACCTTCTGATATCGTGTTACCGGCCGACAATATTGAACTTGCCAGGGTGGTTTCTGAAAAGGAAATACCCAATGCGCTTCCTGTATTATTGACTTCAATGGAGTTGTTGAATTGGTTTCCCGGGCTATTGTACGCCAGATAAATATAACTGGAACTGGTGTTGGTGATGGTCAGTGGTCCGTTGAAAATATCTGGTGAAGTGTTACCGGTCATGAAATAACCACTGCCTGAATTGATAAGCGCAGTTGTGTTATTAAATGTATTGCCACCATTACCGGCATCATTATTCGCACCTGTTTTCTCTAGCGAAGTTACTCCATTGTAAGAAGCCCCGTTCAGAAGAATACGGGGAGAAATAAAATTTACCGGTCCATCGAAAGATGAATTAGGGCCAACCCGAAGGAGGACGCTTGAAGTAAGCGTTAGATTCTGAGCAAACGCCCCTATCTGCGAAAAACGATAGAGGTTTAAAGAACCCGAAGAAAATACTCCGGAAGAAATCGATCCATTAAGAACTGAACTTGCGCTGGCTCCGTTGTTGAAGATAATTCCGGCTGCCCCTCCTGAATTGGAAACAAGAATATTTCCGTTGTAGATGGAGGTTCCATTGATGCCAAAGTATAAGGTGGTGCCTGGGTTTGAATTGGTAAGGTTAATATTCATGGGTCCATTAAAAGTGGCGGAGGATCCCACACCATTCAGGAATTGAATAATACTTTGAATGGCGCCACTGCAATTAACCGTCAGTATGCCGTCAACCGATAAGGCCGAAGTTCCATTTTCAGCTACTGAAAAGGAGTATGCATCTGTACCTGACGATTTATTTGAATTTAATATCAGGTCACCGGCAAACGTGGTGGTCTGCCCGGGGTGGTTATAAGCAACGTAGATCCGGTAATTTCCCGTATTGTTAAAAGTTGCGGTAGACAAAAATTGATCCCTGTTTCCATTGCCGGTCATCAGGTAGCCTGAACCACTGTTGGTGATGGTGGCGATGCCCGTAAAAATGTTACCTCCCAGTCCTGCGTTACTGGTGGCGCCTGTTTTTTCAATGGTTGCTGTTCCGCTGTACGTGCAGCCATTCAAATAAATTTGTGGCGCACGAAAATCCACATCACCGCCAAATGCAGAATTAGGTCCAGCGATCAAACTGGCTGTTCCTGAAAAAGTATTGAGTGTGTGCGGTGTAGCACCGATTTGTGTAAAGCGTAATAAACCGAGTGATCCACTGGTAAAACCCCCCGCGCCAATGGTAATGGTGCGTGTTGCAGCAAGCGTTGAACTTCCGCTTGTACCGGTATTAAAGTTGATACCTGCTGAACCTCCGCTGTTGCTGACAATGATATTGTTATTGTAGGTTGATGTTCCGTTAACACCCATTGAAATGTATGTAGAGACATCCGTATTGGTCACATTAACAGATAAGACTCCCGCATAGGTGGCTGAAGTGCCTGCGCCTTGTAAAAACCGGTGATTGCTTTGCAGGGTACCTGCGCAATTGATGGTAAGATTACCACCAAAAGACACACTTGTATTGGCACCTTCGTTGACCAAAAAAGACCACTGATCTGAACCTCCTGATTTGTTTGTATTTAATGTTACATCCGTTGCAAAGGTGGTCGTTTGTCCACTATGATTGTGACCAAAATAAAACCTATTGCTGCCTGTATTATTGAATGTGGTGACCCCATTAAATTGGTCAGCATTTGTATTACCCAGCAATAATTGACCCGATCCGCTATTGGTAATGGTGGTGATGCCATTAAAAATATTTCCTCCCGTACTGGCATTGTCAGTTGCTCCGGTTTTCTCCATTGTAGCTGTTCCATTATAGGTACATCCATCAAGCCGCAGTTGGGGAGCACTAAAATTCACATCTCCATTAAAGGTTGAAGCCGGGCCAAGATAGAGCGCAGCAGTTCCGGTTAATGAGAATGTTTGAGCCGTAGCTCCGGTTTGTGTAAAATTTCTGAAGCGCAGAGAGCCTGCAGCAAAAGCTCCAACGGTAATGGTTCCGTTTCCGAAAGAAACAAGCCCGGTGTTTTGAGATAAATAAATGATATCCGAGGTGTTGTTTGTTATTTGTAAGTCGCTTGTAAACGAAACGGCTCCATTTGCGCCAATGAAATTATCAGCTGCACCGGTGGTGGCGCTGTTCGTATAAATTACCGGACCGTTAAAAGTAGTCGAGGTGCCCGCATCGTAACTAATGTGAATGTCGCTGGCATTTCCGTTATTGAAAAAGGTGGTGGTTCCGTTAAAGGTTACTTCTGCTCCGGTTAACCTCGAGATTTGAATCCGACTTTGTATATCTGTTGCCGAGGTGTTATTGAAAGTTGCAGCAGCATTAAAAATGTTACCCGAAGTTCGCTCGGGCACTCTTATTCGATAGCCACCGGTATTATTAAAGGTGGCGTTTGCATGCCAGGTATCACCCGCATCTGACGCGTTACTTCCAAAGAGCATGTCTCCACCCTGGTTATTAAGAATAAAAACTCCATTGAATACATTTCCACCTCTGATACCACTGGTTACGGTTCCTGTTTTGGTAAGCGTGAGTGCCTGGAAAGAACTGCTGTTCAAAATAATAGAAGGAGCAACTACTGTGAGGCTGGCGGCAAAACTTGAAGCAGGCCCAACGGTTAAAGTGGAAGTATTATTACCTGATAACGTGATAGACTGGGCTGTTCCTCCGATCTGGGTAAACTGAGCAAGCGACAAATTTCCTGATCCTGCGCCTCCGATGGTGCCAATCGAAATAGTTTTTCCAGGTTGAAGTGATGAGGCACCACCAGCGGCACCAAAAAAAACATCACCCGTTGAATTGTAGTTGATAGTGATATTCTCGTTGAAGACGTTGCCGGCACTGGCTCTCGCAAGTGAAATATCGCCTGTGTTGTTAATATTAATTGTTATTGAATTGAATGCATCCGGACTGGTATTTCCTAAACGAAGTTCGCCCGTTCCTGCATTGGAAATAGTCAGACTGTTGTTAAAGATATTTCCACCCGCTCCTCCATCGGTATTATTATCCGTTTTTGTAATGTTAACCGTACCATTAAAAGTAGAGCCACTTAAAAAAAGCCTGCCTGTACTTCCATTTACTTGAGCGTTGATCACTGTACCGTTGAAGGTGGTAGTCCCGGTGGTGTTTAATGTTACTGCAGCGGCTGCACCAGAGTTTGAAATAGTTCCGGTGGTAAAAAGGTTGGTACCTGTTGTTGTAAGATTATTTCCTGCCAGGTCGATTATCCCTGTATAACCGTTCACGGTAATACCGCCTACGGTTGGCGCGATGTCTAAATTACAATTTCCTAATCCGTTGGCATTGAAAACGGCCGCATTACCTGCCCCCGGCACCGATGCACCCCCTGCACCCCCTGAGGTGGTTGACCAGTTGTTGGGGTCACTCCAATTACCGGTTGCCCCCGCAACCCAAAACCTGTTTTGACCAAAAACGCATGCTCCGGTTCCAATCAGGAACAGTACCAGAATAAAGCCTTTCTTAATAGACATAAAGAATAGAATGTGAGGGGTAAAGATAACTGTTTCAGGAGATTATGTAATGTCGGAAGTTTTAGTTTTTTTGTGAGCTAATGTATGTTTTGAGGCATTTTTTGACAGAAATTCATGAGCAAACAAAGGAGTAAAGTACCGTTTCTGCTTCGGGTTATTCCGGTTGTCTTTCCCTGGCTGGAGAAGTTTGTTCCTCCGCTGGCTAACCGGTTTTTTGTTTACATCTTTTTTACTCCAGTGCGATACAAGGTTCCTGAAAAGGAAAAAAAGGCGGAGTCCTTCAGTACCAAGTTCACGCTCCACATTATTGGAAAGAATATACAGTTTTATCAGTGGGGCAAGAGTTCAAAAACAGTTTTAGTAGTCCATGGGTGGGCGGGAAGGGCCACCCAGTTCAGGAGATTTGTAAAACCATTAAATAAAGCAGGCTATCAGGTTATCGGGTTTGATGGGCCGGCCCATGGCCAATCGGAAGGAAGAAGCACCAACCTTGATGAATTTGAACAAGTCCTTCAAACCATTGTCAGTAAAACAGGAAATGTAACAGCTATCATAGCCCATTCCTTTGGCGGTGCGGCTTCTTTATATGCCCTTACTAAAAAATTACCGGTACCGACCCTCATCAACATTGCCAGTCCTACCATTGGCAACGAAATTATTAATACCTACCTGAGAACAATCGGAGGTTCGTCAAAAACGGGTGAAACGTTTAAGCAGTATGTTTTTAAAAGAACAGGAAAAACATTTGATGAATATTCTGCAATGGAATTTATCAAACACATTCCCGCCAACCTGGCGCTTCTTTTGGTACACGATGCTGACGACAAGGAGGTATCAATTGTTCATCCAATAGAGTTGGTCAAATTGTTTCCACAAGCCACCATGCATCGTACCACCGGCCTGGGTCATACCCGGATATTGAAAGACAATCAGGTAATTCAAAGCATTGTAACATTTATTGATCGCCATTCGTCAAAAACGTGAAAAATCAAATTGAAAGGTGGTTGTCGCACCGAAAACCGGCTAAAAATGTAATTTTTGGATTTTTATACCCACTAATTCGAAACTAAAACCAAGCTTGCCAGTATAACCTATGGAAATAAACTTTTAAGGTAATCCGGGCATCCTTACTTTTAATTTAATCAGATAATAAGCGATTGCATGAATATTATAGAAACACACAATATTTCAAGGAAGTACATTATGGGTACCACGGAAGTGAACGCCCTTCAATCGGTATCCATCACCATTGAAAAAGGGGAATACGTTGCTTTTATGGGCCCTTCCGGATCTGGTAAATCAACACTGATGAATATTGTAGGTTGTTTAGATACTCCTACTGGCGGAACCTATTCACTCAATAATCATCTTGTAAGTGACATGACTGAAAATGAGTTGGCGGAGGTACGGAATAAAGAAATCGGATTTGTGTTTCAAACTTTCAACTTGTTGCCCCGCGCCTCGGCTCTTGAAAATGTGGCGCTTCCCCTAATTTATGCCGGGTACGGTAAGCATGAGCGAACTGAAATGGCCATGGCTGCTTTAGAAAGTGTAAACCTGGCCGATCGGTACCATCACAAACCAAATGAACTGTCGGGTGGGCAACGTCAGCGGGTCGCGATTGCTCGCGCCCTGGTAAACAACCCGTCTATCATTCTGGCTGATGAACCTACGGGTAATCTTGATTCAAAAACTTCTTATGATATCATGAACCTGTTTCAGGAACTTCATGATAAGGGCAATACCATTATTATGGTAACACACGAAGACGACATTGCTCACTATGCCCATCGTATTGTGCGTCTTCGCGATGGTTTGGTGGAGTGGGATCGTAAGAATGAGCATATTTCTCGCGGTAAACCCGTTGCAGCTGCGCATTAATTCAAAATTCCAAATTCAAAAATTTTGAACCTGCCTGCCGGCAGGCAGGTCTTGTATTTTCGGATTTCAATTTTGACTTTAGGATAATGAAAATCTACACCAAGACCGGAGATAAGGGGACTACGGCCCTGTTCGGAGGAAAACGTGTTTCAAAAGCTGACTTGCGCATTGAAACCTACGGAACCATCGATGAACTCAATTCTTATATCGGTTTAGTTCGCGATCAGGAAGTAAACCTGCCTGCCGGTCAGGCAGGTGCTAAGCGGAAAAATGTACTGGTTGAAATTCAGGATCGTCTTTTTACGGTCGGATCTATTCTTGCCACCGAACCTGGAAATACAAAAGTTAAAGTTCCATCACTAATTGAAGGCGACATTACATTTTTAGAAAAAGAAATTGATGCGATGGATGCCGAGCTTCCGGCCATGAAATCATTCGTGCTGCCGGGTGGCCACCAGTCGGTTTCGTTTTGTCATGTAGCCCGCACCGTGTGCCGCAGGGCCGAGCGACTGGTGATTGCATTAGATGCGCAAGAAAAAGTGGACCCTCTTATTATACAGTATCTGAACCGCCTTTCCGATTATTTATTTATGCTCTCGCGTAAAATGACTGCCGAGCTTGGCGTGGAAGAAACTCCATGGAAGCCGAGGATGTGATTTAAAAAGACACGAGATTCGGAATTCCTCGATCCATCGCATCCATGGTCTGTGTCGACACAGACCATGCAAAAATTAAATTTACGCAGGTACATGCTTGCTTCTTATGATCCACTCGGCCACAAATAGATTTGGCATCCAACAAAGCCATGCAATCACGACATAGGCCGGTATAAAATCAATTTGTAATATCTGTGAAAGTGGCAGCCATATGCGCAGCGTAACGGCCGCAAAAGTCAACGCGTAACTACGGATCATCCAGTCTTTATGTTCGGTTACCTTTTTTAGCCGAATTAAGAGGAAAGCTTTCGTGGTGGTGAATAGCCACGAGAGCGCCAAGCCTGTGAATCCAAGGCTGGCAACAATACCTCCGGTGGCATAGAAAGCAATGTACAGTCCGGCAATTCCACTGAGTATGCAGGCCGTAACGTATACCTTGCCAATGAAGCGATGAAAATGTAAATACTTCGAACGCAGGTTTTTACTGAACTGAATCCAACCGATCAGGAGTACAATACCACCCAGCAGTATATGTTGGTAAAAGAAAAAATTCCACACAGGGTTTTGTAAAAGGGTGGTTGACTTGCTGCTAAGAAAACCCTGACTCATATCTACAAAAAAATATAGAACAGGATAGAGCCCAACTCCAATGGCAAAAAATCCAAAGACAATCCAGCCAAGAATTTTCATTGTATGAGAATGAATGAAACAATTTATGGAAAAAAATATGCTGAGAGGAATTAATCAAACGCCAAGTCCTAACATGCGTTAGCCATCCTTAAAAATAAGTCCTATCTTGCCACCGTTTGATTCTCAAAAACTCTTTTATCATGGTGGAAACGCAGAAAATCGGTATTCAGAAGGTAGGGCAATCACGATTGCCAGAGGTGGATTTTAACAACATTCCGTTCGGTAAAATTTATACCGATCACATGTTTATGGCCGACTACCGCAACGGTGAGTGGGGCAATATGCGAATACTTCCATATGGCTACATGCCCATCAGTCCGGCTACACCGGCCCTTCATTATGGTCAATCCATTTTCGAAGGCATGAAAGCATTGCCCGGCATCAGCGGTGAAACACTTGTTTTTCGGCCGCATGATAATTGGATGCGCATGAATATTTCCGGAGAGCGCATGTGTATGCCGCATATTCCGGAAGAGTTGTTTATGGAATCGCTCAGCACCTTAATTGACCTCGACAGAAACTGGATACCAACTGCCCCGGGCTCATCGTTGTACATCAGGCCGTTTTTATTTTCAGCCGATGAATACATTGGCATCCGGGCATCACAGGATTTTACGTTCATGATCATTCTCTCACCGGTTGGCGCATATTACTCAACACCTGTAAAAGTTAAAATTGAAACACATTACACCCGCGCGGTAGAAGGCGGAACAGGATACGCGAAAGCAGGAGGAAACTATGCGGGAGCAATATATCCTGCAAAGTTAGCGCAGGATGAAGGCTATCATCAACTCATCTGGACGGACGGAAAAAAACATGAGTATATTGAAGAATCAGGAACGATGAATGTGATGTTCGTGATAGACGATACCCTCGTTACGCCAGCACTGAGCGATTCAATTTTAGCAGGCATCACCCGCGATAGTGTTGTGAAACTTGCAAAGCATTGGGGAATGAAAGTTGAAGAACGAAAAATTTCGGTGAAAGAACTGGTCGAAGGACTTCAGAATGGGAAGGTGAAGGAAGCATTTGGCGCAGGAACCGCAGCCACGATTGCACACATTGAATTAATCGGACATGAAGGAAAAGATTACTATCTTCCGCCTGTTGCCGATCGTCAGTTTTCTAATCGTGTGTTGGAGGAACTGGATGGCATTAAACGTGGCATCAAACCCGATCCGTTCGGATGGATAGTAAAAATGTAGAATCAGATCCGTTTCAAAAGTCGAATATAAGTAAAGACTTATTTTGCCGGTTCCTATTATTATCGGGATGTTCCGGCATCTCACGCTTGCGTAGTAATTCTGGGATCGCGGCACAAAGTCTGCCTGCTGGTAGGCAGGCTGCGATCCCTTTCTCTTTGTGTTTAATATTCCTTACTGTTTTTTCATCTGCGTTTTCGCAACAACGCCAATTAATCGTCCTCAAAAATGAAGAAGTGTTGGCCCGCTATCAGAAAGGCGATGCCATCCACTTTGCGCGGGCAGGCGAAAAGGAAATTCAGATTCAGCGTATTCTGGATATGAACGACACCCTGCTGATGATGAACATGGATTCGGTTGCCTATTACAGAATAGCCCGGTTGGATATTCGCCCACGAAAATCGGCAACCTATGCCCAGCGGTTGGGAATGTATATGATGGTTGCCGGGGTAATATTGCCGTTGGCTGAACTATTAAATACAGGAGTTATTCAAAATGATGAACCATCAGTAAGTTCCGGTGTTTGGGTTGCTTCCGGTGTATTGGTGGGTGGAGGGGCCATCCTGGCTTTTGTTAAAAAACCATACTTTAAACCGGGTAGAAAATTTCGGTTGATGATTGTAGACGATCGATCGCCATTCTATAAGGTAAAACCCGTTCAGGAAGGGTACACCTCACCACTCATTCCAAAAAATTAAATTGTTCCCCAGTCGTCATGCCACTTCGAGTGGTCAGCCTCCTGAAAAATAACAAGTATCTTTGAAGCAATATTCTAATTCAGGTCATGAGCATCTTCACAACCCCCAACAAAATTGTAATCACCTGCAACAAGCGCCTCACACCCTGGTTGGAGTTAGAGGTAAAAGAGTTGGGCTATAACATTACAGCTTCATTTGCTACCGGTGTTGAAGTCAGTGGAACGGTGAACGATTGCATCAGGCTGAATTTGAATTTACGGTGCGCCAGCCAGGTGTTGTATTCCTTATTCAGATTTCGCTGCAACAGTCCGGAAGAGTTGTACCAGGGAGTTTTCAAATATTCGTGGGAAAATCTTATTGCTAATGACGGATACTTTTCTGTTACCAGTGTTACCAAACACCCCAGCATCGATAACAGCATGTTTGTGAATGTGAAAGTGAAAGATGCTATTGCCGATAAGATCAGGAGGGAAACCATGAAACGTCCCGATTCAGGTTCTGAACTGAGCGGTGCCGTGATTCATTTACACTGGTGGGAGATCAGTGCGGAAATATTTTTGGACACCTCAGGCGAAACGCTATCGAAACATAACTATCGAAAAATACCGGGCAAAGCACCGATGCTCGAAGCACTTGCGTCTTCCACTTTATTGGCGTCAAAATGGGATCGGGAATCACCATTTGTAAATCCGATGTGCGGATCGGGCACGTTGGCTATTGAAGCGGCCTTAATGGCCACCAACCGAAAGCCGGGCTTGTTGCGAAAAAATTATTCCTTCATGCACGTGATCGGTTATGATATTGCCATGTACCACCGCGAATATCAAAAGCTGAAAGATCAGATTGTGGAGGTGACGGGAATAAAAATAATAGCCTCCGATATCAGTGAAGATGCTATTAAAATTTCGAAGGTGAACGCGGGTATGGCCGGTGTGGAAAATCTCATTGAATTTACTGTATGCGATTTTGAAGACACCCTTGCTCCGGAGGGAGCGAACGGAGTGGTTTATTTTAATCCCGAATATGGTGAACGCCTCGGTGAAATCCAGGAGTTGGAAGGTACCTACAAGCGCATCGGAGATTTCATGAAAAAGAAATGCCAGGGCTATACCGGATATATTTTTACGGGCAACATGGATCTCGCAAAAAAAATTGGATTAAAAGCCAGCAGACGATACGAATTTTATTCGGCCAAACTCGATTGCCGGTTGCTGGAGTATGAGTTGTATGCGGGGAGAAAGAATTGACTTCTGATTTGCGGAAGAAAAGAGCGGTCTGACGGCTAACAATTAAATTCTCGATTTCAATTTTTGAAAAGATTTTTTTCAATTAGCAGTTCTATGTCTTCATTAAAAACTGCAAGACTGGAGTCAATAATTATACCATCCGGATCAATCAGGATATATTTAGGAATAGCTTTTATAAAGTATTTATCTCCGAAAGCTGTGTTCATTCCATCTTCGATAATTAACTCAGTTCCATCATTATTAATATTTGTTTTAGTAACATATGCCTTCCATTTCGGTAGTTGGGTATCAACGGAAATCATCAAGATTGCGACATTTGAGTTCCCTTTGAATTTCCTGGCTATTTCAAGTACACGAGGGCGTTCAGCAATACAAGGCCCACACCAAGTAGCCCAAGTATCAATAAGAACAACCTTTCCCCTGAAATCAATTAGGTTTACCCTTGAGCCGTCCATCCGAAAAGCAGTAAAATTAAATCCCTTCTCTCCTTTTTGCGAGTTGAAGAAGGGGTACTAGGCTGCTTTTTTTGCACAGGTTAAAAGTAGAGTTTTTTAACTTTAACCTAACAAAAACAGCAAATGAAAAAGATGCGCTTTACGGAAGCCCAGATTATTGGGATTCTTAACGAACAATC